>ERZ1645187.448-NODE-448-length-40345-cov-6.901018_pt1 | contig 40345 bp, 52 predicted proteins | sample MGYA00575352_ERZ1645187 | MGnify/ENA primary metagenome ERZ1645187 (study PRJEB40837, sample SAMN11349314) | freshwater sediment metagenome | isolation source: river sediment | host: Sediment | place: India: Wazaribad , New Delhi | collected 2017-02-21 ... | reverse complement strand
ACCATGCCCTACATGAAGGTCGTCATCGACACCATGAAGGAAAAGGGCATCCGCGACGATTACACCGTGCTCGTGGGCGGTGCTCCCCTGAACGAAGACTTTGCCAAGGCCATTGGTGCCGACGCCTATTGCCGCGATGCTGCGGTGGCCGTCGAAACCGCCAAGAGCTTCATGGCCCGCAAGCACAACCAGATGGCCTGATCAGCCGCAACTCACTCCCATGAAAAAAGCGCCGCTTGTCGCGGCGCTTTTTGCGTTTGGGGCAGGGCCCCGTGAATGCCGTGATCAGCTGCCGAAGCCGGCTGCGAGACTGGTAAAGATCGGTTGCAGCGCTTCGCCGATGGACGGCATGACGCCCATGAGGGCCATGCCGGTGGCTGCGGCAATCATGCCATATTCAATGGCCGTCGCGCCCGACTCTTCCTTCAAAAATTTCCGCATTGAACGCTCCAATTGCCTGCCCGATTTCAACCCGCGAAAGACTGCCTAGCCAATGTTTCGCTGACAGGGTGTCAAATTATGCCGCACTCTTTAATGAGACCTGAATCCGATTGTGAACATTGATGGAAGTTCATGAAATTCCGTACAGGATCGGGAGTGTGGTGAATGCCACGTTAAGCTGCGCGGGGACGCTCCAGGCAGAGCAAAAAGGCGCCCCCGCGAGGGGACGCCTTTTGTGATAGGGCTGCGGGGGCAGCTTGCGCCGCGCCCCGCAGTCAAACCATTACGAACCAGAGATGTTCGTGGCGATCGTGGAGAAGGTCGAGCCGAGGTTGGCCGACAGGGTCGGCATGACGCCGATGAGGGCGAGGCCCGTGGCAGCAGCGATCAGGCCATATTCAATGGCGGTCGCACCAGATTCGTCCTTGAAAAACTTCTTCATTTGAAAACTCCAACTCATTTACTGACTGCACCTATCCACGATCTGCAGTGAGCGTCTTGCTGTTTGCCTCGTGAATATGAGGCTCAACCTACGCGTCACCCTTTAACGAGGGCTGAATCCGATTGTGAACATTGATGGAAGTTCATGAAATTCCATACAGGATCGGGAGTGTGGTGAATGCCGCGTTAAGCTGCGCGGGGATGCTCCAGGCAATGCAAAAAGGCGCCCCCGCGAGGGGACGCCTTTTGTGATAGGGCTGCGGGGGCAGCTTGCGCCGCGCCCCGCAGTCAAACCATTACGAACCAGAGATGTTCGTGGCGATCGTGGAGAAGGTCGAGCCGAGGTTGGCCGACAGGGTCGGCATGACGCCGATGAGGGCGAGGCCCGTGGCAGCAGCGATCAGGCCATATTCAATGGCGGTCGCACCAGATTCGTCCTTGAAAAACTTCTTCATTTGAAAACTCCAACTCATTTACTGACTGCACCTATCCACGATCTGCAGTGAGCGTCTTGCTGTTTGCCTCGTGAATATGAGGCTCAACCTACGCGTCACCCTTTAACGAGGGCTGAATCCGATTGTGAACATTGATGGAAGTTCATGAAATCCTGTACAGGATCGGGAGCGTGGTGAATGGCTGGTAAATGGGCCGGTTGCGGTGTTATGCATCGGTCACCCGCAATTGACCTAGGCTGGGCGCTGTTCATGGCGACGACACAACCACTGGAACTTCTGCCGTCCGAGAAACTCGAACGCAGCACCGGAAGTGCCCGCGTTCTCCTGCTGGCCTGTGGCGCGCTGGCGCGCGAGATCGTCGATCTGGTCGAGGCAAACAGCTGGCAGGCCTTCGACATCCAGTGTCTGCCCGCCAAGTGGCACAACACGCCGGAACTCATTGTTCCTGCCTTGCGCGAGAAGATCAGGGCGAACCGGGCCCGTTATCAATCGCTCTATGTCCTCTATGGTGATTGTGGTACGGGCGGGCTGCTGGATGTGATGCTCGCGGAAGAAGGGGTGGAGCGCATTGGTGGTCCGCACTGCTATGCCTTCTTCAGTGGCAACGAGCGTTTTGCCGCCACGGCGGATGACGACTTCAGCGCCTTCTTCCTCACCGACTATCTGGCCCGGCACTTCGACAAGCTGGTCTGGCAGGGGCTCGGCCTCGACCGGCACCCCGAACTGCTGGCGGATTATTTCGGCAACTATACCAAGATCGTCTATCTCGCCCAGGTGAAGGACGAGGCCATGGAGGAGAAGGCAAGGGCCGCTGCCCGCAAACTCGGCCTTGCCTATGAGTACCGCTTCACCGGTTATGGCGAACTGGCCGACGAGATGGCGAAGCGCTCCTGATCACCAGGTCTGTTTCTGGTAGGTGCCATCACAGATCTCATAATAGTCGCCCTTGTCGGCGCAGAAGATGTGACCTTCCAGTGTCAGGCCGGTCTTGCCGTCCAGCGATCCGGCGGCAATGGAGGTGTAGTCGCGGCCATCACCTTTCCAGAACAGCAGGGAACCACAGGTCTTGCAGAAGCCGCGCTTTGCCGAAGCACTGGCGCTGTACCAGGCCAGTGTATCCTGTGCCGTGAAATGCAGGTCGGCATCGGCACAGGCGGTGAAAGCGCCGTAGTGGCCCGATTGCTTGCGGCACTGCGTGCAGTGACAGGCGACAACCGGGCGCAGCGGACCGGTGATGGTGAAGGCAACGCCGCCGCAAAGACAGGAACCCTGTGTCATGTCCGCAATTCCCTGTTGAGTGTGGCAATGTGCTCCGGCCCGATGCCGCAGCAGCCGCCGAAGATGCTGGCACCCTTGCGCTGCCAGTCACGAGACGCCGCCACGAGATCGGCAGGCGCGATCACGTCAACAAACTCCCAGTCCGGTGACTTGAAGTAACCGCATTCTGGATATGTGGCGATGGGGCCGCTCCAGTGCTTGCGCAGGATGCCGATCGCTTCGCCCGTGTCGTTGGGCGACGTATGCATGATGCACATCACGTCCGGCTTCAGGGCAGCCAGACGTGTCACAATGTCTTCAAACCGGCAATCGGCGCGGCCCCAGCCCTGCAATCCCCCGCCTTCGGCCCGTTCGGCTGACATGCCGATCCATACAGGCAGCCCGGTTTCCAACGCGGCCTCGCTGGCCCAAACGGCGTAGTCAGTGTCGCGCATCATCTCCATCATGATCAGGTCAGCGCCCGCGGCTTTCAGCCCATTGGCCTTCATGCGGAACAGGCGACGCGCCTCTTCTTCCGGCCACTCATGGGCCAGATTGTTGCGGTCGGAACCCGTTTGCATGGGCCGCATGGTGGACATGGAGCCCGCCACGCAAACATCTGTCCCGGCAGCAGCCTCCTGCGCCAGCTGGACGGCGATGGTGTCGATGCGGTTCACATCCGCCGCGCGCCCGATATGGCTGAAGAGCAGGGGACTGCTGGCGTAGGTGTTGGCGGTGATGATGTCGGCGCCACACGCCACATAGTCCCTGTGGACCTCGCGTACGATCTGCGGGTGGGTGAGGTTGGCATCGGCGCACCAGGTGTCGCCGCTCATCGGGGCGCCCCGGCGCTGGATGTCCGTTCCCGTTCCGCCGTCGAGGATGATGACCTCACCTCCCGCAAGTTTCCGGCGGATGGGTTCGTAACTCATGGTCGCTCTTTCCTGCGGGCTTCGGCAAAGGCCCTCATGTGGAAGTGCAGTTGTGCCGGTTCATAGACGTAACGCCTGCCCACCGGGCAGGCAAGCCGGGCGAGACACCCGCCCGTCATGCAGGTTTCACCCTTGGGCGAGAGCACATGTTGTCCGCAAGCGGCAACATCATAGGAAGTCCCGTCAAAGGCGGAAACCGGACAGGCCGCAAGGCAGGGTTTGCCGACGCAGCTTTCGCACGGATGCGGCCCTGCGGCGTGGCGCGGAAAGTCAAACGCCACCGGAAACAGCAGCGCGGCACGGTAGGCATGCCACAGGCCATGGACGGGATGGATGTTGAGGCCGAGCGGAGAGACATGGCCCGCGCCCGCCTTCCGCGCCCAGGTGAGGAAGGGCAGGGGAGGTGTGTCAAACGGATAGACGGCGCGGGCATCAAGATCGGTGGCCATCCGGTCCACCGTTTGGCGTGTCCAGTCATCCATCCTGTCCCGGGCCGGGTCTCGTTCGCGGGCAAAGCGCCGGAACATCTCCGGCCCTGCGTTGCCGATCAACACCATGAAGACGGCACCGGCGGGCGCGCGGTCCTCCGGCGAAGGCGCAAACCAGCCGAGGGCCGCGAAGCCCTCGCGCCGGATGCGGCCCAGTACCGGGTGTTCCATCTCAGCGCGCCCAGCGCGGATCGCCCGGTTCCATCACCTGCCGTGGCAGCTTGATGTCATGTTTGGCGCGGATGAGATCATCAATCGCGCGCGGGATGTAGTCGGGATAGTAGCCCGACAGGATTTCCCGCTTGCGTGCCGCCGCCCGCTCCACGATGTCCGGCTTGCCCGCCTCTACCCATTCCTTCGGGCTCATGCGGTTGCCGATGGCGGGATACACGTAGTCCTTCTGCATCAGGTTCAGTGTCTGCTCGCTGCCGAGATAGTGCCCCGGACCATTGATGCAGGTGTCGGTGATGACGTCGATGGAAAGTGAATCCTCCGTCACCTCGATGCCCCGCACATTGCGGTTGATCGAGCCCAGCATGTCGTTGTCGATGAGCAGGCTCTCAAGGCAGAAGCCGAGCAGCGAGGCATGCATGCCAGCCGATTCATAGAGCATGTTGATGCCGGTCATGGCTGAGATGCCGGCGGTCACGCCCTTTTCATAGCCTGCCTGCATGTCCGGCATCTTGGAGTCGCACATGCCTGCGGCGGAGCCGACGGTGAGATCGTAGTAGTGGCCCATCTGTGCGCAACCGGACGTGATCAGCGCCTGCTCGCCCGAACCGCCAGACATGGCCCCGGTGCGGAGATCGGACACGAAGGGCCAGGGCCCCCAGATCGCCAGCGCGCCGGGCACGATGCAGTTGATGTAGACAAGGCCTGCGAGGCATTCCGCCACCGCCTGCACCACTGTTCCGGCGAGCGCCGCCGGGGATGTGGCACCAGCCTGCGCCGCCGAGAGCAGCAGCACCGGCATGCCGCCGCGCGCCGCGGCCTCAAGGCAGCGGCAGGCATCTTCGGCGAACTTGAGGGGCGGCACCACGAAGCAGTTGGACTGCGACACGAAGGGCCGCGCCCGCCACTTGTCCTCACCGCCCGCGATCACGTGCAGGATCTGCAGGCATTCCTCCACATGGGCGGGTTCAACCATGGAGGTGCCCACATGCTTCTGTGTGCCCGCGAGACAGGCGTACATGGTGTTGATGTCGAGGTCGTGCCCCGTGATCATGTCGCGCGCCGTCAGCGGGCGCTGGAAGAAGTGGATGTGCTCGCAGGTGTCAACAATGCGGGCGGCATCGTAGAGATCGACCAGAAGCGACTCGCGGTATTCCTTGGTCGAGGGTTCGACGATATGGACAGCGGCACCCGCCGTGCCGAAATAGACGCGCTTGCCCGACGGTTCCATATCGTGCTGCGGGTTGCGCGCGGGCAGGATGAAATTGCGCGCCGCCTTGGCGATGGTGTCCTCGACGAGGCCGCGCGGAATGCACAGGCGGCCCTTGTCATTGACCCAGCAGCCGTGCGCCGACATCGCCTCGACGCAGGAGGGAATGGCGCTGCCCAGCCCCACTGTCTCCAGCAGCTTGAGGGCCGCCGCATGAATGCGCGGCAGGTCTGAATCCTTCAGTGGCTTGTACTGGCCTCCCGTCATGCCGGGGCGGACAGCAGCTTCATCCATGGGAATGGCGCGGGAACGCAGCGCCCGGCGGGCGTCGCGGCCGCCACGGCGGCGGGAAAGGTCTTCGGCAGTGCTCATGGCAAGGTTTCCAGTGAAGCCCGGAACATGCCTTTTTTCACGTCCTGCCGGAAGGCCGCTTTTGCGCGCGGTGGTGGTGAGGAGAATTCACTCTGGCGCTGTGGGCGATCTGAAATTGCCCCCTAACACCCAGAAAACAGGCCTGCTAGGGTGAATCACACTTTGACCATGGTGAGCCATCTTGCCCAGACGTGACCTTCCACCGCTCCGCGCCCTGACCGCCTTCGAGGCCGCTGCCCGGCTCGGTTCGTTCCGCATGGCCGCCAATGAGCTGGGCATAACCCGCAGTGCCGTCAGCCACCAGGTGAAGCTGCTGGAAGACCGGCTTGGCACCCAGCTGTTCCGCCGCGATGCCCGCAGGGCCGAACTGACCCAGAGCGGCCAGGCCTATTTTCCCGCGATCCGCGATGCTTTCGACCAGATCGAGGCGCAGACCCGCGCCGCGCGCCCGTCTGTCACCGACAATGAGCTGACGGTGCAGGTCTATGTGACGGTGGCCCTCAAGTGGCTCATTCCCCGCCTGCATGATTTCGAGCGCCGCTTTCCGGACATGAAGGTCAGGCTCTCCACCTCCTACTTCGACTGGGACTTTGATGACCGCAACGTGGACCTCGGCATCATCCTGGCCCGCAACAAGGCACCGGGCCACTACTACCGCCCGCTCTTCAAGTCCTATCTCGTGCCGGTATGTGCGCCACAACTCCTGAAAGGCGACAATCCGCTGAAGAAGCCGGAAGACCTGAAGAAGCACAAGCTGATCGACGTCTATACGGCAGAGGAGGACTGGCAGCTCTGGCTCGACGCGGCGGGCGTGAAGGGCGTGAAACCTTCCAACCGCCTCTCGGTGGACAGCTACATCCTCGCCCAGGAAGCGGCCATCGAAGGCCGTGGTGTGGCCATGACCATCGGGCCTTTCGCATCGGAAGAAATCAAGCTGGGCCGGCTGGTGCAGCCATTCCCCATGCGCGCGCCCAACAGGAACCAGTGGTACTTCGCCTGCCACAGCGAGCACCGCAACAAGCCCAAGATCAAACGCTTCGAGGACTGGCTGGTAAAGCAGGTCGCTGCCGATCCCGCCCTCGAACCCATCAAGGATGCAGGCAAAGCAGCATGACCGAGATCGCCCCCGAAAGCACCCGCCGTACCCGCCGCGACACCACGCGCCGCGCTCCCGCCGGAAGCACCATTCCGCAAATTCCGCCGGGTGTGGCCAAGCGGCCGTTCCCGCCGACGAAGATCGTGTCCGATGACCAGGTGGAATCCATTCACCGCGCGTCGCTCCAGATCCTCAGCGAAATCGGCATGGATTTCCTTCTGCCCGAAGCGCGTGACCTGCTGAAGGCATCAGGCGGCGTGAAGATAGACGGCGAGCGCGTGCGCTTCGATCCCGCCTTCATCGAGGACATGGTGAGCCACGCCCCGGCGCAATTCACCTTCCATGCCCGCAATCCCGCGCGCAGCTTCCCGCTTGGTGGCGACTACATGGCGTTCTGCGCCGTGGGCAGCCCGCCCAATTGCCACGACATGGACGGTGGCCGCCGCCCCGGCACCCGCGCCGATTTCCAGAAGTTCCTCAAGCTCTCGCAGTATTTTGACTGCCTCGACGCCTGCAGCGGCTACAGCGTGGAACCGATCGACCTGCATCCGTCGATCCGTCATCTGGAGGCCCTGCGCGACAAGTGCCTTCTCCTCGACAAGCCGCTGAAATGCTATTCGCTTGGCCGCCAGAACGTTCTCGACGCCATCGAGATCGCCCGCATTGCCAACAATGTCAGCGAAGAGGAGTTCACCAGGCGCCCCTGCCTGATGACCATCGTCAACACCAACTCGCCCCTCAAGCTGGATGGCAACATGCTGACGGGCATGATGGAGCTGTCATCGCGCGGCCAGATCGTCTGCGTCACGCCTTTCACGCTGGCGGGTGCCATGGCCCCCGTCACCATCGCCGGTGCCGTGGCACTTCAAAATGCCGAAGCTCTGGCAGGCCTCGCTTTCTGCCAACTGGTGAAGAAGGGCGCGCCCGTGATCTATGGCGGGTTCACCTCCAACGTGGACATGAAATCCGGCGCACCGGCTTTCGGCACACCGGAATACATGAAATCCACCCTGCTCGGCGGGCAAATGGCGCGGCGCTATGGCGTGCCCTACCGTACCTCCAACACCTGCGCCGCCAACACGGTGGACGCGCAGGCGGCCTACGAAAGCGTGTTCTCGCTCTGGGGTGTCACCATGGGCGGTGGCAACTACATCATGCACGGCGCGGGCTGGATGGAGGGCGGCCTCGTCGCCTCCTTCGAGAAGTTCGTGCTCGACTGCGACCTGATCCAGATGGTGAAGACCTTCCTCAAGCCGCTGGACACCAGCCCGGACTCGCTGGCGCTGGACGCGATCCGCGAAGTTGGCCCCGGCGGCCACTTCTTCGGCGCCCAGCACACGCTGGCACGCTATGCCGATGCCTTCTACCAGCCGATCATCTCGGACTGGCGCAACTATCAGCAGTGGACCGCCGCCGGCAGCCCCGATGCCTACAAGAAGGCGAATCAGGTCTATAAGCAGGCACTGGAAAACTACGTGCAGCCTGAAATGCCCGCCGCCGTCCGCGCCGAACTCGACGCGTTCGTCGACCGCCGTGTCAGGGAGGGCGGCGTCAAGACGGACTTCTGAGCATGCCCGACATCGTCGTCATTGGCGGCGCCAACATCGACATCAAGGCCAAGGTCAACGAACCCAACCGGCTGGGAACATCCAATCCCGGTGTGGTAAGCATGACGGCAGGCGGGGTGGGGCGCAACATCGCCCACAACCTCGCGCGCCTCGGAGCCGACGTCGCACTCATTTCCATTGTCGGCCGCGACGTGCACGGCGATGCGGTGCTGGACCAGACCCGCAAGGCGGGCGTGGACGTGTCGCGCATCCTGCGCACAAGCATCAGCACCGGCTCCTATGTCGCCTATCTCGACCATGACGGGGAACTGGTGACGGCGCTGAACGACATGCGCTGCATGGAGGAACTGACGCCACAGCTGGTGGAGGCCCATGCCGCCATGCTCGACAAGGCGCGCCTCGTGGTCGCGGATTGCAACCTGCCGCAGGAGACACTGAATTTCGTGGCGGAACTGGCTGGCGCAAAGCTCGTCGTCGAGCCCGTCTCCGTTCCGAAATCGAGGAAGCTGATCGAGGCCCTGAAGGTGGCGCCGCTCTTCCTCGCTTCGCCGAACTTCGACCAGATCGACAGCCTTGCAGGCACGCGGGACATCGAAGCCGCCTTTGCCTACATGCACGGCAAGGGCCTGCGGAACGTGGTGATCCACGCCGGACCGGAAGGCGCGTTTGTCTCCGATGGAACCGACATCGACCATGTCGAAGCCCAGCCGCCGGCACAGATCGCCGATGTGACTGGAGCTGGCGACGCCGCCGTGGCGGGTCTGGTCCATGGGCTTTTGCAGGGCGAGCCGTTGGCCATCGCGGCAGCCCGCGGGCAACGTCTGGCGGGGCAGGTCATTGCCGGTGCCGCATCCACTTTGGAGTAGAACATGAAAGTGCAACTCGCTGAGGATGTGCGCCGCGCCGTGGTCAGAGGCGCGCCTGTGGTGGCACTCGAGTCCACCATCATCGCCCATGGCATGCCATACCCGCAGAATCTGGATATGGCCCGCGAGGTTGAGGACGTGGTGCGGAAAAACGGCGCCATTCCCGCCACCATCGCAATCATCGATGGCGTGCTGCGCGCCGGACTGGCTGACGGGGAGTTGGAGCACTTCGCGAAAACCGGTACCACCATTCCGAAGGTTTCGACGCGCGACATCCCCTACATCGTGGCCCGCAAGGTGACGGGCGCGACGACGGTCGCCTCCACCATGCGACTTGCGGCCATGGCGGGCATTGCCGTGTTCGCGACAGGCGGCATCGGCGGGGCCCACCGCGAGGCCGATACGACCTTCGACATTTCGAATGACCTGCATGAGTTTGCCATCAGCAATGTGGCGGTGGTGACGGCAGGTGCCAAGGCCATCCTGGATTTGCCGCTGACCCTTGAAATTCTCGAAACCAACGGCGTGCCGGTGGTGGGATTCGCGACGGACGAATTTCCCGCCTTTTACTCGCGCGCCAGCGGCATCCCCGTGCCCATGCGCCTTGACACGGCGGCTGAGGTGGCGGCGATGATGAAGGCCAAGTGGAACTTGGGATTGAAGGGCGGCATTGTCGTTGCCAATCCCATTCCGGGTGCAGACGAGATCCCGTCAGCCGAAATCACGCCGCACATCACGCGCGCCCTCGCCGAGGCGAAAGACCAGGGCATTGCCGGGAAGAACGTCACGCCATTCCTGCTGAAGCGCATCACCGAAATCACCGCGGGCCGCTCGCTCACGGCCAATATCGCGCTCGTCATGAACAACGCCCGCGTGGCAACGGAGATCGCCGTGGCTTACGCCAAGGGTTAGCCGATCACCCGCAAGTCACGCGGGAAGGTGGTGAGGCTTTCGATTCCGGTTTCCGTCACCACAACATCATCCTCGATGCGCACGCCTGCTTCGCCGTCGCGGTAGAGGCCGGGTTCGATGGTGAAGATCATGCCGGGTTCGAGCTTCGCCATGTTGCCGCGCATGATCTGCGGTGCTTCATGCACATCAAGCCCGAGGCCGTGTCCGGTCTTGTGGCGCTTGAAGGCAGCGAACTGGGAATTCTCCAGCACCTTGCACACCGCGTCATCCACCTCGGAGGCGGTCATGCCGGGACGGGAAATTTCCCGGCCCTTGGCATTGGCGGCGAGCACCGTTTCATAGAAGGCGCGGTCATGGTCACTCACATGGCCGACGAAAAACGTGCGCGTGATGTCGGCGTTGAAATGCCGGTAGCGTCCGCCGAAGTCAAAGAGAAGGGCATCACCTGCCTTGATCACATAGTCGGCGCGCGCCGATGCATGGGGCTTAGCCGCATTGTCTCCGGCCGCGACAATCGGATCGAATGAGAGCCCGTCGCATCCCGCCCTGAACAGTTCACCCAGCAGGATCGCCTCCACCTGCTTTTCCGTCATGCCCACCTTGACCTGTTGCAGTGTGGCTTCGAGCGCAACTTCGGACCGCCGGATGGCTTCGCGCAGCGCCTCGATCTCGGCTGGCGTCTTGTGCAGGCGGACGGTGGAAATCTCCGCGTGGGCGTCCTCGAATGCGGCGTGGGGCAGGGCCTTCTGCAGGGCCTGGAAGTCAAACACCCGCATGCGCTGGCCTTCCACGCCGATGCGCGCGCCCTTGCCAAGTTGCGGCAGCGCCGCACCGGCTTTCATGAAGGCGCCCATGAAACCTTCCTCATCGCGCCAGTCAAACACTTCGCCCGGAAAACCCAGCGGCGCGAAAGAACCCATTTCGAGGTTGGGCACGATCGCCACCGGCGAACCTGTGCGCGGCACGACGATCACCAGCGGACGTTCCATCTGGTGGAAATCCTTGCCGAAGATGCGCAGGAAATTGGCCCCGGGAACGAGCGCGATGGCGTCAAGACCGGTGCGGGCGAGAATGGCGTGGACGGGGGCAAGCAGTGTCATGCCCCCGCTTCTAACGGGCAGGCGTGGTTGCGTCGAGACGGCAGCGGTGAACAATCGGCAGGGCAGGTGAGTGCAACGCGCATTGCCGCGAATCCCGCGCCGGGATATGGCTTGCCTCCTGCCCATGACGTCGTCCATTTCCCGCAACACCCTGATCGGCATCGCCTCGCTCTGTGCGGGTTCGCTGGTCTTTTCGCTGCAGGATACCGTGATCAAGTCGATCAGCGGGGAGCATTCCGTGACGCTGGCCATCGCCCTCAGGGCCGTGGTCGCCTTCCCCATCATCACCGTGATGGTGATCATGTCGGGAGGGCTTCGCCAGCTGGAAACCCCGCAATGGCCGATCCTGATGGTGCGCGGCTTCATCCTGCTGACCTCCTACACGACCTACTTCATGGCTTTTCCGGCGCTGCCACTGGCCGAGGCCATCGCCCTGTTCTTCATGGTGCCGCTGCTGGTGACGCTGATGTCCGGGCCGCTGCTGGGCGAGCGGGTGACGCCTTCCGCCTGGGCTGCGGTGGTGATCGGGCTCGCGGGCGTGCTGGTGATCCTGCGTCCGGGCTCAGGCATCTTCGAACCCGCTGCTCTGCTCTCGCTGGTCAGCGCCACAGCCTATGCCTATGCCATGATCCTTGCCCGCAAGCATGGCCGCACCATTGCGGCATCGGTGATGACCTTCTACCTCAACTTCGCCTATCTGATTGGCGCGATCTTCATCGCGACGGTCATGATGGGCTTGCAGGTGCAGCCGTTCGGACACCCAAGCCTCGATTTCCTCGTGCGGCCCTGGTCCGTGCCCAACCTGCGCGACATGGGGTTGATGGCGCTTTGTGGTGTCATCGCCGTCTTTGGTGCCAACTTCCTGACTCAGGGTTACCGCAAGGCCAGCGCCAATGTCGTGGCACCGTTTGAATATCTGGGCATGGTCTGGGGCAGCCTGTGGGGCTTCCTGTTCTTCGGCGAAGTGCCGCGCATCACCACCTTCATCGGCATGGGGCTGATTGCACTCGCCGGATTGCTGGCCCTGCGTGCAGGTGCGAAGCAGGCCTGACCGCATTGTTGCACTGCATATTGATCTGCATCATGGCCGCAGGCACAGTGCAACCATAGCGTCCACTCATGCCGAAACCTTCCCGCATTTCCCATACCCTCAGCTTCGCCGATGTCTTCGGCGCCCTTGGCGCGGGCTGGCGTGATTTCCGCGCCGCCCCTCTCTACGGCATGTTCTTCGGCGGCATTTATGCCGGCGCCGGAATCCTGCTCTACCTGCTGCTCAGCTACTACCGCAGCGTTTGGCTGATCCTGCCGCTGGCCATCGGCTTTCCGCTGATCGGACCCTTTGTGGCGGCGGGGCTCTACGAGATCAGCCGCAGGCTGGCGCGGCGCGAGCAGTTGTGGTGGGGCGAGATTCTCACCGTCACCATCCGCCAGAGCCGCCGCGAATTCGGCTGGATGGCCTTCGTGGTGCTGTTCATCCTCTGGGTCTGGATGTACCAGGTGCGCCTGCTGGTGGCCTTCTTCATGGGCTACAAGGGCTTCGCCAGCCTCGATGGTTTCATCGTGGCGCTGACCGGGCAGAGCGGACTCACGTTCCTCGCCATCGGCACGGTGATCGGCGCGGCGCTGTCCTTCGTGCTGTTCTGCTCCACCGTCATCGCCATGCCCATGCTGCTGCACCGCGACGTGGATTTCATCACCGCGCTGATCACCAGCTGGCGCACGGTGTTCGAGAACCTGGCGCCGATGATCCTCTTCGGCCTGATCGTGGCGCTGCTCACCTTCCTCGCCCTCATTCCCCTGTTCCTCGGCCTGATCGTGGTGCTGCCGGTGCTCGGCCATGCCACCTGGCACCTCTACGTGGCCTCCCGCCACATCGAGGACCGGCCCTCGTAAGCATGTGACTGGAATCCCATAGGAATAAAAAGATTGACAGGGGCGCGTGAAAGCGCTAGGGTGACGGCATGATGTACCGCTTTTTCTCGCTTCTCCTCCTCACCTTCGCCCTTGCGGGCTGCGTGCTGGAATCCGCCAAGCCGCTCTTCCCCGATGAGCGCGGCGTGCTGGCGTTGGATGGCCTCGGCACACGCTTTGCCGCCGAGGTCTTCGACAAGGGCGCATGGCAGCGCCAGGACGACTCCATCACCTTCACTCCCGAAGGCCGCCACTACATGGGTGCCAGCAAGGAGGAGAGCAGCCGCCCCACCGCCTTCCTGTTGGTGGCCATGGGGCCATCGCGCTACCTGCTGCAGGTGACGGAAGAGGGCAAGCCATCGGGCTATGTGGTGGCCGAGATCAAGGACGGCGCCGTGCTGCTGCAACCGGTCTTCTGCGACGAAATCAAGCTGCTGCCGGATGCCGCCAGCTGGATCACCTTCTCCAATACGGACTGCAAGGTGACCGGCGAACCCGGCCTGAAAGATTTTGAGCGCCTTGCCGAAAAACTGGCCCCCGCCAAGATGCGGCTGGTGGCGGTGGAGTAGGGGCACAGGGCGTACCCCCCAACGGGCTTTGAGCGAATGACCGGGGTGGCGATCATCCTTTCTGGATTCAAGCACAGGAATTGTACAAATTGACAATGTGCATATGATATGCAATTTGTTGTATGTTTATATTTCAAGGGAAGTGCAAAATGCAGATCGTGCACCAGAAGCGGCCCAGCCACGGAACGGTGATCGGACGGGTGTGGGAACTTGCCGACGCCATCTCCAGCCGGTCTGGCCGCCGCGCCTCCCGCAAGGAAGTGATTGATGCCTTCGTTGCCGAAGGGGGCAACGTCAATACGGCGGCCACCCAGTATTATGAATGGCGCAAGCATCGCGCGGCAGCGCAGGGCGGCGACCGGACTGATGCGGTTGTCCTGCAGATGGCCCGCGACGGTCGGCTTGTGCTGCCGCTTGCCGTGCGTGAAGCATTGGGGCTGGATGAGACGGCGAAACTGATGGTCCGCGTCGAGAACGGCGAATTGCGCATCACCCCGCAGAAGTTTGCCTTCTCGCGACTGCAAGACCTCGTGAAGGAGCAGGACAAGGGCAGGGGCTCTGTCGTCGATGAATTGCTGGCGCAGCGCCGCTCCGAGGCCAAGCGCTGATGGCAGTGGTGCTGGATGCATCGGCGCTGCTGGCGCTGATCTGGCAGGAACCGGGTTCGGATGCCGTGTCGGCTGTGTTGGACAAGGCGGTCATGAGCGCCGTGAACTGGGCGGAAGTGGTGTCCAAGCTGCAAGATCGCGGCATCGATATCGACGCTGCCGTACCCATGCTCTCCCACCTGCCGATTGATGTGATCCCCTTCGACCGGGAGTTGGCGGTGGCTGCTGGCGCATTGCGGCTCAAGAGCAAACATCTCGGCCTGTCAATCGGTGACCGCGCCTGCCTCGCCCTTGCCGCAAGACTGTCTCTGCCAGCCTACACAGCCGACAAAAGCTGGGCGAAACTTGATGCCGGAGTTGAGGTGAGCGTGGTGAGGTGAAGTGCAGCCTGGAATTCGCAAGTCTCACATGCCTCATGCCGAGGTGTCACGCAGCGGCCTCGACATGCTGGCAACGCTGGCCGGGCCGAAGTTCCTGTTGGGCGTGAAGAAGGTCGCGGCGCGGACGGCGGCCTGAGGGGGCGGTGTTTCAGCAACCGCCTCTCCCCTCCTTGTGAAGGAGGGGAGGGGAGTTTCACTTCCTCCCCATTGCCCGTCATTCCGTGCAGAGCGCCGGAGCGAAGCGGAGCAGGAGATAGACCCTCATGCTGAGGTGCCGCGCAGCGGCCTCGAAGCATGCGCCGCAAGTCGCGTGGGCGGGCTGAAGGTCCGGCTGAGGGTGAAGAAGGACGCGGCGCGGACGGCGGCCTGAGAGGGCGGTGCTTCAACAACTGCCTCTCCCCTCCCTGTCAGGGCGGGGCAGGGGTGGGTGGAGGCAACACATGCCGACGCCGGAACCCATGGCCTCCATCCACCCCCGGCCCCTCCTTGTGAAGGAGGGGAGAAGAGTGGAGTTTCACTTCCTCCCCATTGCCCGTCATTCCGTGCAAAGCCCCGGAGCGAAGCGGAGCCTGCCGTGAGGCAGGTTAGGGCTGCGACACGGAACCCCGCTTTGAAAGCAGATCGCGCCGCCACCAAAGCTGGGTTCCGTGTCGTGCGCAACGTGTTGCTGTCGCAACTCGCTCACCGCTGACGCGGTTCGGCGCGTGCACGGAATGACGGGGGAGTGGGGGCTCACCTGCAACTTCTCCCCTCCCTGTCAGGGAGGGGCGGGGGTGGGTGGAGGCGACGCGTGCTGACGCCGGAACCCGTGACCTCCATCAACCCCAGGCACCTCCTTGTGAAGGAGGGATTCAAAAATCTGTTGCATCACTACTGGGCCGCCTCGGAGGCCACCGCCATTTAGTTCAATGGAGTTTCGTAAAGATGACGGTATGCGCAGCATAGAATGCAGCAACCATGGGAACTGCAACTCCGGTACCGGAGAGAAGTTCGAGTTTCCAATGCTTCATCCGCGCCAAGTACTGGCGATAACCCTCTCCGTATTGGGGGAGGACTTTGATCAAAACAACGACAAAAGGAAGAAGGTACAGAGATTGATCAATGCCAAAGTTGACCAGAATTGCCGCCGCTCCACTGAAAGGGAGACTTAGCAACACCGCCAGTGCAAAGTCTGGTTCGGGTTGTGTGGGATCACTGGCAAACAACCATCGTTGCCAACACCTTGAGACTGCCGGAATCGAATAGTAGATAACCTTGACAACCAACCCCGCCAACAAAGCCACTGGAAAACTCAGGAGTTGGAGCCACGGTTCGGGCATCACCCCCTCCGTCTCCGCCTTCCCCCGCCATCCTCATCACTGACCACCACCGTCTTCAGCGGCGGCAGGGTGACCACCTTTTTCAGGTTCACGAAGTCTGCTGTCTTGTGGGGGAGCGCCATGGCTTCCACGAAGTGTTGCTGGAACTTGGGTTCGACGGCGGTTTCGATTTTTTCGATGCGGCGCACCACGTTCTCGATTTCGTCGCGGCCCTTCTTGTTGAGAAGGGCGATGCGCGCCCCCGTGCCCGCCGCGTTGCCCGCTGACTGCACGCGCGCCAGATCGCAATCCGGGATGAGGCCCAGCACCATGGCGTATTTCATGTCGATGTGGGAGCCGAAGGCACCCGCCAGCCTGATCTTGTCCACATGGTCGATGTTGAGTTTGTCCATGAGCAGGCGCACACCCGCGTAGAGCGCCGCTTTCGCCATCTGGATGGCGCGCACGTCGTTCTGGGTGATGCGGATCAGGGGCTCGTTGCCGTCTTCGCGCGGCGTGCGGATCACATAATTGAAGGTGCGCTTGTAGGGCTCGATGCGCGGGGACTGCGCCGCAAGCGCGCCGTCGATCAGACCATCCTGGCTGATGATCCCTGCGAGATACATCTCGGCAATCGCCTCGATGATGCCCGAGCCGCAGATGCCCGTGACTCCGGTGGAGGCAATGGCCTCTTCGAAGCCCGGCTCATCCGACCAGAGATCGGAGCCGATCACCTTGAAGCGCGGCTCCAGCGTTTCCGGATTGATGCGGATGCGCTCGATGGCGCCGGGGGCGGCGCGCTGGCCCGATGAAATCTGCGCGCCCTCGAAGGCGGGCCCGGTGGGCGAGGAACAGGCGAGCAGCCGCGCCTTTGAACCCAGCACGATTTCGGCATTGGTGCCCACGTCAACGCAGAGCATGTATTCATCCTGCGTGTGCGGTGCTTCCGACAGCACCACACCCGCCGCATCCGCACCCACATGGCCTGCGATGCAGGGCAGCACATAGGCCCAGGCGCCGGGATTGAGCTTGAACTCCATCTCGCGGGCCGGGAAGGTGAGGGGAAGGCCGGTGGCCAGCGCGAAGGGCGCACCACCCAGTTCCGTGGGGTCCACGCCGAGGAAGAGGTGATGCATGACCGGATTGCCCACAAGCACCACTTCCAGAATGTCCGTGAGCGGACGGTTTGCGCGGGTGGCCACTTCCTCCGCCAGCTGTTGCAGCGCCGTGCGGATGGCCGTGGTCATTTCCTTTTCGCCACCCGGATTCATCATCACGTAGGAGACGCGGCTCATCAGGTCTTCGCCGAAGCGGATCTGCGGGTTCATCAGCCCCGCCGACGACACCACTTCACCGGTGGAGAGATTGGTGAGATGGGCCGCGATGGTGGTGGAACCCACGTCAATCGCCAGCCCGAAAAGCGAGTCATGGAAGCCCGGCCAGATGGCGGCGAGGCGGTTGCCGCCACCGGGGGCGCGTGAGTAGACCGCGCAGGTGATCTTCCACTCGCCCTTGCGCAGGGTCTTCTGCAGGTCGGCGATGATGGAGAGGTCGCAGGTGACATTCTCCACGCCCCACTGGTCCTTGAGCGCCATGTAGACACGCTCGAGGTCGGAGGAGGGCTTGTGCATGTCCGGCTCTTCCACCTCGATGTAGTAGAGATGCGTGGCGGGATCGAGTTCGATGACGCGGGTGTCTGCTTCCTTGCGCACCACCTGCTTGTGCACCTGGGATTCCGGCGGCACGTCAATGACGAGATCGCCGAGGATCTGCGTCTGGCAGGAGAGGCGGCGACCGGCGGCGAGGCCACGCAGCTTGTCGTAGCGCTGCTCGACCTGCGTGACGCCACTCACGTGGGTTGTGGCCGAGGAAATGCCGTGCTTGGCGAACTCGCCTTCGCCGACGGTGATCTGGCAGCGGCCGCAAATGGCGCGCCCGCCGCAGACGGAGTCGATGTCAACGCCCAGCGCCCGCGCCGCCTGCAACACCGGCGTGCCCCTGGCAAAACGCCCGCGCTTGCCGGAGGGAGTGAAAACGATGAGGGGGTTCTGTTCGGTCATTCAATGTCTCCCCCTCCCCCTTGTGGGGAGGGCAGGGGTGGGGGTCTGGGATTCTCGGTCATCTTGCGTGCCTTTCCGCATACGGCGCAAGAGACGGGGCAGATGCCGGAGCGACCCCCACCCCGACCCTCCCCACAGGGGGGAGGGCGACAGAGATATCACCTCCGGCGGCGGGCTTCGCGGGCGGCGCGGCGGGCGGCGATGTCGTCGGCTGTGGGAGCCGTTTCACCGGGGGCCGCGGCGGCGGGGCGCGGTGCCGTCATGTCGCGGAACTTGTTGTTCCAGAACTTGCAGTGGGCATCCGTGCCGTTGAGAACATTGGCGCCGAAGATGGCGTGCATGTCTTCATCATGCATCGGGTTCATGATGGCGGAGGTCATGCCGTGTGAGGCCGCCATGGCGAGGAAGTAGCCGGTGAGCGCGCGGCGGTTCGGCATGCCGAAGGAAATGTTGGAGGCGCCGCAGGTGGTGTTCACCTTCAGCTCTTCGCGCAGGCGGCGCACGAGGCGGAACACCTGCTGGCCCGCCGTGCCCATGGCACCGATCGGCATGACGAGGGGATCGACAACGATATCTTCCGGCTTGATGCCGTGATCGGCGGCGCGCTGCACGATCTTCCTGGCGACTTCGAAACGCACATCCGGGTCTTCCGAAATGCCCGTCTCGTCGTTGGAGATGGCGACGACCGGCACGTTGTACTTGGCGACCAGCGGCAGGATGGCTTCGAGCTTCTCTTCTTCTCCGGTGACGGAGTTTACGAGAGGCCGACCCTTGGCGGTTTCGAGGCCCATCTTCAGGGCGGAAGTGACGGACGAGTCGATGCACAGCGGCAGGTCGCACACGCCCATGACGATCTCGAGTGTCTGCTTCATCAGCGGCGGCTCGGTCTCGTTCGGGTTCACCGCCGTGACGCCGGCATTGATGTCGAGGATATGGGCACCCGCCGCCATCTGGGCCAGCGCGTCAGCCACCACCGTGTCGAAATTGCCGGCCTGCATTTCGGCAGCAAGCTTCTTGCGGCCCGTCGGGTTGATGCGCTCGCCGATGATGGTGAAGGGCTTGTCGAAACCGATGATGTGGGTGCGCGTGGCCGAGGCGACGAGAGTATGGGTCATGATGCGTTCCGGCCTCCATTGCCGATGAGTTGCTTGATGCGGTCTGGTGTGTAGGTGGATTCGAGGTCGGCCTTGGCCTTGTCGGCTTCGGCGGCAAGATCATCGGACACGGCGATCGGTTCACCGCGCCGCCAGTCGGCGAGGTAGTCGTCCGTCGCCGTGGCCCCATCGCGCATGGCGGCCATGTCGATTGCTTCCATGAAGCGGTTGTCGAGCATGCGCTTCTCTTCCTTGCGCCCGATTTTCACGGAAACCGCCGAGGGAATGTCGCGCCAGTAAGTGATGATGAGATTGGCCATGGGCGGCTTTATGCCTTGGCCCAAAAACGACGGGTAGTGAAAAAACGACGCTACCCATAAAAAACGGCCCGGGAGGTGCCCGGGCCGCTGGAATTCGCTGTGGCGGGGGCTTCAGGCCTTGGGCTTGGTGACCATGCCATAGACCACCAGCACGATGATGGCGCCGATGACGGAGCTGATGAAGCCCCACAGGCCGCTGGTACCGAGGATGCCAACATTTTCCGCGATGAAACTTGCCAGAAAGGCGCCGACGATGCCGAGGATGGCTGTGAGAACGAAACCCTTTGGCTCGTTCGAGCCCGGCATGATGAACTTGGCGACGGCACCCACGATGGCGCCGATGATGATGGTCCAGATGATACCCATAACGTCCTCCTCGATCCCATGAGCGGGTCAACGGCGGGAATTTAACCGTCCGCGTGCGTCGCCGCAATGCCTTGCAATCGTCACGATCCGTTCCAATATGGAATCCACCATTCAGAGGAGATTGAGATGGCCAAGACCAACACCATGCTGAAAGCCCTGCTCGGACTCGCCGTCGTCGCGGGCTGGCAGAACCGCGACAAGATCGGCGATTTCGTCAAGGGCCTCGGCGGCCAGGCGGGTGCGGGAGACAATCCGGCAGGCGGCCTTGGCGGCCTCGTCGACAGCTTCAAGAAGGCAGGCCTCGGCGAAAAGGCGGACTCCTGGGTTTCCACCGGCGAGAACAAGCCCGTCTCCGCCCCTGAAATCGAGAAGGGCGTCGGCGGCGACATGATTGACTCGCTTGCCGAACAGACGGGCCTGTCGCGCGAGGAACTTCTCAAGCGCCTTGCCGAAGTGCTCCCCGGCATGGTGGACAAGCTGACGCCGTCAGGCCGTCTGCCGGGTTGAGGCTGGCACGGATTGACTGAAGAATGCCCCGGTCTTGCCGGGGCATTTTTTATGCCTGTGGTCTGGGTTTCGCGAGCCAGCCCCAGAGGAACAGGATGACGATGGCGCCGATGATGGACACCACGAAATTGCCCTGTTCCCCCGGCCGCAGATAGCCCACGAACTGGCCTGTGAATGTGCCGACAAAGGCCCCTGCGATTCCCAGCAGCGCTGTGAGCACAAAGCCTTTCGGCTCGTTCTTTCCCGGCATCAGGAATCTGGCGATGATCCCCGCTGCAAAGCCGATGAGGATGGGCCAGAGAACGTCAAGCATGGCCGGACATCATGCCCCGAAGAAGGTGCGAGCCATGATCGCCACGATGGTGGAGAAGGAGCGAACGGTTTCCAGCGGCACATTCTGTCCGCTGAACGAGCCGCTCGCATCAATCTCGCTCGCCACCTTGTCCATGGCGCCATCGACTTCCACATCCACGTAGGCGCTTTCCTTCATGATGATCTGCCCGGTGATGCCGTCCGCCGTGGCGAAGAGATCGGCGTCACCTTCAGGTGCCGCGAACAGCGCGTCGTCGCTGGCGGCATCGGCGGCAGGCAGGGTCAGTGTCAGGTCATACTGGTGCTGGTTGCCCACATTGGGCGTGGCGGTGAAGGGCATGTTGCCCTTGAGGGCATAGTCCTTGCCAGCACACTTGGCCTTGACGTCGATGAACCAGGATTCGGTCTGGTAGGAATAGACCATGTCGCCATTCCAGACGCAGCCCTTGTCCGATGGCAGGCCGGCCGACGGCACCGTGAAATTGTTGAGCTGCACCGTGTCCACGCGCTCATCGATGAGGCCGGATTCGGTGGTCTTGATACGCTTCAGGATGGTGTCGCGCAGCAGGCTGGCACCGGTGCTCGGCACCTCCGGCTTCAGCATCATGGATCCGGCAAAACGCGCATTGGAAGCCGCGACCTTGCCCAGCGCCAGATAGTTGGCCGCAAGGTTGGCGCCATCGGTGAAGCCGTCGGATTTCACCACCCAGCCGCCGGAGTACTGCGTGCGAGGCAGCTTCTGCCCGTTGGCGGGATTGACGAGGGAGCCGTTGCCGGTGACCGCGCAGGACTCAGCCTGGCCCGAGATGATGCCGGCCTGGGCCGCCTGGCAGCTGATCTTCAGGCTGGTGTCCACCTGCTTGTCCGCAAGCCCCACCGTGAAGGTGTCCTTGTTTGCGGGATCGCGCAGCGACGGCATGGATGCCTTCATGTTGAAGCTGACGGGATCAGCGGCAAGCGCCTGCGGTGCAGTGGCGAGCACCGCGAGTGCGGCAAGTGCGTTCAGGAGGGTCGGGCGGTCCAGCATGGCTTTTCTCCGGCTGTTGTGATCGGAAGCAATGTGTTGCAGTTCGGCCCCTGAATGGAGGATGAATGCAGTCTCCGGGACCGCGCTCAGACAGGAAGCAACGGACCTGTTGCAGCAACCAGGGGTGCGACAGATTGTCAAGTGAGTTGGCGAAAGCAAGCGACGATGGCGAATAGTAGGGAGTTACTTCCCTATTCCGGCCCACCAATCCGAACTTTCCGCAACCAGAGGGGGAGAAGCCAGAGAGCGAAAGCCTGTTGGTTTCATCTGCGCTACAGATACAAATTGCGCTCCGGAATCAAGCCCTTAACCTCAGAAGCAGGGGCGGTAAATGGACGAGACAGGGCAGACTAGACCAGACGGACCGGAGCCACTTGGCGCAGGTCGGCTGACGTTTGCGCGAACAGAAGAGGTGCTGAAGGGTGCCTTGGGCGAGGGGGCGGACGCCACCATGTTCGAGCGCCTGCACCTGGACCGGGAAGCGGCGGCGGCATTCATCGCCGATCAGGCAACACTGCTCAGTGCAGTTGCCCATGCCGCCGGACTGACGACGGTCAAGATTCTCACTGACCTGCTCTATGTCAACGCTTTCGGAGACGCTTCGCCCTTCGACCCCTCCTGACACTACAGGTCGGCAAGGGCTGCGGAACCAAGAATCTCATCAACATTCGGCAACTGAAGTGTCGGTCCGCGCGGTGCGTCCTGGCGCATCGCCTCGCGCACGAATGTCGGGACACTGGCATGGTCGGCCGGCACAACGCCGCAGGTGCGCAGGGCCTCGCGGCGGGACTTCTGTTCGCCCAGCCTGTCGAGCACGACCCGGCAGGCGATTGCGGGCCCGGCAGAATGGGTGAGTGTCATGCCGACGAAAAACCTGTGCAGCAACAATGACGGGCTGATGTTCATGAGCGTCACCTGGAACGGCTGCATGCGGTTGCGGGCGACCAGCGAAATTTCGCCCTTTGCCGCAATGGCCACGCCATGATGGCGCGAACGCAGGGTGAGATTGCGCCTGCCGGGTGCCTGCACCCGCGTCATGCGCGTGAACATCAGCGTGTCCTTGTGCCACCACACCTCCACATAGCCGCGCAACAGGATGCCGGCAGCATCATGGAACGGAAAATAGCTATGGTAGGCACCGGGCCCGAATTCAGAATCGGCGAGCCGCAGCACTGACTTGTTCTCGGGCAGATAGACACTGACGAGACGGTCCAGTTCCCTTGAAAACTGCCCGGCCCGCGCCGCGCTGGCGTGCGGCTGGCTGGTGCTCTCGCCACCGGAGAGCAAGGCATTCTCGCTGACCCCAAGGCGCAGGCAGATCTTGCGCAGGATGCGGGCGCTTGGAATGGAGCGGCCCGCGAGATACTTGTTGAACTGCTGCCGGTTGATTCCCGTATCGCGGCAAATGTCCGCAATCGACGTCTCCGACGCACAAAGCTGCCGAAGGTTGGCTGCGAAAACAGCATGGTCTCCCGACTTGCCGGTCATGTTTCCCCCATCGCCGGACGAGCGGCAATTGCCCAGAACGTATTCCAGTTCTTCGCCACCTGGCGAAGTAAAAGGTTCGTGTATTTCGCCAATCGACGCTTGAACCTTGCAGCCCATGTCATGTTCCGGCCCCGCTGGCTACGCAAAGACAGGCTTAGACCTGACCAAGTGTGAGATTTGCGGGCACAATTCCGGGCAATATTGCCCCGTTATGTGCCGTCCGCGGTCACCAGTTGTTGACACATGGCTGCGGGAGGCAGCCTGTTGCACCGCACCCCAAATGCTGTAAGAGCCTGCAACGGCCCCCGGGATGATTGAGTCCTGCGGGGCCGTTTTCGCGTTTTCAAGGATGATCGAGATGGCAAATGTCGCCGTGGTCGGGGCCCAGTGGGGCGATGAAGGCAAGGGCAAGATCGTGGATTGGCTCTCGGAGCGCGCCGATGTCGTGGCCCGCTTCCAGGGCGGACACAACGCGGGTCACACCCTCGTCATCAATGGCGTGACCTACAAGCTGTCGCTGCTGCCTTCGGGCATCCTGCGTCCCGGCAAGCTCTCGGTCATCGGCAACGGCGTGGTGATTGACCCCTGGGCGCTGATTGCCGAAATCGACAAGCTGAAGGGGCAGGGTGTTGCCATCAGCCGTGACAACCTGCGCATTGCAAGCAATGCCACGCTGATCCTGCCGTTGCACCGCGAACTGGACCAGTTGCGCGAAGCCGCCGCCGGAGCCGGGAAGATCGGCACAACGGGCCGCGGCATCGGCCCTGCCTATGAGGACAAGGTGGGCCGCCGCGCCATCCGCGTGAATGACTTGGCCGACCTCTCCACCATCGGCATGAAGATCGAGCGCATGCTGGCGCACCACAACGCCTTGCGCCGCGGGCTTGGCCAGCCGGAGTTGAAGGCGGCTGACGTGCTGAAGGACCTGAGCGAGATTGCGCCGAAAATCCTGCCCTTCGCGGATGCCGTCTGGGCCCTGCTGGATGAACACAAGCGGGCGGGCAAACGCATCCTCTTCGAGGGCGCGCAGGGCATTCTCCTCGACATCGACCACGGCACCTATCCTTATGTCACGTCGTCGAACACCGTCGCGGCCCAGGCCGCCAGCGGCACCGGCATCGGACCTTCTTCGGTGAGCTACACGCTGGGCATCGCCAAGGCCTACACCACGCGCGTGGGTTCTGGTCCGTTCCCGACGGAGCAGGACAACGAGATCGGCGAGCTGATCGGCCAGCGCGGTCGCGAGTTCGGCACTGTGACAGGCCGCAAGCGCCGCTGCGGCTGGTTTGACGCCGTGCTGGTGCGCCAGGCCATCAAGACCTCCGGCATCCAGGGGATTGCGCTCACCAAGCTCGACATCCTCGACGGCCTGAAGGAAATCAAGGTGGGTGTGGGCTACATGCTGGATGGCAAGCGCATCGACATGTTCCCCGCCGCAGAAGAGGCCCAGAAGCGGGTGGAGCCGGTCTACGAAAGCTTCGAAGGCTGGGCCGGCACGTCCGCGGGCGCGCGCTCATGGTCGGAACTTCCGGCGCAGGCCGTGAAGTATGTGCGCTATCTGGAAGAACTGATCGAATGCCCGGTGGCCCTGCTCTCGACCTCCCCGGAACGCGACGACACCATCCTGATGCGCGATCCGTTCCAGGATTGACCCGGTCGCCCGGGGATCAGAACTCGAAACGCAACGGCGCTGCCGGAAGCTCTTCGGGCGGGGCCTGCATGTTGCGGAGGCTGGCGGCGAAGCGGGTCATGATCACGGCGGCCACATCCGCCTCGGGAACAGGCTTGCCGCAGAGATAGCCCTGGATGAAATCGCAGTGGTGGTCGCGCAGCATCTTGGCCTGCTCCACCGTCTCGATGCCCTCCGCCGTGACCTTGAGGCCGAGGTTGCGGGCGAGATCAAGGATGGTGCGCATCATGCCCTTCACCTGCGGCTTTGTATCCATGGCCTGCACGAAGGAGCGGTCGATCTTCAGCTTGGAGAAGGGGAACTTCCACAGGTAGCTGAGGCTGGAATAGCCGGTGCCGAAATCATCCATCACGATCTGGCAGCCCAGCTCACGCAGCGCCGTGAGCTGTGACGAAATCATCTCCGTGTCGCCCAGCATGGTGGATTCGGTGATTTCCACCTCCATGCGGTAGGCCGGGAAGGATGACAGTTCGAGGGCGTTGTGCACATCGCTGAGCAGATGGCCGCTCATGAACTGTTCCGGCGAGAAGTTGATGGAGACCAACAGGTGCGGTGGCCAGTTGGCCGCCACCCGGCAGGCTTCCACCAGAACCCAGGCGCCGATTTTCTGGATGGCACCGGTCTCCTCCGCCACGGGGATGAATTCCGCGGGCGAGATGAAACCGAGCGTGGGATGATTGAGCCGGATCAGCGCTTCCATGCCCGCGAGTTCACCGCTCGCGGCGTTGAAATAGGGCTGGAAGGCGAGCGAGAAATAATGCTTCTCCAGCGCTTCATGCACGGCCAGTTGCACGTCCTGCCGCCGCTTGGCGGCCTGCTCCAGCGCCGGGTTGAAGAAGGCATAGCCCGGCCCGCCCTTTTCCGTGGCCGCCTTGTAGGCCAGCCCGGCGCGGTGCACGAGCAGGGCGGCATCGGTGTCGAGCTTGGTGTCCAGTGCCACACCGGCCGCCGCTTCCACCGTGAGGGTGCGTTCCACCCAGTCGATGGGCTGGTCGAGGAGCTCGATGAGGCGCTTGGCGGTGGTGAGTGCTTCCAATGCGTCGCTGATGCGCGGCAGGAAGACGGCGAAGCTCCAATAGTCGAGGCGGCAGATCAGGCAGTCGCTGGGAATGGCATTGGAGAGGCGGGCGGCAAGCGCCGAGATCACATAATCGCCCACATGGCGGCCCAAAGCTCCGGCGATGCGGGGAATGCCACGGACGCCGATTTCGATGACAGCACACTGCTGGCCACTGGCACGGCCCTCCGCCAGATGGCGCTCCACGCGCTTCAGCAGCGCCGAGCGGATGAGCAGGCCTGTCAACTGGTCATGGCTCACCAGATGCTGAACGTCCTGTTCCAGCACGCTGATTTTACGGCGCAATTCCGCTATTTCGTTGCCCGACGGCTCCGTCATCCCTGTCTTGCCCTGCCCCTTGGGCGACTGATTCGGTCTCTAGAAATATACGAATTGTGTGAGTAAATCGTGGATAATTTGTTTGAGGCGGCAATCGCGGAACGGGAGAGAGGCTGCATGGGATTGTGGTGGCGCAAGGGATTTCTTGCCGCAGCATTTGTGACTGCCATGCTGGCCGCCACACTGTTTGCCCCACAGGCCCCGGCGCGCGAAACCTATGCCGCCTATGTCGCCCGCATCAACGCAGGCCTTCCCGGCGGAGCAAGCTACCGCGACGACCTGGAGCAGGTGCTGCGCGCCGCCGCCAATGCTTACCGTGCCGGCAAGGGCCTGAAGCCGCTTGCTCCGGCAAATGAAACGCTCGCCGCCGCCGCCCGCGCCCATGCCGCCGACATGATGCAAAATGGTTTTGTCGGCCACACCTCCTCGTCTGGCGCGGGTTTTGAATCCCGGATGCGCGCACTGCACCCCGGCGTGATGATGCTGCCGCGCATGGCCGAGAATGCCGCCCGCGAGCGCAGCAAGGGTGCTGCCGATGAAGCGAAGGCGCGGAAGCTCTTCCAGCAATGGGTGAACAGCGGCTCCCACGCCCGCACACTGCGCAGCCGCGACTACGTGAGCGTGGCAACGGGCGTGGTGGAACAGGACGGCAAGCTGTTCGCGGTGCAGATCTTCGAGGGCCCGCCGCTCAAGGGCAACATGTTCGGCACGGGCGGGGCTGTGGCAACGCCCAAGACCGAAACCAGCGGCAGCGGTGGCGGGCTGTACTGAAGCCGGGCCAGCCGCTGCGCGGGGCGTGCGCCACACTTCACAATCGAGATCAAAACAGTCAATTAAGTATCTGATTTGTATGACATAAATTGATTGACTTGCGACCCTGTGGATAGCGCGTAAAATTGAATCGAATCCGCCGCCGCACTGGCCCCCACTGCTACACCAGTATCAATCATGAACACTGTCACGCCGCTCCGCCCCGCCGATGCTGCACCCGCAGCCGACACCTACCGCCAGCTCCCGCACAACATCGAGGCGGAGATGGCCTTGCTGGGCGCCATCCTCATCAACAACGAGGCCTGTGACCGTGTCACGCAATTCCTGCAGCCCGACCATTTCTTCGAGCCGCTGCATTCCCGCATCTTTGATGCGGCAGCAAGCCTGATCCGTATCGGCAAGCTGGCGAGCCCGGTGACGCTGCGTTCCTTCTTCGAGAACGACGCGACAATGAAAGAGGTGGGCGGGCCTGCCTACCTCGCAAGGCTTGCGGCCTCGGCCACCACCATCATCAACGCCGAGGAATATGGCCGCACCATCCATGAACTGGCGCAGCGCCGGAAGCTGATTTCGGTCGGCACCGACATTGTCAACGAGTCCTATGACGCCACGGTGGAAGACTCCGCCCGCGCCCTGATCGAGCGCGCCGAGTCGTCCCTCTATGCGCTTGCCGAGGTGGACAAGTACGGCAAGGGCTTCATGCCCTTCGGCCGCGCCCTGACCGATGCCATCGACATGGCCTCTGCCGCCTACCAGCGTGACGGGCATCTCTCCGGCCTCTCCACCGGCTTGAAGGACCTTGATGAAAAACTGGGTGGCCTGCAGCAGTCCGACCTCATCATCCTCGCTGGTCGGCCGTCCATGGGCAAGACGGCGCTGTGCACCAATCTCGCTTACAACGTGGCCAAGAACTACAGCGCCGAATACCAGCCGGACGGCTCCAACAAGGTGATGGATGGCGGTGTCGTGGCCTTCTTCTCGCTGGAAATGTCGGCGGAGCAATTGGCGACGCGTATCATCGCCGAGCAATCCGGCATCGGCTCGGAAAAAATCCGCCGCGGCAAGATCACCGAGGACGAATTCGCCCGCCTCGTGGAGGTGAGCCAGGAATTGCAGAAGCTGCCGCTCTACATCGACGCGACCGGCGGCCTGACGATTGCACAGGTTGCAGCCCGCGCCCGCCGCCTGAAGCGCCAGCGTGGCCTTGGCCTCATTGTGGTGGACTATCTCCAGCTCCTCGCCGGTTCCGCCAAGAAGGCATCGGAAGGCCGCGTGCAGGAAGTGACGGAAATCACCGTGGGCCTCAAGGCGTTGGCCAAGGAACTGGCGGTGCCGGTGATCGCCCTCTCGCAGCTCTCGCGCCAGGTGGAAAACCGCGACGACAAGCGCCCGCAGCTGGCGGACTTGCGTGAATCCGGCTCCATCGAACAGGACGCCGACGTGGTCATGTTCATCTACCGCGAAGAATATTACATGCTGCGCAAGGAACCGCGCCCCGGCACGCCCGAGCACATCACCTGGCAGGATGAAATGGCCAAGTGTGAAGGCATTGCCGAAGTCATCATCGGCAAACAGCGCCACGGCCCCACCGGCGTCGTCGAACTGCAATTCAACGCGGCCCTCACCAAGTTCCAGAACCTGGTGCGCGACGGCTATGTGCCGGAGCGGTTTGAGTGAGGATTGATGCCGGCAGGTCAACGTTCCTGATTGGTTGGCAAAACTGTGGACGGAGAGCAGGTGGGCAACGGCTACAGCCTTTCGGAGCTTGAAAGCATCCAGGACAAGTGGCGGCTGAGCTTTCCGCCTGACCTCGTTGCGCTCATGCGGCAACGCCGCCCGCTTCAGGTCAAAGGGTTTGACTGGCTCACATCTTCGGATGAAGACATCCAACGGAAGCTTGATTGGCCCCTTGAAGGCTTTCTGTTTGACGTTCGCCACAATGATCTGTGGTGGCCAGAGTGGGGAGCGCGGCCCATGAGTGAAACTGCACAAGCCGAAAAACTGACTGAGATATTTGCCGCCGCGCCAAGACTCATACCATTGTACGGTCACCGATATCTGCCGGAAAAGCCATTTGAATCGGGCAATCCGGTTTTTTCGGTATATCAGTCGGATGTCATCTACTACGGCGAGAACCTCGCTGACTGGCTGGCTCGTGAAGAAAATGGATGGGACAGCAAGCAGCCTATCGATGCAGCAAACCCTCCAAAGGAAATTCCGTTTTGGTCCCAGTCCGTTCGGCGAAACATGGAGTAGGGCGCTCACGACAGCATCGGACTGTCAATTGAGATCACGTTTCAAATCATAGTACTCTCGTCATCCCGGCGCATGCCGGGATAGGGCTAAATTTCCGGGTTTTGCTTGAGTTGCAGCCTTGCCCCGGCATTCGCCGGGGTGACGGAGTTGGTTGGGTGAGAATCCGATTGACCGTCCGATGCCCCAGGTTCCAGAATCTGGCGAGAGATGGTTATGCGCCGAAGCGGTTTGAGTAGGTGCTCACGGCTCCAGTGCCGCCGGAGGAATGGCCGGGTTGATGCAGGGCTTGCCCTGCGCCAGTGCCACGGCATTGGCGATGTCGTTGGCGCTGAGGCGGGGGCTTGTCAGGGTATCAACGGCGATGACGGCGAGCGCCGCCGCCATCACCAGCAGGAGTGCGGTGTTGAGTTGCGCCTGCATGCCTGTTCCACTCATGGTGCGGAAGCGATGATGCGGCGCAGTTTCTCAATGCGCGTCTGCGGATTCTCATCGAAGGCGATGGTGCCGGCAAAGGCACCCTTGCGGTCGAAGAGGAAAACCGTGGCCGTGTGGTTCATGGTGTAGCCCCCGCCGCTTGTCGGCACCTTCTCGTAAAAGACACGGTAGGCCTTGGCCAGTACAGGCAACTGCTCCGGCGTCGGGATCAGGCCTTCAATGCGCGGATCAAAGTTGGCGACGTAGTTGGCCGTGAAGGCCTGCGTGTCCTGTTCCGGATCGACCGAAACGAAGAGCATGCGCAGGTCCTTGCCCTCATCGCCCAGCGTCTTGAGTGCGGTGTCCATTTCATAGAGCGTCGTCGGGCAGATCACCGGGCAATGGGTGAAGCCGAAGAACATGGCGTAGGGCTTGCCCTTCAGGCTGTCGGACGAGAGCGTGCCGCCCTTGGAACTGGCCAGCGAGAAGGGCATGCCGATATCCAGCGCGGCCGTCCTCGGCCCCGACTGCGATTGCCAGGCAAGCCAGGCGAGGAGGGCGGCGAAAACCGCCACCGCTCCCCAGAGTGTGTATCGAACGGCTCTCATTGCGCCGGTGCCTCCGCGCCATGCGTGCCGTGGGTTCCGTGTGTCCCATGACCTGCGTGGCCTTCCGCACCGATCATGACGGTTCCCTCGAAGCTGTCAAACAGGGCAACCTGCTTGGCATCCATCTGCGCTTCATCCGTCGCCACGAGGGCGGCGAGCTTTTCGGCTGAAGCCATGTCCATGCCGGCCTCGTGCAGAAGCTGGGCCTGTTTCAGGCCTGCCCCGGCACAGAGATGGATGGTCCATTGCCCGTCCACCAGCTTGAGCAGCGCGCGGCCTCCCTTGCTGCCCTGCGACCAGCCCGCCACGGCAAAATCGCCCTCGATGGAAACGGGGTCCACCGTGAGCGGGTTTTCCGGCGTGTCGAACTGCGCCTTCATCACGTGGATGATGTGATGGGCATGTTCATTGGCCCAAGCCCTGTCGATGGCGGAAAGCCCCAGCGACAGGCTGAACACGATGGCAAGCAGGATGTGTTTCATCATGGCCTCAGTGATCCATGGTGGCCTGCGGGTCCACCACCTCATACTCGATTTCCACCGTGCCCGCCTTCTCGAAGGTCAGCGTGCCCTTGAAGGAGGTGTCCACGGCGGGCTGCTTAGCCACCTTCATGAACATGATGTGCTTGGCCTTGGGCTTCAGTTCCACCGTCTGGCCCGCGGGGATGACGAGGCCGCCTTCGATCTCGAACATCTTCATCATGTCGCCGTCCATCTTCATGTCGTGGATCTGCACGACGGGCGCGATCTCGGCGGTGCCGGAGACAAGCTTGTCATCAGCCGCGCCGTTGTTGGTGATCTTGAGGAAGCCCGCCGACACATCCGCCCCCATGGGCGACTGGCGCGACCACGGATGGCTGATGACGAGGTCGCCGAACTTGATCTCGTGGGCGAATGCACTGGGCATGGCCACGAGCGAAGCGAGCGTGAGAGCGCTGGCGAAGGCAATTTCCTTGATGAGTTTCATTTTCAGTTTCTCCTGTTGAGGTTGTGATTATTGGGCACCGGCCTGCTTCAGCCGCTTGGGCAGAAGGAAGTCGATGATGGCAAACAGAACGACGGCAAGCCCGCCGAGAGGGAAGAGCACCGACAGCACGGCACCAAGCCCGAGGATACCCGCGGGCACCTTGTAGTCGCGCGGATACTTGGGCGAACCAAGCTGGCCCGCGGGTCGGCGCTTCCACCACATGACCACGCCCGAGATGCAGGCGAAGATGACGAGGGTGAGGTAGGCGAGGTTGAACGCGAGGTTCCACCAGCCCGCCGTGCCCTTGTGGAGCGCGATGCCCCAGGCCATCAACTTGCCGACAAAGGGATAGTCCTTGAGCCGCACATCCGCGAGAATGTTGCCGGTGTATTGGTCGATGTGCACGAAGCGGTCACTGGCAGGCGTGACGCTGTCTTCGTTGCGCCCGTCATAGGACACCGTGAAGACGCCTTTCTCGTCGCCGGGAATGGCCACCTTGAACTGGTCCTGGAAGCCGTTGGCCAGCGCCCACATGACCACCGTGTCGAGCACCACCGGTTCGGAAACCGCCGGTGTTCCGGCGTTCGATCCCGAAGCCGGAAGCGGAGTTGCCTCCAGTGTCCATGGCACTTCATGCATGATGTCGTGGTTGAGGCTGGCGTGGCTCACATCCGACAGGGGCACGTTGTCCCACTTGGCAGCAGGGAACGACGACCATGGTTTCACGAAGGCGTCTCCCCAGATTCCGGTCCAGGCGAGGCCCGAAAGCACGAACAGGATCAGGAACAGCGAAATCCAGATGCCACCCGTCTTGTGCAACTCGCGCCACAGCCCCCGGCCCGAGTTCCCGAAGCGCGGCAGCAGCGCGCCGGGGAAACCTTCGCCGCGTGGCCACCACAGGAAGATTCCCGTGACCGCCATGATGATGGTGAGCGAGGCCGCCACTTCAATCAGCCTGTCGCCGAAGGTGCCGAGCAGGAAGGTGCCGTGGATTTTTTCCGCCAGTGCACGGCTGGTGTCAGCCGAGGCATGTGTGTCCAGCACCGTGCCGGTGTAGGGATCGACGGCGACGGAATAATAGGTGTCGTCCTTCGACACTTCGAAGAAGGCGGGCCGGTTCACCGCTTCGGGTGCGATATAGGTGGCGAGTTTTCCGCCCGGCAGCGCCGCGATTGCAGCCTTGCCCTGGGCGGACACCGACACGGAGATCGCTTTCGGCGCCACGCTTGGAACCCAGCCCATTTCATTGCTGAGCGTGGCGTAGAGCATCATGTAGCCGCCCGTGAGCGCCAGCATGAGCAGGAAGGGAACGACGAAAAGACCGGCATAAAAATGCCAGCGCCAGACGGCGCGGTAAAGGCGGCTGGACGCATGTGCGCCCTCTGCCGAAGCAGACATGGAAGTCATGGAAGTGATCCTTGAAAGAGAGGCGATTGACGCCCGCCTGCGCCTGCGCATGGACGGGCAACGGCTGGTCAGTTCAGAGGATCAGGCTGGAGGGCCGCGTAGCGAGACGGGCCGGAACACCGCTTCGGATGCCGGCAGGGCCAAGACGAGTTCTGGTTCGATTGCGGCGACCCCCGGTCGCGGTGCAAAGAGGATGGGCACAAGAACCGGCACCCGCATGGTGCCCGATTGCGGCGCGGCGCACATCACGCAGCAGTCATTGCAGTCATGGTCTTTTGCGCCACCATCCGGCAGGCCGTCATTGTCCATGTCGAGGCAGCGGCTCTTCATGACCTCGGCGTAGAGCGCCTGCTCGGCCGCCGACGCGGGCGAGGGCAGGATGGTCAACAGGGCAGGCAAGAGCCAGGCCACCGCCACGAGAACCGTGACGATGCGCGCCATGCGGCGGAACACTTCCATGCCTGACGGACGAGTCATGACCATGGCTGTTACGGTTAAGGGGCGGGGGAGGGGGCGGTCAACCGCCAAAGTGTAGCATGCCGCAGTGCACTTGCTTTCCCCCGGCCTTTCCGCCATAAGCCCGTTGTCCGAAGCACAAGGCTGGTGGCTGAACGGAAAGACCTACTGAAAAATCAGTGGGTTAGGGTTCGCAAGAACCCGGTTTCCCGTGTCTCCGCTCTCTTCAGAACGGTCTTCAACCCTTTCCCGGTTGAAGGAGGCTTTGCGCCGGTGCTTTTGAGGACAGGAAAACGAAAGGGTACCCATGGGTCTCTACGAACATGTGTTCCTGGTTCGCCAGGACGCAACACCCGCGCAGGTCGAAGCGCTGGTGGAGCAGTACAAGGGTGTCATCACCGCCGGTGGTGGCAAGGTCGAGAAGGTGGAAAGCTGGGGCATCAAGTCCCTCACCTATCGCATCAAGAAGAACCGCAAGGCGCACTTCACGCTGATGAACATCGCTTCGCCCGCTCCGGCGGTGAAGGAAATGGAACGCCAGATGTCCATCTCCGAAGACGTGATCCGCTTCATGACCGTGGCCGTGGAAGAACTGGAAGCGGGTCCGTCCGCCCAGATGCGCCGCCGCGAAGACCGCCGCCGTGAGGATGGCGAAGAAACAGAGGAGTTCAACTGATGGCTGAACCACAAGCCCGCCGGCCCTTCTTCCGCCGCCGGAAGTCGTGCCCCTTCACCGGCGCCAACGCGCCCAAGATCGACTACAAGGACGTGCGTCTGCTGCAGCGCTACATTTCCGAGCGCGGCAAGATCGTTCCGGCCCGCATCTCGGCCGTGTCCACCAAGAAGCAGCGTGAACTGGCCCGCGCCATCAAGCGCGCCCGCTTCCTCGGCCTCTTGCCGTATGTGATCGGTTAAGGAGTAACGCACATGGAAGTCATTCTCCTCGAACGCGTTTCCAAGCTCGGCCACATGGGCGAAGTCGTGAAGGTGAAGGAAGGTTACGCCCGTAACTTCCTGCTGCCGCGCGGCAAGGCGCTGCGCGCCAACGACGCCAACAAGGCCAAGTTCGAAACCCGCCGTGCGGAACTCGAAGCCCGCAACGTCGAAGCCCGCGGCAAGTCGGAAGTGGACGCCAAGAAGCTCGACGGCAAGGCCTTCATCATCATCCGCCAGGCGGGTGAATCGGGCCACCTCTATGGCTCCGTTTCGCCCCGTGACATTGCTGATGCCGCCGCTGCCGCAACCGGCATTGCCGTGCACCGCAACCACGTCGAACTGGTGCATCCGATCAAGACCATCGGCCTGCACTCGGTTGATGTCTCGCTGCATCCGGAAGTGACCGTGAAGGTGACGGTGAACGTCGCCCGCTCGGAAGACGAAGCCGCTGCCCAGGCCCGCGGTGAAGTGCTCACCGGCAACGCCGCTGATCGCGACGAAGTCCGCGCCGCCGCCGCCGCCCTCTTCGAGGAAGCGGAAGCCGAGCGCATCGCCGAAGAAGCCAAGGGCTGATTTCGGTTCAACGACAAATCCGAAACCCCGCCAGCGATGGCGGGGTTTTTTTTGTGTGACGATCGGCTCCACCTGAGACAATCGAGGTATCGTCATCCCGGCGCAGGTCGGGACAGGGCTTTGCGTCAGCCGCGGGCGCGAAGATCGAGCCTTGCCCCGGCCTGCGCCGGGGTGACGGAGATAGATTTGGTTCTCGTCAGTGGGGGTCACACGCCCACGCGCCCAGAGAGAGTCTGAGTGCATGTGCATGGCCGCCGACGGTCTTCACGTCCTCCCCATCCTCCAAAAACGCAAAATCATGTCGATCAAGAACATGCTCTCCACACTGGACCGTGCCTGCGAGGCAGAGAAGGCCATCGATGACGGTGCCGCTCTGGCGCTGCATGCTCCGCTCCCCTGAAACCACCTCCGCCGACGCATCAAAACGCTGCGGATCGTAGATCAGGTTGAAATCAAGGCATGGCCCCGCGCGCAACCGGCCCGTCAACAACTCATCGCCGGTGAAGTGAACCGGAACAAGCGGCGGCAGCGGATGCACCACCTTACCCGCAGTCGAGAGCAGGTCCATGCCTGCGCCCTCAATCACCGTGAGGATGCGCGCCAGTCCCGGGAACAAGGAGAACGGCCCATCGCTCGCCACCTCGGCCAGGCTCAACCGCCACAACAGGCGGCCATCACCCTCGGCCTTCGCCACCTCATGCGTGATCCCCCCGCCATTCTTCCATGGCACGGTGGTGAAGGCGGAGCGGCGGATGATGTGCATGGCGGCAGGATGCCAGAGCCGGGAGCGGTTTGACAGATATATCCCCAAGGGATATACGTGGATCATGACGCAATCCTCTGTTTTCAGATCGAACAAGAGTCAGGCGGTGCGCCTGCCCAAGCCCGTCGCGCTGCCTGAACACGTGACGCGCGTGGAGGTCATTCGCCAGGGTACGGCACGCTTGCTGGTGCCCGCGGGCCAGGGATGGGCGCAGTTCTACTCCACTCCGGGCATTGATGCGGATTTCATGGCGGACCGGAAACAGCCCGCCCCGCAGTCCCGCAAAGGCTGAGCCGTGATCAGCCACCTGCTGGATACCGACGTCTGCATTCACGCCCTCAAGAAGCGGAGCAGGGTGTTGCTTGAACGGCTGACGGCCTATGATGGCCGCATGGCCATCAGCGATGTCACCCTGTTCGAACTCTACTTCGGGGCGGAAGGATATGACGATCCGCGGCGGTGCATTGCCATCGTCGAGGATTTTGCCAGCCGTGTCGAGATCATTGCTTTTGACAGCAATGCCGCGCGACACGCTGGCAACATCCGCGCCAAGCTGGAACGCCAGGGGCGTGTTATCGGCGCCTATGACCTCATGATCGCCGCCACCGCCCGGGCACGCGGACTCGTTCTCGCGACCGGAAACCTGCGCGAGTTCAACAGGGTCGAGGCACTACGCACGGAGAAGTGGCTTTGATGGCCAGTGCCCCCGGTCTCGATCAGGAAAATGGCCGCTTGAAGAAAGTCAAACGGAGAGAACCGGTATCCCCCCAAGTGGCAACTTGGGGAGAAGTTCGCTTGGGTTTTGGACGGAGCATTTGATGCCAGGATTTGGGTTTTCTCAGCTGAACAAGGCTGCCTTGCTGCTGTTGACCACTTTGTTTCTTCTGCCAGCTGACACAGCGGTCTTGGCCGAGGCCACCAACGCAAGGCTTGAAGGCAAGTGCGAAGTTGTCGCGGACGGGCAGACCTGGGATTGCAGGCTTGCGGGTGGCGATGGCAACTATCGTCGCACTGAAGAATGCTCGCCAGAAAACCGCAGGCCCATGGACCCGATATTTTCACAAGTTGCGAAGGCCAAGAGTTCGCGGCTAGCGCTAATGGACATAGTTTCGGGACAATTTGAGAAAGGTGGGTTCCGTTCCACTCTGCAATGGTTTGCGTGCCAAGGTTTTTTTGTGCAGTTGGACGATCAGGTCTTTCCACCTGACACCAATCCTACGCATGCAGTGGCACGGACGACAATGACAATATTGACAAGCGCCTCGGGTCCGGAATGGGCTGCAGAGGTAGCGAAGTGGGATGACTTGCAAATACGGGAAGATATTTGGATTTTCTCGATCACTGACCTGCCAACACAGGTCATAGTCCAGATGGATTTCTCACGGGCTGGATTGGTACATGAAATGACAGTTTCAAGTTCGGGAAAATAGGGGAAGCATTGACGGCGGGTTCAACCAGAATTTCGTCGACAGTTCATGTTGCTCCGCGTTTTTTGATACCTCATCGCCCATGGAAAAGGCCGCCATTTCTGGCGGCCTTTGCATTCTCTGAGTGTGCCTCGCCTCACACCGGGGCGGGCAGCGCCTGTGTTTTTGGTGCCAGCGCTTTCTGGGCTGCGTTCTTCACGGCCTTTTGCAGCTTCTCGAAGGCCCGCACTTCGATCTGGCGGATGCGTTCGCGCGACACGCCGAACTCCTGCGACAGGTCATCCAGCGTCGCCGGATCGTCCTGCAGCTTGCGGGCCTCGATGACGCGGCGTTCGCGCTCCGTGAGCCTGGTCAGCGCCTCCTTGAGGTAGGCGTTGCGCATGTCGCTTTCCTCGTTGCGCACGAGAACGGTTTCCTGCGTGTCGGAATCATCGACCAGCCAGTCCTGCCATTCGCCGTCGCCTTCGCCATCCGCGCGCAGTGGCGCGTTGAGCGAGGTGTCACCACCGAGGCGGCGGTTCATGGAAATGACCTCGTCTTCCTGCACGCCCAGCCGGTGGGCGATGTATTTCACCTGCTCCGGCTTGAGATCGCCTTCCTCAAGCGCCTGGATCTGGCCCTTGATCTTGCGCAGGTTGAAGAACAGCTTCTTCTGGTTGGCGGTGGTGCCCATTTTCACGAGCGACCACGAGCGCAGGATGAACTCCTGGATCGAGGCCTTGATCCACCACATGGCATAGGTGGCGAGCTTGAAGCCCTTGTCCGGCTCAAACTTCTTCACCGCCTGCATGAGGCCGATGTTGCCTTCGGAGATGACTTCACCAATCGGCAGGCCATAGCCGCGGTAGCCCATGGCAATCTTGGCCACGAGTCGCAGATGGCTGGTGATCATGCGGTGCGCCGCGTCCCTGTCGCCATGCTCCTTGTAGCGCTTGGCCAGCATGTATTCTTCCTCCGGTGCAAGCATCGGAAACTGGCGGATCTCCTGAAGATAGCGGCTGAGGCTGCCCTCGCCGGAAGCAATCATCGGAAGTGAAGCGGTCTTGGCCATTGGTTCCCTTTCCCCGATTGGTCAATAAACCTGACGTAAGGCCTCATATAGGGAGCTTCGCCGGATTTAAAAGACACGGGTTCAGTAACAATTTGTAATGTTGCTACGTACTGTTTCTGGTGCCGGATTGAAGCCGCAGTTCCTGTTGTAAATGTGACAGGTCGTCCGGCAGGGGGGCCTCGAAGCGCAGCGCCTTGCCTGTGGCCGGGTGCTCGAAACCCAGCACGGCGGCGTGCAAGGCCTGTCCTTTCAAGGTCTTAAGGGCAAGTTGCGCGTCCGGCGACAGGCGCGCGGACGCCGACTTGTGGCCGGCCCCATAGACCAAATCCCCCAGAAGCGGATGACCGGTATGCGCCATGTGCACGCGGATCTGGTGGGTTCGCCCCGTTTCAAGGTGGCAGCGGACGAGGCTGGCCGCCGTTCCATAACGTTCCACCACATCATAATGGGTGATGGCCTCCCGGGCGTCGGCCCGGTTGCTCACCGCCTGCTTCTGCCGGTTGGCGGTGCTGCGGCCGATACCGGTGGCGATGGTGCCGGCCGGGCGTTCCGGCACCCCCCAGACAAAGGCGAGGTATTCCCGCTGCAAGCGTCCATCGCGCCCATGCGCGGCAAACTGCTCCGACAGCGCTTGGTGGGCCGCGTCGTTTTTCGCCACCACGAGGAGTCCGGAGGTATCCTTGTCCAGCCGGTGCACAATGCCCGGCCGCCTGACGCCGCCGATGCCCGAGAGCGACTCTCCGCAATGGGCCAGCAGCGCATTGACCAGCGTGCCGCCATCATGGCCGGGAGCAGGGTGCACCACGAGCCCGGCAGGCTTGTTGATGACGATCACGTGCCGGTCCTCGAACACCACATCAAGCCCGATGTCCTCGGGCGCTGGCTCCGCCGCAACGGGCGGCGGCACGGCCACGCACACGTGCTGGCCGGGCTTCAGTTTGGCACCTGCATCATCCGCCACCTTGCCATCGACCGTCACGGCCCCGCCGGCAATCAGCTTCTGGAAGCGTGCGCGGCTGATCTCAGGGAAGGCGGCAACAAGCATGCGGTCGAGCCGTTCGCCCGCTTCCGCAACAGCCGCCATGACTGCGGGCTGTTCATCTCGCCCTTGAGAAATCACTGTGCCGTGCAACGGGCTTGGCCGGACACGTGATACTCGGTGGAGAATGTGGGCATGCTGCCCTCGCGCCCGGTGAAGTCAAAATCGTCCTCACCAAGGCCGAGCATGACATAGGGCTGTCCATCACTGGGCTTCACATAGTCAATGACGAGCTTTTTTTTCTCGTTTCCCCACTTGCCGTGGCCTTTCAGCTCTTCGTCGTTGGCATGGGCCGTGAGAAAACGGAACAGGGTCGGGCCACAGGTTCCGTCATCGGCCACGCTGACGCCGCAGAAATCCTTGCCGCAGGGAGCGACATCAATGGATTTGTAGAGAATGCCCTTCTTGCTGAACGCCGGGTTCTCCTCGCTCACCGTCCAGTGCCCGAAGAACGGCGACACAACTACGGCCCGAGCTGGCAGGCTGCCGCACAAGGCCGCTAGGCCCAGGGAGCCAAGCAGGGTAAGATGCAAGAAATGCTGTTTCGCAAACATGGGTTCCTCCGTGACGCGCAGGCTTGGCCGGCAAATGAGGCAATTCGGCGTTCCCTCAGCATTGCCGTGGTTGCCCCGATTGCCGTCTTCGCCGTCTATACGGCACTCCGGGCCGTTTCGGAAAGCTGGAACAATGACGCGTTTCCGGACGCGCTGGCCATCAAGTTGGAACTGCTGCCGCTGGTATTCCCGGTCCACATGGTAACCGGCGGCCTGGCGCTGCTGCTGGTTCCGGCGGCAATGCTGTTGCGCGGCACGCGATGGCACAGGTGGATGGGGCGCATCACGGCGGTTGATGTGGCCTTGGCCGGTGTGACCGCGGTGCCTGTTGCTCTGGAGGCGCCAGTGACGGTGATGTCCGCCGCCGGCTTCGTCACCCAGGGCCTGGTGTGGATGGCACTCTGCGCCGCTGGCATCTGGAACATTCGCCGCGGCAACGCCGACGCCCATCGCCGCGCCATGTTGCTGATGGCCGCCGTCACCTCGGGTGCCATGTTCTTCCGCATCTATCTTGCTCTCTGGGCCATTTTCGGCTGGCGTGGCGGTTTCAAGGTCTTCTATGCCTGTGACGCCTGGATGGCCTGGGGCTTGCCGCTTCTGGTGATGGTGGCAGTGACACGGCCCCGCAAAGCCACTCGACAACCGCCGTCTGCTTCGCAATAAGCCGACAGCAACGCGGATGAACGAGTCCCATGACCAACGACAACACCCCTGAAACCTATGTGCCCACGGCCGGTCAGAAGAAGCTGCTGCGCGTGGTTTATGTCATGGGCCTCCTGCTGGTGCTGC
>ERZ1645187.447-NODE-447-length-40387-cov-6.662476_pt1 | contig 40387 bp, 32 predicted proteins | sample MGYA00575352_ERZ1645187 | MGnify/ENA primary metagenome ERZ1645187 (study PRJEB40837, sample SAMN11349314) | freshwater sediment metagenome | isolation source: river sediment | host: Sediment | place: India: Wazaribad , New Delhi | collected 2017-02-21 ... | reverse complement strand
CCATGAAATCCAGCGTCTCGAGCGCATGCCGGACGAGAAAGCGCGCCGCGTCCTTCTCCGACAGCGCCACGGCGTCCTCGAGATCCAGGATGACGCCGTCCGCTCCGAGAACCATGCAGTGCTGCACCATGGACGGGGAGTTTCCCGGAACGTACAGAAGGGACCGCAGCGGCTTCGACGATTTCACGCACATTCCCCCTTACGGATGAATTTCGGTGATCTTCCGACGCTTCCGCAGGGAATAGACGATCGAGAAACAGGCCAACACCAGAAGCGTGAGCGAAATCGGTTTTTCCAGGAAGAACAGAAGATTGCTGTTGGCGATGACCATAGCGTTCCGGAAAGCCTGTTCCGTCATTCCGCCCAAAATGAGGGCAAGCACCAGCGGCGGCAGTGGGATGTCGAGCTTCATCAACAGATAGCCCCCGAGTGCGAACAGCGAAACCAGGATGAAATCGAAGGAGCTGTAGTTCAGAAAATACGTTCCCATATAGCCCATGCCCAGGATCAGCGGGAGCATGATGCGCTGGGGGATCCGGAGCAGCTGCACCAGAGGGATGGCAAGCGGGAGGTTGATGATGAGAAGGATGATGTTACCGGCGATCATCGACGCGATGACGCCCCAGGCGATTTCCGGGTGCTGCTGGAAGAGGATCGGGCCCGGGCGGACGCCGAGCATCATGAGCGCGCCGAGCATGACGGCCGTGGTCCCCGAACCGGGAATGCCGAGCGTGAGCAGCGGCACCATCGCGCCGCAGGAACAGGCGTTGTTCGCGGCCTCCGGCGCGGCGAGCCCTTCGATGGCGCCCTTGCCGAACTTCTCGGGGTGTTTGCTGAGCGACTTCTCCATCGCATAGGACATGAACGTGGCGATCGTGCCGCCCATTCCCGGCAGGACGCCGACGACGAAGCCGAGCGGCGAACTCCGGAGCATGGGCATGAGACACTTCTTGAAGTCCGCCCAGCTCACCCAGACCTTTCCTATGGTCTTGGCGTCCACCTTGTATTCGGTGTTGATGTCCCTGTAGTTCTTGAAGACCTCCGCAACCGCGTAGAGTCCGATCATGACCACGAGAAAATCGATCCCGTCCTGCAGGTCCTCGATGCCGAACGTGTAGCGGATCACGCCCGACTGGCCGTCGATGCCGATCGTCGCCAGCATGAAGCCGATGCCCATCGAGATGAAGCCCTTGAGCAGGCTTCCTTCCGAGAGCGTGACCGTCGCCGTGAGCGCGAAGATCATCAGCGAGAACATCTCCGCCGGGCCGAACTTGAGCGCGACGGACGCGACGGGCTGCGTCAGGAAGACGAGAAAAACCATTCCGATCGTTCCGCCGATGAACGACGCGATAGCGGAGATCGCAAGCGCCGGCCCCGCCTGCCCGTTCTTCGTCATCGGATAGCCGTCGAAGCACGAGACGATCGCCGACGAGTCGCCCGGCGTATTGATCATGATCGAGGCGCGCGACCCGCCGAACATCGCGCCGTAGTACACGGCGCACATCGTGATGAGCGCCGTTGCGGGGTTCATGCCGTAGGTGATCGGGATCAGGATGGCCACGCCTGTGGCGGGGCCGAGCCCCGGCAACATGCCGATCACGGTGCCGAGAAGCCCGCCGATGAAGACCCAGAGGATATTGATCGGCAACATCGCCGTCTGGAGACCTATGGTCAGATTCTGAAAGATCGCGTCCATAAAAACGAATCCCTCCTCTATCCGGAAGCGCGGGGCGTCTGTCCTAGAAGGGCAGAAAACCCAGCAATCCCCGGGGCAGACTCAGCTTCAAAAGCACCGCGAAGGCGCCGAAACTCACGATTGAAAAGGAGACCGCGATGATCGCGTTTTCCAGATGACGCCGGACGTTGATGAACGACGCCGCGAAAAACATGAAGATTATGGTCGCGATGACGTACCCCAGCCAGTCGAGAACCAGACCGTAGACGATGCCGCAGATCATGGTCAGAGCAATCCTGACCCAGGTGTCTCTCTCTTCGATAAACCGGAAGGAGAAGAGATCCTTCTTCGCCTCCGGGCTTTGTTGTTGCGATCGACGTTCCGACAATGCCAGCGCCCCGCCGGACAGCATGACGATCACGCCGATGATGATCGGGAAGAGCTTCGGCCCGATTTCGTCCCCGGCCGTGACTTCCGGGAGCCGGAACGACGCGATGAGATACGCCGCCCCGAGAACAAGGGCGAAAAACCCGGCAGCCGCATTCTTGGTCATGAGAACCCTCCTTCGATCTTCCCTCCCCGGAAAGCGGCGGGAAGCGGTCACGTGTTTCGGTTGCGCGCATCCGCACAACCACGAAGAGAAGAAAAAGCGGCGGGAAGCGTTCTCCGTGAAGAGACGCCCCTCGCCGCTCCCGTTTCTATTTCACGAGGCCGACCGCCTTGAAGAGTTCCTTCGAACTCTCGTTCGTTTTGGCCAGGAACGCTTCGTCATCTGCGGCGTTGAGGTAGTACGGATCCCAGCCGAGCTTCGCGAGCGATTCCTTCCACGTTTTGCTCGCAACCATCTTCGCGATCGCATCGTTCCAGAACGCCTTCATGTCGTCCGTGATGCCGGGCGCCGCGATCAGACCCCGCCAGTGCGGGAATATGTGGTCGATCCCCTGTTCTTTCCAGGTGGCGACATCGGGAAGCAGCGGATGTCGTTCGGGCGAGCTGATGCCGATGAGCCGGATCTTTCCGGCCTTGTGCTGCTCCAGCGTTTCCGCCATGCTGATCGTGATCGCCTTGATATGGCCTCCCATTACGGCGGGAATCTGTTCGGCTGCGGTGTTCGGGTAGACGACGAACTTGATCTTTGTCGGATCCACGCCATAGGCCTTCGCGAGCATCAGGAACTGGACATGATCGTTATTTCCCAGCGCGGGGCCCACGCCTATCGGCATCGTCGACGGATCCTTCTTCAGCGCCTCGAAGAATTCCTTGCCCGTCTTCCAGGGAGCATCGCCGGCGACTGCGACGACTTCCCATTCGGTCTGAAGGTTCGCAACGTTCGTAAAGTCCTTGAATGTCAGATCGCTCTTTCCGAGAAGGTTGTTCTGCAGGATGAGCGCGGAGGTCACCGCAAGGAACTCGCCCTGTCCCCTCTTGCTCTTGAGGTACGTCCATCCGGTCGCACCGCCGCCGCCGGGCTTGTTCGTGACGAGCACGGGCACGCTCAGGATTTTTTCTTCGGTCAGGACTTTCTGCATCGTCCGGGCCAGAAGATCCCATCCGCCGCCGGGTCCCGCCGGAGCCACGATCTCCACGGGCCTCACCGGAGCCCAAGCCGCCTGTGCGAGCGACGCGCCGCACAGAACCACCATCAGAAGAACGCCGATTCCAAGAGCCTTTCTCATTCCTGCACCCCTCCCTTTCGTATAGACACCCTCTCCGGGTGTCGGATCGCCTTAACGAATCGCAACGCCCTCGTCGAGCCGCTGCGGAAGCAGTTCGACGTCCGAAAACTCCCGGCGGAACCGGCCGCACACGGCGTTCCACGCCCGAAGCGCGGGATCGAAGCGGTTATGACACGCCACGCGCGCCGGGCGAAGGGCTTCGACGATCCGGAGCAGACGCGCGACGGCGTCCTCCATCCCGGCGGCCATCCCCGCTCCCCAGAGCGGAAGACAGGCGAGGTCCACGCGCGCCCCCGTCCTCCGGATGTCATCGAACACGGGATCGGGCAGACCGTCGCCGACATGCACGACGGTCTTTCCATACAGCGTGAAGCGGTACAGCCCGTTCGGCTCCGACGGAACCGCAGCGTCTTCCGGCCGGAGATCCGGCGATTCCGGATGCGGGCAGACGCGGAATTCCGCGGAAAAACCTTCGCCCGAAAGCGACCATCCGTTCTCCACCCCGCGTACATCGGCGTTCGCATCTCGCGTTTTCCGTATGTGCTCCGCAAGCGGACGGGGCGCAAAAAGCGGAACGCCGCAAGCGGCGGCGATGTCGGCCGAGTCGCCGCGTCCCCAGTGCCCCGGGTGACCGTGCGTGACGAAGACATGGGTCAGCCGCCCGGGCCGGAATTCGTCCATCCGGAGCGAACACCCGGGGTTCCCCCGGATCCACGGGTCAACGGCCAGATGCACATCCCCCGCCGCGATCTCGAAAAACGCGTTTCCCCTCCACGTCGCTGTGAACATCAGACGTAGTCCTGTCCGGGTTCCATGTCGATGGCCTCGAAAAACGACCGGAACGACGCGTCGAGGTGCTCCTGCCAGAGGGCGCACGCGGCGTCCTCGTTCCCCGATTCGAGAAGTCCGAGAAGCCGTTCGCGCGTTTCGAAGCTCTTCCAGAGGCGCGCCGAAATGATCACGCGCACCACGCTGAACTGCTGCAGGTAATCCCGGTGCGTCCATATCAGGGCGATCAGTCGCGGGATCCGGCACGCGTCGATGAGAATCCGGTTGAACCGGGCCGCGAGCGGGATCAGCGCCTCCGCGAGCGCATCCGCGGGAAGGCGCGTCCGGATATCTGCGGCCTCCCGGACCACGTCGCGCAACGCCCCGAGTTCGTCCGCGGAGATCTTCCGCGCGGCGTACCGGACCGCCAGACCTTCGATCGCCTTCCGGATCGCGAAGATGTGCGCGATCTCCTCGCGTGTGATCCCGGTCACGACGGTTCCCTTGCCGGGCTTGCGTTCGATGAGCCCCTCGGCCTCGAGCTTCCGGAGCGCTTCGCGCACGGGCATGCGGCTCACGCCGAAGCGCTCGGCCAGGTCGGAATCCGTGATCTGCGTCCCCGACGGCAGCTCTCCCTTGATGATCGCCTTGCGGAGATAGTCGTAGATCACCTCCCGGTAGGATTTCATGACGGGTATGTCTTCGGCAAAGGGCGTGATGGGCGTCGCACCTCCCAAAAAATCTGCAACTGGATCTTGGATCCATGATCCAAAAAGGCCTTCCTGCGATATACTAATCCTTGCCATACTATTCTGTAAAGAGAGAGAAGGGACATCCGTGGGAGAAAATTGCGCACAGAAGCTGATCCGCTCGCACTGCGCGCCGGGGACGCCCTGCGAACCGGGCGCGGAGATAGCGTTGCGCGTCGATCAGACGCTGACCCAGGACGCGACCGGGACCATGGCCTTCCTGGAGTTCGAGGCGATGGGCGTTCCGAGGGTCCGGACGGAGCGCTCCGTGAGCTACGTGGATCACAACACGCTCCAGACGGGATACGAGAACGCGGACGACCACGCCTTTCTCGCGACGACGGCCGCGAAGTTCGGCGCGTATCTCTCGCGTGCCGGGAACGGCATCTGCCACTTCGTGCATCTGGAGCGTTTTGCGATTCCCGGAAAGACGCTCCTCGGCTCCGACAGCCACACGCCGACGTGCGGCGGGCTCGGAATGCTCGCGATCGGCGCGGGCGGACTCGACGTCGCGATGGCCATGGGCGGACATCCGTTCGTCGTCCGAATGCCCCGGATCGTCCGGGTGCTGCTGACCGGATCGCTCCCGCCCTGGTGCTCCGCGAAAGACATCGTTCTCGAACTCCTGCGCCGGCTCTCGACGAGCGGCGGCGTCGGAAAGATCTTCGAATACGCGGGCCCCGGCGTCGCGACGCTCTCGGTCTACGAGCGCGGAACCATCACGAACATGGGGGCCGAACTCGGCGCGACGTCGTCCGTCTTTCCGAGCGACGAGCAGACCCGTGCGTTCCTGAAGATGCACCGCAGGGAGCGCGACTTCGTTCCGCTGGAAGCCGACCCGGACGCGACCTACGACGAAACCGTCGACATCGATCTTGCCGCGCTGGAGCCGCTCGTCGCGCTGCCCCACAGCCCGGACTCCGTCGTTCCGGTCCGGGAGGTCGCGGGGACACCGCTCGACCAGGTCTTCATCGGCAGCTGCACGAACGGATCGTACCTCGACATGGCGCGCGTCGCCGCGATCCTCAGGGGCCATGTCGTCCCGCCGAACATCTCGCTCTGCATCGCTCCGGGGTCGCGCTCGACGGTCGTTCAGCTCTCGCGCGGCGGCGAACTCGCCGATCTCGCGGAATCGGGCGCACGGATCCTCGAAAGCGCCTGCGGCCCGTGCGTCGGCATCGGTCAGGCCCCGCGGTCGGGGGGCGCGAGCCTGCGGACGTCGAACCGGAACTTCGAGGGGCGCACGGGCACGAAAGACGCGCGCGTCTACCTCGCGAGCGCCGAAACCGCCGCGGCGTCGGCCCTTCGGGGCTGCATCACCGACCCGCGGACGCTCGGGGCGTATCCGAAACCCGCGTGGCCCGACACGCTCCCGTCGGACGACCGGATGATCGTTCCGCCGCCCGAAGACGGCGGCTCCGTGGAGATATCGAGGGGGCCGAACATCGCGCCGCTGCCGGTCTTCCCCCCCCTTGACGACGACATCGCGGCGGACGTCCTTCTCGTGCTCGGCGACGACATCACGACCGACCACATCATGCCGGCGGGGGCGAAGATCCTGCCGCTCCGGTCGAACATCCCGGAGATCTCGAAACACTGTTTCGAACTCGTCGACCCGACCTTCCCGGCGCGGGCGCGCGAATCGGGCGCGGGAGTCATCGTCGCCGGAGGCAACTACGGCCAGGGGTCGAGCCGCGAGCACGCGGCGCTCGCGCCGCGCTATCTCGGCGTCCGGGCCGTCATCGCGAAATCCTTCGCGCGAATCCACCGGCAGAACCTGATCAACTTCGGCATCCTGCCGCTTCAGTTCGAAGACGCGTCGCACTACGCGATCTTCGCCCCGAAGGGCGCGAGCCGTGTCGTCCTGCGCGGCGTCCGGGAAGCGCTCGAACGCGGCGTCGCCCAAGCCGAAGCGGACGGCCGAAGCCTGCGCCTGCTCTGCCCGCTCTCCGAACGGGAACGCGGCATTCTCCTCGCGGGCGGGCTGCTGAACCTCGCGGCGTCGTCGAAGCGCTGAGGCCGGGAAAGCACGGCAGGAGGCGACAGCGATGTTCGCTGCGTTCACGGAACGATGGATCCGCGACGCCGGACCGGAGGGTCGGGATCGGCGCGAGCTTCTTGCGCGCCTCGGCCTCTCCGTTCCGGCGACGGACGACGGCGATCGGATCCTGGGGGTCTTCGACGGCTCGGAGCGGCTCGTCGGAACGGGATCCCTGGTCGGCGCGACGATCCGGGGCCTCGGCGCGCTCCCCGAATGCCGCGACGAAGGCATCGCCGCGCGGATCGTCTCCGCGCTCGTGACAGAAGCGCTTCGGCAGGGAAAGACGGAGCTGTACGTGTTCACGAAGCCGGAGACGGCTCCGGTCTTTCAGGCGCTCTCGTTCGACCTCGTCGCCCGGACCGACGACGCCGCGCTCCTGGAGTGGTCCGTCGCGGGGAGGGAACGCGGCGGCCTCGCCCCGTTTCTGTCCGCGCTGTCGGATGCGGCGGCCGGACGGCCGGACGGCGCGGGGGCTGCGGTCGTCAACGCGAACCCGTTCACGCTCGGCCACAGGTATCTGCTCGAAACGGCCGCCGCGCGCGCGCCGCATCTCTACGTCCTCGTCGTCGAGGAGGACCGCTCGGTTTTCCCGTTCGACCTGCGCTTTGCGCTCGTTCGGGACGGGACGGCGGACCTCGGGAACGTGTCCGTCCTTCGCGGGGGACCGTACGTCATCTCGTCGCGGACCTTTCCGTCGTACTTCACGCGCGACGACGCCGTGGCGCAGGTCCACGCGACGCTCGACGCGACGCTCTTCGCCGAGCGGATCGCCCCCGCGCTTCGCGTCACGGAGCGCTTCGTCGGAACCGAGCCCTACTGCCCCGTCACGAGGACGTACAACGAAGCCCTGAAGCGCGTCTTGCCGCCCAGAGGCGTCCGGGTCACGGAGATCCCGAGGGTCGAACGCGACGGCGAGGCCGTGTCGGCGTCGCGCGTGCGGCGGCTCATCCGGGAGGGGCGGCTTGCGGAAACGCGGGCGCTGCTCCCCGCGACGACCTACGACGCGCTCGTCGCGATCGAACGAAAGAAAGAGAGCGACCCGGAAAGCGCGGCGCTCTGGAAACGGATCGCGCTCGGGACCGGGCGACACTGACGCCCGCTTCCCGGGAACACCCATTCGCCAGGAAAAGGAGTTGGATTCCAGTGATGATCGACAGAACGGCAAGCGCGGGATCGCTCGAATCGAGCGACGCGATGGTGACGGTCGGGCCGCATCCCGACGGGATCGAGATCTCCGTCACGAGCCCGGTCGAACGACAGTTCGGCGACCGCATGCGCGCGACCGCCCGCGAGATACTGAATACGAAGGGCGTCACGAACGCGACCGTCCGGATCGACGACCGCGGCGCGCTCGACTGCACGCTCCGCGCGCGCATCGAAACGGCCGTCGGGAGGGGAATCGCTCCCCGGTAAAACGCTCCCCGTACCGCACGGTCAGCGCGAAAACAGCATCGTCGCGTAGCTCGTACAGGGTTCTTCCGGCCTGCCCCGGATGACGCCCGAGTTCGTGTGATCGAAGACGACGCCGCGCTCGCCCCCGAGGTCGCGCACGAGCGCGAGGAAGAGCGCCGCGCCGCGGGGGGTGTCGATGTCGAGGCCGCGAAGGGATTTTATGTCCATTCCGGCGAGGACCGGCAGCGTCCGGGCGTCTTCGCGCGCAGCACCCGCCGGGAGTTTGTGATGCGACAGGTCCATGCTCAGGATCACGAGCCCCCCGTCGCGGAGGAACGGCAGGAGGATCTTCCGGAGGACGAGCAGTTGTATGTCCGACGCGGACGTCCGAAGGGCGACAGGGATCACCGTCGCGCCGGGAAACGCCTCCCGGATGAGCGGAAGGTGCGTCGTCACGCCGTGTTCGCGGACGAAGATCCGGTCGTCGCGGGACGCCGCGTCGGAACGAACGATCGCGCCGACTGCGGCCGCGTCCGCCGGGAGCGTCCCGGACGAAGTCTCCCAGTCCGCGCCGCAGACCGTGACGGACCCCCGCCCCGCCCTGTAGTGGTCCGGAGCGATGAGCACAACGCGCTTCGGCGAGAGCCCCGAAGCCTTCAGCGTCGCGTAGAACCGCAGGATCATCGCCCCGGCGACGTCGTGGTGTGGGACGATGCCGCCGATGATCCCGGCTGCGACCGGAAGGGCGCCGGATGAAGGCGGCCGGGAGACGGCGAGCCGGATTCCTGCGGGCAACGGCGGACACACAAGCGCGTGCGCGCCGCCGGGGAAGGACAGCCCCCCCAGCAGCGCGCACGCGACGACCGTTCGTACGAGCGTAGCGAGCGAAGCGAGCACTCAGTTCTCCGGTTTTCTCGTCCAGGCCGGCCGCAGCGCGTCGAGCGCCTTCTGGTCCTTGCCGTAGACCAGCTTCTTCCAGGCCGCGTCGTCCATTCGCCCGGAGGCGAGCGGACGCGCGAACGAATAGAACGAGAAGACCGCCCCCCGCGTCACGCGCGGACCGCCCCACGGATCGTCGACGAAGACGTTGATATGGCGCGGCGTCCCGGTCGCGACATGGAGCGCGCGGCCCGCGAAGTAGTCGGTCGCGACGTCGGCGACGAGCGCCATCCGGAGCCGGTCGCGGACATCCTCGGCGACCGGCGGATAGAGCTGTTGCATGTCTTCGGGCAACAGGAGCTCGCGCGTCAGCTCGCACGGGAACTCCCGGATGAAGCGGTAGTCGTCGGCCGTGATCTCGCCTCCGGCCGTCTCCTTCCCCGCGATCGCGGCGAGCCGCTTCATGAGGTCGGCGAACGTCGCGAGTTTTCCTGCGTATTCCTCGTCCGTGATCCCCGCGTTCGAGAGGAATTTCGCCACGCCCGACGCGCAGGACGCGAGCGCGCCGAAGAGCTTCGGCTGCGGCTCGACATATCCGCGCGGCTCCGGGAACAGGAAGTCGGGAGCGTACCAGACGTCCCCGCCGTCGCCCATCTCCGCGCCGGACTGCTCGCCGTAGAGGATCGTGTCGTGCTTGAGTTCCGCCCAGGCCGCCGAGGCCGCGACGAGCTTCCGGTACTCCCAGTTCGGCGACTTCGCGAAGAACTGCCCGCTCCCCGTCGGCTCGAAGTACTCCGAGAAGATCCGCAGCAGCCGGGAATAGACGTTCGCCGAGAGCGGATTCCGCGGGAACGCCCCCCACGCCTCCCGGAGCTTCTTCAGGTTCTCGCCGTATTTCGCGAACCCCTCGAACGCCCTCGCTTCGAGCCGCGCCGCGGGCGATCCGAGGACCGCCATGACGTCGAGCGGATCGGGGAGGTTCCGCGGCTTCTCGTCCGTTCCCGTTTGCGGCGACGTCAGCATATTGAACGCCATCGCGTCGAACGTGAACCGCCGTCCGATGAACCGGAAGCCGATCGCGTCCTCTTCCCGCTCCTTCTGCGACGCGCCCGTCCTCGGGGCCGGAACGCCGATGATGAGCGGCGGCCTGCTCGCGTCGAGAAGCGCGCGGTTGAGGGCGCGCATCCTCTCGGCGTCGCCGGGGGCGTCCGGCGCGAAGCCCTTCTTCACGACGGGGCCGTAGTCGTACCACGAGTTGTCGTTGGACGCGCCGACAAGCTCCGTGAACGGATCGAAGACCCTCTTCCACGCCGCGAGCGTCGCCGGATCGTCGAGCAGCGCGCAGAGCACCGCGATCACGCCCGTGTTCCGGAGCGCCGCCGCCTCGTCCTGCGCTTTCAGGCCGAACGTGACGCCGCCGAGAAAGCTCATCGCCCGGAAGTATCGCCCGAGTTCCGGCGTGAGCGCATAGTGTCCTCTGGGACGGTAGAGCGTGTAGTCCTCATCGCGGCCCGAGAGCGTCGAACGCTTCTTCTCTTTCGCGGCGAGGATCCGGTCGACCTCGGTCCTCCCCCTCGGCGAGAGCGCGCCCTTGCCCGTCAGAAGCGCCGCGGCGACGTCGAGGTAGTCGGACGCTGCGGACGCGACGACCTTCCCCGCGTCGTTCGCCGCAAGCGCCGGCGTCATGTTCGCGAGGCCCTTCTTCATGAGCCCGAGAAGCGTCGCGAGCGACGGCGCGAAGTGTCGTTCCTCGACCTTCTGGAGCATCCGGTCGAAGAGGAGGTGGAACGTGTGCAGCCCGAGATCGGCCGTGATGAAGAGCGGCGTTGTGTGGTCGCGAACGCGCGGGTACGACTCGACCAGGTCGTCGACTTCGAGCGTCTCGAGGATCACGGGCTTCGGATCGACGTAGAAGCCGTGGGCGACGAGCTTCGCCCGCTCCGCCTTTCCGATGTCGACACGCCGCTTCATCCCCGCGTCCTGCTCCGTCATGATCTGCGACGGAATCCGGGACTCGTCGACTTTCGAGAGGTCCGGAACGTACGATGCCCCGAGACGCGTCAGGTCCGAGGCCAAGGCCCACGCATACCGCGTCTGGACGTCCGCGGGCTCGGGGTTCTCCTCCGAGGCGCCGACGCTCGTGAATCGCAGCAGGATCCAGTCCTTCCCTGCCGCGGACGCTTTTCCGATTCCGGTGACGGCCACGCCGCGCGGCAGGAAGAACGCGCTGTACTTCGCAGCCGGGTGCTTCCCGGGAAGCAGGAAGAGTTCGAGCTTCTCCGTCCTGACAGAGTAGGTCCCGGGGTCGGAGGAATCGTACGCCGGGAAGGGAGCGATCGCATTCTTCTCGATGTATCCGAGCATCGTTCCCTCGTATTTCAGCGCCACCCATTTCGCCGCGTGCTTCCCCGTCACGGGGGCGACGGTCACGCGGCTCCCGTAGTAGACGCACGCCTCGATGTCGTCGCGCATTTCGACGCCCCGTCCGTTCTCGACCGTTGTGTACGGTCCGGGCGTCTTCATCACCGGCGCGATCTGACGGACGACGACGCACGTCTCGTCGGCCGACGCACGTCCGCTCCCGAACGACGCGAACAGCACAGCCGCGACAAGAAACGCACCCATCGCCCCAATGCTTTTCTTCACCCGCATCACATCCCTTCTGCAAGGTTTTCGGTAAAACAATTCTGTCCTATCGTACACCAGAAACGCGCAAAAAAACGTCCTTCCCCGATCTGTCGGAGAAGGACGTTCCCGCGTCATCGTTTCCGGAAAGGCGCTCCGGGGGCGTCCGGGTGACGCGGCGAAGCCATCACAGCTCTGCCGCTGTCGCTTTCCGGTCTTCATGGAACTTCTGCGCAACGTCCGTTCATCGGGCAGTCGCCGGAGAAATCAGGGATTCCATCAGGGAACGGACCTCCCGCGATCTTCTACACAACGTTCCGGATCACGTCGATGACCGTTCCGTCTCGATACTCCACGACGCCGATGATCCGATCCCCGAAACGCGGCGCTTCGGGCTCGCCCGTCAGCGCGTATGCGTCGTCGCGAAGATCGCCGATGTCGCGAAGGGGCAGTCGCGCCTTCCGGAGCGCTTCGGCCAGGTCGGCCCTCGCCGGGTTCACGGCGACGCCGCGCTCGGTCACGATCACATCCACGGTCGATCCCGGCGTCGTGACCGTCAGGACCCGGTCGACGACCATCGGGAGCCTGCCGCGCAGCAGCGGCGTCACGATCACGGTCACGCCGGCCCCGGCGGCCGTGTCCATGTGCCCGCCGATGCCGTGGAGCAGCACGCCGTCCGACTCGGTGTTGACGTTCACGTTGAAGTCGACGTCCACCTGCGTCGCTCCCAGGATCGCCGCGTCGAGCCGGTCGACGACGCACCCGCGGGACGAGGGACACGCGTACATCGCCGCGCTCATCTCGCGGTGCCCCGGATTCCGCGAAAGGGAGCGGACCGCCTCCGTATCGAAGGACTGGACGTCGAGCAGCGCGTCGAAGAGCCCCTCTTCGTGCATTGCCACGAGATCGCCCGTGATGCCGCCCGACGCGAAACTCCCCCGGATCTTCCGCTCCCGCATGCGTTCGCGCACGGCGGCCGTCGCCGCGAGCGAGATTCCGCCCGCCCCGGCCTGAAACGACATTCCCGGCGCGATCACGCCGCACGCGTCCAGAACGCGCGCCGTGCGCTCGGCGATCAGGAGGCGCAAGGGATCCTTCGTGACCGCGAGCGTCCCGGAGACGATCCGTTCCGGGATTCCCAGACGCTCGACCGGAACGACCAGGTCCACGCAGCTCTGGTCGATGGACGCGCGCGGCAGCGGATACGGGACGAGGGTGTCGGTCAGCGCGACCACCTGCCGCGCGTACCGCGCGTCCGTGTGCGCGTAGCCGAGCGAGCCGCACGCGGACGGCCCCGACAGGCCGCTCAGGTTGCCCTCGGGGTCGGCGGTCGGAGCCGCGATGAACGCGACGTCGACCGGAAGTTCGCCCGAAGCGGCCGCGCGCGCCCTGCCCCCGTGCGACCGAAGCACGACGGGGCCGTCGAAGAGCCCGTCCGACGCGGCCCGCCCGACGGGACCGTTCACGCTGCCCTGAATGCCCGCGACCACGCCCGCGCGGACGTGCGCCAGAATGGACTCGTGCACCGGGAAGAGCGCCGTCGGCGCGAGGGTCAGTCCCCTGAGGCCGCGGCGCGCCAGCGCGTCGAGGACCATCGAAACGACGAGGTCCCCGTCGCGGAGATGATGGTGGAACGAGATCGTCATTCCGTCGCGCAGGTCGAGCAGGTCGAGCGACCGTTCGAGCGGAACGACCTTCGCGACGGAACGCCCGCGCGTTTCCGCGCCGCTCTCCGTCTCCGGAGCCTCTCTCAGCGGCGTTTCCGCGATTCCGTCCGCCGAAAAGGGACGCGCGTCCCCATATCCCGGGATACGGTCCGGGACGTCCCGCCCCACGCCGTTCAGCGGCATGACGATTCCTCCTCTTTCGGAAGCGCTCCGGCCGCCCGGGCCAGTTCGAGCACCTTCCGCGCCCGCTTCAGCACCGGGGCGTCAACCATCTTTCCGTCGACGACGACGACGCCGACGCCCATTCTTTTGCCCTCGGCGAGTCCGCGCTCCACGCGCAGCGCCGCCGCGATTTCCTTTTCCGACGGCGTGAACGCCCGATGAACGACCGGAATCTGCCGCGGATGAATCACCGACTTGCCGTCGAACCCCAGGATCCGCGCCCGGCGGGACTCCTCGTACAATCCGTCGTCGTCCGCGACATCGGAATAGACCGAGTCGAGCGCCTGAACGCCCGCGACGCGAGCGGCCAGAAGCATCCGAGCGCGCAGGTCCGCAAGCTCCGTCCCGTCCTTCGTGCGGATCGCGCCGATATCCGCCGTGTAATCCTCCGCGCCGAAGTTCAACGCCGTGACCCTCGGGCACGCCGTCGCGATCTCCATGACGTTCCACGCGCCGAGCGCCGTCTCGATGATCGGCATGAAGCGAATCGAGCCGCGTTCGATCCCCGACGCCGCCTCCAGCTCTCCGACGGCCCGGTCGACGTCCGTCACGTCGCGCGCCGTCTCGCACTTCGGGATGCGGATCGTGTCCGGACGCTGCGGGACGATCACGTCGAGATCCTCCCGCCCGAACGGCGTCGAGAGCGAGTTGATCCGGACGACTACCTCGGCGGAAGCGTAGCGGACCGCCGACAACGCGTTGCGGAGAAGGATGCGCGCGGCGTCCTTCTCGGCGAAGGGCACCGCGTCCTCAAGGTCGAAGACGAGGACGTCGGCCCCGTAGATTCCCGCATTGATCAGCATCGACGGGTTGTTTCCCGGAACGTACAGCGAACTGCGACGCAGGGTCGTCGTCACGGACGGTTCACCTCCGCGGAAGCGCGGGCGCGCCGGACCGCGGTCTCGACACGGGCCGCCAGCGTGCAGTCGAGCGCTCCCCGGTCGCTGATAGCCACATCGGCGTCGTTCACATCGAGAGCGCGCAGCGTTTCCAGCGCCACGCGCCGCATCCGCTCCCCGCAAACCGCCAGGGAGGGGCTTTCAAGATGCAGCGACACTCCCCCGGAGGCGCTCGCCCCCCCTCCGGGCAGGGGAAGTGGGAGCGTCACGACCACCAGCGCGTCGCAGGACTCGAACGATCCTGCGACGCCGCGGCCGGGAACCGCGTTTTCATGCCCGGAATTCATGTGTCAGCGCCCCGTTCCGGCTGTCACGGAGCGGCGACTGAGAACGACAACCAACGCGAGAAGTCCGATCCCGACGGCGTCCGTAACGATCCCCGGAACGATCAGCAGGATCGCGGCGGCCAGCGCGACGAGCCGCAGGGGAAGCGAGACCGGCCCGAGCGCGTAGCCCTCGGTGGCGATGGCCAGGGAGAAGACGCCGACGCACGCCGTCACTACGGCGATGCCGAACGAGAACCAGTTCGTCACGTTCGTCAGCAACAGCTCGGGTGAATAGATGAACACGAACGGGATGACGAACCCCGCGAGCCCGAGCCGTATCGAGGCGAATGCGGTCCTGTTGGGATCCGCTCCGGCGATTCCGGCGGCCGTGTAGGCGCCGACGCATACGGGCGGCGTGATCGACGAGAGCGCCGCGAAATAGAAGACGAAGAAGTGCACGTCGAGCGGCTTGCAGCCCAGAAGGATGAGCGCGGGCGCGCCCACGGCGCTGGCCATGACGTAGCTCGCCGTCGTGGGCATTCCCATTCCGAGCGCGATGGCGAGAAGCATCGTGGCGATCAGCGTGAGCGCGAGGCTCCCCTGGGTCATAGTGAGGATCGCGTCCCCGACGCGCAGCGCGATGCCGGTGGCGCCCATCATTCCGATGACCACGCCGACGATGAAGCACGCGACCGCCACGGACAGGGCGCTCTTCGAGCCGTCCTCGAGCGTTTTGATGAACTTCTTCGGCTCCATCCGGTCTTCCTTGCGCACGAAGCTCAGAACCACGGCGAGGATGATGCCCCAGCACGCCGCGTAGAGCGGATTGTACCCCTGAACGAGGAAATAGATGATCCCGAAGAGCGGGATGGACTTGTACCCGTTCTTCAGGACGACATCCTTCACCTTCGGCAGCATGCTCTTGTCGAGCCCCCTGAGGCCGAGCTTCGACGCCTCGAGGCTCAAACTGCACCAGATCCCGAAGAAGTAGAGGATCGCCGGAACGACGGACGCCACGAGCACCTTGAGGTACGAGATCCCGAGCGTGTCGGCGATAATGAAGGCCGCAGCCCCGAGAACCGGCGGCATGATCTGGCCCCCCGTGGAGGCGGCCGCTTCGACCGCGCCCGCGAAGTGGGGCAGGTATCCGATCTTCTTCATGAGCGGGATCGTGAACGTCCCCGTCGTCGCGACGTTCGCCGACGTGCTTCCGCTGATCGTGCCCATCAGGGCGCTCGAGAGGACGGCGATCTTGGCGGGGCCGCCCTTGAGATGCCCGGTCAGCGCCATCGCGAGGTCGTTGAAGAACTTCGCGGTCCCGGTGGACCCGAGGAAGGCGCCGAACAGGATGAACAGGTAGATGTACGTCGCCGACACGCCCGTCACGAGGCCGAAGAGCCCGTCCGTCGTGAGGTAGAGCTCCTCGATGATCCTCGGGATCGACAGCCCGAAATGGCGGAACGGTCCGGGCATGGAGCGCCCGAAGTAGGCGAAGAAGAGGAAGAAGCCGCAGAAGATCGGCAGGGAGTACCCGAGGACGCGGCGCCCGGATTCGAAGACGATGAAGATCATCAGCGCGCCGAGGTAGAGTTCGAAGGGTTTGTACATTCCGGCGCGGTTCGCGATGTCCTCATAGTTCATATAGATGTAGAGCGTGCAGACCGCCGCGATCGCCGCCAGAATCCAGTCCGGAATCGAGGGACGCGCCGTCGGGGACGACGTGCGCATCGGATAGATGAGGAAGATGAGGGGCAGAACGAAGGCCATGTGGAGACTGCGCTGCTGCATGGCCGGGAACAGGCCGAAGAAAGCCGTGTACAGCTGGAAGGCCGCGAGGCTCACCGTGAGCACCGTGATCAGCGTCCCGAGCCGGCCGGTCAATGACCGCTTTTTCCCCGCGACGGGCTTCTGGTCTTCCTCTTCGAGAAGAAGATCGTTTGGATCCATGGTCCGAAACCTCCCTTTTCAAGAAAGCGGGGGAGGGGATTTCCCCTCCCCCGGCGTCGTTCCGTTTCGTCCGGACTGGAACCCCGGGCCGTTACTCCTTCAGAAGTCCCTTTTCGACGTAGTATTTCTTTGCGCCCGGGTGCAGCGGAACGGCCATGCCGTCGAGCGCCGTCTTGAGTTCGAAGTTCGAGAAGTAATTCAGGCGCTCGCGAAGGAACGGCACGTTTTCGTGAAGCATCTTCGTGATCTTGTAGATGACGTCTTCGGGCATATCCTCGTAGGTCAGCAGCGAGCCGATCGCCGCGACGACCTGGACGTCCTTGTCGTATCCGGGGTAGGTCCCCCCGGGGATGACCGCCGGCGCATAGTGCGGGAACTTCATGACGATTTCGTGGATTTTGGCGGTCTCGATCGGAATCAGGCCGACCTTGCCGGAGCGGATCATGTCGGAAACCTGCGCGTTCGGCGCGTTCGTCGTCCAGATGTGGGCCTGGGAGTCGCCCGTCTTGAGCGCCTCCTCGACCTCGGAGCGCCCGAAGCGTTCGACGGTGACGTCGGCGTCGGCGAGTCCGTACACGGACATGAACTCGCGCGTATTGACCTCGATCCCCTGTCCGACGGAGCCGAAATCGACCTTCTTGCCCTTGAAGTCGGCGATGCTCTTGATCCCCGCGTCGGTGTTCACGAGAATGTGGGCGGGCATCGGATAAATCGCGGTCACATAGCGCAGCGTCTTGATCGGCTTGTCCTTGAAGGAGCCGGTTCCGTTCCACGCGTCGTTCACGGTGGACGACTGCACCATGCCGAGCTCCATATCCTTCGTTCCGAGGTTCATGCAGTTCTTGACCGATCCTCCGGTCACGGCCGTGAAGTTGATTTCCTTCATCTTCGCGGTCCCGAGCTGCGCGATCGTGTTTCCGATCAGGTAGAATCCGCCGCCCACCGTACTCGTTCCGATCCGGACAAACACATCCGCCGCAAAAACAGGCGCCGCCGCCACAACAAGAACCAACGCAACCGCAAGTGCTCCCCAACTCCGCTTCATTGCACACCCTCCCTTGAATTGGATTCCATCCGCTTCACTCCCCGCACCCGGGGAAAAACAAATCCGCTCTTTCCGGCGACACGCAAGAAGTCCGAAGACCACAGTGCAAAACGCTTCGGGATCAATACGCCTCGTCGAGAAACTCGCACTTCTTCGCGTCGAGCTGCTTGCGAACCCAGCTTCTGTCGGCCGTTCCGTCGATCGCCGCCCGGAGTTTCGCCGTATCGCTCTTCTGGAACGCCTGCGCCTCGCGCAAGACGCGTTCCGCGTCGCGCCGGGGGATGACGATGACGCCGTCCTCGTCGCCGACGATGATATCTCCGGGGTGCACCTCGACTCCGCCGCACGAGACCGGAACATTCACCTCTCCCGGCCCCTCCTTGTACGGGCCGCCGGGCGTCGAGCCGGTCGCGTACACGGGAAGGCCGCCGGCCGCGATGGCGCCCGCGTCGCGAAGCGGGCCGTCCAGAACGATCCCGGCGATCCCCTTGCGCTTCGCGTACTCGAACATGATCTCCCCCATCAGCGAACGGTTCCGCCCGCCCTCGTTGGAGACGACCACGACATCCCCCTCGACCGCCATGTCGAACGCCTGGTGGATCATCAGGTTGTCGCCGTAACACGTCTTCACGGTCAGCGCGACGCCGGCCATATTCAGCTCCCCGGGGAGCGTCATCCGGCGAATCTCGGGAAGCATCGCGAAGTGCCGCCCCATGCAGTCCGCGACATTCGCGGCCGGAATCGAACGGAACGCCTCGACCAGCTCCCTCGGCGGCATGTTTCGTTTCATATAGACACGGAATCCTACGGACATCGTTCACCCGTTCCTTTCTCTGTCGCGTTCCCCGATCGCCGGAGGACGCCCCGTTCCGACGGGATCAGCAATACTTCTTTTCCTGCCAGATCCCGTACACGTCCGCCAACGTCTTCGGCGCGACGCCGCCAAGTTCCTCGCGCGTGCCGAGCGCAGCCGACTTTTTGAGCCGCCGGACGGTCGCTTCGGCCATGATCGGTTCGATGCCGATGTCGCGCATCTGCCCGATGGACTCCTCGACTTCGAACGCGCGCCGCTCCGCGTGGACGAGATCCGCCGTGATCATCCGCTGCGCCGTGTTCTCGAACGGAACGTTCAGGGTTTCGGCGAGCGACGAGAGGACGATATCCTCGGCCCCGCTCCGGCGCGCGAACAGGAACGTCTCCACGAACAGCGCCTCGAGTCCCTTCATGAAGACGCTTCGGACGAGCTTGATCGCTGAGGCCGCCCCCGCATGCCCCTCCATGACCTCGATCTTCATGCCGTAAGGGGTCATTATCGCGGCCCATTCGGCCGCCGCCGCTCCGGAAGCGAGGATCGGCACGCGGTGCCCGTTGACCGGCAGGGGGCCGAGCATCGCTCCGTCCACGCACCGGATTCCCCGCGTCGCGAACGTCGCTTCCATGTCGCGCTTCGAGGCGGGTTTCGCCGTCGTGACGTCCACGTAAAACTGCCCGGCCCGCATGAGCGGCGCCGCGTCGCGCGCGGCCTGCGGCGCGAACTTCGCCTGCACCGCGGCGATAACGACGTCGGCTCGGGCGAGCATGTCGGCGAGCGAGCCGCACAGGACGGCCCCGGCTTCCGCCGCGCGGGAACGGATCGTGTCCGCGTAGGCGCCGCCGTTCGCAAGCGCGGCGTCGAACCCGACGATCTCGCCCCACCCGGCCCCCTTGAGCCCCTTGGACATGTGGTAGGCGACTTCGCCGAAACCGATGAAGCCCAGAACTCCGCTCATGCCGTCACCCTCGTTCCGCGTCTATTCGACGAACTTCGGCAGGAATTCCTTCTCCTGCTCCCGGAACTTCGGCACGCCGACAAGATCCTTGAACTCGGCGAAGGTGGCGACGAGATCGGTCCGGCCGGGAGCGAGCTGTCCGCCCTTGATGGCTTCGAGGTACTTCTCGACGCCGCGCATCGCCGCGAAGGTCGTTCCGACCGGGATGCTCACGCGCGCGACGCCCATGGCCGCGAGGTCCTTCACGGGAACCAGCGGCGTCTTTCCACCCTCGACGTTGTCGAAGAGGTTGATGCTCACGAGCGCCTTGATCTCCTTCACGGCGCGGTTGATCTCATCGACCGAGCGGGGAGCCTCGACGAAGATCATGTCGGCGCCGGCTTCGGCGTACGCGTTGCCGCGCCGGATGGCCTCGCCGATGCCTTCGACCGCGATCGCGTCCGTTCGCGCGTTGATGATGAAGTCGGGATCGAGTTCGTCGCGCACCTTGCAGCACGCGCGGAGCTTCAGGACCATCTCCTCCATCGACACGATCGTCTTGCCTTCGATATGCCCGCAACGTTTCGGAAACATCTGGTCTTCGATATTCATTCCCGCGGCTCCGGCCTTGATATACTGCTCCGTGACGCGCATCGCGTTGATGCTGTTTCCGAACCCCGTATCGGCGTCCCCCATGACCGGAATCGACACGGCGTCGACGATGTTGCGCGTGAAATTCAGCATATCCGTCGACGACAGGAACGCCATGTCCGGCAGCCCCAGATACGTCGCGGCCAGGCCGAACCCGCTGACCTGGATGATCTCGAACCCCGCGCGTTCGATGAGCTTCGCGGAGATTACATCGTGCGCCCCGGGCGCGGGAATCGCACGCCGTTCCTTCAGGATCCTGCGGAGAATCGTACTTTTCTTCATCGGAGCCTCCTTGGGCAACTTCCAATATATGGAAGTGATTTTCAATATGTGGTATATTTATGATACCTGATCCTTTGGGCTTGTCAATCCGGCAAAAGGCAATATTCTGATGCGTACGGGCAGGCGTCCGGCGCGCATCGAAGAGGAAGCGGAGGAGGCATGTCATGCGATCATCCGAACACGAGGGGGGCACAGCCGCTCTCAAGAAGGGGCTTTCGGTCCTCACCTGCTTTTCCTGGTATGCGCCGGCGCTCTCCGTCTCCGAGATTGCGGCGAAGCTCTCCCTGCCGCTCTCTACGGCGTCGCGGATCGTTTCGGCGCTCGTCGAAACGGGCTTTCTCGACAGGGACGAGGATTCGAGGCAGCTCCGGCTCGGGTCCGTCTGCTACTATCTCGGGGCTCTCGCGAAGCGGAGCGGAGCGTTGCGGACCGTCGCGCTTCCGTACATGGAAGAACTCCGACGCCGGTTCAACGAGACGGTGAACCTCTACCTCCGCGAGGGACGTATCCGCGTCTGCTACGAACAGCTCGAAAGCTCCCACAACCTGAAGCGGTCCGCGAAACTCGGCGACCGGTTCCCGCTCTGGGCGGGCGCCTCGGGACGCTGCTTCCTGGCCTTCATGAAGCCGGAGGACGTCGCGTCGATCCTGAAGGACGCGACGCCGCTGACGCCCAACACGCTTGTGGACCCCGCGAAGGTGGAGGAACGCCTGCGCGTCGTCCGGACACGGGGCTACGAGATGAGCAGCGCGGAGCGCGAACAGGGCGTCTCCTCCGTCGCCGTTCCGATCTTCGACGCGAGCAACATGCCCGTCGCGTGTCTGACCGTCTCCGGGCCGATCCCGCGCTTCACGGAGTCCATGGTCGCGGAACTCGTTCCGGCCGCGATCGAAAGCGCCCGCGCGATTTCGCTGCGGCTCGGAGCGGAACTCGGCGACGGGACGACGCTCCCCCGTCCGCAGGACGACTGACGCCGATGGACGCGTTTTCGGTCCTTCTCGACGCGCGGGAAGCGAGGACACGACGGCGGCTCGCCCTCGTCGAACGGTGCGGCGGCGCGATCGTCTCGGTGACGATGAACATCCCGGGACCGGACAAGACATCCGCCCGATACGCGCGCGCCTTCCGGGAGTTCCTCGACGCGCTCTCCGTCTTCTGGAAGGGGCGCGATCCCCTCGCCCGGCATGCCGGAACGTTCGAAAGCGCGGCGGGAATGGAGGCGCACCTCGCGACGTCGCTGTGCGGAAATGAAGCGAAGCTGCTCGCGGTGGAGTTCGAAAACTCCCACCCCTGGGGGCGGTGTTTCGACGTCGACGTCCTCGACGCGGACGGAGTCCCCGTTTCCAGATCCGCGCTCGGTCTTCCGGAACGCCGCTGCCTGTGCTGCGTCCGCGCGGCGCGCCTCTGCGCGCGCGAGCGGACGCACCCGCTTTCCGAACTTCTGGCCGCAATCGATTCGCTGCTCGATCAGCCTCCCGGATCATGAGACGCCGCAGGCTCGAATCCCTGGTCCGCGACTGTGCGTTGCGGGCGATGCTCTACGAGATCGCCGTCCACCCCAAGCCCGGACTCGTGGGCCCCTGTGACGCCGGAGCGCACGGGGATATGACGCGCTTCACCTTCATCGACAGCGCCGCGGCGCTCGCGCCGTGGATGGCGCTGTTCGCGCGCGCGGGATTCCGCCATGGCGCGGCCGATCCCGGAAGCCTCCTTCCCCGCATCCGCCGGATCGGACTGCGTGCCGAGCGCGCGATGTTCCGGGCGACCGGAGGCGTGAACACGCACAAGGGGTTGCTCTTCTCCTTCGGGCTGATCTGCGCGGCGGCCGGCCTTCGCGCCGCCCGGAACGAGCCGCTCTCGCCCGAAGGCCTCGCCGCGCTCGCGTCCCGGATCGTCGAAGGCGTCGTCCGGCGCGAACTCGAATCCCTCCGGGAGGCGCCGCCGGAACGGCCCCTGACGGCCGGCGAACGGCTCTACCTCCGCACCGGCGTCACGGGCATCCGGGGCGAAGCGGAGCGCGGCTTCCCGACTGTCGTGAACCGGGCCCTGCCCTTCCTCCGGAACGCGGCGCGAGAGGGGCGCTCCCCCGGCGACGCCGGAGCGGACACGCTTCTGGTCATCATGCAACACTCGGACGACACGAACGTCCTGCACCGGTCGGGAACGGACGGACTTCGCCTGATGCGCGGGGCGGCCGCCGACATCCTTGCGGCCGGAGGGACATGCTCGGAGCAGGGGCGCGGCCTCACGACCGCGGCGATGCGCCTCTTCGTCGAGCGGAACATCAGCCCGGGGGGAAGCGCCGATCTTCTTGCCGTCGCCTTTTTTCTGAACTTCCTTTCGGAAGCGGCCGGAGGCGCCTCTCATCGTTAATTATAAATATCGTTTTTAATTACGATTTTTTAGAGAACCGACTCCTGTTGTAAAAAAAACAACGCGAAGCAAACAAAAATTCTTGCACGCGTTGAAACTTTGGAGCATAATGGCGTTGTCTTTCTGTACACGAAAGGGTGTCCGTTATGCCTCTGCCGTTCCGGAACAACACATTCTCCGGCGTTTCGAGACACTGACGCGAACGATGCCTGGAATTTCCAACATATCCGTCAGGCGCCCCAACGGATTCCGGGAACGAATGAGACGCCGCGCAGCGGCATGTTTCTGCGCGCTTCTTTCCTTTTTTCTCGCGCCCGCGCCTCTCGTCCTCTTCCCGGAAGGGGCCTTCGCCGCTTCCCGCTCCGTCGTCTACGGAATGGTCGAACTCAAGCCGCTCTTCTTCCGTGACAGCCGGGGAAACCACCAGGGATTCTTCGTGGACCTCCTGCGAGCCGTCGCGCAGCGCGAGGGATGGAATCTCTCCTTCGTCTCCGCTCCCGGCGAAACGCTCATCGCACGGCTGGCTTCCGGAGACATCGACCTCGTGAGCATGACGCCGACGCCAAGGCTCACCTCTCTCTTCGACTTCTCGAAGGTGAACCACTACAGCACGTGGTTTACGATCTTCGTGCGACCCGGAGAATCCTTTCTCGACATCTTCGACCTCCGGGGACGCAGGATCGCCGCACAGCGCGGCTTCGTCGCGGTCTCGGAGCTTCGCAGGACAACGCAGCAGCTGAACCTGAATCTTTCGATCCTCGATTACCCGACGATCGAAGAGGCCTTCGACGCCGTCTCGAACAAAGCGGCGCACGGCGTTCTCGCCGAATACACGATCAGCCTTCCCCTGGTCCGGAAACACAACCTGCTTCGCACGCCGATGGTCTTCTCGCCGAGCCGGATCTTCTTCGCGACCACGCGGGGCCGAAACGCGGGACTTCTCGAAACGCTCGACAGGCGCCTCGACGAAATGCTGAAAGACCCGCGTTCCGTATATTACGTTCTCCAGCGTCGCTGGCTGTACGACGAGGATCTGACCTTCATCCCGAACTGGACCTACCAGGCGTTCGCGATAGGCCTGCTGGTCCTTTTCGTGTTTGCGTACGGCACATACCGGATCGCCCGGACAGGAGACGAATTGCGCCTGCGGCAGCGGGATCTCGCGCGGCTTTTGGCGCACGAAACGGCGCTGTCGGAAATCGCGCGCATCCTTTTGAGCCATCACAAGACGGAAGGCGTTCTCTCCCGCGTCTGCATCCGGCTGCGCGATGCGTGCGACGTGCTCTGGTGCGGCATCCTCCGCGCCGAGACTCCTGCCGGCGCACGAGATCTTCAAAATCCCGAACGCAACGCACACATCCATCTCGTCGTCGAGACCCGCGATGAAGCACGACACGCAGAGGATGAAGGGCATGTCCCGGGCCGAATCCCGTTTTCACCGGACCTCGCCGCGCTCATCGAACCGCTGAAACGCGCGGAGCACCTTGTCTTCACGTCCGAAAGGCTGCAAACCGCTGCGCCCGACATCGACCCGGGACCGGCGCGTTCGTTCCTGTTCCTTCCAGTTTTCGCCGGAAAGAGCTTCTGGGGAGCCATCGGCGTCGCTTCGGGAACCCCGGACGCCGCGTGGGACAGCGATACGATCCGTCTCCTGCGGACAACGGCGGACATGACGGGCGCTTTCCTGCGCATCCGGGCCGTCGAGTCGCAGCTCCGCAAAACCACCGAAATCGATCCCCTGACGGGCGTCATGAACCGGAGGGCCTTTCTGGCGACGTTATTGAGCGAAACCGCGCGGAGCCTTCGCCACGGGCATCCGCTCGTTCTGGCGATCGCCGACCTCGACCATTTCAAGGACATCAACGATACGTTCGGCCACGATATCGGCGATCAGGTGCTCCGGGACGTCGCAAGGGCAATGCGGGAGGAAATGCGCGCGGAGGATCGCGTCGGTCGACTCGGCGGCGAGGAATTCGGAATCCTGCTGCCGGAGACGGATCCCGACGAGGCGCGATCCGCCCTCGAACGCATCCGGCAGACGATCGCATCCATCCACCGGGCCGGCGCCTTCGCAGATGTGGGCCATTCCGCGTCCCCAAGGATCAGCATCGGCTTCAGCCTCTTCCAGGGACACAGGGACTCTTCGAAGGCCCTGTACCGCCGCGCGGATCAGGCGCTGTATCGGGCGAAGGCGGCCGGGCGCAACCGGGTCGAAGGAGACTGAACGGCCCGCCGGGGTCACAGGAACGTAACCACACGGCAATGACCGGAAATATCCGTTCGAATGCATGCCCGTTCAAGCCCCGTCATGGAGTCGCGTCCGTAGCGCCGCGTTTCGCGGAACATCCTGCAGCGACGATCTCCCTCCGTTTCGCACAGCATACCGCGAAAACAAACATCGAACCAAGACCCGGATCCCCGAACTTTTTCTCCCTCAAAGACAATATACTTTGTTTTATTTTTTATGATATACTGTCCCGAAGTTCAGGGAATCCCCAAAAAGGAGATCCCCTCTGGGAGCGATACGGGAATGGATAAAGCGGTGCTTCTTCTCGAGGACGGAACGTTTTTCGCGGGATCGGCGTTCGGACGCACGGGCACGAGCGCGGGCGAGGTGGTCTTCAACACGGCGATGACCGGATATCAGGAGACGCTCACGGACCCCTCCTACAACGGGCAAATCGTCGCGATGACCTACCCCCTGATCGGCAACTACGGCTTCAACGGCGACGACGTGGAGTCGGCGCGTCCGCGCGTCGAGGGCTTCGTCGTCAAGGAGCTCTGCGACGGTCCGAGCAACTGGCGAAGCACCACGCGTCCGGCGGATTACTTCCGCAATCACGGCATCGTCGGCATCAGGGGCGTGGACACGAGGGCGCTGACGCAGCATCTGCGATCGTTCGGCAGCATGTTCGGCATCATCTCCTCCGAACGCGGCGACGCGGACGCGCTCATGCGGGAGATGCACGCCGCGAAGGCGCGCAAGCGCGACCTCGTCGCCGAAGTCTGCACGAAGGAACCGCGATTCGTCGCCGGACCGGGAAAGCGTCTGGCGGTTCTCGATTTCGGCGTCAAGGAGTCGATCCTCAGGCGCCTTTCCGCGCGGGGCTGCGCGTTGTCCGTCCTTCCGGCGTTTTCATCACCCGAAGAGGTTCTGGCGTGCGAACCGGACGGCATCGTGCTGTCCAACGGCCCCGGAGACCCGCGCGACATTCCGTCCTGCACGGCGACGGTCCGCGCGCTTCTCGGAACGAGGCCAATTCTCGGGATCTGCCTCGGGCACCAGATCCTCGGCCTCGCGCTCGGCGGCGAGACATACAAGCTTCCGTTCGGGCACCACGGCGGAAACCACCCGGTCAAGAATCTGATCACGGGCCGGTGCGCCGTCACCTCGCAGAACCACAACTACGCGCTGCGCCCCGACTTCTGCGGCGACGCGGCCATCACGCACGTCAACGTCAACGACGGAACGGTCGAGGGCTTCCGCCATACATCGCTGCCGATCCTGAGCGTTCAGTTCCACCCGGAGGCCGCGCCCGGACCGCAGGACAGCGCTTCCGTCTTCGACGACTTTCTGTCGCTCGTGGAGAATGCCCATGCCTAAACGGACGGACATCAAAAAAGTTCTGGTGATCGGCTCCGGTCCGATCACGATCGGGCAGGCGGCGGAGTTCGACTACTCGGGAACGCAGGCGTGCACGGCGCTGCGGGAGGAGGGCGTTTCGGTCGTTCTCGTCAACAGCAACCCGGCGACGATCATGACGGACGCCGACATCGCCGATCGCGTGTACATCGAGCCCATCACGCCGGAGTACGTCAAGGCGATCATCCGGAAGGAGCGTCCCGACGGCATCCTGGCTACGCTCGGCGGCCAGACGGGGCTCAACATGGCGGTCCGTCTCGCCGGGGACGGCATCCTGGACGAGCTTGGGATCGAGCTGCTCGGGACCTCGCTCGATTCGATCCGGAAGGCCGAAGACCGGGATCTCTTCAAGCGGACGATGCAGGATCTCGGGGAGAAGGTGCCCCACAGCACGATCGTCACGACGATGGACGACGCCGTTTCGTTTGTCGCCCGAGTCGGCTTTCCGGTCATCGTGCGCCCCGCCTACACGCTCGGCGGCACGGGCGGAGGCGTTGCGAACACCCTCGAGGAGTTCCGCTACATCTGCGGCAAGGGGCTCAAGCTCAGCATGATCGGCCAGGTGCTTCTGGAACAGAGCGTCGCCGGGTGGAAGGAAATCGAGTACGAGGTCATGCGCGACGGCGCGGACAACTGCATCATCATCTGCAACATGGAGAATTTCGACCCCGTCGGCGTCCACACGGGCGACAGCATCGTCGTCGCTCCGAGCCAGACGCTGTCGGACGTGGAGCACCAGATGCTTCGGTCCGCCTCGATCCGGATCATCCGGGCCCTCGGCATACGGGGCGGGTGCAATATCCAGTACGCGCTGAACCCGGAGAGCTTCGAATACGTCGTTATCGAGGTCAACCCGCGCGTCAGCCGCTCGAGCGCGCTCGCGTCGAAGGCCACCGGCTACCCGATCGCGCGCGTCACCGCGAAGATCGCGCTGGGACTGAATCTCGACGAGATCAAAAATCCCGTCACGGGGACGACCTCGGCCTGCTTCGAGCCGGCGCTCGACTACGTCGTGACCAAGGTGCCGCGCTGGCCGTTCGATAAGTTCACGGGCGCGGACCGGACCCTGGGAACGCAGATGAAGGCCACGGGGGAGGTCATGGCGATCGGACGGACCTTCGAGGAATCGCTGCTGAAGGCCATCGATTCGCTCGACATCAAGTTCGACTATCAGCTCGGCCTGAGCCTGTTCGAGCCCTTCTCGCGCGAACGGCTTCTCGACTTCATGAAGGGACGCAACGACCAGATCGTGTTCGCGATCTGCAAGGCGCTCCAGAAGGGCGTTTCGGTCGCGGAGATCGTCGACGTTACGCGCATCGACGAGTTCTTCATCCGCAAGCTCGAAAACATCGTCCGGCTTGCACGGGAGATCCACACGGCCGGCTTCCTGTGGCTCGACTACGACCTGTATTCCCGGGCCAAGAAAATCGGCTTCGGCGACTCGTACATCGCGAACCTCGCGGGCGTCCCGCTCGCCGCGATCGTGAAGCTGCGCCGCAAGTTCCCCGTCAACCCCGTCTTCAAGATCGTCGACACCTGCGCGGGCGAGTTCGAGGCCGTCACGCCCTACTTCTACTCCACCTACGAGGAAACGGACGACGTGCATGTGTCCGGCAGGCGCAAGGCGCTCGTCATCGGGTCCGGGCCGATACGGATCGGCCAGGGGATCGAGTTCGACTATTGCAGCGTGCATTCCGTCCGCGCGCTCCGGGAAATGGACATCGAGTCCATCATCGTCAACAACAACCCCGAGACCGTCAGCACGGACTTCGACACGTCCGACAAGCTCTACTTCGAACCGCTCACGAAGGAGTGCGTCATGGATGTCGTCCGGAAGGAACACCCCGAGGGCGTGATCGTTCAGTTCGGCGGCCAGACCGCGATCAACCTGGCCGCGCAGCTTCAGGCCGAGGGGGTGCGGATCCTCGGAACCTCGGTGGAGAGCATCGACATGGCGGAGGACCGCGAACGCTTCCTGCAGCTTCTCACGCGGCTCGACATCCCCTTTCCGGACGGGAGCAGCGCCGTCTCGGTCGAAGGGGCGAAGGAAGTCGCGCGGCGCATCGGATACCCCGTTCTCGTCCGTCCCTCCTACGTCCTCGGCGGGCGCGCGATGGAGATCGTCTGGGGCGAGGCGGAACTCGCGGAGTACATGGAGCGCGCCGTCGACCTGTCCACGGGACACCCCGTCCTGATCGACAAGTACATCCTCGGCAAGGAGGTCGAGGTGGACGGCGTCTGCGACGGCTCGGACGTCCTGATCCCCGGGGTCATGGAGCACTTCGAGCGCGCGGGCGTCCACTCCGGCGACAGCATCGCGGTCTACCCGCCCCGAACGCTCGCGCGCGAGACGGTCGACACGATCGTGGCGTACGCGACGAAACTCGCGCTGGCGCTGAAGGTCGTGGGGCTGTTCAATATCCAGTTCGTCCTCGACGCGGACAACCGCGTCCATGTGATCGAGGTGAACCCGCGCGCGAGCCGGACCGTGCCGGTCATGAGCAAGATCACGGGAATCCCGATGGTGGACGTCGCGACGAAACTGATGTTCGGGCATACGCTGAAGGCGCTCGGATTCGCGCCCGGCCTCGCCCCGGACACGGAGTTCGTCGTCGTCAAGGCGCCGGTCTTCTCGTTCGCCAAGATGGCGAACGTCGACACCTTCCTGGGTCCGGAGATGAAATCGACGGGCGAGGTCATGGGCGTTGACAGGGATTACGGCGCCGCGCTCCACAAGGCGCTTCTCGCGTCCGGCCTGACGATTCCGCCTTCGGGTCGGGTGCTGCTGTCCGTCGCGGACCGCGACAAGCGCGAATGCACGCAGATCGCGCGCACGCTGGCCGGACGGGGGTACGCGCTGTGCGCCACCGAGGACACGCACGCGGCGCTCGCGGCTGCGGGAATTCCCGTGGAACTCTTGCATCGGGACCATGTCATCGGCGAGATCGTCGAAGACCGGATCGCACTCGTGATCAACACACCGACGCGAGGCAAAATCCCGGACCGCTTCGGCTTTCTGCTCCGGCGCACCTCGATCGAATACGACGTGCCCTGCATCACGTCGCTCGACACGGTCAACGCGGCGTTGCAGGTGCTGGACCGCTTCGTCGCGCCGGACGCGCCGTCCGTCCATGCGCTCGACGAGTATTCGGGCCTGATCCGGCGGTCGCAGGCCCAGGGCTGACGGTCACGCGGCGACCCGACGGCCTCTCTGTCGTATAATTGTCTTTCCGAATAATTTCATTTACTCCCCGGAGGCTTCCCGATGCGATACGAAACCGAACGACTCGTCCTGCGATCTCTTTCCCGGAGGGATGCCCCCGCACTGCTGGACTACCTGACGCGGAACCGCGACTTTCTGTCGGAATGGGAGCCCGTCCGGGACGAAGCGTACTATACGCTCCCGTCGGCGCAGGAATTTATCCGGGCCGAACACGCGGACCATCGCCGCCAGAGCGCGATGAAGCTGCATCTCTCGAAAAAGGGCGAGAAGCGGATCATCGGATATGTCGGGCTCTCGAACATCGTCCGGGGGGCGTTTCTGTCGTGTTTCGCGGGATGCCGTCTGGATGCGGACGAGATCAACAGGGGATACATGACGGAAGCGATGCGGGAAGTCATCCGAATCGCCTTCGACGGGATGGGCCTCCACAGGATCGAGGCCAACATCATTCCGAGGAACGTCCGCTCCCGGAGGGTCGTGGAAAAACTCGGCTTCACGCTGGAGGGCATGAGCCGGAAGTATCTCCGGATCAACGGCGTCTGGGAAGACCACCTGCACTACGTGGTGCTGAACGAAAAGATCTAGTTCGCCGCCCGTTTTTCCTCCGCCGACAGAAGGACATCGACGACGCGCGCCGCAAGGTCGGGGGCGATGCTGCTTCCCTCCCCGATGCGCAGCTCGCGGAGCGCCTCGTCGCGATGTTCCCGCTCCGACAGGAGCGTCGTGATCGTCCGCAAAAAGGCGTTCCGCCCCGATCCCTTCCGTCGCAGCTTGTCACCGTACATCCGGTCGTCCGCGACGCGGAACGCCGTTCGCATGGGCGTTCCGGAATCCGCCGAAATCGCCCAGCCCAGCGAAAGCCGCGGAACCACGGAGCGCGTTGGGTCGGACTTCTCCTCGCGTTTGCGCAACGCGGCGCCGATTCGCTCGACAACCCCTTCCATCGACGCTTCGTCCGCGCCGGGAAGAAGGATCGTGAACTCGTCCCCACCGATCCGGGCGACCATATCCGATTTCCGCACAACCTCCTCGAGAACGCGCGCCGTCTCCACGAGAAGCGCGTCCCCCTCCTCGTGCCCCAGCGTGTCGTTGACCAGCTTGAGTCCGTCGACGTCGGTCACGAGGATCCCGACCGCCCCGTCGCGGCGCTGGTCGAGGCGGTCAAGCTCCTCTTCGAAATACGTCCGGTTGTAGAGTCCCGTCATCGCGTCGTGGAAACTCAGGAAGCGAAGCTGCTCCTCGATCCCCTGCCGTTCGGTGACGTCGCGGATCGCGGCGATATGCACGCGGCGCCCCCTCCATTCAAAGTGCGTCGCACGGATCTCGACGGGAAAGACCGTCCCGTTCCTCTTCCTGTGCCACCGGATGGGGATCGACGTCACGCTGCTCCGCGTCGCCTGCGCGGTCTTCTCCGGCTCGGCGGAAAGATCCGTATTCCGGAGGTTTCGCAGTTCCTCCCGCGAAAAGCCGTACAGCGTGGCGGCCGCATTATTGACTTCAAGGATCTGACCGTCCTCTTCCGCTATCAGAAAAATCGCGTCCGACTCCATCTCGAAAAGCTGCCGGTAGCGGTCTTCGCTCTCCTTCAGTTCCTCGGCCCGCGCCTGGGTCATTTCCATCTGCTCCTGAAGCGCGACGGTCCGTGTCCGGACCATCCGCCGGAGCGCGCTGATCATGACGAGCAAAAACAGCGAGACGATTCCCGCCGCGACAAGCGTGACCTGGAGATACCAGATCATTCCCGGACCGGACGCCGTTTCCCCCATCCACCGCCGGTCGATCTCGCGGTACTCGGAGTCGCTGATGGCCGCGAACCCCTTTTCCAGAAGCCGGAGCGTCGCGGCGTCTCCCTTGCGTACGGCGCGATGGAATCGTCCGCCGTACAAAGGCTCCGTCTGCCGGAATTCCTCGCTGATGCCGTAACGGTAGAGGAAGTAGTGCGCCGGGGGCCGGTCGACGACGAAAACCGCGACATCGCGGGAGCGCGCGGCCTCGATGATCTTCTCGTAATTGTCGTACTCCACGATGTCGCTCACGCCGCGGTTGCGCAGGAACCAGACGGCGTTGTCGCCCTTCTTCGCCGCGACACGGAATCCGTGAAGCGACTCGGCGTCCCGGATCCCGGAGAGGTCCGACCGGAAGAAGATCGGAACGTCGATCCGGGCGTACGGTTCGGAAAAGTCGAAGAGTTTCTCGCGTTCCTCGTTCCGGAAGGCCGTGTCGATGACGTCGAAATCGCCCGACGCCATTCGGGCGAGCGCCTCTCCCCAGTCCATGCCGAAAAGCTCGACGCGCAGTCCGCTCCGTTCTCCGAAAAGACGCCACTGATCCACGAGGATCCCCTGCAATACGCCGTGCGCATCGCGGAAGATGTAGGGGGGGTAGTTGTCGTCGAGGACGACCTTCAGAAGTCCCGCAGCGTGCGGCGCGGCGGCCTCTGCGGAATTCGCGGCGGGATGTGTGTAAAAAAGCGGCAGGCACAGGGCGAGAACGACGAAGATGCGCGTCCCGGCGCGAAACCTGCTGACTTCTTTCCGTAGCGGAGAGCGGGAAGCGTGCGACACCAGGGCATACCTCCGGTTTCTTCTCCGGGAACAGGCCGTCCCCTTTCGATTTCCGGGGATCCTTCCCTCCGGCCGATTCGTCGTCTCTTCGGCTTTTGGGAAATAGTGTAATACGAAAATCCCTCTTCCGAAAGCCTTGGCGCGGCAAAAACTCCGTCACGGCGATTCGCTCCGGTTCCAGGGGAGCGGATGCGCCTCTCCCGGTCGGAACGATTGTTTGCCCGCGCCCCGCACCCCCCTTCGGGAATCCGGTTCCGATCCGGGATTCAGCCCCGTCTCATCAAACAGACTTTTCCGCCTTTCCTATTTCATCAGCCAAAACGAAACATTGACATTTTTTTGTCATAGTGCTATTTAAGAATACAGAGCAAGAGAAAAAAGGAGCGAGCTTTTTCCGAAACTCCAGTAAACTACGGTCCGGTTTTCGGAGAGTATTTTTCTTTTTGTTGTTAATTTTTTAATTTTTTTCTTGCTTTGTTCCATCCTCTCAGGAGCGCTTCCCGGGGAATGGATCACTGTGTTTCCGTCCGAATCCGAAAGACAAAAGCATTCCGGCCCCAGGCCGGATGTACTGTTGTGTTGTGCTGTCGTATTGACGGCATCGATCACACTCAAAGGGGGGGAACGGCAGTTGAATATCGTCATTCCGATCAAGCAGGTTCCCGAGACGAGCAACGTCAAGATGGACGAAAAGACGGGGACCATGGTGCGAGAGGGAGTCGAAAGCATCATCAACCCTCTCGACCTCTACGCCATTGAGGCCGGCATCCAGTTGAAAGACCGGTTCGGCGGCACGGTGACGGTCATATCGATGGGACCGCCGAACGCGGAAAAAGCGATCAGGGAAGCCATCGCGATGGGGTGCGACGGAGGGGTTCTCGTCTCCGGCCGCGAGTTTGCGGGGTCCGACACGTGGGCGACCGCCTACGCGCTCTCGGAGTCGATCAAAAAGATCGGCGCGTTCGACCTCATCCTCTGCGGCGAACGCGCGACCGACGGCGACACCGGACAGGTCGGCCCCGGAATCGCTTCCTTCCTGGACGTCTCCCTGGCCACGTACGTGAGCCGGATCGTGGAGACCGACGAAAAGGAGATCGTCGTCGAGCGCCTCATCGAGGACGGCTACGAGACCCTCGCGATGCGGCTTCCCGCGCTGGTCACCGTCGTCAAGGAAATCAGCTACCCGAGGCTTCCCACGCTGCGCGGCAAGCAAAAGGCCCGGAAGACGGCCGTACCGGTCTGGGCGGCGGCGGAAATCGGCATCGACGCGGCCAAGCTGGGCCTCAACGGTTCCCCGACGCGCGTCGTCAAGATCGAGATGCCGAAGGTCACCCGGGGCGGAAAGATCGTTCCCGCGCCGGATGAGGAGAGCGCCGTCCGCGCCGTGGACGGACTGGTCGATTTCCTGAAAAGCAAGGACTTCATCTAGTCCGCCCGGGGAGGACAATCACATGACCTATGCAGGCGTATGGACCATCGCGGAAGCACGGGACGGAGCGCTGCGACAGGTTTCCTTCGAACTTCTGACCAGGGGGCGCAAACTGGCGGACAAGCGCAACACGACGCTCTCTTCGGTCGTCCTCGCAAGCGGAATCAGCGACGAGACCGTCCGGGAGCTCATCAAACGCGGCGCGGACCGCGTCTACGTCGTGGACGACCCCGCGCTCGCGCACTTCACGGCGGAAACATTCAGCAACGTCCTCGTGAAGCTCATCGACACGTACGCGCCCGAGATCATCATCGCGGCGGCGACCACATCGGGCCGGACCCTCATGCCGCACGTCTCCATGCGGACGCACGCCGGACTCACGGCCGACTGCACCGATCTCGACATCGAGGAGGGAACGGGCAATCTGCTCCAGACGCGTCCGGCCATCGGCGGCAACATCCTGGCGACGATCAAGACGCCCGAATTCCGCCCGCAGATGTCCACCGTCCGGCCCCGATCCACGAAGCCGGCGCCCGTCGATGCGTCGAGGACGGGAGAGATCGTTCGGCTGCCCTTCGATCCGGCCCTTCGCGACGGCCGCGTACGACGGATCGGTTTCAAGGCGAACGAGGGCGAAGAGGTCGACATCCAGTCCGCCGACGTCGTCGTCTCCGGAGGCAAGGGACTCAAAAAGGCCGAGAACTTCGCCCTCATCCGGGAACTCGCGGAAAAGCTCGGGGGCTCCATCGGCGCGTCGCGCGACGCCGTCGACCGGGCGTGGATCGGATACCCGCACCAGGTGGGGCTCAGCGGCAAGACCGTGACGCCCAAGCTGTACGTCGCCGCCGGAATTTCCGGCGCGATCCAGCACCTCGCGGGAATGAAGACGGCCGAAACGATCGTCGCGATCAACAGCGATCCCGACGCCCAGATCTTCCGGGTCGCCGATTACGGCATCGTCGGAGATCTCTTCGAAGTCCTGCCGCTCCTGAACGAACGTCTCTCCAGGGAGGTCGGTTCCAAATGAACTACAACAAGGTGACACCCGAAATCGTCGAACGGCTCGCCGCGATCGTCGGCGCGCGCCACGTCGTCACGAGCGAGGAAAAGATGGAGTCGTTCTCCCACGACGAGACGCCGGTCGAACAGTACGCGCACATGCCGGAGGTCGTCGTCGCTCCGCGGACCGCGCAGGAGATCGCGGAGATCATGAAGCTCGCCAACGCGGAACTCATCCCGGTCACCCCGTACGGAGCCGGGAGCGGCCTGTCGGGCGGCGCGATTCCCGTCTTCGGCGGCATCGTCATCTCCAACGAACGCATGAACAAGATCCTCGAAATCGACTACGACAACATGATGGTCGTCGTCGAACCCGGCGTGGTCACGAACGACATCAACGCGCCCATCGCCGAGCACGGGCTGTTCTACGCGGGCTACCCGATGAGCGTCGAGACGTGCTTCGTCGGCGGCAACGTCGCGGAAAACGCGGGCGGCGGCAAGGCCGTCAAGTACGGCGTCACGGGGCGCTACGTCATGGGAATGGAGCTCGTGACGCCGACGGGCGAGATCGTTCAGCTCGGCGGCAAGCTCGTCAAGGACGTCACGGGATACGACATCAAGCAGCTCATCGTCGGTTCGGAGGGGACGCTCGGCTTCGTCACGAAGGTCATCCTCAAGCTCTCCCCGCTGCCGAAGTTCAAGGTCGACCTGCTCGTCCTCTTCAGGGACCCGAAGTCGGCGATCAACATGGTGCCCGTCATCATGTCCAAGGGCGGCATCATCCCGACGTCGATCGAGTTCATGGACAAGCTCTCCTGCCAGACATCCTGCGAATACCTCAACGAGCACCTTCCGTATCACGAGGCGGGCGCCATGCTGCTCATCGAGGTGGACGGCACGCGGCAGGACGCGGTTTCCGAGGACGCCGAGACGATCGGCGAACTCTGCCTCGAAAACGGGGCGATCGAGGCGTACGTCGCGGACAACTACACGACGCAGGAACGCTGCTGGAGCGTCCGGCGCAACATCGCCGAGGCGTTCAAGGTCGTCAGCCCGCATCAGAGCCTCGAGGACATCGTCGTCCCGATCGCCGCGATTCCGGCGTTCATCCCCGAGGTCGAAAAGATCGCCGAAAAGTACGACATCCTGATCCCCTCCTACGGGCACGCGGGCGACGGCAACCTCCACTCCACGCTCGTCAAGAACCCGAAGCACAGCATGGAGCAGTGGTTCGACATCGAGAAGAAGGCCGTCGTCGAACTCTACGAGGTCGTCAAGAAGCTCGGCGGAACGATCAGCGGCGAGCACGGCATCGGCTGCAAGCGCAAGCCCTTCATGAACATCGTGTCGGGTCCGCAGGAGCTGGAGCTGATGCGGCGCATCAAGAGGGCGTTCGACCCGAACAACATCATGAACCCCGGCAAGATCTTCGACATGGAATAGCGGACCGGGGAGAACGGGGAGAGGAGGAGACGACATGGCGCGGATCTCGCTGCCCTACGGCGCGAAACATCTGACGGCGGACATCCCCGATGATCGGCTTGCGGGGGTGCTCGTCTCCAGGGCGCACGAATACAGGCCGGACAAGAGCGAAGAGGGACTCGTGCTCGCGGCGCTCGCAAATCCGGTCGGCTCTCCGAGGCTGCGCGACCTCGCCCGGGGACGGAAAAACATCGTCATCATCTCGAGCGACCACACGCGCCCGGTTCCGAGCCGCGTCACGATGCCTCCGCTCCTGGCGGAGATCCGCGCGGGCGCGCCGGACGCGGATCTCACGATCCTCGTCGCGACGGGCGGACATCGGGCGTCGACACGGGAGGAACTCGTCGCGAAATACGGAGAGGACATCGTCCGGACGACCCGGATCGTCATGCACGACAGTCACGACGAAAGCGCCCACGTGGGCATCGGCGTGCTGCCGTCGGGCGGCAGCCTCGATCTGGACAAAACGGCATGGGAGGCGGACCTTCTCGTGGCGGAGGGCTTTATCGAGCCGCACTTCTTCGCGGGGTTCTCGGGGGGACGAAAGAGCGTCCTCCCGGGGATCGTGAGCTACCCCACCGTCATGGCGAACCACTGCTCCGAGTTCATCGCGAGCGACCGCGCCCGGACGGGAATCCTCGACGGAAATCCGCTTCACGTCGACATGCTCTACGCGGCCGAAAAGGCGCGGCTCGCGTTCATCCTCAACGTCGTCATCGACGCGGACAAACACGTCATCGCCGCGTTCGCGGGGCACAGGGAACGGGCCCACGAGGCCGGATGCGCGTTCGTGTCCGATCTCGCGGGCGTCGACGCGCGCCCGGCCGACATCGTCATCACGAGCAACGGGGGGTATCCGCTCGACCAGAACATCTACCAGTCCGTCAAGGGCATGACGGCCGCCGAGGCTTCGTGCAAGCCGGGCGGGGTCATCATCATCGCCTCGGAATGCAGCGACGGCCACGGGGGCGAGAGCTTCTACCGCGCGTTCGCCGAGGAACCTTCGGTTCAAAAGATCATGGACGGAATTCTCGCGCGCGGCCGCGACGAGACGATCCCCGACCAGTGGGAGATACAGGTTCTCGCCCGGATTCTCCTGAAATACACGGTCATCATGGTCACCGGCGTCCCCCGCGAGATCGTGGAGAACATGTCCATGAAGTGGGCGTGCGACATGGGAACAGCCATTTCGATGGCGAAAGCCATAACGGGAGGTGACCATTCGACCTTTACGGTGATTCCCGACGGCATCGCCGTCATCGTCCGGCAATAGCAGCAAGCAGCATTCAGGCGTCACATTTCACGTCACGGCATCGTTCCTTTTTATGAAATGTTCCCGGAACCGCACAATGTGGTCCATCAATGAACACATAAAGGGAGGATTGACGAAATGTACGCTTTTCTGGCCTTTCTGCCCATTCTCGTCGCTATCGTTCTGATGGTCAGCTTCAACTGGCCCGCGAAAAAAGCGCTCCCGGTCTCCTGGCTCCTGACGGTCATCGTCGGCCTGTTCGCCTGGAATATGAGCTTCCGGCACATCGCCGCATTCACGGTATTCGGCGCGCTGAGCGCATTCGACGTTCTGGTCATCATCTTCGGCGCCATCCTGATCCTGAACACGCTGACGATTTCCGGCGCCATGACGACGATCAACAACGGCTTCAGCGACATCACCCACGACCGCCGCGTCCAGGCGATCATCATCGGCTGGATGTTCGGCGCCTTCATCGAGGGCGCGGCCGGATTCGGAACCCCCGCCGCCCTGGCCGGCCCGTTGCTCGTCGGCCTCGGCTTCCCACCGCTCGCCGCGGCCATCGTCGCGCTCATCTTCAACAGCACGCCGGTCTCCTTCGGCGCGGTCGGAACGCCCATCGCGGGCGCAATGTCCACGCTGGCGAGCGACCTCCAGGCGGTCAGCGCCAATCCGGAAATCTTCCGGCTCACGCTCACGAACTGGGTCGCGATGTTCCACGGCATGGTCGGCATCTTCCTTCCGCTGCTGGCCATGTGCCTTCTCACCTGGTATTTCGGCGAGAAGAGGTCGTTCAAGGGCGGTCTCGAAGTCGCGCCGTTCGCGATCTTCGCCGGCCTCGCCTTCGTGGTTCCCTACGTTCTCATCGCCCGGTTCTTCGGCCCGGAGCTTCCCTCCCTGGCCGGCGCGTTCATCGGCCTCGGCATCGTCGTCACGGCCGCGAAGAAGGGCTTCCTGATGCCCAAAACCACGTGGGATTTCCCGGACAAGTCGAAATGGGACGCATCGTGGAAATCCGTGAGCGAAACCGGAGACATCGGCGAAGCGAAGATGTCCCTTCTCAAGGCCTGGGCGCCCTATATCCTGATCGCGGCCATTCTGGTCGTCACGAGAATCCCGGCGCTCGGGCTGAAAGGGCTGCTGTCCGCCCAGAAGATCTTCATCCCCAACATCCTCGGCGTCGAGAAACTGACCTACGGGTTCGCGTGGGCGTACCTTCCGGGCACGATCCCGTTCATCCTGATCGCGCTCGTCACGCACGTCCTTCACGGCATGAGCCTCGCCCAGGTCAAGCAGGCGTGGGGCAAGACCTTCAAACAGATCACCGGCGCGGCCATAGCGCTCGTCGCGGGCGTCGCGATGGTGCAGATCATGCTGAAGTCCGGCGCGAACGGAGCGGGGCTCGACAGCATGCTGGCCACGCTGGCCAAGGCCATCGCGAGCGGAACGGGGACGCTCTACGTGTGGTTCGCGCCGTTCGTCGGCGTTCTCGGCGCCTTCATGTCCGGGTCGAACACCGTCTCGAACATCCTGTTCTCGTCGCTCCAGTTCAACACGGCCCACATCCTCGGCATGCCGGAGATCCTGATCGTCACGCTCCAGGTCGTCGGCGGCGCGGTGGGAAACATGATCTGCGTCAACAACGTCGTGGCCGTCTGCGCCACAGTGGGCTGCCCCGATGCGGAGGGAATCATCATCCGCCGGAACTCAATCCCGTGCTTCATCTACGCGATCATCGTCGCGGCGGTCATGGCGTATCTCATCTCGAAAGGCTTCAATCCGCTCCCGCTGAAACTCTAGGGAGCCCGAACAAAACAACGGCGCGAAAAGCGACGCCCTCGGTCGGAGGAACGAAGCGGGCTTCCCGGGTTGCCGGGAAGCCCGCTTTTTGTCGTGTGCGCCCTGCTGTGAACGGGTCAGAACGACCTGCGCGATGCCCGCATGGGCCGGGATGGGCGTCGTCAACGCCGGAGCTGCTCCGGGCGTGGCCACGAGTTGAAAGATGTAGCTGAATCATGAAAAATACATTCTACGAATTTTTCGCCGAAATATTGATTTTTGTAAACATGCGACATGAAAATCGGAATATGCGACGAGGGGGTTCCGACGGCCCGGAACCCCCTCGTTTTTTGAAAGAAAGGGCGCTCAAGCCCCGCTTATTTTGCGAAAAGGCGCTTTCGTTCGATATAGAGATCGCAGAGCGAGTAAGCCAGCATGATGAACGAGGATACCGGCATGCAGGAATACAGCAGCGACTTCGGGATCTGGAAGACCGTCGTCAGCTCCGTCGCGCGCAGGGTCAGCAGGAGCGAATACCAGAAGAAGACCGCCTGGAACGCGACGCAGAGCGCCGCCACCAGCACGCGATACCACGCGCGGGCGCGCTCTCCCGAAAGGCGCGGGGAAATCCAGTCGCCGACGCAGAAATGCCCCTTCGTCGTCCACAGAAGCGCCGCACCGTAAAACACGAGCGCGGCGAAACACATCTCGACGATCTCGTCGAACCAGTGCATCGATACGAGCGGCAGAAGGCGTTGGATGAAGGCCGCGGCATCCGAATAGCCCCTGTCCGTCAGCGCGATGCTCAGATCGTTCGTGAGACGCAGAAGGACGTTCGCGACCAGGAGGAGCGACAGCGCGATGAGCAGGGCAATGGAAAACCGGCGAAGGAAGCCGCGGATCGTCGCATCGAGTTTCGGAAACAGCTCCGCCATCTCACATTCCCCCCATCATCAGCCGCGGCAGGAACAGCGCGATGCCCGGCACGAACGCGATCACGACGGTCAGCACAAAGATGACGACGAGATACGGCAACACGGCGCGGGACAGCGGAATGACGCCGACCTTCGCGAAGCTGTCCACCGCGAACAGACACATGCCCACGGGCGGC
>ERZ1645187.446-NODE-446-length-40401-cov-15.496480_pt1 | contig 40401 bp, 30 predicted proteins | sample MGYA00575352_ERZ1645187 | MGnify/ENA primary metagenome ERZ1645187 (study PRJEB40837, sample SAMN11349314) | freshwater sediment metagenome | isolation source: river sediment | host: Sediment | place: India: Wazaribad , New Delhi | collected 2017-02-21 ... | reverse complement strand
CAAAACGTTACCTCCTTCTGGCAAAACGTTACCTCCTTCTGGCAAAACGATTCGTCCTTCTGGCAAAACGATTCGTGCTTCTGGCAAAACGAATCGTCCTTGTCAAACAACGTGTTGGAAAACTCATCCAATGGTAAACCTCATGCGCGAATGTTTGTATCAATAGGTTTGGAAAAACAAGCTTGGTATTTTGAGAAAAGGTGATTCGGTGTGACAAAGACGATGATATCTGCCCCAAAAAAAAAGCCCCTCATTGAGGAGCTTTTTGTTTGATAGCATTTCTGTTAGAGTTTGAATCTTTCGGCAAGGTCAACAACTCTGCAGGAGTAACCCCACTCATTGTCATACCATGAAAGAATCTTCACTGTTTTTCCCATCACCATCGTTGATTTTGCATCAAAGATAGATGAGTGTGGGTTGTGAATAATGTCAACAGATACAATTTCGTCTTCGGTGTACTCAAGGATGCCTTTCATCGGGCCTTCGGCTGCTTCTTTCATGGCAGCGTTGATTTCGGCCTTGGTGGCTTCTGTTTTCAGGTTTACAACCAGGTCAACAAGCGAGCCGGTTGGTGTGGGAACGCGAACGGCCAGCCCGTCGAGTTTGCCACTCAGTTCAGGGATAACAAGTCCGATAGCTTTGGCAGCACCTGTCGAGGTAGGAATCTGCGATAAAGCGGCCGAACGTGCACGGCGTAGGTCTTCGTGTGGTGCATCGAGGATCACCTGGTCGTTGGTGTAGGAGTGGATCGTGGTCATCATACCGTTTTCAATACCGAAACGGTCGTTCAAAACCTTTGCTACAGGAGCAAGACAGTTGGTGGTGCAGCTGGCATTTGATACACATTGATCGCTGTCCTTCAGGTCGTTGTCATTCACGCCCAATACGATAGTGGCATCAATCTGGTCCTTTGAAGGAACGCAGAGAATCACTTTTTTGGCGCCATTCTTCAGGTGGTCGCCATAACCGCCCTTGCTGCTTTCCTTGCTGCGGAAAATACCTGTTGACTCAACAACAACGTCCGGAGCAACAGCCCATTTGATGTTGATGGGACTGCGTTCTGCTGTCACAGGAACACGCTTTCCGTTTACAGTGATTGAGCCTTCGTCAAAGGTGACAGTGCCGTTGAAACGACCCTGTGTGGAGTCGTATTTCAGCAGGTGAGCCAACACCTTGGTGCTGGTGAGGTCGTTGATACCTACAATTTCGAAATTGCTGCGCTCTGAAGCAATTTTGAAAACATTTCTTCCAATACGGCCGAAACCGTTGATGGCAATTTTAATTTTTGACATACAGATTCTTTTTTGAAATTTTATTGAAACGGACTTTTGTCTCTTTTTATCACTAAATTTACCTTTCAAAATTAATACAAAATATTCGTCTGTAACACAAAAATTCCTTGTTCATGGGTGAGCAATTTACATCAAAAGCACTCGAAGCAAATCTTGCAGAAACCAGATACAGAGACATTTACATACCGGAAGAGCATCAGCACTTCATCCAGCTTTCCAATGGATATTTCGGATTGAAAAAACGTGCAAACGATTGCATAACCGAGTATCACCACCCACTTTCCAACCGCAAGTTTGTGGTTGAAGAGTTGCGCGAGATGCTGATCACCGATATGTGGTTTTATACGCGTGAAGGAATGCCTGCCGAAGCCCTGAAAATACCGCTTGGCATGCTGGGAAAACTACTCTCCGAAAAACTAAATGTCAATCTCACCACAACGATTATCCGTACTTTGCTTGAATTTGTTTCGCTCATCGTGAAAAGCAAGCCAGGCCACCATTGTCTTGTTCCTTTTGCTTTAGAGATACTTGATAACCAGATTGAAAACAACAGTTTTTCGTTCCTGCTTTCGACAAAATATTTCGCACGTTACCTCGACCGGGCCGCCGACGATCCGCAGTTTGGTGTGCAATCAAGGGAATTGTCGGCAAAAGTTTTTGAGGCCTGCTACCGCTTTTGGGAGCAATCGAGCAGGATTGCCGACTGGACCAAAAAAAATCAGCAAATCCCCTCTGATGAGCTTCATTTGCTGAACAATCAGCTCGGCGAACCCTTTTTTGAAAGTCTTTTTGCTAACCTTGCCAAACAAAAGGAAGAAAGTGGTTTCCCGTCGCAAATGGTTGTGTACGAAGATATTGCCGAACGCTTTGCTGCTACGGCTGATGTGCTTTCACAGTTCATCCATAAGTTTCAGTTTGTCTTTTACCTGCTCCACCTCAAAGGAATGGAGATCATCACCGAAAGGCTGATCTGGAGCCTCGAGAAGCTGATACGGCAAACTGTTGATGAACTGAACGAAGCCGACCTGACGGATTTTATCAACCTGATTTTTAACCTGGCCGAAGAAATGCGCACCAGCCACACCTCGGCAGTGCTCGATTTTTTGCAAACACTTGGCCTGAAGGTTATTGACATTGATAAAACACCTCAAAAAGAACTTGTAAACCATTTCGAAAAGAAGATTATCTCTTTCGGATTCATCAGCCCCGGAACTGTGTTTGTGGATGAAGACTGGCAGCTGAGTGTCAACACCAATCATATCAAAAACATACGTGTCTGGCTGCAATTGATTGAATCGTCGCAGTCGGGCATGGAAAAACTGCTCAGCGCTCTCATCGTGAATCTGCGCCTTGGAGGAATTTTTATCAGCGATACCGACCTTTTTCAGCGCGAAATCACAAAGGTGCTCAACTCCAATATTGGGCCGTATTACAAGAAAGTTAAACAACTCACGCGTATCTTTCCTGTCTATTTTAACGAAATTGGTGCCGAAGGCGAGATACGCAAGGTGACAACCACCATGGACGAAATTTCAGGCAGGCAGGATCGTCTGGTGCATTTTCTGCGCAAACAGGTGCATACCGAAAGCAATAACACACTGATCGGGTTGACATTGAAGATATTCAAGTTTTGGCACGACGGAGACCTTGATAAGCTGAAGCCTTCGCTGCCCGAAAATGTGTATGCGGCCATTGATATGCAAAGCGAATGGTTTGCTCCGGTTCATGCCATGGTCAGGGAGCTTTGCCTGCTCAATCAATCCGATCCCGAAGGCCTGCTCATGTTGTCTTCTGCAGCTTTTGATAGTTTGCTGAATCAGCTAAGTGTTAAAAATCAGCGCGATATGGAACGTCTTCACGACATTCACAGCCTGTATGCCCACCTGCGCGAAAAGTATTCCTTCGAGTCTGTCAATATCATCCAACTGCTTCAGCGCTATCCTTTCATTGCCGAACATGAAATCGAAAAATTGGACAAGGCTTTGAAATCCAATGACTTTAAAAGATCTCTTCGCCTGATTTATACGTTTATGGACAAGCTCCGTAAAATCATTTTTAATCCTGAAGAAAGCGAAAGCTGGGAAAATATCTACCACAAGCGACATATTGCCATCGGCATACCCTCGATGTATGGTGTTTACAGGGAAAACAAGTTTGAAGCCCTCGGCCTCACCTTCCGCCTCGAGAAAGTGGCCACACGCCTGATGGAAAAAGTGGTCGAGAAAATTAACCTCGACTACATTTCAGCCACCACGCTCGAAGAGATTTATGTGATCCTTGATTATTTCAGGGAAGGCCTCGAATTGGATGGTATTACCAACCAAAGCTTTAACTCCAACCTGCAGATGCTGAAGTACAGCCTCACCTCCCGCAGTTTCTCTTTCGATCAATACATCAATATCTTCCAGTTCATTGCACAGGATATCCGCAGGATCATCATCAAGCATTTCCTCAAGTCGTATGAATATCCGCTTAAAGTGGTTGTCCCCCAGCTTTTCGATCCTGAAAAACAGCTTAGCGACAAGGAGCTGAGTCAGCTGCTTGTTAAAAAATCCGAAGAGTTTCATCGGGATGTGATTGCCGAAGCATTTCTTGTGCAGCCTTTGGACAATTTTATCTCACGCATTTTGTTTTCGCTTGGAAATATGTCCGACAAACTCGATCCGGATTTGATCAACGACATCATGACATATAACAACGAACTCGTTATCAGTCCGTTGGATGAGCGTACTCCCAAGATGGACAATCAGGTTTTTTTGGGAAGCAAAGCCTATCATCTCAAAAATCTGTACCTGAAAGGGTATCCTGTTCCTCCGGGTTTTGTGATCACCTCTGAAGTATTTCGGCGCAATAGCACCATCATGGCACTGCGCGAGTTGCGTAAGGAGCTTCACGAACTCCTGAAAAGACAAATCGCCCGCATTGAGCGGCTGAGTGGGCGCAAGTTTGGCGATCCGTCAAACCCGCTGCTTTTATCGGTCCGCTCCGGAACGGCCATTTCAATGCCGGGGGCTATGGACACAATCCTCAATGTTGGGCTCAACGACATGATTGTGGAGCAGTTTGCAGCCAAAAGCCCTCACAGCTGGTCGGTTTGGGATTCCTACCGCAGACTTCTGCAAAGTTGGGGTATGGCACACGGCATCGAACGCGATGTGTTCGATGGTGTTATGACAGGATTTAAGCAGGCGTTTAATATCAGCAACAAGGCCGACTTTGATACCGCAGCCATGCGTGATATTGCCAATGCATATCGTAAAGTATTGATTGATAATCATATTGATCTGGAGCAAGACCTCTTTAGCCAATTGGTGCGGACCATCAACATCGTTTTTGAATCATGGTCGTCGGAACGGGCATTTGTTTACCGCAAACACCTCCAAATCTCCGACAATTGGGGTACTGCTGTGATTGTTCAACAGATGATTTTTGGCAACCTGCACGAAACCAGTGGCACAGGTGTGATCTTTACACAAAATCCCAAACGTGGTCGTCCGGGCGTACACCTTTATGGCGATTTCACAACGCGTAGCCAGGGCGAAGACATCGTGGCCGGCCTCGTAAAACCGATGCCCGTAAGCGAAACCCAGCGCAAACAGGCCGGCCTCGGCGGACTGTCGTTGCAAACAATGTATCCGGCCATATACCAGCGCCTTTTCGATCTGGCTTCCGACCTCACCGAAAACCACGGCTATTCGCCCCAGGAAATCGAGTTCACATTTGAATCTGACAAGCCCGACGACCTGCATATCCTGCAAACCCGCGATCAGGAGCTGCATATAAGCCAGGAGTCAATGGTGTTTTTGCAGTCGCCCGATCAGATGACCTTGCTTGGACGAGGCATCGGCATTGGTGGAGGTGCAATGAACGGCCTCGCAGCTTTCGACGAAAAAGATATCGAAGAGTTAAGAAGCATCAACAACGGTGCACACATCATCCTCATCCGACCCGATACCGTGCCCGATGATATTGGGATGATTTTTGCCTGCGACGGCCTGCTTACCGCCAGGGGAGGCGCCACCAGCCATGCCGCCGTCACTGCAGTTAAACTTGGCAAAACATGTGTTGTTAATTGTAGTAAGATGATGGTCAATGAATTACAGAAGTCATGCAATCTCGATGGTCATGTGCTTAAAACCGGCGACCCGATTTCTATTGACGGAACTTTGGGCAATATCTACCTTGGACACTATCCGCTCGAAATGGCCTCGCGCGATGAAGGATATTATTACTGACAAGCTCATTTTGCTCATTTCATGAGCTATTATGCTGATTGATCGAATTTTTGCTGTCTGATTTCTCAAAATTGGACTTTATGTTGTAGCTTTGCACTCCATGAATAATATCCGTAACTTCTGCATCATTGCCCATATAGACCACGGTAAAAGTACCCTGGCCGACAGACTCTTGCAACAAACCCACACACTCAGCGAGCGGGATCAAAAAGACCAGGTGCTCGACAGCATGGACCTCGAACGCGAAAGGGGCATCACCATAAAAAGCCATGCCATCCAAATGGAATATCCTTTTGAAGGGCAAAACTATATCCTCAACCTCATTGACACTCCCGGCCACGTTGACTTTTCATATGAAGTTTCACGTTCAATAGCTGCCTGCGAGGGCGCCCTGCTGGTGGTTGATGCCACACAAGGCATTCAGGCTCAAACCATTTCAAATCTGTATCTTGCACTGAATCACGACCTTGAGATCATCCCGGTGCTCAATAAAATTGATATGGACAGCGCCATGCCCGATGAGGTGGAAGACCAGATTGTAGATCTTATTGGCTGCGAACGCGAGGATGTGCTCCGCGTGAGCGCTAAAACCGGCTTCGGCATTGATGAGGTGCTGGCAGCAATTATTCATCGGGTGCCTGCGCCCAAAGGCGATCCCAACGCCCCGCTTCAGGCGCTTATCTTCGACTCGGTTTTTAATTCCTTCAGAGGAATCATTGCATATTTCCGTATTATGAACGGAACACTTTCATCCGGTGACCATGTGAAATTTTTTGCCACACAAAAAGATTACCATGCCGACGAGATTGGCGTTCTGAAACTTAAACAGTTTCCAAGACAATCCATGAGTGCAGGCGATGTGGGATATATCATCTCCGGCATCAAATCGAGCCGCGAAGTGAAGGTGGGCGACACAATTACCCATGTGGTCAACCCAAGCAAAACGGCCATCGAAGGTTTTGAAAACGTAAAACCCATGGTTTTTGCCGGTATCTATCCGGTGGATGCTGATGACTATGAGGAACTTAGAGCTTCTATCGAGAAACTTCAGCTCAATGATGCCTCCCTTGTTTTTGAACCCGAGTCATCGGTGGCCCTTGGTTTTGGCTTCCGCTGCGGATTTCTTGGATTGCTCCACATGGAAATCATTCAGGAACGACTCGACCGCGAATTCGACATGGACGTGATCACTACCGTGCCCAATGTTTCGTTCAAAGCTTATACAACATCTGGTGATATCCTCGAAGTTCATAATCCCAGCGGGTTGCCCGAAGTAACAAAACTCGACTATATCGAAGAACCCTATATTATCGCGCAGATCATTTCTAAATCTGAATACCTCGGCAATATCATGACCTTGTGCATCGAAAAGCGTGGTGTAATGAAAAACCAGGTGTATCTTACCTCTGATCGTGTGGAAGTTACATTTGAAATGCCGCTGAGCGAGATTGTGTTTGATTTCTACGACAAACTCAAATCCATCTCACGTGGTTACGCTTCTTTCGACTACCATATACAGGGTTATCAGCGTGCTAACCTCGTGAAACTCGACATCCTGCTCAACAGCGAGCCTGTTGATGCGCTTTCGACCCTCATTCACCGCGACAACGCATACAGCTTTGGCCGGCGCATGTGCGAAAAACTGAAGGAACTCATTCCGCGACAGCAGTTCGACATCGCAATTCAGGCTTCGATCGGTGCTAAAATCATTGCCAGGGAAACCGTGAAAGCACTCCGGAAAGATGTTACGGCAAAATGCTATGGCGGTGATATCTCACGTAAACGCAAACTGCTCGAAAAGCAGAAAAAAGGAAAGAAGCGTATGCGCCAGGTAGGCAATGTCGAAGTGCCTCAATCGGCATTCCTTGCAGTGCTGAAACTCGACTAACGCACCCCGCTGAAAGTAATCATCAAATTCGCGAAAAAATTCCACAACATCACCACGATGATGCCGATGGCTTTGCTCAGGTAAAAGTTCATTTTAAACCTTGTCACCAAAAACCAAAGGATTAAGGTGTTGATAGCCAGTCCTACAAGCGAAATCAAGATGAACTCGGTGTACTCAACAGCCACATTGGGATTGCTGCTTTGAAAGGTCCAGACACGGTTTAGGAAATAGTTGGAGGTTGCTGCCGAAAGCAATCCGATGGCATTGCTGAGATATTTCTGAACCTTTAACTTCTCTTTGAGAAGATACGTGATTCCAAAATCAACAAAAATGCCTGAGAAGCCAACGATACCAAATTTGAAAAACTTCTCCCACAATTCCGGGGAAAATGTTAAAAGTGAAAGTGGTTTCAAATGATTTTGCTTAAAGATCAACAATCAGGATTATCGTTTCGCCGTTTCTCACAACATCCACATTCACCCGTTGTCCCGGTTTTAATTGTTTCAGACGATTCATATAATCATAAATAGTTCCTATAGACATTCCGTTGATTCCGGTGATCTTGTCGCCTTTTTTCATGCCGGCCCGCTCTGCCGGTCCTCCTTTGGTGACGCCGCCAACACCAAGACCATCGGTTGAAGTGCTTGTGAAATCAGGCATAATACCCAAAGTCACCTTGAATCCGCGTCGGCCTGTATTGCGTTCTTTCGGGCCGGCCTCCGTGAATGTAAGTTTACGCTCGCGGTTGGCAAGATTCAGGGCAAGTATTTCGGCAAAATCAGCAAGCTCGGCAATTCCTTCATAATTGATCTTGTCGGGACTGTCGGCCGGTGTATGATAATCGGAATGCGCACCTGTAGAAAAAAACATCACCGGAATATTCTCGGCATAAAAGGATGCATGATCAGAAGCTCCAAAACCTTCAGGAGAATAAGAGAGTTTCAGCTTTGATTGGGCCGAAAGTTCATTTAATATGGATTCGGTTTCCTTTGAAGTTCCGGTGCCGCCAACAACAACCGACTTTGTTTCATTGAGACGTCCAACCATGTCGAAATTGAGCATCGCCACAGCATTCGCGGCAGGGAAAGGCAGATTTTTAGCAAAATGCCTCGACCCAAGCAGGCCCATTTCTTCAGCACCGAACAGCACGAACAGCACTGACCGTTTTGGTCTGTCTTTTGAGTTTGTCAGACGCCGGGCCAACTCAAGCACAGTAACAACTCCTGAGGCGTTGTCGTCGGCTCCCACATGTGCCGCCAGGGTGTCGGGCACGCGCGATCCTGAACCTTCGCCTCCCATGCCCAGGTGATCGTAATGTGCTCCAATGATAATATATTCATTCTTTAGCAAAGGATCGCTGCCCGTGAGAATACCTGCAATATTGTAAGTTGTCACTTCGTTGCGGACAAGCTCGGTGGTGGCACTTGCTTTGATCTTCAAGCCGAAAACCGAAGCTTTTTCTCCTTTTATCATCCTGCTTTCGAGGCTGTCGGTTGTCAAACCGGGCACAGTCAACACCTGATCAAGAAAGGCTCTTTTAATATCAATAACCGGCAAGCCAGAGCTCACAACGGCCCGCTCAAAAAGCAAGGGTGCGAGTTCATCGTTTTTGTTATTTTGAGTACCTGAAACAAAAATCACTCCTTTGGCTCCTCTGTCTTTTGCATGCATCACTTTGGAACGCGCATCGGCAAAAGGAATAAAAACACTGTTGTTGTTTTGTGGTTCAGGATCGCCCTTTAAAAGCAAAACCCATTTGCCGTTGACATCAAGGTTTTCGTAGTCGTTCCGTTTCAGACTGTCGGTTTTTATCACCATTCCAAAACCGGCAAACACCAACTCGCCATCATGTGAGGCATTGCTGCTGAATGCATACAGACTGAAATCTGTGCCATAAACAGCACTCTTTTCATTGATTGTGAGTTTGTTATTTGGTGAGGCATCAACTGAAGTTACTACGTTAAACGCTTGTAGTCCATTGTCGAAAGGCATTTCCAGTTTGAGCTTCTGCAGTTCGGTACGAAGAAACATTGCTGTTACTTTGTCTTCGGCAGTGCCCGGAAAGCGGCCTTTCAGTTCGGGCGAAGCCAGAAAATACAATTCCTTTTTTAATGTTTTGTGTTCATTTTGCTGTGCAACAACAATCAGGTTGGATGCGAGCAAAAAAAGTGTTATGCTGAGAAAACGCCGAAAGGTCATATTTTTTTTCCGCAAAAGTAGCCAATTTCTTTTGGAAGCGCCTGTGTTCCCGATAGCTGTTTAAGAAATTTAAACAATATAAGTAAGTGCCGAAATAAAAAAATTCAATTTTTCTCATTTTTGGAATATTATTCTTTGTATCTTTGCAGCGATGAATAGAAACATAATTTTGTAATGCATTGAATTACAATGACCTGTTTCGGAAAAATTTGCAACGTTCTTCGTAATTCCAAAAAATGGAAAAAATGTCCCAAATTAAGATAATTTGTGCGTTGGGTCATTTTATTAAAGTGTTGAAAATGAATAAATTATTTTTTTGGCACGCCATTTGATTTTAGTAATGTATAAATCGACTTGTTTTGTTTGTTTTTCATAATTGGGCCACCCTCCCGGGTGGCTTTTTCTTTTTATGCTCTTTTCAAAACCGGCGCGAAATAACAATGACTAACAGCTGAGCCTGAGGTGGAATTTACGGAAAAAACAGCTACAACGCATGATTCCTTAATGCATAGAGATTGGTTGATCGCGTCGCTGTTTGCTACTTTCCGCCTGCTGATTTGATCAGGTAGATCGCAAGGGGGACAAAAGGAAGAACCGTTGCTGCCACAATTATCCCGGCTCCATATTTATTTGCTGATGTTTTTGCCGCCTGATTGATGCTAAGCAGAATCAGAAAGAAAAGCAGATTGATTACCACAATCAGCCATCTTATCAATCGGATGGCAAGCGTGTATTGCCTGAGCGCGTTTTCTTCAGTGATTTTTACAGGATAATTGAAAAGATGTGGATAGCGGATAAGCCAGTTCATGCCGATGGTTGCCAAAATTGGAAAAACCGGCAGGAGTAGTAAGCTTATCTTGCTTCCGGGAGCGTCTGCTTCTCCCTTTAGGTTGAAGTGTGTGGCAACAACTTCCGGCAAACTCAGATAGAAGTAGAGAGCAGTGATAAGAAGCACTCCCAACAGCAGCCAGCCGGTAAGTTGCAACACTACATCGAGACTCTCTTTTTCGGGCCGAACACGTATTTGATTTGCCATGGCAATATTTTTGTCTTCAAAACTAAAACATTTTGAACAATTTAAGGCCCGTAAAATTGGTTCGTAAAGTGAAACTTTGAGTGCTATTTCGCAGCTGGATCAAAAGTTTCTGAAACGGGAAGTCCATTCTCGTAAAGAATTGATTTTTCCAGCTTCCCGTTTGGATAATAAAATTCATCAGGCCCGTGTTTCATGTTGTTTTGGTAATTGATCACACGTTGAGGATTGCCATTGGGATAGTACATTTTCTGCACACCTTTGCCCAACTCATAGTCAGCTTTGCCGATAACCAAGCCTGCCTGATCATAAAACAGCCATATTCCATCCATCATACCTTTGGTGTAGCTGCCCTCAATGGCCAGACTTCCGCCTTCGTACCAGCGATGGTAGGTTCCGTGCAGTGTGTCTTTTACATAATATGACTCGGTAAGCTTCTCTGAATTAAGACTGTATTGTGTTGAAATACTGTCTTTTAAGTTTTCGTGATAAAAAGTTATCTCCTCTACAGTGCCTGTTTCAAAATACCGGCGCTGTGGCCCGTGCATTTTCCCGTCCTTGTACCAGGCTTCGAGTTGAAGTGTGCCATCGGGATAGTACCAGCTTGATTTTCCGTCTAACTGACCTGCATCATTGTATGAGAGTTCCGAAAGGAGCTTTCCCTGTTCATTATAGCTCTTTTTTGTAGTGTTGCCGCATGAAAACAGGCTTAATACTGTGGCAAGCAATATGAACCATGAGAAAACACTGACCTTAAATTGTCTGGTAATAAGGGACATTTGACAGGAATTATGGATAGAAATATGAATTTCTGAGGGGGATGATTGAATAGTTTTCGTATTTGATGATGTCCCAATACGTGTTTTCGTAGCCTGAGTCTTCGCTGTTTTGCCTGAAATGAAAATGTGTGTGTAAAAGTTTCATAGGTTTCTTTTCGATGCAATTCATTGCTGCTGAGCCATATTGTCTTTTGTATTCCATGAAATACCATCCAATGTCAAAACCCTCAAACGCATAATGGTCAGGCTCTGTTTGGTAGCTTTGTCTATATTGCATGATAAAGTTTTTCACTTCAGGAAAATCCCAGTTGATGTTGCCTTCTGTCATAAAATGTGCATCGAGACGAAGTAAAATCTCATTGAAGAGATTGTCAAACTCGGTCCAGTTGGGCAGACCAATGAATTTTACAGCCAGGTTATCGGCATTTTGGTTGAGCTTGTTGAGAAACTCCATGGCGAAAACCCTGTCGTCGCCAAGAGCAATAACGATGTTATCGCGTGCAATAGTAGCATTTTTCTTGAAAAAACGCAGACTGTCCCTATCATAAGACAGCAGACTTGTGGTGTTTGGGAAACGTGTATTGTCGTCTTCATTGAACTGCAACTCGCTCATATCAATCCACTTACCTTCGGTGTTTGTTTGAAAGTTGAGGTCGCTGCTCCTGCGCAGCTTACGTGCAAGGTCTCCGTTTCGAATGCTAACTTCCGACGGAAGTTTTTTCTCCAGGGCGGCCTTTAGTGTGTTGGCCTCGTTGGCAAAACGGTTCGAGCGTGCGTGATAGATGAAGATTTTTGCATCAGGGTACCTCTGCGCGATGAATGCTGCAAGCTGATCAAACTGCACTGAAGGATCGGGTTTTATCTTAACAACGTAGGAATTTTGGTCAAGGATTTCCTTTCGGGGCGACACCGGATTAACGATCATGATGCCGCGCTCACGGGCAAAGTTTGCAATCTTGTCAAAAGACTGGCTGTGGAAAGGCCCGATAATAAGGTCAACATGTTCAAGCCATTGATCCTGCAAGGCTTTCTCAGCTTTGGCTATTGACTGATCCACATCATACACCTTGATTTGTACCTTGATATCAGTGGTTTTGGCAAGTGAATCGGCAGCCATCATAAATCCTTTATAGAACGATAAAAACCGCAAAGGCAACAACCGGCTTTCGTCATTATTGCCTGAATTATTTTTGAGTGCTTCAACCTTCTCGAGGTAAAGCGGCAACATGAGCGCAATGTGAATGGTTTTCCCGTCAGGATTGGGATCGCAATCTTCAGCTGCCTCAACGGTTTCAGGTTTTAAGGCAGTTTCCTGCATTGTTTTTTCTTGCTGGTTTTTCGAAATCTCAGGCTGCAGAGGCAGTGTGCCTTGCTTGCGATCGAGTGGGATACGCACTTTCTGATTGGGGAAAACCTCATTTCCGATGGAAGGGTTGGCTTTGTTGAGTTCCTTCTCGGAAATTCCATACTCTTTGGCCAGGTTTTTCGACTTTTGTCTCTCGTCCACCCGATGGATCAGAAAAGCTTCATTTGTTTTTTTTTTAGGGATTTTGATCTTCTGTCCGACAGAAAGACTTTGCGTCAGACCCTGATTATACTTCGTCAGCTCATCAGGACTGATACCGTATTGACGCGAAATCTTGTAAAGTGTTTCGCCTTTGGCAACTGTGTGGATTGTTGCCGAGTCAGGATCGCTGCCGGGTTCGATTGCCGCAACGGGTTCTTCGAGCGGGAGTTTGAGCACCTGTCCTGCGCGCAGGTTTTGGCTGATTCCCGGATTGGTAGCCAGCAGTTTTTCCTGGCTGATGCCATATTGTGCTGCAATGCTGAAGAGGGTTTCTTTGGGTTTAACAATGTGAATATTGGAAGTACTGACCGAAAGATTTTCTTTAGGTTCAACAGGCTTTTCAGTTTGCTTGTTGTTTTGACGCTGCGGAGTGCCTGGATTGAGCGGTGCATCAAAAGGCGAAATGGTTTCAACTTTGGTGTTTGTGGTCAGCAACCTGGGATCGGGCGAGGCCGGGCTTTTTGGCGGTGGCTGCAAATAGGGGTCATAGGTGCTTCTTTTATAGCGCGATTCGGGCGATGTGGTGTTTTTTTCTTTTTTGGTTATTGGAACCAATACATAATCGCCTTCGGTAAAAGGCTCTTTGATGCCGGGGTTAGCGGTTCGAATCAGGTTTTCGCGGATCAAATAAACTTCCGACAGGTATTTGTAGGTTTCGTTTTTGCCTGCAACATGGTAAAGGTAGTCATAATCATCGTTTTGTTGCTGGGCGGGCTGGGGCTTTTTTTCAGGTAGCTCTTGTCCTGCCGCTGCTTTTGATGCCGGTATTCTTAACACCTGATTTGTTCTCAAGCCACTGCGGGCGTCGGGATTTTCGATTAGTAATCCTTCAACCGTGATGCCATAAGCTTTGGCAATGCTGTAGAGTGTTTGCTGGGCCGCAACGCGGTGGAGGAAGTATGATTTTCCATTGTACTCTTCTATCGTTTGAGAGCGCACCACATCATTTTGCGCCATCGTCTGCATGAACGAAACCATTACCAGTATGGTTAGCAAGAGACATTTTACAAAAATTGAAACAATGGTTTTCATAGCATTATCGAAACTAAAAATTCTTATTCCCACTCAATGGTTGCCGGTGGTTTGGAGGAGATGTCGTAAACAACCCTGTTCACACCTTTTACCCTGTTTATGATTTCGTTTGAAACTTTTGCAAGGAATTCGTATGGCAGGTGCGACCAGTCAGCTGTCATGCCATCAGTCGAATTCACGGCGCGCAATGCCACTACGTTTTCATAGGTTCTTTCATCACCCATCACACCCACCGAGCGCACCGGCAACAGGATGGCTGCAGCTTGCCAAACTTTTTCGTAAAGTCCTGACTGATATAGGTTTTCAACGTAAATATCATCAACATCCTGCAAGATTCTCACTTTTTCGGCAGTGATTTCTCCCAAAATCCTGATGCCAAGACCGGGACCCGGAAAGGGATGCCTGTCAATGATAAATGCCGGTAACCCCAATTGCCGGCCGATAATTCTGACCTCATCTTTGAATAAGGTGTTGAGTGGCTCAACAATGCTGAGCTTCATAAAATCTGGCAGTCCACCCACATTGTGGTGCGATTTGATGGTTGCCGAAGGTCCTTTCACCGAGACTGACTCGATCACATCGGGATAAATGGTGCCCTGCGCGAGCCATTTCACATCTTCAATAAGATGGGCTTCAGCATCAAAAACTTCAATAAAGGTGCCTCCAATGATTTTTCGTTTTGTTTCGGGTTCTTCCACACCTGCAAGGGCCTCGAGAAAGCGTTGCCGGGCATCAACACCTTTAACATTCAGCCCCAGATCCAAATAGGAATGGACCACCTTTTCGAACTCGTTTTTGCGCAACAATCCGTTGTCAACAAAGATGCAATAAAGGTTTTTACCAATGGCACGATGGAGCAGCATAGCGGCCACCGAAGAGTCAACACCACCGCTGAGCCCCAGCACAACCTTGTCGTTGCCAAGCCTGTTGCGGAGCTCATTCACCGAGGTTTCGATGAATGAAGCCGGTGTCCATGTCTGGTCGCATCCGCAAATGTCAACCACAAAGTTTTTTAGAAGCAGTTGACCCTCAGTTGAATGATATACCTCGGGGTGAAACTGTATGCCGAAGGTTTTTTCGCCTTGAATTTGAAATCCTCCCACTTTTACATCTGAAGTGCTGGCGATGATCTCAAAATTTGACGGAAGAGAGAGGATGGTGTCGCCATGCGACATCCAAACCTGCGAACCCTGCGTCATGGCATGAACAAGCGGGCAGGCATTGTCAATGTATTGCAGATTGGCCCTGCCATATTCCCTGATAGCCGAAGGTTCAACATTGCCGCCGTTTTCCCAGGCCAGCATCTGCGCACCATAACATACACCAAGCAACGGAATATTTCCCCTGATTGCTGTCAGATCCGGAGCCGGAAGCATGCCATCGCGCACTGAATAGGGACTTCCGGATAGAATCACCCCTTTTATTGATGAGGTGATTGAAGGAAAGTGATTGAAAGGATGTATTTCGCAATAAACATTGAGCTCACGTATTCTTCTGGCTATCAGTTGAGTGTATTGAGATCCGAAATCGAGAATCAGAATGGTTTCCTGGGTCATATTGCACGTTTGGATTGAGCTGGCAAAACTACGAAAAAAGCGTCTAAATGCCTTAATAACTGCGAACAGCTTTTGGCTTCTTTTATTATCTGCCAGACGGAATTTTATCTAAACTGAGTTGTATTGTATGGATTTCGTTTTTGGATTATTATTTTTTCTGATGTCAATAAGTTGCAATTATTTTATATAAAGTACTGAATATAAATTGTTTTTACCATCTGGCGCGATCCAGGCGCTGACATTTCGATAATATCTGCATGAGTGCTTTGGTTTGTACCGGCTTGTATAAAAGTTCATCAACTCCCTGCTCAAGGTATTCGGAGCGGCCTTGCTGCAATGCATCGGCAGTGAGGGCCACAATATAGGGTTGTCTTCGCCGGTTGAATCTTTCCCTGATAAGTTTGGTTGCAGCTATACCGTCCATCACCGGCATTTGTATGTCCATGAGCACCACGTCATAGATGCGGCGTTCAAGAGATTCAACAGCTTCACGCCCGTTTTCAACGAGTTTAACCTGGTAGCCATAACGGTTGAGCACACTCATTATAATACGTTGGTTGATAGCATTGTCTTCTGCAACCAAAATATCGAGCGGATGATACTCGCCCATGCGTTCGTCGAGTTGTATCTGCCTGTCAATGGCATTCAGGTCATCGGCTTTGTGGCTGAGTGCTGCTTCGAGTGCGTCAATTAAATCGCTGTAATCGAGTGGTTTGAGTATGATCACTGTGTCTTTACGGATCACGATTGCCTTGTCGTTTATTTTTTCCCGGTCTTTGATCAGAATATGCGGTATCGGGTGGCGATCTCTCACTGCGTCAATCAGGCGGAGGTCAATCTTCACATTGGTTCGCAATTGGGTGATAAGGATATCATACTGAGGCAGCCAATCAGAAAAGGTAGGGTATTCCTGGTCAATATGCTTTATCTCGAGTTGGATGTCGTTGAAAGTGGCATAGGCCCTCAATAGCTGGTCAAGGTTGTCGTCGGCAGTGAGATAAAGCACTTTTTTTCCGCTGAGTGAAGCGCTGGGCGTTATGCCCTGGCTGCCTTCAACAGGCCGGTAGGGTATCCTGATCGTAAAAGCTGAGCCGGCACCGACCTCGGAATGTACTTCGATGAAACCTTTCATACGTTTCACGAGGTGGTCGCAGATGGTCAGTCCGAGACCCACACCACGGCGTGAGCTGTGGTCGGAGTCGGCCTGCACATAGGGTTTGAACAGTGATTGAATGAGTTCGCTGCGTATGCCCTCACCCGTGTCTGATATTCTGAAACACAACCAGCTGTTGTTGGTACCTTTGCAATTGGTCACATCAAGTCTGACATGGCCATGATTGGTAAACTTGATGGCGTTGTCGAGCAGGTTCATCACGATTTGGCGGATGCGAAGATCGTCGCCGTGGAAGAGTTCGGGCAGCGAAGGATCGAAATAGTATAGCAGCTCGAGACGTTTTTCCAGGGCATGTTCCATGGCACTGACAAGGCTTTCGCGCATGCTTTCGCGCAGGTTGAAAGGCTTGTCATGAATGCGGATGGTACCCGCCTCTATCTTTGAATAGTCTAACAAATCATTGAAAAGTGCAACAAGCAAAGTGCCGCTTTCATGAATCGTTTCAATATAATAACGTTGTTTGCTGTTAAGTTCGGTGTCGTAGAGCATCTCGGCCATCCCGATCACGGCATTCATTGGTGTGCGTATCTCGTGGCTCATGCGGGCAAGCAGCCTGTTGCTGTATTCCTTAGCCTCTGCAATTTCGTTGTCGAGTTGGTTGAGCCGGCTCATGGCCGGAATACGGTAGTGATTCGACATCAACGTCTTATACAACTGTGATTGACTCAGTTCGTTGAGTAGCATATAATCCCACAAACCCGTGCTCATATTCATCAGCATATCCTGCTCCTGCTCCTGATTGCCACTGGCAATAAGTGGCAGGTGTGGAAAACGACGTGCAACCAATTCTGACAATGAAGTTGCTACAGCCAAACGAAAGTCAATAATCACCCCGTCAATGTTTCCTGATGAAAGGGTGTGAATCAACTCTCCTTCGTTTTCAGGACCTGTTGTCACGATACGAAAGACCTGACTGGCAATGAGTTCGTTGATTTTTTGAAACAAACCGGCATCCTCGCTGACAAGTAGAATTTTCATTTTTACAAAGGCTTTATTGTGCCAAGATACAACAATTCTTTCCAATGAAAGTGTGTGTTGCAAGGCTTTTTTTTAATTTCGCTTCAACTTCCACTCATCCACATGCCTGAAATAGTAGATAATAAACAGATTTTCACACTCAGAGAAGTTGCGGAAAGTATAAGGCGGACGCTGGCTCAGCGTTATACGTCGCTGTTTTGGGTGAAAGCCGAGATGAATAAACTCAATCATTACGGCCATTCGGGGCACTGCTATCCTGATCTGGTGCAGAAAGAAGCTGGAAAAGTGGTGGCTCAGATGCGTGCAATCATTTGGGCTGCTGATTTTAAAAGAATAGAATCGGCCTTGCAACGCGTGACAGGGGAGACCCTGCGGGAGGGATCAGGCCTGCTTTTGCAGGTTGCCATTCAGTTCGATCCAAACCATGGGCTTTCGCTTTTGATTAAGGACATTGATCCGGTATTTTCGCTCGGTGAGCTTGAGAAAGAAAAAAACGAAAGCATTCAGCGACTTATGTCACAGGGTGTTTTTCATTTGAACAAACAACAACCGATGCCGCTGCTTCCCAAGCGTCTGGCTGTGATTTCGGTGGAGTCGAGCAAAGGATATGCTGATTTTATGCTTTTACTCGGAAGCAGCAAGAAAGGCTATAATATTGAGCATATGTTATTTCCGTCGTTGCTGCAGGGAGAAAAAGCAGCCCGGCAAATCGAAAATCAATTGTTACGGATCAAAAAGGTGGCCCATCATTTTGATGCGGTGGCCATCATCAGAGGTGGCGGAGGCGAAATCGGACTTGCTGCCTTTAACGATTATCAGCTGGCTCACACTGTTTGCGCATTTCCGATCCCTGTGATCACGGGTATTGGCCATGCTACAAACCTGACGGTGACCGAGATGGTGGCCCACACCAACGCCATCACACCCAGTGAGCTGGCCGGAATAATTCTGGCTCGGTTCGACGCTTTCAGTCAGTCGCTGGAAGAAGCCGGAAGCGCACTTGCAAATGCAGCAAAACTGTTGTCGGTGAACAAAGAATATATTAAATATCAACAACTTAAGCTGCAATCAATTGCTACATTTCAGTTTCAGGCTTCACAAAAACTGCTGCTCGGCGAGGCCGGAAAACTAAGTCAGGCTGCTTTTGCAGGATTACAGCATGCGACAAGAAAATTGGGTGAAACAACATTGCAACAGCGATTTTTGGTGCATGAGCAGCTGAAGAAGGAGAAAATTAAACTTGATGGTTTTTTACTCCTTATGCAGCGTAAACCTCTGACAGCTGTTGCCGAAAACACATCCCGGCTCGAAAGTCTCGAACGCATGGTGGGCATGCTAAATCCTGAAAAGGTATTGAAAAGAGGATACAGCATCAGTTATCACGACGGGAAAGTCCTGTTTGGAACTGAGCAGCTGAGCGAGGGTGCTGTGGTGAGCACCAAACTTGGCCGGGGTAGTTTTATGTCGAAGGTGATAAAAAAAGAAAACGAGAACTAAAAAATATGAAGGGTAAGAATATCAGTTACACAGAGGCATACGCTGAGTTGCAACTGCTTGTTAGCGAGCTTGAAAAAGGTGAAACCACCGTGGATGAGCTTTCTGAAAAAGTAAAAAGAGCAGCCGAACTCATTCGGTTGTGCAAATCAAAACTCACTGCCACAGAGCTGGAGGTGAACAATATTTTGCTTGAACTGGGAGATCAGGTTTGATGCTTTGTTGAGCATCAATGTGTTTTTTCTTTGTTTAAAAATAAGCTTTTTTCTTACTTACGGCATCTCGATTTCGAGTCCGTCATAGGCCAGCCACATTTTTTCGGGCAGTTCGTTCTGAACGTCCATGTGTCGTCCCATCAAATGGCTGATATGGGTGAAAAAAGTCCTTTCGGGTTGCAAATGCTGCGCCACACTGATAGCTTGTTCGAGATTGAAATGTGAGGGGTGTGGTTTTTTACGCAAGGCGTCAATCACCAGGGTGTGAACGCCATGAAGTTTCTTCATGCTATCCTCAGGAATAAAGTTTACATCAGTGAGGTAGGCAAAACCTCCAATCCTGAAACCAAAAATCTGGAGCCGCATATGCATCAGCAACAGGGGCTGAATATGCAGCTTACCGATATGAAAATCGTTGGTTGTTAATTCCATCAGCTCAATCTCCGGCACACCCGGATAAGGGTTTTCTGCAAAAGCGTAGCGGAATTCCTGTTTGATTTCATCTTGGTCGCTGAGGCTGGCATACACTTTCATGGCTTTGCCACTAAGATAATTGTACGACCTCACATCGTCTAATCCCGCAATATGATCTTTATGGGTGTGTGTTATCAGTATGGCATCGAGCGTGTTTACCCTTGCTCTCAGCATCTGCTGGCGGAAGTCGGGGCCTGCATCAACCACCACCGAAGTGTTTTCGGTTTGGATGAGGACTGACGATCTGAGGCGCTTGTCGTGCGTGTCGTCTGAAGAGCAAACATCACAATGACAAGCAATTACAGGTACTCCTTGTGAAGTTCCGCTGCCAAGAATGGTAATTTTCACTGAAGGTTTTTGTGTGCAAAGTAAAGCATTCCGATTGAATCATACAGATTAATTTAGTGGTGGCAGCATTTAAAGACAGTATTAAAAAAGCTTGTTTTACAAAATTTCGTCGGCTTGCCTGCGTTAAAACCATTAATTTTACAGCCTGTTATTTTTTAATTTATAGTGGTGCCATGACTTTGCCTTATTTTCTGAACCGGAGCATATGCCAGCTTGCAGCTGATGCCAGAAAAATCAAGCTCAGGCCCTTTGGTGAGGTGCGTACGTTGCTGGTGTTGGTCAGCACCAACGACCAGGATACCATTCATCATTACCATTGGTTGCAAAACAGTTTTCCTGAAATCAATCTGCTTGCCTTTATTCAGTTTTCACAAGAGAAGAAACCCGATTACCGCTTTCATAACGGGGTGTTGAAGATTTCGAAAAAGAGCTTTAACTTCTTCGGGAAACCCGTTGCTGCCCTGCAAAATGTCGTCCGCAACCAGTCATTTGATTTGCTTATCAATGCTGATCAGAACGACTTGCTATATAACCATGTGATAGCGGCCTGTGCAAATGCAGAACTAAAGGTTGGATCGCCGATGTCGCACTGCAAACATCTTTATCCCGTTTCGATATACTCTCAAACTGCAACCGAGTTTCAGGACTACATCACGCAATGCAGGTCCTACCTCGATGCTTTGTCCGGAAAGCATTGAAAATTGAAATAACATGGTGAAAATTTATTTTTGATTGATTATTTACAGATGAATAAATTCGAATTCAGCGGTACAGGAGTTGCCCTGATTACTCCCTTCAAAGCCGATCATTCTGTTGATCTTGCTGCATTGGAAAATGTTGTCGAACATGTGATTGCCGGAGGTGCAGACTATCTTGTTGCGCTTGGAACAACCAGCGAAGCTCCTGTGCTCGACGAGGTTGAGAAGTTCAGGGTGAGAGAAACGATCATTAGCACAGCTGCAGCGCGTGTGCCTGTTGTGCTTGGTGTTGGCGGCAACAATACATCTGCTGTTGTTAAACAACTTGAACACGATCCGATGGATGGATTTAGTGGCATCCTTTCGGTTACACCATATTACAATAAGCCCGGACAAGAGGGTTTGTATGCTCATTTTGATGCTGTTGCAAAAGCAAGTCGTTTGCCGGTTATTCTATATAATGTTCCGGGCCGTACTGCAGTCAATATGAAAGCTTCAACAACACTTGAACTCGCGGCAAAACACAAGAATATTGTTGCGGTGAAAGAAGCTTCGGGCGACATGCTTCAAATCATGAATATCATCCGTCAAAAGCCTGATCATTTTGAAGTGATCTCAGGCGACGATGGCATCACTTTTCCTTTGATGGCTGCGGGTGCTGTGGGAGTGATATCAGTTGCTGCCAATGCATTTACGGTTGATTTCTCTGCTATGGTAAATGCGATGCTAAACGAACGCTTTGCCGAAGCACGTGCGCTACACTATAAAATGTTCACACTTTTTGGACAGCTTTTTGCAGAAGGCAGCCCGGCCGGTGTCAAAGCACTTATGAGCCACATGAACCTCTGTGACAATGTGGTGAGGCTGCCTCTGACCAGGGTGAGCGACGACCTTGCAAAACAAATTGAAGATCAATGGACTTTGTTTAATCACTAATATTTTTAAGATGAGTTTTTTGTACAAATGGATGATGATCGTTGTCATGATCCTTACGTTCGGTCAATTGAGCGCCCAAAGCCAGAAAGACCTTGAACTCCTTCAATCAGCACGACAGGAGTTTTATTTTGGGCTCAAACTTGATGGTCCCAAACAACTTGAGTATGTCAACAGGCTGGTTTCTGTTGACCAAATCACTGATAATGGATGCATTGCGTATGCCAATCCGCTACAGTATGCGAATTTACTGAAAGCTGGTTTCAAGCCTGAGTTGTTGTTGCCTCCTTCGATGGAATATGCCGATCAGCCAATGATGGATGTTGAAGGGCTTAAAGGTGTGAATGATTGGGATACTTACCCAACCTATCCGGCTTATGTGGCCATGATGGAAGCTTTTGCCGCCAACTATCCCGCAATCTGCTCACTTCATAATATCGGCACTTTGTCAAGTGGTCGCCAGCTTCTAGCAGTACGCATAAACAATGGCAATCCCGATGGAAAACCTGAATTTTTATACACTTCAACCATCCATGGCGACGAAACCACCGGCTATGTGCTGATGCTACGCCTGATTGACTACCTGCTTCAAAACTATGGTACTGACGCCGAAGTGAATTATATAGTGGATAATCTCGACATTTGGATCAATCCTGATGCCAATCCTGATGGCACCTATTATGGTGGCAACAGTACCGTGAATGGAGCAAGAAGAGGAAATATGAACAATATTGACCTCAATCGTAACTACGCCGATCCGGAAGATGGCCCACACCCTGATGGCAATGCCTGGCAACCTGAAACCGTTCACTTCATGGCATTTGGCGAAGAGCGGAATTTTTCGATGGCTGTGAATTTTCACGGTGGTGCCGAGGTGCTTAATTATCCCTGGGACACCTGGGTGCGACGACATGCCGACGACAACTGGTGGATTTACATTTGCCGTGAATATGCTGATACTGTTCATCTTCATGCTCCGTCAGGATACCTAACCGACCTTAACAACGGAATTAGCAATGGTTATGACTGGTACACCATTGACGGTGGAAGACAAGATTATATGAATTACTTTGAGCAATGCCGCGAACTCACACTCGAGATTTCCGAGACCAAACTGCCGCCGGCTTCGCAGCTGCCATCTTTCTGGAACTATAACAAGCGTTCGTTCCTCAATTACCTGAAACAGGCTACCTATGGATTTCAGGGGATCGTAACAGACTCAATAACAGGTGATCCAATACTTGCCAAAATAGAAATCATCGGACATGATCTCGATAATTCCTATGTGAAAACCAGCCTCCCCTCAGGTTTTTATTCAAGACCCATCAAAGCCGGCACCTATAGCCTCACTTTTTCTGCAGAAGGCTATTATACCAAAACAATTCAAAACCTGACGATCAGCGACAAGCAAAAGGTACAACTGGATGTGGAACTGCGTCCCGGAACCATTATTGCCGACTTTACTGCCAGCGCTTATAACATCCCAAAAGGAAGCCACGTAAACTTTTTCGACAACACCTGGGGTCAAAACATCGTCTCCTGGAATTGGGTATTCGAAGGAGGGACACCTTCAACTTCAACCTTGCAAAACCCTGTCAACATCACTTATCCCAACTCAGGCGAATTTGATGTGCAGCTCACCGTTACCAACGCGGCCGGTCAAAGCAGCACCATCACCAAGACTGACCTGATCAAGGTGAGCTCGATGTATGTTATGACAAACGGGACTTTTGCTACCTGTGAAGGAACGTTCTTTGATCCGGGCGGACCTGATGCCAGCTATGGTAACAACCAAACAATGACCATGACCATTGTCCCCGATACCGAAGAAGCACTCACCAAAGTGGTGTTTACCATGTTTGATGTGGAAGCACAGTCGAGTTGCAATTATGATGGTTTGAAAATTTACAACGGATTGAATACCAGTGCGCCACTCCTTGGAACCTGGTGTGGCACAAACTCTCCGGGTACTATTATTGCCAACAATGGTGGCAAAGGCTTGACGTTTCAGTTCTACTCTGATGGATCGGTCACAAATCCTGGCTGGGCTGCAACCATCAGCTGTTTCTCAACTGTTGGAAGCGACGAAAAACAAGCAGCTAAACTGCAACTATTCCCTAATCCGGCAACCACAGGCGCAATAAGAATTCTTGTGCCTGAGAAAGCTGTCGCTGTTAAACTTGTTGATCAACAGGGCAGGATGCTGCTTCAGAAATCAATTGACCACGAATCGGCTTTCGACCTCGAAATAAACAGCATCAAAGAAGGGATTTATTTCATTGTAGTGAAAACCGGAGCAGCAACCTATGTTGAAAAGTTTACAAAAGTGAACTGATTCTGTTTTAGGATGTACGAAAAGAAGCCGCATCATCAATTGCGGCTTTTTTTTATCTACCCGACGGAATACAAATGACAGACGACTTCTGCAACATATCAAAGTATGTGAATTTATAATTGCAATCGTTTGTGCATTCGTTTGAATTCTTAACTTTGCCGTTTTTACAAACCACGGAAATTAAACTTAATTACTTAGTTATGTTCAAAGAAGAGAAAGTGCTAAGGGCTGAACTGGCACAATATGGCATCAATGATGTCAGTGAAATATTCCATAACATCGGCTATGAAGAGCTGTATGCGCACGAAACCGCTCCGGGTCTCGAGGGCTTTGAGAAAGGTATCGTCACAAATACCGGCGCTGTTTCTGTTGACACAGGCGTTTTCACAGGTCGCTCACCCAAGGATAAGTACATCGTGATGGACGATGTTTCGAAAGATACTGTTTGGTGGTCAACACAAGGAAAAAATGACAATCGTCCGCTTGAGCCGGCAAAGTGGGATAAGCTGAAAGCACTTGCAGCTAAACAGCTAAGCAGTAAGAAATTGTATGTGATGGATGCTTATGCCGGTGCAAATCCTGATACCCGCCTTAAAGTCCGTTTTGTTGTTGAGGTAGCTTGGCAGGCCCATTTTGTCAAAAACATGTTCATTCGTCCGTCAGAAGAAGAATTGGCCGGTTTTGTGCCTGATTTCGTTGTGTTGAATGCATCCAAAACTGTCAATCCCGACTGGAAGGAAATGGGAATGAACTCCGAAAACTTTGTCGTTTTCAACCTCACCGAGCGTATGTCGCTCATCGGTGGCTCGTGGTATGGCGGTGAAATGAAAAAAGGCATTTTCACAATGATGAACTATTACCTGCCTCTCAAAGGCATTGCTTCGATGCATTGCTCTGCCAATATGGGCAAAGCCGGGGACGTAGCCATCTTTTTCGGACTTTCCGGAACAGGTAAAACCACCCTTTCAGCCGATCCAAAACGTATGCTCATCGGCGATGACGAACATGGCTGGGACGACGATGGCGTTTTCAACTTCGAAGGCGGGTGTTATGCCAAGTGTATCAACCTGAGCGAAGAAAATGAGCCGGATATCTTCCATGCCATCAAACGCGATGCCCTGCTCGAAAACCTTGTCATCCGCGACGATAACTCAATTGACTTCGACAGCAAAGCCAAAACCGAGAACACACGTGTTTCTTACCCCATCTATCACATTGAAAACATCGTGAAACCCGTTTCCAAAGGCGGTCATGCCACCAAGGTGATTTTCCTTACTGCTGACGCCTTCGGTGTTTTGCCTCCGGTTGCAAAACTTTCGAGCGATCAAACAAAATATCACTTCCTTTCTGGCTTTACGGCCAAACTTGCCGGCACCGAAAGGGGTGTTACGTCGCCGCAACCTACCTTCTCAGCTTGTTTTGGCAATGCTTTCCTTGCACTTCACCCAACAAAATACGCTGTTGAGCTCGTGAAACGCATGGAAGCCGTTGGTGCAAAGGCTTACCTTGTAAATACCGGATGGAATGGCACAGGAAAACGTATTTCCATCAAGGCTACAAGGGCAATCATTGATGCCATCCTCGATGGCAGCATCGAAAATGCTCCAACACGCATCACGCCGCGGTTCAAACTTGAAGTGCCAACCGAACTGGCTGGTGTTGACACAAACATTTTGTTTACAAAAAACACCTATGCCGACCCTGCTGAGTTTGACCGCAAAGCGAACGAACTGGCTAAAATGTTTATCGAAAACTTTGAGAAATATACCGATACCGAAGAAGGAAAGCGTCTTGTTAACGCCGGTCCGATTTTGTAGGCATCATAACTCACTTAAAATCAATGGAAAGGAAGGAATTTGTTCTTTCCTTTCTTTTTTTTGCCCTTTACGGAAGCTTTCGTTTTTTTCAAAGCCCGTTTAATTACTACTTTTGTGAACTGCCATTCAGGCTTTGGTCAATTTTGACTAAGTGTTAATAAATTGAGAATAATTTCGCAAACATGCTCAAATTTTCATGCAACGTTTTTCGCGCTTATAACGTCTGCCATGGTGGAGTTGGAAAGTTGTTTTTTTCGAATCTTTAACGAATGGATGAAAAACAACTGTTGACAGCGTGCCGGAATGGTGACAGAAAAGCCCAAAAAATGCTTTTCGAAATGTTTGCGCCTAAGATGTATGGTGTTTGTCTTCGATACGCAAAAGACGAAGACACAGCACAGGACTATCTTCAGGAAGGTTTCATAAGGGTGTTTTCGCATCTTGGAAACTTCAGACATGAAGGCTCGCTCGAAGGTTGGGTTAGGAGAATTATTGTCAATACTGCATTGGAGAAACTTAGAAAAACCGATATTTTCAAAAATAGCCTCGAGGTGGAAACTGCACTTAACAAAGCCAGTGATGGTGCTCAAGTCATTGATCAGATCAATACTGCTGATTTATTGCAGTTGATCCAATCATTACCTTCAGGTTTTCGCACAGTTTTCAATCTTTACGCCATCGAAGGATATACTCACCAGGAAATTGGCGACCTGCTGAGAATCAGTGAAGGAACATCAAAATCGCAATATTCCAGAGCCAGGCAATGGCTGCAACAACGAATCATTCAAAAAGAAAAATCAGATGGAAAAGCCAGGTGATGAATTGAAAGATTTGTTTTTTGAAAACTTGCACGACTTCGAAATGAAGCCGCCTCAAGGTCTTTGGGATTCATTAAGTCAGAAACTTGATGCAGAACTGGCAGTAGGAAATAAAGGTGAAAGCGACAAAGTGTTAATCCTGTTCAGACAGAAATTTGCAGATTTCCGTAAAAATCCGCCAGAAACAGTCTGGAACAAAATTGAACAGCACAGCATCCGCCAAAACCGCCGCCGCCTGTTGATTTTTGCCACTGCCGCTGCAGCCATGTTGTTGCTGGCTCTTTTGCCGCTGCGCATGATGATTTTTAATCCTGTCACGGAGATCCCTTCAGGGCTGAGCAAAACTTCACAATTATCAACTCCTCTCGAGCAAGTTGTTTCAAATGCCCGGGAAGCAAAAGCGCAAACTGAAACCAGCCAGCAAAGAACATCAAAAACCCTTGCTATGTCATCATTTGCGCCGGGTTCTGAAAGCCATGCCGGAAACCAGCCATTAAGCCCCGAAGTGAACAAGCAGGAAGTCGAATACAATGCTGTTTTTGAAGAGAAAGTAAATGAAGCAATTGTATCTGCCGAAACGAAATTTTTACCTGAAGAAAAACCCACGCCTTCAGAGGATAGAATGTCGAGGGCGCTGCTCGCCGCCAGAATTTTGAATCAAAAAGCAGATTTTGAACTCGACGACCAACGAAGAAAGGAAAAGACAGCAAGAGAGCGCTACAATGTTTCGTTAGCCTATGGGAGTGTGCCCGGCGGATCGGTTTCGGCAACAGAGCTTCTGTACGAAAACACGAATGTGAGATACCGAAATGATGCTTTTCAGTCGGAGATGGCCTACCAAACCTCTTTTTACGAAGAAATTGAAAGTACTGACGTCAATCCTCCGCTCACACTGGGGCTCAAATTAAGCTATCAGGTTGGCAAGCGCATTCATCTCGAAACCGGCATTTCATACACCTCTTTAAGTGTAATTAGCAAGTCGGTTGAAATGGAAAATGCCTACAATGAGTATGAACGCAGTTTGTATTATCTCGGACTTCCCGTAGGTTTAAGGTGGGATGCTGTCAGCGCGAAACAATTCAGACTCTATCTGGCCCAATCGGTGATGATTGAGAAAGGATTAAAGGCAATCAACAGAAACCTGCATTATGAAAATAATAAGTTATTTGAGTCGAGTCATTTTGGCATGAATATTCCCGGTTTTCAACTGTCCTCACTCACAACTGCAGGTGCCGACCTTAGCCTCTACAATAACTTCAGCATGTTTGGTGAGGCAGGTTTGCAGGTTTTTTTCCTCAATTCCACACAGCCGTTTAGTATGCGCTCCGCAAAAATGGCCTGGCCGGTGTTTCAGACCGGAATTCGAATGAATTTTTAATGCTGGTGCAACGGTTTGCGCTCTTCTTCCATCTTTAAGAAAAAGATCGGAAGCCTTATGATACGCAAGTTTCAAGTTTTGTTTATACTGCCATTTATGCTCCTTGCAGGGCTGTGGATCAGTAGTTGTCAGGATCGTGTTTTTGAAGAAGTTACCTACAAAGCCAATGTTCCGGTTTATATGACATTCACTGACTTCAGAAAAGCAGTGAAGACAACCGAACCTAAGGCTCTTGTTCATCCCGGTAAAATTTATTTCTACAATAATTACCTGTTTATCAATGAGAATCAGCAAGGTGTGCATGTTTATGACAACAGCAATCCGGCCTCACCCCAGAGCATTGCATTTGTCGAAATACCCGGAAATATAGATATTGCCGTCAAAGGAAACATCCTGTTTGCTGACAGCTATATTGATCTGGTGGCGATTGACATTACAAACCCATCGCAACCTGTTGAAATTGAAAGAATTGAAGGAATCTTTCCCAACGTATTGCCGATGATGGATATAAGTTATCCTGTTTACGGTTTGGACACTAAAAAGGGTGTTGTCGTGGGTTGGGAGCAAAAAGATGTAACAGAGGTTATTGAAAGAGGCAACAGCTCGAAAGGAGAGATGCTTTTCCTTGATTCGGGTGGCCGCCCGCAACTTGGCTCGGCTGATGTGAGCCTGATCGGCGGATCACAAAACAGCGGGGTTGGAGGTTCGATGGCCAGGTTTACAATCATCGGTCAATACCTGTATGCTGTCCACAGCAATACACTTAAAGTGTTTAACATTAATCAGGTACCCGGAATTGCAGTTGGATCTAATATTCAACTCACCAGAAATGTCGAAACAATTTATCCCTTTGAAGGGAGATTGTTTTTGGGAACTACAACGGGGATGGAGGTTTATAACCTCGATAACCCTGCTGTACCGGCATTTATCTCTGTGTTTGAGCATATCACCGCTTGCGATCCGGTTGTTGTTTCAGGACAGTATGCCTACGTTACACTGCGTTCGGGCAATAACTGCAACAATATGACCAATCAGCTGGATGTGGTTGACATTTCATCCATTGAGAATCCTTTTCTTGTAAAATCTTATCCGTTCTATAACCCTCATGGATTGGGAGTTGATGGTACCACACTCTTTATTTGCGATGGTGATGCCGGCTTAAAAATCTATGACAAGAGCGATCCCATGGAAATTCTTCAGCACCAGCTTGCCCACTTTGAAGGAATACATGCTTTTGATGTGATTCCCTGGAATGGCGTTCTGATGATGATTGGCGCGGATGGTCTTTATCAATATGATTATACTGATCTGACAAATCTCAGATTGCTGAGTAAGATAGATGTAACAACACAACCTTGATTATAATGAGTCACTCACTAACCATTTTTTACATATCAACGGACGAAAGTCCGGCTGTTGCCTCCGGTTTCTTCCGGGGGCAACAGTTTAATACTTTACTACGATGAAACTATTGTTTTGGAAAAAGAACTCCAAAAAGACAGGGATGTCCGACGGAGTATTGTGGCAGCTTTCGCCTTTGCGCAGGCTTACGGGTAGTCAGCCCCTGGCCTGGAACAACAGGCTCGGAAAACAACACAATCTGCGAAAACACCTCAGCAAGTTGTGGAAACTGAATCAGGTTTCGCTTTGGTGATGCAATGTTGAACAATAAAGTGAAAACAGTTCCGTCATCAATAACGAGATGGGGAATGACAGTGCTCTTTGTAATGATGAGCATGCATAATATATTTGCCCAAAAAGAAACAGAAAAGGCTTTTTGGCTGAAAAGCGGAGAAGTTGTGTATGGAGCTTTGGTTCAGTCTGATAGTCTTGGCTATGTCTTTGTCGAAAACAGTTGCGGTATCAGAATGTTGAAAGCTGATGAAATTGAAAATGTTTCGGAACACCGCAAAGCAGGCTTTTTGGAGTATAAGAAAAGAGGTTATTACAATATAAGTTCGTTGGCTTTACTGTTTGGAGAAGGCAAGAATGATATGGTTCCGGTGCCATCACTAACAATTGTTAATGGCCATTATTTTACCCCCCATCTGTTTACAGGTGTTGGCATCGGCTATGAATACTATGACTGGAGCGTGATGCCTGTTTTTTTGGAGGTAAAATACCTGCTAAACCAGCGCAAATTTATCCCTTTTGCCTCGCTGAAAATCGGGATGGGCATCTCCATGGAGAAGAACAGAAATGCCGAGGATTATTACTATGACACTGATTCGAAAACCTATAATGGCGCAATGATTTCGCCTGAATTGGGAATGCTTTTCCCAACCGGTAAAAACGATGCTTTTTTACTGAGTGTCGGATATCATCATCAGCAATTGTCGTATGATAGTTATCCGTTTTGGTACCAGGATATTACGAAAAAAAGAATTTACACCAATTTCAACCGAATCAGTCTCAGGGTGTCCTACATGTTCAGGTAGCCTTCAGGAGCCTGGCATTTGGCCGACATCTAATCATTTATAAAAACAGTAAATGAGCAAGAAAGACAAGCAGACAGCTTAATTTGTATTGCTGGTTGTCAATAGTTTGGAGTTTTTACACCTTTGCTCCTTTCACAATTTCATTCACAACTTCGGGGTCAAGAAGTGTGCTGGTATCGCCAAAATCGCTGGTTTTGCCTTCGGCAATCTTCATTAGGATACGACGCATGATTTTTCCGGAGCGGGTCTTTGGCAAACCGCTCACGATCTGGATTTTATCAGGTCGTGCAAAAGGTCCGATCATATTGGTGACGGCCAGTAAAATAGAGTTTCGGATGCCTTCTTCGCCTCCAGTACTAAACTGTGGACAAACAACATAGGCATAGATTCCCTGTCCTTTGATCGGATGTGGGAAGCCAACCACAGCTGACTCGTCAACGAGTGGGTGTTCGTTGATAGCATTTTCAATCTCTGCTGTGCCCAGGCGATGACCCGAGACATTGATCACATCATCCACACGTCCAAGGATTCTGTAGTAGCCGTCTTCGTCGCGTTTCACCCCGTCACCTGTGCAATAAAGACCGGGGTAGGTGCTGAAATAGGTTTTCACAAACCTATCGTGGTCGCCCCAGATGGTTCGGGCCATTCCGGGCCAGGGGAAGCCAATGCAAAGGTTTCCCTCCACGCTGTTGCCTAAAAGTTGCTTGCCTTCAGGGTCAACGATCATTGGCTGAATTCCCATTACGGGCAAGGTGGCATAGGATGGTTTTGTGGGAGTGATGCCGGCATAGGGGCTGATCATAATGCCTCCTGTTTCGGTCTGCCACCAGGTGTCAACGATGGGGCATCGGTTTTTTCCAATGTGGTCGTGATACCAGTGCCATGCAGCTTCGTTGATAGGTTCGCCCACAGTTCCAAGTACTTTGAGCGAGCTGAGGTCTTTGTTTTCGAGCCATTCCATGCCGAGTGCCATCAGTGAGCGTATGGCAGTGGGGGCGGTATAGAACTGGTTCACACGATGTTTGTCAACGATGTCCCAAAACCTTCCGGCATCGGGCCAGGTGGGCACGCCTTCGAACATCAGCGTGGTGGCACCGGCAAGCAACGGGCCATAAACCAGGTAGCTGTGTCCGGTGATCCAGCCAATATCGGCAGAGCAGAAATAAATGTCGCCATCGCCATACTGAAAGATATTTCTGAAGGTATAAGCTGTGTAAACCATATAGCCTGCGGTGGTGTGTACCAGACCTTTGGGCTTGCCGGTTGAGCCGCTGGTGTAGAGTATAAAGAGTGGGTCTTCGGCGTCCATAACTGCTGGAGGGGTATCGGCAACGGCATCTGCCATTAGCTCGTGCCACCAGAAATCCCGTCCCTCTTTCATGTTGACAGCCTCACAAGTGCGTTGCAACACAATGGCTTTGTTCACACATTTGCAGGCTCCCATGGCTTCATCGGCAATTTGTTTCACCGGAATTGTCTTAGCGCCCCGGAATCCGCCGTCGGCTGTGATGAGCAGGCGTGCACCTGCATCTTGTAGTCTTTCGCTGAGCGATTGGGCTGAGAATCCTGCAAAAATAACAGAGTGAATAGCACCAATTCGCGCACAGGCAAGCATCGCAATGGCCAACTCGGGCACCATAGGCATATAGATGGCTACGCGGTCGCCTTTACGGATGCCTGATCGCAGCAATACATTGGCAAATTTCTTGACTTCGGTAAAAAGTTCTTCGTAGGTGAGGCTTCGGGCTGCTTCATTTGGATCGTTTGCTTCCCAGATGATAGCCGGTTGTTGCCCCCTGAAAAACATATGACGCTCGAAGATATTTTCGGTGATGTTGAGCCGTGCTCCGTCAAACCACTTGACATGCCCTTTGGTAAAATCCCAATCAAGAATAGTGTCCCATTTTTTACGCCAGTAAAAACTGTCGGCAATATTTGACCAGAAGCCTGTTGGATTGGTTACGCTTTTTTGATATTCAAAGATATAGCCACCGAGGGTTGAGATTTTTGGAATCATAAAAATTGTTTTTTGGTTTAGGACGCGATAAAAATAAACCTTTTGTCTGAAAACCAAACAAACAAGTGTATTTTTTGCATAAGGCCGCCTATTTTAGCAGTTTTATGCATGTTTAGTGCGTTTTTAATCAATACGGGGCTCACAGATAGATGGTAGCGGAGGGGACGGCGCTGTTCTCTTTTTGTGTTAATTGTTTATGACTGATACGGAAGATTTTTCTTGATGGTTCATGGCTACAGATTGAGCTTTGTTTGAATGGCCTGCACCTGTCGTTGCAAATGTTTCACGGTTTCGGTGAGTGTGTCGCGTTCGCGGTTGGGTTCGGGCATTTCGGAGCTGATGTAATGAACAAATTTCCATACTTCTCTGACTTCGCCAACCGAAAGGTCGAAGGGTTCGTAGAGGGGGTTGAGCGAGTGCATGGTGAGTATTCCTTCTTCTCTGATTTTATTTTCAACTATTTTGAAAACAATGCCTTCGTCGCGTGTGAGGATGATGTATGGCTGATGGCTTCGGATGAAGTTCCAGTCAACAACATATTCGCCTGTCACGTAGGACTTGTCGGGGATTGGCAGCATAGAATCGCCGCTGATTTGGAAGCTGCGGTATTTTTTGCTGCTGGAGAGGAAGGGCAGATGGAAGGCAGGCAGCACCTTGATATATTCAGGATCGGCAAAGCCGGTGGTGTATCCGGCTTTTGCTTTTTCTTCAACCAGTTCGATATTTTCGTTGTTACGGCTGTCAATGGTGGTGGTCAGCACCCGCAGCTCGCTGCCCTGGATATATACATCGAAACCTCTTTCGAGCTGGCGGAGCTGGCTTTCGCCCAAAGCCGAAAGATCAACTTTTACCAGTGTATCAATGGCAATGTTGAAGTGTTTGGAGAAGGCAATCAGCGCCTCGATGCCGGGCTGGGCAATTTGATTTTCGTAGCCGCTCAGCGTTGAACGCTTCATGTCAAGCGCAAAAGCCAGATCGTCCTGGGTGCGTCCTTTTCTTTTTCTGAGAAACCTGATGTTGCTGCTGAAGTGTGTCATAAATATTCATTTTTTTTCAAAAAAGCAGCCAACCTTTGGTTTTCAAACCTGATGGGCTGTGCTGCCGGCATTGTTGTTATTTTTTTTTGAAAAAAGTAAAAAATCACTTGCATTAATTTCAAAAATGATTAATTTAACGTCGTTGAAAATGATTAAAAACACGTCAAAGATACAATAATAGAATAAAATGTCAAGTAATTAAACAAAAAAAAGTCCTGGTAACGACTGCATCTGTGTTTTTGCTGTTGTTTTCGGGGGCGAATGCAAGGGGAGAAGATGAGCGAAAGAACGATTGTACATATGGATTTGGACACGTTTTTTGTGTCGGTTGAGCGTTTGGTCAACCCGATGCTTGCGGGCAAGCCTGTGATCATAGGGGGTATGTCGGACCGTGGAGTGGTGGCGGGTTGCAGCTACGAGGCGCGGCGTTTTGGTGTTCATTCGGCCATGCCGATGCGTATGGCTAAGCAGTTGTGCAGTCAGGCGGTGTATATACGTGGCGATATGGAGCTCTACAGTCGTTATTCGCGTTTGGTGACGGAGGTGATTGCCGAAGGTGCACCGGTTTATGAGAAGACTTCGATTGATGAGCACTACCTTGATCTGACGGGTATGGATCGTTTTTTTGGTTGCTACAAATGGACGCACGAACTGCGCGAGCGTATCATCCGGCACACAGGGCTTCCCATCTCGTTTGGTTTATCGGGCAACAAAACCGTTTCGAAGATTGCTACGGGCCAGGCCAAACCCAATGGCGAGTTGCAGATTGCGGCCACTGAAGTGAATCACTTTCTTGATCCGCTCTCGATCCGTAAGATTCCTATGGTTGGGGAGGCAGGCTACAGGCTTTTGCGTTCGATGGGTGTGGCCACCATCGGCACTTTGCGCCATGTTCCTCCTGTGATGATTGAGCAGGTGATGGGCAAAAACGGATTGGTGATCTGGCGCAAGGCCAACGGCATTGACCCGACACCGGTGCAGCCCTACACCGAGCAAAAGTCAATAAGTAGTGAGCATACCTATGATCAGGACACCACCGATATGGTTCTTCTGCGGCAAACCTTGTCGGCAATGGTGGAGAAACTGGCTTTCGAGATGCGCTCCAAAGAGAAACTAACGGGTTGTGTGACGGTCAAAATCCGCTATGCCAACTTTGACACACACAGCCAGCAGAAACATATTTCCTATACGGCTTTCGATCACATCCTGCTTGACACAGTGTTCGGTTTGTTTGCCACGCTTTACAACCGACGGATGCTCATACGCCTGATTGGTGTAAGGTTTAGCAGTCTTGTGGGAGGATCGCAGCAGCTGAATATGTTTGAAGATACGCCCGAGATGGCCGGCCTTTACCAGACTATGGATCGCATACGCCGGCGCTTTGGCCGCGATGCTGTGCGAAGGGCCGGAGGAATTGAAAAATCAACAGCCGGCAAAGTTGGTGCTTCCGGGCTGATCGAACCTAAAACGGAATCAATTTTTTACCTTAATAACCCCTCATCATGAACGAAGAATGTGTGCAAATGGAAGAGTTTGCTGTATATCTCAGTAGTCTTTACTGGGAACAGGCAATAGATGATTTGTCGGCTGAACTAATAGCGTATGAGTATGTCAGATTTAAGGGTGGCGATGCTGACGAATTGCTCAATGCCGGTGACGCTGCTGAGCAGATGCTCCGTGAGGCTTCCTGATGACTTGAAAAGCAGGCAACAGGAAACGAAGGTCGTTGGCACGAAGGTTATAATTTCCGGCCCCCAGCTTTTATGGTTTAGGCTGTTACGCTCAGCGCAGCTCGCAGCGGATTAAGCGCTAAGAATCAAGCAGCCGCCCCAGCAAGTCCTTGTGTTTGTCTTCCAGTGAGCGGAAGATTTTGTGTTCGATCTCGTCGAAGTCCTGTTTAGCCTGGCTAAAAACGAGTTTCCCTTTCTCGATATAATGAATATGGTCGCAGAGGTTGGTAAGCGATTCGAGGATGTGAGAGGTGATGAGGATGGTTTTGCTTGCGCGTATCTTGAGTAGGAGGCTGCGAAGCATACGACTGCTCTCAAGATCAAGGCCATTGAAAGGTTCGTCGAGGATCATCACAGGTTTGTCTGATCTGATGCATGCCATGATGGCTAATTTTTTCTTCATACCGGTGGAGTAGTGCTCGATCAGCTCATCAAGGGGTAAGCCGAAGAGTTCGTTCCAGGCGTCGTCGTTAAAGTGTTTGTTTTTAAACAGTTGCAGATATTCCCTGCCGGTGATATAGGCATAGAAAAAGTTTTCTGTTTCCAGAAAGGCGATTTGCTTGCCCGAAGGCTTGTTACCGTTGATGGAGATATGGCCGTGGTCGGGCTTAAGATAGGATGCCAGAATGTTGAGCAGGGTTGTTTTGCCTGCGCCATTAAGGCCTGCAATGCCATGAATTTCGCCTTCAGTCAACGAAAGAGAAAAACCATTGAAAAGCGGTTGATCTTTCTGCCAGGCAAAGCTGATGCTGTCAATCAAAATCATGGAGCAAAGGTTTAATGTTGTTTAATGCTTTGAAATAGAAGCGGATGCCAAGTAAAAGGATGAGTGGAAACAGCAGTGGGAGCAATGCTGCAACACCGCCTAGTGCCCGAAAAAAACCACCCGCCGGACTGGCTTGCTGTGGGTCGTAAAAAGTGTATTTTACCAGAATGGCGTATGTATGCAACACCAGCATGGTGAGCACGAGCAGTGGCATTGCAAACCAATATTCGGGATGAAGAAAGATGAAGATGAGTGATGGAGGCAACGAAATCAGGCTGTAGATGCGCGCATGAAGTGCGATTTTACGCCATAGAAAGCGTGATGGTGGAAGCTCGAAACTGCGAAGCATGGGCAGCGACTCGTTTTTTTCGAAAAACCCCATCACCAGCCAGCCAGTAAGCACCTGGCTAAGCGGCAGAGCTACAGGGTAGAAAGCGGCGGCAAATCCGGCGGTGTTGATGACTACGAGAGGTAGGTAGAAACGACGCAATCCTGCTTTCCATTCAATAGCTTCGCGGGGTAATAGTCTGCCCGGCTTGAACAATTGAGCCAGCCTGTGGTGTTTGCCGGGTTGTTTCAATATGCTGATTGGTATAAGCAGAAGCATCCAAAGCAGTTCGGTCAATTGCCCGTGTGCAATAATACAGAGCCAAAGTGGTGTGAGCAGAAGCATATATTCGGCCAGAAACCATTGTATTGGCTGCTCCAGCTGTCTGTCGGCAAATGGTCTGTCATTCCGGTTTTGGTGGAGGCTTGCGATGGCGGCCACCGAGAGCCAAACGCTCCATCTTGCTCCTTCGGGGCTTTTTGTGACCGACCACAACAATGCAAGCCCGGTTGCAAGCACGGCCAGCAGCAGCAGCAGGTGTGGGAGTCCCAGCGTTGTAGCCATCCGACCGGCCTGAAGTACACGAAGCCTTACCATTGTTATCATTGTCATTCTGCAAAAATAGATAAATTGGACTCAGCACAGGATACAGCTGACCCGGCCGGGCAGAAAGAAGGTGGTTCTTTCCAGCGTTTTCAACACAGATGCTGTGTCTCTTTTCCCCGGATGGCTTGTGTTTTAAGATTTTAAAGACGAGCAGATCTGCGATAATCGGTTTCTTATGGGTTAGTCTTTAAGGAATTGCTCAATGATGGTTTCATTGCTTTTCAGGTGATTTCTCAGGAATTAGAAGCCTTTTGGCAGATCTGTTGTTTCAGTCTCATTGTTAAGGAGCTATTTTACTTCCTTGCCAGCATATCAATGATTTGTATTTTATTAATTGTTACGCCAGGTTTCAGCAGCTGCACCTTGAGTTGCCCATTTGTGGGATTGGGGAACACTGAAACATTTTACGCCAATTATAACCATTAGAAATTGTGTTTAAATGTTTTGGAATTCGTCGAAATTCTTATTTTTGCAGTCCGAAACAAAAACGGGGTGTAGCGCAGCCCGGTAGCGCGCTTCGTTCGGGACGAAGAGGCCGCTGGTTCGAATCCAGTCACCCCGACCCACAAAAAGACTATCTCTCTGAGGTAGCCTTTTTTGTTTCTTAGCTATCTTTTTGTTTATCTGCTTGCTGTGGGCCACCCATTTGTTTTGTGAAATAGAGGCGACTAAGAACTGCTTTGAGCTCATGGTATTGGTAATCAGGTCCCAGCACTTCTCTTGCCCTGCTGAGGTGTGGGTCTTCGGTCTCAAGAAAGTATTCTGTGATTGTGGCTATCTTCGTGCTGTCAACGAGTGCTTCGGGTTCAAGTTCTCCTGTTTCAACAAAACTGTTGAGGTGTGAAAAGACCGTGCTTGCTGCCAAGCCCCGCTCTTCGATAATTTCCTGAATGCTTTTGCCGGCCCGGAAGAGATCGAAAGTTTGCTTGTGGCTTGGAATCTTTTCGGGTTTTGGTTTGGTCACTACTTCGGGCAACGGGCTGTGATCCATGTTGATAGCCATATTACCAGGAACAAATTGACCGATGATGCCAAGCAACGCGCCGCCGTATTTCCCTATTCTCACCTTGCCAAGTCCTTTGATTTTCTGTAGTTCGACTAAGCTTAGCGGGAGCTTGACTGAAATCTCTTTCATGGATCGGATGGGCAGCACCTCAAACACCTCGAGTTGCTCAAGATCGGCTGTTTCATTGCGCCAGCGCTTCAGGGCTTCATACAGCTTGTCTTTTTTGTCGCTTGACTGTTTCTTCTTTTCCTGACCTTTGAGTTTGTGGTCGTAGCCCGATGCGGCAGCTTTGGCGCGCACAGCAAGGTAATCGCTGATCTGAAAGCCGTTTTTACAGCTTTCAAGGCAAGCCAATTGTACCTCCATGTCATTCATAAGCCTCGAGAATGGTTCCTGAATTGACTTCTTGACTTCTTTATTGTCTGTTTCAACCTCCGCATCCAAATCGCGCATCAACTGTTTGTAATGTGGCGCAAAATAGTTGCAGGCTTTTTTGATGCGTTCCTGAAGTAGCTCATTCTTTTCTATATCAGGATTTTGACTTGTCATCTGCACGAGCTGTTGCTGAAATTTGCGTCCCACTTCAAGCAAAAGCGTATTAAGGTTTTCTTCACACTTTTTATAGGTATCAAATAATCCCATCCCCAGGCTTCCTTGATGTTCATGGCTGATACGCAGCAGGTTTTTAAGCCGTCGTTGCACGGCTTGAAAGTCGAAAAGCGACTTGACTAATTCGATTTGGAACGCATTTTTAGCATTCTGTAATGCGTCTTCGTCGGGTGCTTCAGTCTCAACATTTTGCATGAACTGGCTCACGACTGCACTTCCTTTTATAGCATTTGAAGGTAGTAACGATCTGAAAACCATTCCTTCCAGTGTCCGGCAGCGACTCAATGCCACATACACCTGGCCGTGGGCAAAGGCTGCTTGTGCATCAATAATGGCTTTGTCAAAAGTGAGACCCTGGCTTTTGTGTATGGTGATGGCCCATGCAAGCTTTAGTGGTAGCTGGGTGAAGGTGCCGATGGTTTCTTCTTCAATCTCTTTGGTGTTTTCGTTGAGTGTATAGCGGTTGTTTTGCCATTCGATGTAGCCCACCTTGATTGGATATTCGTCGTCCGGGCCCTGAACAGTGATGGTATTGTGGTCATGGTCAATGGTTTTGATGATGCCAATTTTGCCATTGAAAAATTCTTTCAGCGGCGAAGGATCGTTTTTCACAAACATTACCTGTGCACCCACTTTCAGCTCGAGCTCAGCCTCGGTGGGGAAGAGGTATTCAGGAAATTCATTTTTGATGGTTGCTCTGAACCTGTAGCTTTTGGTTTTTAGACCCAAAAGTCGTGATTCGTTAAGTCGCTGTGCCTGAGCATTGTGTGTTGTTAGGGTGATATAACCTTCAGGGTCTTTGTCAAAGATTTCGGGGAGGTATCGTTTGTTGAGTTCGGCGATTGTTTGGTCATCGGGTTTTGACTCACGTACTTTGTTGAGCAGGGCAATAAAAGCTGGATCGGCCTGTCTGAATACCTGGTTTAGTTCGATGCTCACGTAGTGGGTCTGACTGAGGGCTTTGCTGCTGAAGAAATACACCGATTCGTAGTATGGCCGGAGAATTTCCCATTCCTCTTCTCTGGCAACGGGTGCGAGTTGATGCGGGTCGCCGATCATCAGGAGTTGTAGTCCTCCAAAAGGCTGATAGCGGTTTCTGAAGCGACGCAAAACATTGTCAATGGCATCGAGCAGGTCGGCGCGCACCATGCTTATTTCGTCAATCACCAGAAGGTCGAGGCTGCGTATGATATTGATTTTTTCGCGATTGATTTTTTGAGCACGCGAGGCAAAAGAGGCAGCGCGTTCTTTTTGGTTGGTCAGATTTTCGGAACTCGTCAAGCCGGGAATCTGAGGGCCGAAGGGCAACTGAAAAAAGCTGTGAATAGTTTGTCCGCCGGCGTTCATGGCTGCCACTCCTGTTGGGGCAAGCACCACAAATCTTTTGGATGTATTGTCTTTGAGCTGGCGCAGAAAGGTGGTTTTTCCTGTACCTGCTTTTCCGGTCAGGAAAATATTTGTGTTGGTTTTTGTTACAAACTCCCGTGCAATTGAGAGTTGTGGATTGGTTTCAAGTTTCATGGCAAAGATGTTTTTATGGATAATGATCCACAAAACAAGCTTACCAATTCAGGTAATGAACGGTATAGTTGTCTTGCAGATAGCTGGCTATCACTGTTTT
>ERZ1645187.445-NODE-445-length-40459-cov-9.904762_pt1 | contig 40459 bp, 27 predicted proteins | sample MGYA00575352_ERZ1645187 | MGnify/ENA primary metagenome ERZ1645187 (study PRJEB40837, sample SAMN11349314) | freshwater sediment metagenome | isolation source: river sediment | host: Sediment | place: India: Wazaribad , New Delhi | collected 2017-02-21 ... | reverse complement strand
CTGTGGCGTCTCCTCGTTTACCGCAAGTTTCTCCGGTTTTGGGCTTTCGGCTCCGCTTTCCAACTCTTCGGAAGCCGATTTCCCACCATAATAGAGATTAAAGGAGATGGCTTGCGTTGGAATATTAATCATATCAATATCAGAAATATATACACCTTCTACAATGCCGCCTCTGCCACGTGTACTCTTGAAACGCAAACCAACATCGGTACCCATAAAAGTGCAGTTTGAAACATGCATATTTTTCACCCCCGACGACATTTCGCTGCCAACTGTTACCCCGCCATGACCATGATAAACCACGCAGTTTTTGATAATCAGGTTTTCAGATGGCATTTTACGGTCACGACCGTCTTTGTCCTTGCCCGATTTGATACAAATGGCGTCGTCGCCCACATCGAAACTGCAATCGTACACCAAGGCATTTTTACAGGATTCAATATCGATACCATCGCCATTCTGCGAAAACCAGGGATTACGCACAGTTGTATTCCGCATCGTCAGATTTTCGCACATCAACGGATGAAGGCACCAGGCTGGCGAATTTTGAAAAACAGGACCGTCAATTAATACCTTATTGCATTTGATTAAACTTACCATTACCGGACGAAGGAAATCTTTCACCGATTCGTAATCTGTCAGTCTTTCACGTTTTACAGGAATATTCATATCGGCCGATTTCTCTGCATCAAGATATTGTTGCGACGGATACCAAATATTGCCTTTCGTATTGAGCACACCTCCCGAACGGATTAAGGTTTTCCACTGCGATTCAGTTAGTTTATCCTTCTTTACAGGTCGCCAAACCTCACCAGAGCCATCAAAAATACCTTTCCCGGTGATGGCAATATTTTCCAAATCCCGGCCATAAATGGGCGATATGCAACGGACGGTATTTAGCCCTTCGAAACTGGTCTCAATCAGCGGGTAATGCGTTTTATCCTTGCTGAAAATGACCAATGCTCCTTGTTCGGCATGCAGTTCAATATTGCTTTTCAACTTAATTGGCCCGGTAAGCCAAAGTCCGCGGGGAATAACAACCCGTCCACCCCCTTTTTTGGAAAGGGCATTAATTGCATCGTCGAAAGCCTGAGTATTAAGTGCCGTACCACCACTTTGTGCACCAAAATCGGAAATCGAAACCGAACGGTTTGGAATTGTAGGTTCAATAACTTTGGGCATTTCGAATTCAATCCCGTCGTAAATGGGATTATGCGTTGTCTGACGTTTTGACGAATGCTGAAGGGTTGAAGCCGACAGCAATAAGGAAAACAGAAAGAGCAGCGCGATTTTGGGAAGAAAAAAAATTTTCATGTTGTATAGTGTGTAGCAGTTAAAATTTCAATTGAGTAACCCATTCGCCCAGAATATTTTGTGGTGTATATTCTGCCGCTTCGGCTTCGGTAAGCTGGTGCGACCATCCAACCCGTGCAGCACCTAAGGCACCATCGCCAGAATTTTGATATTCGGCAAAATAGGCACTCTTTTCGTTTTCAGGTTTGCCCCAGTTGTGCCAACCTTCGGGTTTGATGGCTTTGCTTAATTTGCATCGAATAAAAACCGATTTGCCGTAAGGGCGCCACGGGCGGCCGAGGTAAAACGAAGAATCAGTCGCATCGCCCCCAACTTCGCAATCGAGAAATATAAACCCAAATTTGGTTTCAGGATTGGTTGACGGGGCAGTTACATATCCTGCCGTCTTGCAGACAATTGTACATTGCTCAAAAAGTGCCGTCGACCAACCGAAGATAAAATCGACCGTTCCCTCAATGATGCAATTGCGGTAGTATTGCCGGCTTTTTTCGCCATGCGGATAAAGTGTGTCCTGAAAGCCGGTGAAACGACAATTTTCAAAATAGACCATATCGCCATCGATTCGGACGGCCACTGCCTGCCCAACAGGGCCCGAGGAGTTGGCAAAGGTGATATTCCGGGCCCGAAAGCCATCGCCGAACACAAAGAAGGATGATGAACCGGTTGTTCCAATTTCCTCGCCAAACCGGTTCTTTTTCGAAGCAAAATCATCCCATGTCAGAATGGTTGAATCTCTGTCTTCGCCAATAAAAGTTACGTTGGTTTTGCTGGCTGCAAGGGTTAGTTTCTCTTTGTAAATTCCCTTTCGGATGAAAATTACCGTTTCGTTTTTTCGAAAATCGGGAACCGCTTCAATTGCCTCCTGGACGGTTCGGAAGTCACCGCGACCATCGGCCGCTACCACAAAATGGTAATCGCGGGCAGCGGAAACAATCGAACTTAAAATCAGCGCTATTATTGCAATAAATTTCATCTATTTTGATTTTGTTCCAGCAATTATTTTCATTTGATTAAAAACAAGACGGGCCACTACAGTAGCCCCTTCAAGCTGAAAATGAGTATTATCCTTTTGTCCTTCGGGAAAAGCTGTAAACTTTCCGGGTTCGAGGTTCATAAAGTAATTTCGGGTAACATATTCTTCGCCTTTTGACGAGAAGTAAACCATCGAGAGTTGGTTCAGATCGATAAAATCGACACCCAATTCTTCAGCAACTTCTTTCATCGCACCAGGATAATCGCCATGCGTATTTTCGAGATGGCCATCTTTCCATGGATAGTTGCGCGCTACCGGCGAAATCAGGACAGGAATAGCTTTCTTTTCGCGTGTCTGAAAAATGTAAAGCCGCAAAAATTCTTTATAGCCCGGGATCTTTACATGGCGGTCAACTTTGGCTTCCGAAAGATCGTTGTGGCCAAACTGAATCATTACTAAATCTCCGGGCTGCAAAAGGTTAAAAACCTCGCGCCAGCGCCCCTCTTCGAAAAATGAACGTGTACTACGGCCTCCCTTGGCTCTGTCGTCCACCAGCACACTGTCTGTTTTGATGAGCCCCTTCAATGTTTTCAAGCTATCGCGGATAAAAAACTGCTGAAAAACCTGTCCCCAGCCATTTTGCGGGTAACGTTTTGCCATATAATCGGTCTCGAGGGAATAATCGGCAACAGTAGAATCGCCGATCAGCCAAACCTTTACAGGCCTGCGCTGCGATGATGCCGACAACAGAACCACGCCCAACAGGCCAATTACCATTACTTTTAAGTAGATTATCTTCATCTCTATAGATCTTATTTTTCTATCCTGAACCAATCGATATCAACTGCACCAGCATCGTTTATCGCCCCTTCGCGCAACGCATAGAAACCCATTTTTGCCCCAATCCACATTCCTTCGCGCAGGGTAAATGAACCGCCTACAGTAGTAAATTCATCTCCATCGATACTATAACTCAAACGACATACGCCTCCATTTTCAACTTTCATCCGCAAATATAAAGCATTGAAATACAAAGCAATTCTATCATAAACCATTTCTTTTGCCTCTTTATCTGCCTTGGCACAGGTAGCCTGCTGGAGCCATAGTTTTCCATCCTCACGTACCACCCCGATACGGGCGTAGCTCATTCCCATCGCCACCAATCCAAACTCCTCTTTATCGAACCGGGCATTGAACGTCACCTTCGCGGTAGCTTGAAATTCGTCAGCCGGAAACTTTTGCAACAAAAGGTTGGATGCGTTCCAAAGATTCAGGGAACCAACTGGTTTAGGAATACAATTAAGCCTAAAATATCCAAGATTTCCGGAAGGAAACCCCCAGGCAACTTGAGGATTGGCATGCCACTGCCATTGCAAACCCAATTCGGCACCATTAAACTCATCACTTTCTACAGGCGTTTCAACCGGGTAACTTTTGCCGACATTAGGCTTTTTGAAATTGCGGAGCGGTTCACCGCAACCATCACCATCACTATCAATGCCGATTACAGGCCAATCATTCGCCCATTTCATCGGGTTCAGATGTACCACCCGGCCGTAAATACCCATATCCTGAAAGTGGAGAAACCAATCCTCGCCGGTTTGGGTTGTTACCCACGCCCCCTGATGTGGCCCATTGATATCGCTCTGGCCTTGCGCCAAGACTTTTTTAACTTCGTATGGGCCAAAAATATTTTTGGAACGGAGCGCCAACTGCCAACCAGGTTTAACCCCTCCGGCAGGAGCAAAGATGTAATAATAACCATTTCTCTTGTAAAACTTTGGTCCCTCGACAGTTGGATGGCCGTCGTGACCATCGAACACCATCACACTGTTTCCCAACAATGCGGTACCATCACTTTTCATCCGGCTGACCATCAAAATACTCTTCACACCCGCCCTTGAACCGGCAAAAGCAAAGGCCAGATAAGCCTTCCCATCTTCATCCCAAAAGGGCGTAGGGTCGATCAAACCCTTTCCGGGTTGAACAAGCAACGGTTCCGACCACTCACCGGCAGGGTTGGTCGTTTTAGTCATGTAAATCCCAAAATCAGGGTCGGGAAAATAAATGTAAAACTCATTTTTGTGTAGCCTGATGCAAGGAGCCCAGATTCCGCCACCATGCTTTACAGTGTCAAAAACATCGTAGGGTGGCAATTTGGCGACTGCATAATTAATTAATTTCCAATTGACCAAATCACGCGAGTGAAGTATTGGCAATCCGGGGGAACAATTGAACGACGAGGCCACCATATAGTAATCGTCGCCCGATCGCACAACATCAGGGTCGGAATAATCGGCAAAAAGTACAGGATTGGTATAAGTTCCATCGCCATTGTCGGCCACCCAAACTTTGGAAACATAGGGCTCCTGTCCGAAAAGGTTGAAAACTGGAGTGACACACACAAGAAGAAATAGGATTCTGAACATCATCTATATGCCTGAATTATTGTTTATGACATAATAAATACCAACTATTTTTACCTGCCTCTTCCCATGCAAAAGGGGCAAATATTTTTTCGGCAACATAATTTTTAGCATCAGTTGCCGATAGTTGCTTCGACCAGCTAACTCTTTTTTTTATTGTTGCACCTACGCCTTTATTCTGAAATTCGGAAAATAGGGCCGTTTTTTCATTTTCGCTGTTCGACCAGTTGTCCCACCCTTCAGGCCGGATAAACGCACCCAACTCGCAGCAGATATAAGCCACTTTGGCAAACTTTCGCCACGGGCGGCCAAGATAAACAGTATCAACCCCGGATGTTGCAGTTACTTTGCAATTCAAAAACACAAAACCGAATGGTTTTCCACCAGTAGTACTGGCAGCCGTAATGTATGAGTTGGCTTTGCAATGCAATGTGCAGGCTTCGAACAAAACGGTGGCTTCTCCAAAAATAAAGTCTGTTGTTCCTTCGATATAGCAGTTTTCGAAATATTGTCTGCTAAAAAGCCCGGCGGCGTAAACGGTATCCTGATTACCCAAAAATCGGCAGTTCCTGAATACAGATTTATCGCTCTGTACATCAAGAGCAACTGCCTGTCCAACCGGACCTGCACTATTTTCCACTGTAATATTTTCCATGTAAAATTCGTCTGCCAGCACCTGTAGTGTATAGGTATAAAAAGTGCTGTTGCGTCCGCGATCGATTTTACCAAAATAATCGTCCCAGATAATCATGGTTTTGGTCACCTCCTCGCCCACTATAGAGAGCATTCGGTTGCATGCCGGTACCTGAATCTTTTCGCGGTAGGTACCATTCTTGACCAAAATAGTAATCCGCTGATCGGGATAGGCTTTACAGGCATCAATCGCCTTTTGTATCGAAACAAAATCGCCCGATCCATCCTGAGCCACCACATAACGGTAGGTTTCGGCTCCGAATGAACTGAGATATCCCAGAAACAGTATCGCGCAAACTGTCGATACACAATATTTTATTTTACCAACAAAAGCTTTCATCACAATCAGATCATCTTAATCGGCTTTTATCACGGATTCAACATTCCAGTTTTTTGCCCATTTGGAATAAATATCGATAATACGCTGAGGGGCATAGGTATACCAGCTATAGCCAGCCCTTCGCTCGCGGCTCACTTCGCTTAACGAATACAGTATTTTGCTATTTCGGTCAGAAAACATCGGCCGCTGCGAATCAATCTCGTAGAAACGTGTCCATATTGGTGCCGCTGTCGAATCGATTACTACAACCCGGTCGGTTTTTATCGTACGCTGAGGGGTTTGCTCTTCAGGCGCATCAATGGTTTTTACTGCTGTGTAATAGATTCGTGAATGTAAAAACCATTTTACAGCTTGCTGAACAGCCTCGATTATCTCTGCCGTTGGATTTTCAATTTCCATCAGAAACCTTACAATTGCAGCACTTTCTGCGTTGCAGATGGCTGGTGGCTCGAAAGCGCGTGCCCAGGCCGGTAAAAGGGTCGCTTCATCGTGTTGTTGGCACCATGCCGTACGTTCATTCTGACTGACAATTTGTGTTTTCAGAATGCACTCCAACCCTTTTTCAACTGCATGATGAATTTGTTTCCGCATTTCCAACGGTATAAAGTTGAAATCTGCTTCTTGATTGTCAATAGATTTAAGAAGACTCAAAATCCCAATCATTGCCCCATCGTTATAGGTAATCCTGCGGCTATATCCATCTTCTAAGGGATAATATTGAGGCCAACCACCATTCGGATATTGTGCCCTTAAAACAAATTCAAGTCCTTTCAATACAGCCGTCTTATATTTTTTGTTTTTCGTGATTGAATAGGCTTTGGCCAGATATTCAATCTGCGAATAAGTTGTCGAATTATCGAAAGTGGTATTGGTTTCAGTTTTTGAAGCCCGTAGCGAAGCTATCTGCTCCGTGGTAAGTATGGCCTGCATGTCGTAATTTTTGGGCCACCCACCATTATTCCGCTGATAAAGAAGCATATTATCGGCTATTTTAGCCACCTCTTCGTGCGAATATTGAGGCTGGTTTTTAACCGGGTTGATATCGTTGTGCTCGTCGCGAATACCATACCAATGGCGCATACTGTCGCCAAATGGCTCCATGCTATTCGATTTTTGCACAGATTGGCCATCGCACCGGCCGCCTATACTCAGCAAGAAAAGAATCGATACACAGACATATTTAATCAAATTTTCAACCACTACATATCGGACTTACAATATTTTACAAAAACAAAACTCCACAAATCCTTCCGCAATGCCGTTCCGGTATTTGTTTATTGGAATAGCGAAGACCCAAATTGTTAATCTTAAAAATGAAAGTGCTCAGGTTGATAAAGGTCTGCGTTATTTTTTATTTATCGCACAATTACTCCCGAGCACTTTTCACATTCCAAATTAACTAACAACCAATCTACTTATTGCTGAGAAAATCCATATTCACTTGGAATCAAATATCCCAACATTACATCTTCCAAGGTTCGCAGGAGTGGTTATACTGATGGGACATTGACGGTAAACAACTTCACGATACCTAAAAATATTCCTTTCGGCATTAGTCGGCTTTACTGGCTCAGACTTTCAAAATTGTCACTCCTGATAAAAGTTGCCGATTCGATCCCCCCATCCTGTTTTCAAACCTAACCGGGGAAGGATAAAACCATCCCTCCCCGTATTAGAAATATAACAATCAAGACATTATCAATATCCTATATATTAAAACGAATCAATAACCGGCATTCTGCCAGAACCCTGTTCCCTCGACAGCGCTCAAATTGGTTATTGCATCAAGCTGAGCTTGCGGAATTGGCCTGAAATAATGGAAATCTTTAATATTGGCAGCACCTTGTGCATTGTAAGCCTTCACACGGCTAACAAGTGTTTTGGTGCGTTTCAGGTCGAACCAACGTTGTTGTTCACCGCAAAACTCAATGGCACGTTCATCGAGAATGGTGTTAATATCGACAGTCCCGGACAGCGAGTTGTCCTTGCCCGTGATGGCACGTTTGGCACGTAGCTGGTTCAGTGTAGCCAGTGCGGCTGCACTACCCGTTGTTGCCAATTCGGCCTCAGCTTTAATCAGGTACATTTCGGCCAGACGTAGTACGATTGCATCGCGGCTCGAAATATCGTGAGTCGGGTAAAGCGGATTGTAAACATCATCAAGAAATTTTTTGATACCCGGATAGGAGCACCATCCCGCAATCTTATAAGTATTATAACGGTCGTCACCATAAACATCCGATTTAACTTTAGCTGCCTCGGTAGGTAAAGCTGTAGCCGGATCAAGAGAGGTGAAAACCGGAATATCGCCATTCGCCATAAACTGAATGCGGTAGCGGCCTTTTGCCCATGCCTGTTTTGCCTTTCCTTCGGTAGAGTTACCATCCAGCGGACAATAGTAAATAGCCGTATCTTTTATTGATGTATACTTTTTAGAGCTTCCTTCCAATCCGGGAGCGATGGTATACGCTTCCAAAAGAGTGGCATTGGTACGCTGGTCGGTAGCACGGTTCTTGTCGAGAAGTTTCCACAGGTAAAGCGATGGCAGATAGCGGGTAAACCCACGTCCATAAGGTGAATAGGTATCAGCTACATAAACGTTGGCATTGGTTTTGATATTCTTCACATAGGCTGTCGATTCGCCCAAAACACGTACAAAAGTTTCTTTACCGTTACCTCCGAGATCTGATGCGCCATTGTTCCACAACGAAACAAACATCAGCAACATGGCACTGCCACCGCGGCTATAACCGGTACGGGTAATCAATGAATTGTAATCGAGGTTCGAACCATTTTTATCGGTTTTGTAACGTTTGGGAATACAGTTGGCCGGTGTGGTAATATCTGCCGAATAAGTAACCCCCCAGATAGCCTCTTTGTTGACAGTAATATCTTCGTTCTTCATCGTCCAGGTATCGGAATACTTATCGTAGAACGATGCAACCCCGCTGTTAATTACCTCAGCAGCCTCTGTTTTGGCCAGATCGTACAAATTCTTGCCCGAATAATCGGCATTGGTCGTAATACTGCTCTGCCCTAGCCACGAAGCGGCATAAAGCAATACACGGGCTTTCAACGCACGTGCTGCCCAGTAATTGGCACGGCCTTCAGATTTAATCCGATAATTGGCTGTTTCAAAAGCTTTTATCGAATTATCAAGATCCGAAAGAATGTTGCTGTAAACTTTTTCTTCGGAAATACGCTCAGGTGCAGTATTAATTGAAGATACCGGTTCGATATTATAAGGAATTGGTCCCCAAATATTCACCATGTGGAAATAGTAGAAAGCCCTCATAAAATAAGCTTCGCCCATATACTGGCTTTTCAACGCGTCGTTGATAAACTCGTTCAGCGGAACATATTTCAGCGCATTGTTACAAATGTCGGTTGCCGCATAAAATGCCTCCCAGTAATGGTCGAGACTGGCATTGTCAGTCGAATTACCATCAAGACTGATTGGGGTGATATTATACGAGTTAAGCGATTTCTGCTTGTTGTCGTAACCATAGTAAAACAGGTCCGTCCCCATTTCCGATAGCCCTAAACCAGCCTCCTTGCCATACCATGCCCGTCCGAAAACATAACAAGAGGCAACCAATCCGTCGATTCCCGACTTGGTAGAATAGGTTAAATCAGCCGTTGCACCAACTTTGTTGTCTTCTATCAGAAACTCAGAACACGAGGTAAAGCTTCCAAGAAATGCAACCGCTGTTAAAAGTGTTATATAAAATTTATGTTTCATTTCGATAATCGTTTAGTTGAATTAAAATTCGATGTTCGCACCAAAGACAACTTGCTTTGCCAATGGGAAACTAATGGAACCGCCGCGTTCGGGGTCGTAGTTATCGACTTCGCTGAATGTGATAAAATTTTTAAGCGAGCCGTAAACCCTTACACTACCCAATTTTAACTGCTTAATAAGCGTTTTGGGAAGATTGTAACCCAATGTAATATCTTTAATTTTCACATAGTCGGCCTTTTCGTACAATAGTGCACTTCCATAATTGGTATGAGGCGCACTCACAGAGCCTGGGTTCGGAAATTTTGCCGAAGGATTGGCCACTGTCCAATAATCAAGATCTGCCCAGTTGGCCGATTCGAAGTTCAATTGCGAGTTGAAATCATATGACATATAACCCCCAAGGCGAGCAAAAACCAGTACCGAAAGTGATATATCTTTATAGCTGAACGAATTGTTCATCCCAAAAATATGTTTTGGTGCCCGGCCATAGATTTTTTTGTCGCTGTCGTCGAGTGCACCATCATCGTTGCGGTCAACAATTTTGATAGTCCCCGGAGTACCATAGGTTGAGATATATTTCAACGTTTCGTTCGGATGACGGGCTGCCCAGTCAATTTTGAACTGATCGAATTCACCAACATCCCAGTTTCCGGCTGCTTCAAAATCATAATATGTACTAACCGGCTGGCCAACAATGTATGCTACATTTCCGTTGATATCCTTGTCAACGCCTTCGTACAGGCTGTAAACTTCATCTTTGTACGATGAGTAGGTCCATCCGATATCCCATTTAAAACGATTACCCTGAACAACGGCGGTGTTCAATGCCACTTCAATACCGTGACCTTTGGTTTCGCCAATGTTCGACAATACAGTGGGAAATACCGATGATGGCGGGGCCGAACGATAGAGCAACAAATCGGATGTGTGGCTGATAAAATAATCGATACTACCTGTGATACGGTTGTTCCACAATCCAAAGTCCAAACCGAAATTTAGCGCCTGAGTTGTTTCCCATTTCAGCTCTGTATTGCCAAGCTGGTCGGGAATATTTCCAACTAAGTCTTTAGCACCCAAATAATAATAAACAGGATAGGAACTCAACACCTGAAGCGTTTCGTAAGGATCGACGGCGGCATTGCCCGAAATACCATAACTGGCACGCAGTTTCAGGTTGTTCAAATCTGTAAAACCTTTCATGAAAGGCTCTTCACTCATACGCCATGCAACTGCAGCCGACGGGAAGTAACCCCATTTTTTCCCATCAGCCAACGTTGATGATCCATCGGCACGAACAGAAGCTTGTAACAGGTATTTATCTTTAAATTTGTAGTTTACACGTGTAAAATACGACAGCATCGCTTGTTTGACATAACCACTGGTAGTAGTTTGGGCAAGTATCTTGCTCAAATCGTAAAACGCACTTTGGTAATAGTGTTCTTTACCGGCATCGCCATAGGTCGATGTATTCTCCCTTACCGACTGGTTCATACTATGACCCAGCAAAAAGGTCATGTCATGTTCGGCTGTACCAAAATTGGTGTTCACATTCAGGGTGTTTTCCCAAGTGTATTTGGTCCCAATATTCCCGGTTGACGAAATATACGATGTGCCGGGCGATTGATAACGGGCTACGCTCTTGTAGTCCTGATACAAACCATCGCGAGAATTGTTCCGGTCGAGAGCGAAAATTGATTTGAAAACAATCCCTTTAATTGGGGTAACTTCCAAATAACCGGTACCAAAGATACGTGTCGATTCGATATTGCGCTGGTAATTGCCATCCAGCTCATCCATCAATGGGTTCACGTGGGCAGCATAGCGCGGATTTGGTGTTTCATAAATCTCTCCATCATTCAGGTAAGGATGGGTAATTGTGGTCATTTTCATCGACTGGCCAAATACGCTCGAGTTCCTCGAGTCATGATTTTTATAGGTAATCAACATGTTCATTCCCACTTTGAAAATGTCGTTGATTTTGTGATCGACCACCGCTTTGGCATTGTAGCGATCGAGTGCGTCTTTCTTCATCAATCCCTGTTCGTACATTGTACCCAACGAAAGGTTGAACGTAGTTTTGTCGCCACCACCGGCTACAGATAATTCGTAATTCTGGGTTAAACCATTCTGAAGGATAATATCCAGCCAGTCGGTGTAACTGCCATCATTATAAATATCCAATTCGGTAGTCCCGTCAGAAAGGCTTTCAGTCAAAACCTGCTCAATGGTCAGGTTGCTGTTACCCCAGTTTTTGCTGGCTGCATCGGCCTGATAGTTGGCTTTGTCAACCAAACGCTGTACCTCACGATTGCCATACATTACTTTTGGGACATCGGTCGGAGAGTTCGATGAGACGAAGGCATTCAGGTTGACCTTGGTTTTACCGGCCTTACCACGTTTTGTTGTGATTATGATAACCCCGTTGGCCCCTTTTGTCCCATAAATTGCAGTCGATGAAGCATCTTTCAGCACATCCATCGATTCAATGTCCGACGGGTTGATGTCGAGCGTTGAGCCATATTCTATTCCGTCGACCAAAATAAGGGGGCTGTTCGATGCCGAGATGGAGCGGTTACCACGCAAATTGATACTTAATCCGGCACCAGCCTGGCCATTGCTCTGCTGAATATCCAAACCGGGGACCTGAGCCTGCATGGCCTGCATGGCATTGCTCGATGTGGTACGGGCAATATCATCGGCTTTAACAGAAGCAACAGAGCCGGTCAAGTCTTTCTTTTTAACAACACCATAACCAACAGCAACCACTTCCTCAATCTGAAGGGTTCCGCTTTTCAGCTGTACATTTATCACACGCTGTCCGTTAATACTTATATCCTGAGGATCTAAGCCAATAAAAGATATATGCAATACATCTTTCTGCGCATCGGCAGGTGTTATGGCATAACTACCATCAGCATTGGTAATTACTCCATTGGTTGTGCCCTTCACAATCACGTTCGCGCCCGGAATAGGCTGATTGGTCTCATCTGTAACAATACCGGTTACCTGTTGTGCCCAAAGTTGCGCACCGGTAAAAATTACAAACAATGAGAACAGGCACGCTTTTCTACAAAAACTGTGCATCATTTTCATCATAGATTATTGTTTGAATTGATTAATATAAATTAGTTAATGGAACTTATTTTTTCATATTCGAGCGATGCCATGATAAATGGCCCTACCCCTTTGGGATCGTTGTCCCTGACCTCTTCTCCGATATAATATTCAAATGAACCATCGCGATAGGGGTCGCCTCCCAAACCGGCAACCGAGCAACAATTGGTCAGGCTAATGGTACCATCGCCATTATCCTTTATCAGTTTTGAAACGATTCCGTTGTAACCTTTCACTCCCGCATCCTTATATTCGGGCGCGATATATCCTTTTCTGACCGCTTTTAAAATGGCATAGGCAAACATCGATGAGGCCGTTGCCTCCAGGTAATTGCCTTCGCGGTTGCCCTGATCAATAACCTGATACCACAAACCGGTCTGGGCATCCTGATAACGGACAACACCTGTGACCACCTGATTTAAAATTTTTATAATCTCCTGATAACCGGGATGTTCTTTCGGAAAAAAATCCAAAACGTCAACCAGTGCCATAGCATACCAACCTTCGGCCCTTCCCCAATAATTGGGCGAACATCCGGTTGACTTATCAGCCCATCTTTGCGTTTTACTTTCGTCCCATCCGTGATAATTTAACCCGGTTTCCGGGTTGTAAGTGTGCTTATGAACTGTGGTAAATTGAAGTAAAATGTCATCAAAAGCCGCAGGTTCACTAAACATAACTGCATATTGGGCATAAAACGGAGCCCCCATATACAATCCATCGAGCCACATCTGATGTGGGTAGCGTTTCTTGTGCCAAAAACCTCCTTCCGAAGTGCGTGGGTGAGTATCGAGCTGATGGCGCATATAATTGATAGCCTTAGCATAACGCTCATCTTTAGTCACTTCGTACAATATAAACAGAAATTTACCTGAATTGAGCCGGTCGATATTATATTCTTCCAGTTTATACTCACTTATCGCGCCATTCGCATCAATCAGTTTGTCGGCATAAGTTTTGGCATAGTTGTAATATTGCTCCCCTCCGTTGGTTTTCCATAGTTCCAACATCGACTGGGCCACAAGGCCTTGGGTATAGTTCCAAATGGGTTTCGGATTATAATCGACACTCCATGGTTCCGGGAAATGCTTCATCTCGGAATCGGCCATTCTGATGGCACAAGCCACTCCACCTTTATCCGATTTTTGCGCGACCTGACTGCATCCTGGCAATATGCCAATAAGCAGGATGGCTGTCACGGTCAATAAGAACATTTTCTTCATTCCAAATTTGTTTTCTGCGACTTCATAAATGCCCGCCAACATCAGGTAACCCAACAATTATTGTCTGTCAGAAGAGAAAGAATATGATCAGCAAAATGAAAAGCGCCAACACAAGCAGGCCAATCATTCTGTTCGTACGGACAATTTTCCTTTTTAAATCGGAAGTTAACATTTGCCGGGGGTACATTTTTTCGTCAGTTTGATAGGCTAAAACTACTTCGAAACCGTTTAAAGAGAGAATAAATATGTATCAGGAATAGGTGGCTAAACTCCCACCAGCGGGAAATAATTCCCAAAAAGCGGGTGAAAAAATAACACCAACCAGTGGTGAAAATCAACAAAGAACTGCAAATCAATCAAATACACAATAACCTAAAATCCTTTATTCGGGCATTTGCTGATGGCTGGCAAATTCTGACGCACTCATTCCAAACTCTTGACGGAAACATTTTCTGAAATGCGACAAATCCCTGAAACCTACCGCATAGGCCACTTCCGATACATTCATTTTCTTTTGAATTAACAGTTGCGCCGCCCTTTTCAACCGTATGTTCCGAATAAATTCTTTCACGGTCATTTCGGTAAGGGCATCAAGCTTCCGGTAGAGTTGCATCCGGCTCACCCCTATGGCAATGGCAAATTTTTCGATATCAAAATCGGGGTCTGAGATATGATGCTCGACCACCTCAATCGCTTTGTGCAGAAAACGTTCATCAGGCGAACTGATAACCACATTGCGGGGCTGCAATACCATTTCTCCGGTAAATTTCTGCTTCAACGATTGGCGCAGGGCAAGTAGGTTCTCCACTTTGGTCTGCAAAATAGCAAGGTCGAACGGTTTGACAATGTAGTCATCGGCTCCCGAAGAAATCCCCTCAATTTCGTGCTCCCTGGAACCAAGTGCAGTGAGCAGCAAAATCGGGATATGCGATGTGCGTTCGTCTTTTCGTACCTTTCGGCAAAACTCAAAGCCATCCATCTCGGGCATCATCACATCGCTGATAATGATATCGGGAATGGTTTTCAGCGCAATCTGCCATCCTTCGGCACCTCCGGCAGCCTCGAGTACCTGGTAATTCGAAATAAAATGCGATTTGATAAAATAACGGACATCCGCGTTGTCGTCAATCAATAAAATAATCCGTTGTATTTGTGCGTCAACTTGTTCGCTATCTTTCTCGATAACTGTTTCCACTGATTTCGAAAGCTCACCCGCCAATCCGGGTGATACAAAATCGTCAACTTTGGCTTGTTCTTCGTAGTAAGGCAACCGCACAATAAATTTTGCCCCTTTCCCAGGCTTGCTCGATACCGTAATGGTTCCCTGATGTAATTTGACCAATTCCTTGGCCAACGCCAGGCCGATACCTGTTCCCTGTCCATTCGAGCCATTTTCCTGAAAGAAACGTACAAATATTTTTTGCAGGTTCGATTCGGCAATCCCAATACCATCATCTTTTACCGTTATCTCAATCAGTTTCTTTTCTACCGGACTGCTACTGCCATCGTTATCGATAACCAACGAAATATTGACCGAAATAGTACCCCCTTTCTGTGTGAATTTGAATGCATTCGACAAGAGGTTGGTAATAATCTTTCCCACCTTATCGCTGTCGAAACTGGCAATAATCTCTTTTCGCACCGAATTGAATTTCAATTCTATACCCTTCTCTTCGGCCAGATTATCAAACGAATGGACCAATCCGCCTATGTAGGTAACCATGTCGCCGCGGCTCAACGACAGTTTCAGGCTCCCCGATTCGAGTTTCCTGAAATCGAGTAACTGATTAATCAATCCCAACAGTTGAGTCGCATTTCGGTACATCACATCCAAGTGGCCGGGAATATCGCGTTCGGGAATAGCATGGCTCCTCATCTTTTCAAGCGGGCCCAGAATAAGTGTTAATGGGGTTCGGATTTCATGCGAAATGTTGGTGAAAAAGCGAAGTTTCATCATGTCAAGTTCATGCAGTTTCTTGGCCCTGAATTTTTCGTATACCAACTCATTTTTAAGCTTTTCTCTGTTTAACAAGAAATCGATTAAAGTATAAATCAGCCCTACAAAAGTGAGGAGCAAAATCAAACGAAACCACCAGGTACGCCAGAAAGGAGGCAACACATCAACTGCCAGCACCAATTCGGCGCTGCTCTCTTTCCGATCAATCGAAACGGTTTTTACCCTAAACCGATAGCTGTCAGGGTCGAGATTGGTATAGGTTACCGAACGAACAGATGATGGCTCATTCCATTCTTTATCAAATCCTTCCAAAAAATACGAATATTGTAACCCTTTGCTGTTGGCATAATCAAGCGAAGCAAAATCAAAAGTAATAACATTCTGATCGTAATCGACGGCAATGTGGTCGGTTTGCGAAATGCTGCGGGTAAGGATATCTTTGGGAGAATCGCCAATGGGAACATTTTTGTTGAAAATCCTTAATCCTGTCAATACAATTGGGGCGACATAGGAACCTCGGTTCAACTTTCCCGGATCGAAAATATTGAAACCGGCCACACCACCAAAAAGCAACTCGCCACTGGCCAGTTTCAAGGCTGCACCATAGCAAAACTGGTTGTTCAGAAACCCATCGCTCAGGGTATAGTTTCTGAAGCGCTCACTCTCAGGGTTAAATTTTGATAAGCCATTACTGGTACTTATCCATAAATAGCCTTGATTATCTTCTTGTATCGTAAGCGTTTGATTATTGACCAAACCCGATTTTTCGTTGTAAAACTCCTCAACCCCCTTCTCTTTCGAAAAAAGGGCAATTCCTTTGTTTTGAGTGGCCAGCCAGAAGCGCCCTTTCGAATCTTCAAGCACATATCTCACCGATTCAGGAAAACGCATGCTTTTTCCTGTCGTCAAATCGCGGATGAACAACTCGGTACGGGTACCCATCCACATTTGATTTTGGCTGTCTATCGAGAGCCAGTTGATTTGCTGACCGTTGGTAAACTCGGGATAACGAATAAAACTCTTGGTTGTATAATCAAACTTATTGATCTCAGTGTTGGTAGCTATCCAGATATTATTTTGCTTGTCGCAGGCTATCGCCCATATCCGGTTATCCGAAAGTGAGTTAGGATTTGTAGGATCGTTCAAATAGTGCGTGATTTTTCCGGTTTGCTGGTTCAGTACGTTCATCCCTCCCATAAAAGTTCCAATCCAGATGTTGCCTTGCTGGTCTTCGATCAATGCCTTTATACAATTTGAAGTCAATGAATTAAGCTTATCATCTTCGCGTTTCAGATAACGGAACCGGCCCGTATTTCGGTTGAAGATATTGACACCACCGCTTTCCGTGGCAATCCACAACTCGCCGTTGGGATGTGCCCAAAAGCCGTAAATTTCGCTGCTGTTCAGATAGCGGGTATCGGCCGGAATGGCTTTGTAACCTAAAATATTTTGCCGTTCTTCAATCAAAAAGTTGATTCCGCTGCGGGTACCAATCCAAACATCGCCTTTCACATCGTGTACTACACAAAGAATCGAATTGTTAACCAGGCTTTTGGGTTCACGTTCGTCGTGATTATAATACGAGGTAACCCCTCTGCCCTTTTCGTATATATACAGTCCGCCCCGGGTTCCAATCCAGTATTTGCCACTTTTGTCCTTTGCAATGGCCCTCACCGTGCGTGAGCGGTCGTTCGTTTCGTCAAGAGAGATGACAGCAGCCGTAAGGGTTGAAATATTGACATGATACAAACCATTCGAATAGGTTCCAATCCACATAGTGTTATCGTCATCGGGCACAATTTCCCAAATCTCTTCATTACTATTTGAAAAATTGGGAAGGCTTACCCGTTGAATCTGATTGGTATCAGGATTATATATCCATAATCCATGATCGGTTCCGATCCATATTCGGCCATTGCGGTCAGAACGGATCACCCTGAAATAGTCCGAAAAACTGGGATTATTCGATGGTAATATTTCCATCAACTGCTTATCCCCAAAGATTTTGAATAGCCTTGAATCGGTTCCTACCCAGATATTTCCTTGGGGATCTTCGGCTATTGATGCAACTGTAGTGCCGCGCAAGCGGTTGTCGGCCACTGTTTGAAACGGGTGCCCAAACTTTTCTTTGGCCGAATCGAACAGATTGAGCCCTCCTTGTTCGGTACCTACCCACAATCGTTCTTTGCTGTCTTCGAAAATAACCCGAACCAAATTTCCCCTCAACGATGTGGAATCATCGGGATTATGGGCAAATACCGTAAAGTTATATCCGTCGAACCGGTTTATCCCCTGTGAGGTTCCAAACCACATCCAACCCTTTTTATCTTGTAAGATACAATGAATCTGATTATTGGAAAGCCCGTCTTCCTGCGAGTAAAAATCGAAGCTCAGGTTATTTACATTGCCGATGGCTTTTGTCGAGCCGGGCAGCAGCAGACAAAAAAACAACAATATAACTGACAGGCCTTTGAATACCTTGTCGTTTGGCAACATCTCCATTCTTTTCATCCTATTCCCCGTTACAGCCGCTGCAATTATCGCTTACAGAAACTTACCGGTCAAAATAAACAAAAAAAAAGAGACGAACTACAATTTCAACTCGAACTTTGCCCGAACGCCAAATACCGGTGCACCTTGCTTCGACGAAGGTGTGACCCTCCAGATGGCTTCGACCCTGAATAGCCGGAAAATATTCTCGATGCCGGCCCCAACCTCGAGATAAGGCACTCCCGACTCCGAAATATTTACCGGAAAATCGACGATATCCCGATGTTTATTGCTAAGCGAACCCACCATACCTTTGGCCGAAAACACCTCGCGCAAGCCTGCCTTTTTAAGTCCCGGAACCCGGTTGAACAAAAAGCCGTTCAGGTGATATTCGACATAAGCGTTGATATACTTATCGTGGATAAACTCCATATAATTCATTAGGTTGAAGTCGTACGAAAAATAACCGACCGTTTCGTTCCCTCTTGGGATATCGAGCATTGTATAAGGCAATTTTCCAAAATAAACACCTCCTTCGACGGCATAGTGAAGATATGCCTGGCCGAAATAAATACCCTGTTTGATGGTTCCCAACAGTTTTCCGTAAAAATTTGACTGATCTCCGTAAAAAACTTTTCCCCCACCAACGGTTAAATGAATTATTGGATAGTCGCTCGACATATAGACCCGCATAAAGCGGTCATCAATCAATTTTTCTTTCCACGACAGGCGGGTATCGAGATAAAAATCGGCTGCAGCCACCGACCCCAGCGGATTTCCTCCCTGCAAAAATGGATAAAATGGTGGTGAGTAATGCCTGACATACGATGCCCCAATTTTATGGAGCAATCCGGGATACCATTCGTGTTCGTATTTCAGTTGAGCCTTTTGTTCCCGATAGAGTTCATCAAACTCGTCACGGGTAAAAAACTGAGAAACAAGGTTATTCTCAGTCGGGCTGAGCATATTTTCGTATAGGTTCAAAATTTTCTCATTTTCGCCCGAGCGGACTATTTTATCGTCGTACGAAAACATCAGCATCTGGCGGTAAATTGTCGGGAATTTATATCCCGCACCAAAAATCCCGTTGATTTTCCGGTTATCGAACCCATAGCCCAAACCTCCCCAAACCATAAACTTTGTACTAATCTCGGAACTGGTCCGTAATCCGGCAAAAATGTGGACTCCCTCCAACTTATTGAAATTAAACACGTTTGCATATGGACCAAATTCAAATTTTCCAAAGTCGTAATATCCCGTCATGCCCATTCTGGCCAAATTATTGGCAAACCGGATAAACTTAATTTGGTTAACGGTTTCGATGACCGATGTAACCATTCTCTCGTGTTCGTTCAACGGTTCGAGGCGGCCTGACTCCCAGTATGAAGCAGGCATATCGTCCGAACCAGGCAGCTTTATTGTTTCGTAACTCGAATTTTTGACGGTCAACTGCACGTCTCCCGGCTGGTTTACCGTTACACTATCGATAGTAGCCGCCTGACTAAAATAGAGCGAAAGGTGTTTTTTCGATGGATTATTCTGCGACGGAATATAATCGAAAACAGCATCAATCTGGTTGCGCCGGTAAAAGGGCACCGTGTCGTTCACCATCTGATAATTACTCTTTAACCGCATACTTTTCAGGAAATTAAGGCTACTGGCACCCGATAATGTACCATCGACCTCAATCAGCGAGAAGTTTCGGCTGTCGGCTGTCAAATAACCTTTAAACACCTTATCCCCTTCGCGTCGCGGGATAAAAGTGACCTTGTATTGTTTTCGTCCATCAACAACAGTGCTGTCAGAAAGGAAATATTTGTAATAAAACCAACCATTTTCGGCAAGCGGGCTAACAAAATTCTGATCGAAGAGATTGATGAAATTACTGTAAAAATTCACCTCCATATCGAGTGCGCTGGTGTAACCCGAAATCTCCAAATCGTTCAGTACCCCAATCCCCGAGGTCTTATCGGCAATCACCGTCGATTTGGCTTTGGGCGGATAGCGCTGCACCTCGTTGTAAACCAACTGTTCCGAGAAATACAATGGCAGAAATTTGGTACTGTCGGCATTGCTTTGAAAAACAGACTGGTTATTTCTGAACGCTTTAGAATCAATAATCCCTTTCCCGACATGGTTCAGGTGATACTCCCATTTGGTGTATTTTCGGTACGAGAAACGCGAATACTTATCGGGATTGTTGACCACTTTTGCCGAAATAATACGCCCCATCAAAGCCCTGATTGGCCCTTCGTCGGGACTGACCTTAATCTCCGAAATATCAATCACCTCCTCTTTCAATGCAATATTCAGCTCATTTACCGTTCCGGCTTCCACTTTCACGCTCTGTGGGAAAAACCCAACCGCCGATATAAGCAACCGGTCAAACTTCTCGCGCGTAGTCAACTGAAAATAACCTGTAGAATCGCTGATGGTGCCTATCATCGTATTTTTAAACACAATATTGGCGTAAGGAATAGGCTCGCCGCTATCAGCATCGGCAATCTTACCTTTCACGACAGTAGATTGGGCAATACACGTGAACGAGGTGATTGTCAGAAAACCCAAAAGAATAGTTATCAATGTAAAACTATTCCTGGCAGGATAATTTATTGCCTTGTTTATCATTTAACGAACTAAAACCGGTGACGAAAATGGCCAAATAGCGTTACATCCGACCAATTTCAATATCAATTTTACATTAAGTTATCGAAAGACTAACAGAATAGCCAAAAGGTTGCTTAATCAAACCGGATGGCCTTATCGGGCGATACCTTTGAAATATACCACGATGGCACAATCAGCATAACAAGGGTAACCAGTAAAGTTCCAATATTTAGCGCCAAGAGGTGAAGCACTTTCAGGTTTACCGGCACGGTAGTGAGATAATATGATTCAGGATCGAGCCTGAAAATTCCAAAATAGTGTTGTATCAAACAGAAACCTACTCCGGCAATATTGCCCCAAAGCAAACCTCGCCCGATAAGCATGGCCGAAAGATAGAGAAATACTTTCCGGATGGAGTGGTTTGCACTTCCCACCGATTTTAAAATTCCTATCATCGTTGTACGTTCCAAAATCAGGATCAACAGCGCCGACACCATGTTAAACCCGGCTACCAACACTATCAACGTCAGGATAATCCACACATTCATGTCGAGCAGGTTAAGCCAGTCGAATATCTGTGGATATTTATCCGCAATGGTCACAGGCCTTAGCATCGCATCGCCGTCCTCCGAATAACTGATGGTTGCCTCCCTGATTTTATCAGCCATTGGCTCCATGTTAGCAAAGTCGGTTATCACAATTTCGAACCCGCTCACCTGATCGTCCCGCCAATCGTTCAGCCGCTTAATCTGGTTGACATCGGCCACCACAAACAGACGGTCCAACTCTTCGAGGCTCGACTGATAAATACCCGAAATGGTAAAACGGCGCATCCTTGGGGCAGTCGACAGTTCGTTCAGAAAATAACAATAAAGCGGCCCTCCTGTTTTCAACTTTAATTGCGAAGCTATCTGCCTCGAAACCAACACCTGATCGCTACGGCCGGTATCGCTGTATGCCGGAAGGCTACCTTCGACCAGATTCTGACGAAAAAAAGTCCAGTCATAATCAGACCCTACCCCTTTCAATACCATGCCCAACATTTCGTCGTCAGTTTTGATGATACCGGGCTTGGTCGCAAAAACCTGAACATGTTCAATTCCCGACATCGCTTTCAACTGCGGAAGCCAGGTTTGATTTTCCTGAACCGGCATGGTTTCGTACGAGCTGTTCGAATCGAAATTCACCAACTGGATATGGGCCCCGAAACCTATTACTTTATTCCGCACCTCTTTCTTGAAGCCGGTGACAACTGCCACTGAAACAATCATCACCAGCAATCCAAAGGCAATGCCAAATACCGCAACCGAAATTATCGATTGCGAAAAGCGCTTCCGGTTGCTTTTGTCAGAAAAGATGCGACGGGCTATAAACAGTTCAAGGTTGATACGCGACACGACAATTACTTTTGGGTAAAAATAGCCTTTTTTTCAAATATGCCGAAAACACTGTCTTCCGTCAACCGACCACAGTATCGCATAAATACACTACCTTTGCCACAGAACAACTTTCAATATTTATGATTGTAAGAGCCAAAAAGAACCTCGGACAACATTTTCTAAACGACCAAAATATCGCTGCTGATATTGTCGGTGCGTTACAGGCCCGTGGCGTAACAAAAGTGCTTGAAATTGGCCCGGGAATGGGCGTGCTGACCGGCTTCTTGCTCGCCAATCCTGGTTACGAAACTTCGGTTATTGAAATTGACCACGAATCGGTCGACTATCTGAAGATCCATTTTCAGGCGTTGCAAGGCCGAATTATTGAAGGTGATTTTCTGAAACTCGACCCCACACAATATTTCGATCATCAGCCTTTTGCCGTAATAGGCAACTTCCCCTATAATATCTCGTCGCAGATTCTTTTTAAAGTGCTGGCACACCGCGATCTGGTTCCCGAGGTTGTCGGGATGTTTCAGAAAGAGGTAGCCGAGCGTATTGCTTCAGGACCCGGATCGAAAGAATACGGTATACTGAGTGTCCTTTTGCAGGCATGGTACGATATTGAATATCTTTTTACCGTTCACGAACATGTTTTCACCCCTCCACCCAAAGTTAAATCGGGTGTGATACGGCTGACCCGTAACTCAAAAAACGAATTGGGATGCAACGAGAAACTGTTTGTTGAAATCGTTAAACAGACCTTTAACCAACGGCGAAAAATGTTACGCAATACCTTGCGCATGATTACCCCACGGTTCGACGAACTGCCACCTGAACTACTCACCCGTCGCCCCGAACAGCTCTCGGTCGGTGAGTTTGTTGAATTGACAAAAATGATAGAGAGAATTCAATAACGAGTAATAATCCCTTTTTCAAATGGTATTCATTGCCGTAACCGGATCGAGCGAGGCCGCTTTTTTGGCCGGAATGGTACCGGCAACCAACCCTATAATGGCACTCACAGCTAAACCCGTAATAATATTTCCTAACGATAAGTGCAGTTCAAAATCGAACGCACTTTTGGCTATCAGCGTTCCAAAATAAATTAAAACAAGTCCAAGGGCTCCTCCAATCAGCGAAAGCACGCTGGCTTCGAAAAGAAACTCTAGCAACACAAATTTACTTTTGGCACCAAGTGCTTTTTGGATACCAATAATTTTAGTGCGTTCACGAACCGAGACAAACATAATATTGGCAATTCCAAAACCGCCAACTAAGATTGAAAAGCCTCCGATAATCCATCCTGCGATATTAAAAACGGCAAAAAGGCTATCGAGTTGTCCGGAAATCAAACTCACTTCGTTCAACGCAAAATCATTTTCATCAGCCGGTTTAATTCGACGAATCGCCCGCATTACCCCCTCAAGTTCCTCTTTCAAACGCATGGCATTCACATCCGGCTTCCCTTTGATGATAATGCTTTGCCCCAAATCCATTTTAGGGTCAATCATTCGCGAGGCAAACTTGACTGGGACTAAAATCCGGTTATCCATACTGGTTCCAAACATATCTTCGCCCATTTTTTGAAACGAACCAATAATGTAAAGGGTAAAACCTTGCACTTTTATCGTTTGACCGGTAGCCGGTATATTCGGGAAAAGTTGAGTGGCAAGTGTCGAACCAATCATGGCAAAAGCCGAAGCGCCGTTAAGCTCATCGTCGGTAAACGGACGTCCTGCTTCCACTTTCAGGTCCCAGGCTTCCATCAATCCCGACGTACTGCCCAGTACGGTAACATCGTCAGCTTTATTGCTTCCCGATTGAATGGTGCGGTTAAAGCCAAAATTATAAATTACATACTGACTAAGCTGGCTGCGCCGCTGTATCTCTTCCGATTCGGTCAGTTTAGGGACAGGTCGGTTCAGGTATTTCCACCAGGGATATTCGCTTTCGCCGGGTGGCGGTGTCCAGGGCCATTTCTGTATATAAACCACATTGCCCCCCAGTTTATCCATACTGTTCCTTACCGTTCGCTCCATCGAATCGAAAATGGTGAAAATGGATATAATGGAAAAGATGCCAATGGTGATTCCCAATAACGACAAAAAAGTACGAAGCTGATTTACCACCAACGATTTGTAGGCAAACTTAAAACTCTCGGCCACTAACTTCAGAAACAGCATAAATCTCTTTTTTTTCGAAGGTTGTTCCTCTGTTGGCTACGGCTGTCACAAAATGCTCAGCACCGATAGCCAATTCCGCTGAATTATGGTTGAAAGGTAAGCTTTTTTTCCTTACCTAAATCATTAAAAACTTTTGTTAAATTGTCAAAAAGGCGCTTTAATTCTTTCCGATTACTTAAACCTTTTTACTACTTTTGCACGAAAATATTAAGGAATTTATAATGAGTGAATTAAAAAATATAAAATCTGCCCTAATCTCGGTTTATCATAAAGATGGATTAGAGGAGATCATCCAAAAGTTAAATCAATCAGGCGTTCATTTTTATTCGACAGGTGGCACAAAAGATTTTATTGAAGGATTGGGAATCGCTGTCACAGCGGTGGAAGAGATTACCGGCTATCCGTCAATTCTGGGAGGAAGGGTAAAAACACTACACCCCAAAGTTTTTGGTGGAATATTGGCCCGGCGTGAAAATGAGGGCGACCTGAAACAATTGGCCCAATACGAAATTCCCGAGATAGACCTGATAATTGTTGACCTTTACCCATTCGAAGCCACTGTTGCCTCCGGTGCAGCCCATGACGACATTATCGAAAAAATCGACATTGGCGGGATATCGCTCATCAGAGGGGCGGCCAAAAACTACAAAGATGTCGTTATCGTATCGAATCAGGGACAATACGCCCGTCTGCTCGGTTTGTTGAACGAACAAAACAATGCCACTTCGCTCGAAGATCGCCTCTGGTTTGCCCGCGAAGCTTTTGCCACTTCATCGCACTACGATTCGGCTATCTTTAACTATTTTGCGGGTGATGAACCGGCATCGTTTCGCCAAAGCCTCAATGGCTCCAAAACGCTCCGCTACGGCGAGAATCCGCATCAAAAAGGGACATTCTACGGCCAATTCGAAGCAATGTTCGACCAATTGCAGGGAAAAGAGATATCATACAACAACTTGCTCGATATCGATGCAGCCGTCAATCTTATCGACGAATTCAGCGACACCACTTTCGCCATTCTGAAACACAACAATGCCTGTGGCTGTGCATCGCGCGAAAACATGCTCGATGCATACAAATCGGCGCTGGCCGGTGATCCGGTATCGGCTTTCGGCGGTATATTTGTAACAAATAAAGTGGTCGACAAAGAAACGGCCGAAGAGGCTTCGAAAATTTTCTTCGAAGTATTTATTGCTCCCGGCTACGATGCCGAGGCTCTTGAAATCTTCAAAGCGAAGAAAAATCTTATTATTTTGGTAAGAAAAGCTATCGAACTTCCGACAAACCAGTATCGTACAGTGCTGAACGGTGTAATTGCCCAGGAACGCGACCTGAAAATTGAAACTGCCGGAGATCTGAAACCGGTTACAATCATTTCACCGGACAACAACCAATTATCAGATTTATTATTTGCAAACCGTTTGGTAAAACAATCCAAATCTAATACTATTGTACTGGCCAAAGACAAACAACTTTTAGCCAGCGGTGTCGGTCAAACATCGAGAGTCGATGCATTGCGTCAGGCTATCGAAAAAGCCAAATCTTTTGGGTTCGACCTGAAAGGTGCAGTAATGGCTTCCGATGCATTCTTTCCATTCCCCGATTGCGTGGAGATTGCCCATAACGAGGGTATCGATACGGTTATCCAACCGGGTGGTTCAATCCGTGACAAAGATTCTGTCGACTATTGCAATAACAACAATATGTCGATGGTGGTCACCGGTTTCAGACATTTTAAACATTAATTTTTTTTGATAATAACGAAAAAACTACAATAGCTCATGGGTTTATTTTCATTTCTTACTCAGGAAATAGCTATCGACCTTGGAACAGCCAATACCATTATTATACACAATGGCAAAGTGGTGGTTGACGAACCATCGGTTGTTACCATCGATATGAAGACTGAAAAACTGGTTGCCATTGGGGAAAAAGCCCGACAGATGCAGGGCAAAACCCACGCCAACCTGAAAACCATCCGTCCGCTCCGCGACGGGGTAATTGCCGACTTTAATGCAGCAGAACAGATGATTCGCGGGATGATCAAAATGATCAATCCCAAAAGCAAATTCTTCTCTCCAGCGCTGAAAATGGTGGTCTGTATCCCTTCCGGTTCGACCGAAGTTGAAATCAGGGCCGTACGCGACTCATCGGAACATGCCGGCGGACGCGACGTTTACATGATTTATGAACCGATGGCTGCGGCTATCGGTATCGGCCTTGATGTAGAAGCCCCTGAAGGCAATATGGTGGTTGACATCGGTGGTGGGACCACCGAAATTGCCGTAATTTCACTCGGCGGTATCGTAACCAATAAATCGATCCGTATTGCCGGCGACGATTTGACCAACGATATCATGGAATATATGCGCCACCAACACAATATCAAAATTGGGGAACGCACGGCCGAAGAGATTAAAATCAATGTAGGTGCAGCCATCTCTGAACTGGATGAGCCACCGGCAGACTATATCGTGCAAGGCCCGAACCAGATGACGGCGCTACCCATCGAAGTACCGGTATCGTATCAGGAAATTGCCCACTGTCTCGACAAATCGATATCTAAAATCGAAACTGCTATTTTGAGTGCCCTCGAACAGACACCACCCGAACTATATGCCGATATTGTCAATCGCGGTATCTGGCTGGCTGGCGGCGGTGCATTGCTGCGCGGATTGGACAAACGGTTATACGACAAAATCAACATTCCGTTTAAAATAGCCGATGACCCGCTTAGGGCAGTGGCTCGCGGTACCGGTGTCGCGCTCAAAAATGTCGATAAATTCTCTTTCCTGCTGCGCTGATAGCATTACTTTACAGTCGGCTGTTTTTGGTAAAATATGAGGAACTTAATCAGGATTTTGCTGAGGTATCATTATGTTTTTATCTTCCTGTTCTTGGAGATAATCTCGTTGACCATGATTATTAGCTACAATAATTATCAGCGGGCCAAATTTCTGACATCAAGCAATTTTCTTACCGGATCAATCTATGAAAGGTTTTCAACCTTTACCCAGTTTTTCGACTTGAAGGCTGCCAATAACGAATTGATACAGGAGAACCTCAGGCTGCGCACCACGTTGCAGTCTTATATTCAGCAACGCAATATGGCTGTTGGCAATCTTGAGGTGCCGCTCGACTTAACCCCGATAGACACGCTGAAAGGCGACTCGGCCAGAAAGGTTATTTACGCCTTCACGACCGGACGAATCGTCAACAACTCGGTCAATCAGCGGCACAATTTTATCACCATCAACAAAGGGCGCCGACAGGGTGTCAGGCCCGATATGGGCGTTATCTCGGCAGGGAAAGTGGTTGGTTTGGTTACCAACGTATCGGACAATTACAGTACGGCCATTTCGGTACTCAACTCCAAATGGAAACTGAGCGCAAAAATTAAGAGCAACGACTATTTTGGATCACTTTCATGGAATGGAAGAGATTACCGCACGGTTCAGCTCAACGAAATCCCCTACCATGTTATGGTGAACAAAGGCGATACCGTGGTTACCACCGGTTTCTCGTCCAGTTTTCCTGAAGGGATAATGATTGGCACCATAGCCGACTACTCGATTGGCAGCGGAAGCAATTTCTACAAGATTGAAGTAACGTTAGCCGCAGATTTCAGGAGCCTTGTGGAGGTAGCACTGGTAGAGAATAAACACAGATCGGAAATCAAACAACTTGAATCACTGAATAATACCAATGATAATTAATATCCTGAAATACGCATTGATTTTCGTTGTATCGGTGATGCTACAGGTGCTGGTTTTCAACAATATCCTGATAGCAAAAATGATTTCGCCATTCTTTTATATTCTCTTTATCCTGCTGTTGCCATTCGAAACGCCCCGTTCAGCCATGCTGGTCCTTGCGTTTGTTTTAGGCCTTTCTATCGATGCATTCAACAATACGCTTGGCGTACATGCCGCAGCCTCGGTGCTGGTTGCCTATCTCAGGCCGTCGCTCCTTTCGTTGATCTCATCGCGCGAAACCCTTGAATCGACAGTGGAACCAAGAGTGGCCAATATGAGCCTGCAATGGTTTACCGGATACACCGCCTTTATTGTGACCATCCATCATTTCACCCTTTTCCTGCTTGAAGCTTTCACCTTTTCAGGATTCTTTTTCACACTCCTGCGAGCCGGATTAAGTTCTGTTTTCACAATAATTTTGATAGTTTTGAGTCAGTTTCTGATGTTCAGAAAATAACCAACCAGTCAATCAATCTCAGGTGGATACTTTTACAAAGCGCAAATACTTACTGATAGGCATCTTTAGCGGAGTTGCCTTTATCATCATATTGCGCTTGTTCTTTATCCAGGTGTTAAGCCCTTCATACAAAATCTCGGCTGCAAGTAACGTATTGCGCCGCGTGGTCAATTATCCGGCCCGAGGGTTGATATACGACCGTAACGAAAAACTGCTCGTCTACAATCAGGCAGCCTACGACGTACAGGTTATTCCCCGTGAACTAAAAGCTTTCGACACGCTTGCCTTTTGCCGCATTGTGGGGGTCGAAAAAGAAGAATTGGTAACCGAACTGAAGAAAGCCAAAAGTTATTCGCGGTACAAGCCATCGGCCGTTATCAAACAACTCTCATCGCAACGCTATGCCATATTGCAGGAGCAATTGTTCAAATATCCGGGATTTTATATTCAGGCCCGAACGCTGCGACAATATCCCGACCTGATTGCAGCCCATATTTTAGGTTATGTGGGGGAAGTTGACCAGCGGCAAATCGACCAAAACCCTTACTACGAGAGTGGCGACTACATTGGCAAAATTGGTCTCGAACAGGCTTACGAGGAAGAACTTCGGGGTACCAAAGGGATCAATTATATGATGGTCGATGTCCATAACCGCGTAAAAGGATCGTTCGAAAACGGGAAGCTCGACACGGCAGCAATGATTGGGAAAAACCTTGTATCAACACTCGACGCCGATATCCAACGCTATGCCGAAATGTTGCTTGTGGGCAAAGTGGGCAGCGTGGTAGCCATCGAACCTTCGACCGGCGAAATATTGGTATTGGCCAGTTCCCCATCCTTCGACCCCGGAATGTTTATTGGCCGCGAAAGGACCAAAAACTACCGTAACCTGCTTAACGATCCGCTGAAACCAATGCTCAACCGGGCTATCTCCTCCTCCTACCCGCCCGGATCAACATTTAAACTGGCCAATGCCATTATCGGCCTCGAAGAGGGGGTAATTGGCGACGATGTAAGATATTCATGCCACGGACCAGGTTCAACGCCCATCAAATGTACCCACAATCACGAAACGCCGCTTGGGCTTACCGCCGCTATCCGCGAATCGTGCAACTCCTATTTCTTTCAGGCTTTCAGGGCAACCATCAACAAATATCATAATGCCGAAGAGGGTTTCGAAGCCTGGCGCAACCACCTGCTCGATTTAGGCTTTGGCCAGAAAATAGGAGCCGACCTGCCGGCCGAATCGGCTGGTAATATCCCAAAAACCTCGTACTACGACCGTTTCTTTGGAAAGAACAGGTGGAATGTGATGACTATCCGCTCATTATCTATCGGACAGGGCGAGCTGCTGCTCACTCCGCTCCAAATGGCTAACATGGTGGCAACCATTGCCAACCGTGGGTATTATGTTTCACCACATATTGTGAAGAAGATTCAAAACTACGACCGCTCGGAAACAACGCTCCAGTTCGAAAAGCATGTCACACAGGTGCGGCCCGAACTGGCTGAGATTGTCGTTAACGGGATGGAAAAAGTGGTCGAATCGGGAACCGCACGTACCGCTGCCAGACTCGACAGTGTGATTGTATGCGGGAAAACAGGGACCATACAAAACCCGCACGGTGAAGCCCACTCGGCATTTGTAGCCTTTGCCCCTAAATACAATCCCAAAATTGCCATTGCTGTTTATGTCGAAAATGGCGTTTGGGGGGCCCGGTATGCGGCTCCGATTGCCAGTTTGATTATCGAAAAATATCTGTGCGACTCGATTGCGCCACGGCGAAAATACCTTGAGCAAAATATGCTCACTTCAAATATTATTGGTGACCAATTACTTAGCGGAGGCGATTGAAAAACAGGGACAACATATGGCTTAATCTCGACTGGATAACGGTATTTATCTATCTGGCACTGGTATTGCTGGGGTGGATTAACATTTACGCAGCGGTCTACGACGAAGAACATCAGAACATTCTCGATATCAGTCAGCGATACGGAAAGCAATTGATCTGGATTGTGGCGGGTATTTTTATTGCTATCATGGTATTACTTATCGACAGTAAATTTTATGCTGCATTTGCCTATCATTTCTACGGCCTAATTTTGCTCCTGCTTGTTGGTGTACTCTTTTTCGGGAAAGAGGTAAATGGTGCCCGTTCGTGGTTCGAAATTGGGGGCGTTGGCCTCCAGCCTGCCGAGTTGGGGAAATTTGCCACCAATCTGGCCATTGCCAAATATATCAGCCAGTTCAATTTTAAGATGGAACAGGTCAAATCGTATCTTGTTTTAGGCGCTCTGATTGCCGTTCCGGCCCTGGTTATCATTATGCAAAACGATACCGGCTCGGCGTTGGTTTATGCGGTCTTTATTTTGGTTTTCTATCGCGAAGGGTTAAATGGTATGGTGCTCTTCTGGGGGTTTGCTGCCGCCGTCCTTTTTGTACTCGCTCTGGTGCTTAATCCATTCATGTTATTGCTATTTCTGGTGGTGATATCGATAATTGCCTTTGGTGTAGTGCGTCAAAGCATCAAGGAAGTTATCCGGGGGCTTATTATCGTCGGAATACTTTTCGGATTGGCTATCGGGGCCAACCTCATTTTTCACCTTGGAGGCTCCAATTTCCACATGCTGTTGGTTGCGACCATCATATCTATCGTGACAATGATTATTTACGGTTTGAAAAACCATATCCGACAGGTTATTTTCGTATTGCTCTTCTTCTTTTTCTCGGTTGGAATTACCATGTCGGTCAATTATTTCTACCAAAATACGCTGGCAGAACATCAACGTGCCCGAATTGACGAACTGCTTGGCATCAGTTCCGATCCGCTTGGGGCAGGTTATAATGTGAACCAGTCAAAGATTGCCATCGGCTCGGGCGGGCTGTTGGGCAAAGGTTTCCTGAAAGGAACACAAACCAAATATAATTTTGTGCCCGAACAAAGTACCGACTTTATCTTCTGTACCGTAGGCGAAGAGTGGGGTTTTGTTGGCTCAACCGTTATCATTGGGCTCTTCGTTTTTCTCTTCATCCGAATCATTAACCTTGCCGAAAGGCAGCGTTCACGCTTTAGTCGGGTATATGGTTATGGTGTAGCAGGCATTCTCTTCTTTCACTTCGCGGTCAATATATCGATGACCATCGGACTGGCTCCCGTAATTGGTATCCCGTTGCCTTTCTTTAGCTATGGTGGTTCCTCGCTGTGGGCTTTCACCATTTTGCTTTTCATTTTCCTGAGGCTCGATGCCAGCCGAGGCGAAAACCTGCGATAATCCAACGGCTATCCAGGCAATTCGCTTGCTCTATCCGGATACGCCGTTAATGCGCCCAATGATTCAGCCCCGGACGGGCGATGGGATAACCACCTTCATTTTCGACATAGGTAATTAATTCAGGAAAGAAGGCAGAGAAAATAGCGGCAAATAGCTGGTATTCTTTCCGAAGCAAGGCCAGGGCATATTCACTCTCTTCGGGCAACGATGTGCGGTTGCCCATTATCCTCAGCGACTGTTCAATCCCACTTAAATCGGCATACGAAGTGAGCCGCTTGTGCTGAATCATAAACGGGATGAAGAGCTTGACGTGCGTGGGCAGAACCATAAAATTTTGCAGCAACAACGCATAAAAGTTCTTCGAATACTGTTTCAGCGGAACAGCGCTGTAGTGGCTCCATGCCGAAGCCAGAAAGTGGTCAAAAAAAATGTCGGTCACTACGCCGGCGTATTTCCCGTATCCAGGCCGGAGCAACCGGTTACACTCCTTCACCAACGGATGGTGGTCGGTAAAATGGTCAATCAGGCGATGCAACAGAATGCCTTGCTGAATATCTTCGCGGTAACCGAGAAACTGCTTTCCCTTCACATAGTCGCCGATAAAATTGCCAATTTTGATTCCATCCGAATCGCCCGAAAGATAGATATGCGCCAAATAATTCATGGTTTCAAAAATAGATGAATTGAAAACAGCCTCAAATTGTTTACGCAAGTAATGGTGATAAGTCAGCAAAAATGAAAAAATAAATTTGTAAATTTTCGCTGATAACCAACTAAATTCTGCAAGTCATGGAACCGAGAAAAGTAATCATCATTGGTGCCGCAGGGCGCGATTTTCACAATTTCAACATGCTTTTCCGCCATAACCGGGCATACAAAGTTGTGGCATTTACCGCCTACCAGATTCCCGATATCGATGGACGAAAATATCCGGCATCGCTGGCCGGCCCCGATTTGTACCCTGACGGGATTCCCATTGTTTCGCAAAATGGACTGGCCCAACTGATAAAAACAACCCTTGCCGGCGAATGTATCTTTTCGTACAGCGACATCTCCTACCAAAAACTGATGAATATTGGCGCCGAGGTAAACAGTGCCGGGGCTGCATTTACACTTCCTTCGCCAGCCGAAACCATGTTGAAAAGCACCAAACCCATTATATCGGTCTGTGCTGTCAGAACCGGGGCCGGTAAAAGCCAGACCTCACGAAAAGTGATTGAACTGTTGCTAAAGCAGGGGTTAAAAGTAATCGCCGTACGCCACCCGATGCCTTACGGCGATCTGGCACTGCAAAAAGTACAGCGGTTTGCCACCATCGATGATTTGTCCAGACACCAATGCACCATCGAAGAGATGGAGGAATATGAACCCCATATCGTAAGGGGAAATGTGATTTATGCCGGAGTCGATTATCAAGCCATCCTGCGGGCTGCTGAAAACGACCCTGATGGTTGCGATGTCATTGTCTGGGATGGCGGCAACAACGACTTTCCCTTCTTTAGACCCGACCTTGCCATAGCCGTTGCCGACCCCATGCGACCCAATGCCGAAATCAGTTACTATCCGGGCGAAGTCAATATCCGAATGGCCGATGTGGTTATCATCAATAAAATCGACAGTGCCCTTCCCTCCGATATCGAAACCGTCAGAAAGAACATCAGCAGGCTAAATCCCGAAGCCATTTTAATTGAGGCCGCCTCGCCGGTTGCGGTTACCCAACCCACCTTAATCCGCGGGAAAAGGGTATTGGTTGTCGAAGACGGGCCAACCCTCACCCACGGTGAAATGAAAATCGGGGCAGGGACCGTAGCCGCACAAAAATTCGGAGCAAAAGAAATTGTCGACCCCAGGCCATGGCTCACCGGCAAACTGGCTGAAACATTCAAAATCTATCCCGAAATAGGGACCATTCTCCCGGCTATGGGTTACGGGAAACAGCAGATCAACGATCTGGAAGCCACCATCAACCAGAGCGACTGCGATACGGTAATTATAGGAACCCCTATCGATTTGGGGCGAATTATCAATATCAATAAACCATCAACACGGGTATCGTATGATTTGGAAGAGATAGGGGCACCCAAACTCGATTCGGTTATTGCTGATTTTTGCCGGAAAATGAAGCTGTAAGCTTCGCAACTAAAGCCTGATAAACACATCGCAAAATGATGCGCTACTCCGTTACTTTCCGGTGTGTTTTCCTTTTTGCCCCTCACCCCATAACTGCTGACCAAAAGCCATGATCATTACCCCGGCCGTGGCAATTATCCCGCCAACAATCTGATAACCAAAAGGCAATGTACCAAAACAGATATAGGCAAAAGGAATAATAATCAATCCTTTTAGCGACTGAATGATGGTTCCCCGCGAAGCCTCTATATATTGATAGGCCTTATATGCCAGCAAAATAGCCAGTACCGGGTCGAGAATTGCCGCTGCTGAGATATTCATCAAGGCTCTCCCCGATAATGTCAAAGCCTCACCGGTAGAAAAGAACCAGACAGACGAAAAGAGTAACAGCCAAAAGGTACGATTGAGCGAAAGTGTCGCGGGCGGTATTCGATCCACTTTTGCCCTTACAATCACTGTGGCAGTAGCTGCCCCCAAACAATTGAGCACAACCAGCCCGGCGCCCGGAATAAAAAAGCTGCTGAGCGACAAATTGCCCGAATAACCGGTAACGACAGCACCAGCAAAAACCAGCAAAACCCCGCCGCTCTCAATCAAGGTGAAACGTTCTTTCAGGAAAAGAAAGCCAAGAATAGTGGTAAAAAGCGGAAAAAGGTTACCGAGAAATCCGGTCACAGAGGGCTCGGTGATAGCGTTTACCGAAGCATAAAAGGTCGATACTGTAAACGATTCGAGCAAGCCGAGCAGCGGAAAAACCCACCAGATGCCCCTTACCGAACGATAATCGGGACGATTCTTTCCCGAAATAAAAAACAACACCAGATTGACCCCAAAACCTACACTAAAAGCAACAAAGAGAAAAAGCGGAAGGCTCACCTCGTTCAATGCTGCTTTACTGAAAACGTAAACATTGCTAAAGGCGAGTGTCGACAATATGGTAAGCCAGTACCCTTTTAGAATGGAAGATTTCATAGCGGACTAAAATAGACAAAATATCGGACTGGAATCAAGCAAGGGGCAATTGGGCCAATTTTATTCCCGATTGACAGAAAAATCGTTTCAAAATAAATCAAAACAGGCTTATCGGCTTCTTTAAAACTAATAATCAACACATTAAAAACAAAACAGAGAGATAAACCGCGTCGTTTGGGCAAGATTTCCCCTTGTCGGACAACATTTTTTTCAGCCGTCAATATTATTTTTTTCCATTTCACTAAAAAAAGATGAAAAAAAATGGTAACAAATTCATACACATTCCTATTAATAGATAGGAATATGAAATAAGAAGACTGAGGTTTTTCTTATGATTAAAAGTTCATTGAAAATTATAGGCTGATACATCTTCCTTTTTTTGGGGAAGCTGGGATAAAGGTTATTCAAATTTGTTTCAAATCGTTGAAGCAGCGTGTTTTTTTGATCGGGATTCCCTATATTTGTAATAACAGCTATGAATATGGGACATCATTACTCTGACAATGAAATTGTCGATAAGATAAAAAGCGGCGACAGCAATGCTTTTAAATATTTGGTTGACGAAATGTTACCTGCTATCACTTATTATACTATCCGTAATGGCGGTAACGAAGAGGATGCCAAAGATCTGTTTCAGGACGCGCTTTTTATTTTAATTGAAAAGATACGCACAACGAACTTCGTATTGGGCAGCTCTTTGTCGACCTACCTCTATGCCATTTGCAAGAATATATGGACCATGACAATGGAAAAACGCAGGGCCGCGCAAAACTATCAGAAACATATCCAGGACAACCTTACCGATAACGAAACACCGGAACAATTCGATAGTGAATTTTACGAAAAAATCTTTATGAAGAGCTTTCAGGGAATGGAGGAACAGTGTCAGACTATTTTAAGAATGTACTGGACAGAAATTCCACCCGAGAAAATAGCATCGGCAATGGAATTTAGCTATGGCTATCTGCGCAAGCGCAAAAGCGAGTGCATGAAAGAGCTGAAAAGAAGGATAATGGTACATCCCGACTTCAAGGAACTTGAAGTCAATCTGAATATCAGGTAACCTTTAAACAATACTGGAAATGACCAATTATACCAATGTCATCATCAAATATTTGTTGGGCGAACTTACCCCTGCCGAAAAAGAACATTTCGAAATGGAGTTGAAGTTCAACAAACAGTTGCAAGTCGAATACAATTTGCAGCTTAAAATGGATCGTTACATGCGTGCCCGTCTTAAATTTGAAGATGCCGAAAACGATCCCCTCCTCGAACTCGCCGAAGCACAGTCGAAAAACGACATCAACTATTTTCTCGATAAGCTGAACGAGAGAGGGAGCAACCGGAACAAAATGACAATTGAAGAGATGCTCAGTTCGAAACTCGAAGAAGCAGAGATTGAGCTTGCCATCAGTGGCGTGAACAACGAAATCGATAAATGGACCACCGACTGGAGCACCCAGCGCAGAAAACGGCAGCAAACCGTCGACGCCTATCAGGTGGTAAGCTATGTTCAGTCGTTCAAACCCGTGCAATACAATGCCCCATCGGCATGGCATTCACGCAGAAAAACAACATGGGTTATCGGATTAGGTTCTACATTGTTGCTGCTGCTGGCCCTGCTGCTTGGAACATTCAACCCCCACTACTCCGACAGCGAACTCTATGACATGAGCTACGAGCCACTGAGCAATGTATCGTTTGTACAACGGAGTGCTGCAACTGCTGCTCCCAAAACGATAAAAGAGGGGATTGAAAGCTATCAGGCCGGCAATTATCAGGCCGCCGCCGAAGCATTTGGCAAAACACTCCACGAAAATAGCGAACACCCCGAGCTAATGCTTTTCGCAGCCCTTACCAAAATGGCCAACAGCGATTACAATGGCGCTATAGAGCAGTTTAACCTCCTGCTAAACACTTCCGAACAATACAATCTCGAAGCCAAATGGTACCTCGGGCTATGCTATCTCAAAACCGGCGACCATCTGAAAACCAAAATCCTGATGGAAGATTTAATTGCCCAGAAAGTTTATGTGAAGAAGGCTCACACCATCCTGCGGAACCTATAACGTAGAAAAGCCCATCCCAGAATTAGGCCTACCAGCAACGCACCGGCAACGAGCCACGTAACCGGGCGCTTGTAATAGGGAACAACCAAGGCCAAACGGTCGCCTATCAGTTGATAAGATGCCCAGTAATAGGGATGACAAAATGATGGGGTACTATTGTCGAGATAATAGAGTTTGGCTTTTTTTAAGGCCATATCTTTTCTTTCGCCCTCCGACAGTTCACGGTAAAATTGCGACATAATCTTCAACGAAGCAGCGTCGTCGACCGGCCAAAGGGTCTGAACGGCCGATAATGCCCCTGCCTGAAGAAAACTCCTTGCCAAACTGATAACCCCCTCACCTTTAAACAATTCCCCGGCTCCTGTATCACAAGCGCTCAACACAACCAATGGAGACCGGATATCCATTCGGCTGATTTCGTAATGATAGAGTTTGGCTCCATCGGTCAGCCCCTCTTCTGTCGAAAAAACCAAATCAGAGAGTGACGAATCAATCGTATCGAGTTCGGTATGCATGGCCAAATGAAGAAGTTTTTGCTTGCGGCTCTCCAAGAAAAAATTCATTCTTGTGGCTTTGTTGCCGATGTAAGCCATCCCGTCGAACCAGTTACCAATCATCTGTACCTCTTTGTCTGCATTCGCCAGATGGGCAAACGATCGACCGTTTGGCTGGCGGGTTGTCGACCGCGACTCCTGTCCATAATCCGGTGCAAACCCGGCATACCGCGGTTTTCCTCCCCTGTACATACGGCCAACGGCCCACATGTCGGTCGAAAAGAGATAGGAAATATTATATTGATGGAGCAGATAAGGCAGTGCAGCATAATTGACACCATCCATCTCCCTGAAATCACGAATCAGCGATTCGAACGAAATATAGCCCAACTCGCCATCGGGCACAATCAGCAGGTTGTCACCTTTCAGATATTTTTCAACCGGCTGTACCAGCGAACGATAAAGGGTAAAAAGCGACAATCCAAACTGATTGAACCCCGCCAGTGCATCGTTGCCCGTATGCGGTGTTGCATGCTCTTTTTTGACCCGTTGCAAAGCCAGCGATTCAGCCTTCGAAAAGCGGGCCGCATAGTGAAAAAGCCCGGTATCGTTCAACACAAAAACAAACAGTTTCTGCTCACCCGTATCGTCAGGCTTCGAAAGGATATACTCCACAATATTATCTTCATGATGCAGTTTCTTCCTGATTTTTTCAAGATTGGCAATCTCCTGAAAGGCGATATTGGTTGAAAGTTGCGGTGTGGTTCTTTTGATATTGTTGAACAACTGATCCCTGTCGCGCTTCGACAGAAAAAGCTGCTCTTCCCAAAAATTGACCTTTGCCGTATCGCCGATGCCATTTCGTAAAAACGATTTCAACATAAACTCGCAGTTGGCAATATCGGCTTCAATCTTTTTCAGTTTTTGCTTCAGCGAATCGGCAATGCCCCAGACATTGTAGTTTTGGTTTTTCTGATATTCGTACCTCACATCGCTGGCTTTCGATTGACGGGCAAAGCGATAGGCCTCTTCGACATATTGTTCGTCGCCGGTCTCCCCGGCCAAAGCCAGCAACGATTCGATGGCGATAACGGGAATATAGTCAAGTTCCTGGGTTAAGGTCAGCCGGTTCTCGGCATCATGCGTATCATTACGCAATTCGGCGGCCATGCCCGAGGCCTGCGTGATGGTTTGATAAGCCAGCATAAGCCTCTTCCCTTTATCGGCAACGCTCCCGCTTTCGCCCCATTGCAACAACGTTTCGGCTTTTCGCCGCAGCGCGTACACCATCATAATACCGGAGATGGCATCCGACGGCGACGGGTTGATTGCTATATTGGGTTCGGAAAAATGGCGCGATGAGGCTATCAACGCACGCTGGTAATAGTCGAGAGCTGTCTTGAAATCGTCCTGACTGCGGCTTTCGTTTCCCATAAGGATATAGGTACTGCAAATATTATCGCCTCTTGGCCCTTCGTAACGCAAAAGCATCTCCCCCGCACGGTGATAAAATGCCACCCCCTCATCGTGATGCCCTTGCGCGATCAGAAACCGGCCATAATAGCGATATATTCTCCCCAGCAAAATCGATCCACCACTATTTTTGAGTTCGGAGGCAATGGCCATCGGGTAATACTGCGCGGCCAAAAGCGTGTCGTTAGATGCCTCGTAAGCAATCGCCTTCGAATAATAGAGATAAGCCACATTGGTCGAACCGCATTGGGTCAGCAGGCTTAACCCTTTGTCGTACGCATCCTGGGCTTCGCGATAACGGTTTAACTGATAAAAAGCGTGGCCAAGGTTACAAACTACATCTGCCCAATAGGTTAAAATTACATTGTCGCGCCCCATTGTGGCCAGCAGGCGGTCGCATTTTTTATAATAATCGATACTGCGTACCGGATTTTTCAGTGCAGCAGAGAGATAGCCCATCTCGCGGTACAAGCCGACAACAGAGAGGTTTTTTTGCTTAACCTTATCGCGGTGAAACTGTTCCGCCTCCTGATACCAGGTTAAGGCCTCGTCGAATCGGCTAAGCCGCAAAAAACAGTTTCCCAGGTAATAGGTGGCTAAAAAATAATTTTTCGGGGCAAGTACAGCCTGAAGCGGCCGGTAACGCGAAAAGCTATCGGCATAAGCCTCCAAATCGGCCATGGTGAGATTGGGTGCGGTACGGTAGCGGTTGGCCAGCCCAAGCAAGGCGCTGTTGGCAGAGTCGTCGGCCACAGCAACAGCCGAAAAACCTTCGAGAGAAGCAAACAGCAATAAAAACAGTCCAAAAATTTTCATGGTTCAACCCGCAATCAGGGCCGAAATATAAGCAATCTTTATCAACCTGAAGAAATGCATCGAATACTGCAAAAAAAATTCCCGCAGCGCTTTGCTGCGGGAACCATTTCATCATCTGTTTTCCGGCCCGTTACTCGTTCGGCGGAGGAGGGGGCGGAGGTGTAGGCCCAGGACCCGGAGGATCATCATCACCTGGAAATTCCCTGCAAAGTACCTGACCATGTACAAATTGCATGGTCCAACGGAACTCGACCCTAAAACCTTTTTGCAAATTTCTCATCATTTTTAGTTTTAATATTTAACAATAAAAATTAAAAACATAAAATCTGTTTATGTTTATCAATTTAAGAAAAATAAATGAAAATCAATCAATATAGCCAATGTTTTTTGGAGATATTGATCGAAAATAAATGTTACCCAGATAAACTGTCCACATATTTTCTGAATAGAGAAACAGGACGGAAGCATCCGGCAGTACAAAAACAGTTTGTGTTCGCCTTCAAAAGGGTAACACATCACTCTTCCGATATTGTTCGTCTATGATTTATGATGGTTATTTGTACTATTTAAGTA
>ERZ1645187.444-NODE-444-length-40480-cov-19.004477_pt1 | contig 40480 bp, 40 predicted proteins | sample MGYA00575352_ERZ1645187 | MGnify/ENA primary metagenome ERZ1645187 (study PRJEB40837, sample SAMN11349314) | freshwater sediment metagenome | isolation source: river sediment | host: Sediment | place: India: Wazaribad , New Delhi | collected 2017-02-21 ... | reverse complement strand
ATGCTTTCCTTCATCTGGCTTGCGCTTATGTCTGGCTACTGTGAACAGCCCCTAGTGATCTGGAAATTGTCGTGCCACTGGCGCGACAATTGAGCTGGTCGCATTTCTTGCTCCTCATCCCACTGCCGTCGCATGCGGCACGTTTGTTTTATGCCCAGCAAGCGTCACAAGCCGCTTGGGGCAAGCGTGAACTCGCAAGGCAAATCGAGCGCAAAGCCTTTGAGCGCTCGCACATCGCGGATAACAAACTGGCGTTGGCCGCAGTTCCGGAGCTTGCGGGCTCGTTCAAAGATCCCTACTTTTTCGATTTTCTCGGCCTGCCGCAGGGCTACCTGGAGAACGATCTGGAGCAGGCGCTGATTCGCGAGCTGGAGCATTTCATTTTGGAGTTGGGCAAGGGCTTCGCCTTTGTGGAACGCCAAAAGCGGATGATTATTGACGGTGAAGACTTTTATCTCGACCTGCTGTTTTATCACCGTCGCCTCAAGCGGCTGGTAGCCGTTGAGCTCAAGATTGACCGTTTCAAGGCTGCGCACAAGGGGCAGATGGAGCTTTACCTCAACTGGCTGGATAAATATGAACGGCAAGCGGATGAAGCGGCTCCGATTGGCCTGATTCTGTGCGCCCAAGCGGGCACCGAACAGGTGGAACTGATGAATCTGCAAAAAGACAACATCATGGTGGCGGAGTATTGGACTGAACTGCCCCCCAAGGCTGTTTTGGAGGAAAAACTGCACACCGCTTTGATTGAAATCAGAGAACGCTTGGCAGAGCAGAAACACATCGAAAAATCATGAGCACTTTTGCCAAAGAATCCGAATTTGAAGGCGCCGTCATCCACGAGTTGCGCCAGCGCGGCTGGGGCGACGCCGATGTGATCAAGAACCCCAGCGAGGCGGACTTGCTGGCGAACTGGAAACAAATCCTTTTTGAGAATAATCGCGGGATCAATCGGCTCAACGAGGTGCCGCTGACCGACGGCGAGATGCAGCAGGTCATGGAGCAGATCACTGCGCTGCGCACGCCGCTGAAGCTCAACGGCTTTATCAATGGCAAGACGGTGGCGATCAAGCGCGACAATCCGGCGGATGCGCTGCACTTCGGCAAGGAGGTGAGCCTGAAGATTTACGACCGCCACGAGATTGCCGCCGGCCAAAGCCGCTACCAGATCGTGCAGCAGCCACGCCACGGCCGAGGCTCGCCGCTGCTCAACGACCGGCGCGGTGACATTCTGCTGCTGATCAATGGCATGCCGGTGATTCACATCGAACTGAAGAAAAGCGGCGTGCCGGTTAACCAGGCGTACAACCAGATTCAGAAGTATGCGAGCGAGGGAATTTTCAGCGGCCTGTTTTCGCTCGTCCAGATATTCGTCGCGATGGAGCCTGCGGAGGCGCTTTATTTCGCCAATCCCGGCCCGGACGGAAAGTTTAATAAAGACTACGCCTTCCACTGGGCGGACTTCAACAATGAGCCAATCAACGACTGGAAGCGTTTCACGGCCAGCCTGCTGTCCATCCCGATGGCGCACCAGTTGATTGGGTTTTACACGGTGGCGGATGAGTCGGACGGCGTGCTGAAAGTTATGCGCAGTTATCAGTATTACGCCACGCATGCGATTTCCGACAAGGTGGCCAAGACGGATTGGAAGAATCCGAACCGCCTCGGTGGCTACATCTGGCACACCACCGGCTCGGGCAAGACGATGACGAGCTTCAAGTCGGCGCAACTGATCGCCAATTCCAAGGATGCGGACAAGGTGGTTTTTCTGCTCGACCGCATCGAGCTGGGCACGCAGACATTGCAGGCATACCGTAATTTTGCTGGCGATGGCAATGAAGTGCAGGCCACGGAGCACACGGGCGTGCTGGTCAAGAAACTGAAAAGCACCGATCCCGCCGATACCCTGATCGTGACCTCCATCCAGAAGATGAGCCGGCTCAAGGATGAGGAGGATGGCCTCAAGGCGCACGATCTGGAAACCATGCGCGCCAAGCGCATCGTGTTTATCGTCGATGAGTGCCATCGCTCCACCTTTGGCGACATGCTCATTGATATTAAAAAGAGCTTTTCCGGCGCGGTTTTCTTCGGCTTTAGCGGGACGCCGATCCACAAGGAAAACGTTCGCAAGGACAATACGACCACCGATGTTTTTGGCGACGAGTTGCACCGCTACAGCATTGCCGATGGTATCCGCGACAAGAATGTTCTTGGCTTTGATCCTTACCAGGTGCTGACTTATCGCGACCGCGACCTGCGCCAGGCCATCGCGCTGGAAAAGGCCAAGGCTGACAGCGTGGCGGAGGCACTGGCCGATGCCGATAGGAAGAAAGTCTTCAACCGCTACATGAATGATGTGCCGATGGCGGGACATCGGGATGCCTCGGGCGTTTATCAATTGGGTATCGAGGACTATCTGCCCAACACGCAATACAGCCGCGACGAACACCGGAATGCGGTGATTCAGGACATTGCCGATAACTGGGTCACCCTCAGCCAAGGCAGTAAATTCCACGCCATTTTTGCCACAACCAGCATCCCGGAAGCCATCACCTACTACCGCCTGATCAAGGCGCAGTGTCCGGCACTGAAGATCACCGCGCTCTTTGATCCGCATATCAGCAATGAAGATGGCGGCGGCGACCCGGCCTTTAAAACGGCGGGTCTCGTCGAGATACTCGAAGATTACAACGCGGCCTATGGGCTGAAGTTCGACCTCGGCAGTCACGCGAATTTCAAAAAAGACCTCGCCGCACGCCTCGCCCACAAAGCGCCCTACATCCGCATTGAAGCCGAACCGGAGAAGCGCCTCGACTTGTTGATCGTGGTGAACCAGATGCTCACCGGTTTTGACTCGAAATGGGTGAATACGCTCTACCTCGACAAGCTGCTGGAGTACGAAAACATCATTCAGGCGTTTTCGCGTACCAACCGCCTGTTTGGGCCGGACAAGCCCTTTGGCACCATCCGCTACTACCGCAAGCCGCACACGATGAAGCGCAATGTTGCAGCGGCGGTAAAGCTCTATTCTGGCGACAAGCCGATTGGCCTCTTTGCGGATCGCTTGCCGATTAACCTGGAGCGGATGAATGCCAGCTTTGCCGAAATCACTGCGATTTTCAGCGCAGCGGGCATCCCGGATTTCAGCAAGCTGCCGGACGACCTCACGGCACGCGCAGCTTTTACCAAGCAGTTCAACCTGTTCAGCGCCATTCTGGAGGCCGCGAAGATTCAAGGTTTTACGTGGGAGAAGTCGGTTTATGAGTTTGGCGACGATCCCAAGACGCAAATCCAGCTGGCCATTAGCCACCATCAATATCTGACACTCCTCCAGCGTTACAAAGAGCTTGGCGCGGGAGGTGGCGGTGGCGGCGGTGAAAGCATTCCGTTCGAGATCGAAAGCCACATCACCGAAATCGACACCGGGAAGATCGACACCGATTACATGAATTCGCGCTTTGAGAAATATCTCAAGGAGCTGGAAAGCGGTGATGAGCTGGCCAAGGAAACCACCCTGGCGGATTTGCACCGCTCATTTACGTCGCTCTCCCAGGAAGATCAGAGATTCGCGGAAATCTTTCTTCACGACATCCAGCGCGGTGATGTGCAGATCGACCCCAGCCGCAGCTTCCGCGACTATTTGACCGACTACAAAACAGCGGCTAAAGACAAGGAAATTGCGGCGATTGTCTCCGCGCTCGGCGTCGACAAGGCGAAGCTGGTCGCCTTGATGAACACCCATGTCACCGAAGCCAACCTGAATGAATATGGCCGATTTGATGATCTGCGGGAGACTGTCGATCAGCAGAAGGCCAAAGCCTACTTTGAAGGCGTTGAAGGTAAAACGCTCCCAATGTTCCGCGTCAATATCAAGGCGGCCAAGCTGCTGAGCGACTTTATCCTCTCGTTGGACAGCAACAAGGTACATCCGTCCGACTGACACCGCACCCTGCCTGCCTTTTCCTGCCGCTTCGGCGCAAAAAACGCCTGATTTTTGCCGGTTTTCCGGGTTCACCGTAGCTGCGGTGGATGGCGGTCGTTATGGCGCGCTATCGGGGTAAATTTATCGCCAAAGGCGATATTTGCGTTTTATTGCCATTGGCGATAAGATTAAGATATCGCCATTACCGATATCTGAGGCACCGATGTCCCTGCCAAGTTCGTTGACTACCATTCACACGCCGGAGCAGTTAGGCGCCATTTTGCGGGACCAGCGCCGCGCAAGGAGGATGTCACAGAGCCAAGTTGCGACACGCCTTGACATCAGCCAGAGCTGGTTCTCGGAGTTGGAGCAGAACCCGGCGGAGCTTAATCTGGCCCGACTGCTGGTGCTGGCAAAAACGCTGGGGCTTGAGGTGATGATCCGCGCGCAGGATGAGAACCCCAGTGACACACCACGCGAGGACTGGTGATGGGGCGCAAGTCGCATCAGCGGGTCTTGGCGCTTTGGATGAATGGCGCCCGGGTGGCGTACTGGACGATATCGCCCAATGGCCACGATCAATTGCGATACGACGAGGAATGGCTACAGTCTGATCGTCGGCGGCCGCTGTCGTTGTCGCTGCCGCTGCAAACCGGCGTGATCCGGAGTGCGGCAGTAGGGGCCTATTTTGACAATCTGCTGCCGGACAGCGACCCGATCCGCAAGCGCTTGCAGGCACGATTTGGGACCGCAACGCGCGGCGCTTTTGATTTGCTGGAAGCGATCGGCCAGGACTGCGTGGGCGCGGCCCAACTGATGCCTCTGGGCAGCGAGCCGGCCGATTACCGCAAAACAGAAGCCACGCCCCTGAGCGAGGCCGAGGTGGCGCAGGTGCTGCGCGACACGACCTTGCCCGGCGGCGGGATTCATCGGGAGGCGTACGCGGACTTTCGTATCTCGATTGCCGGCGCGCAGGAAAAAACCGCGCTGACCTGGCTTGACGGCCAGTGGTGCCTGCCGCACGGGGCCACGCCGACGACGCACATATTCAAGCTGCCCTTGGGCTTGGTTGGGGCGCGCAAGGCCGATATGCGTACCTCAGTGGAAAACGAGTGGCTGTGCGCGCAGTTGCTGGATTTGTTCGGTGTGCCGGTAGCGGAGACCGCGATGGCGACCTTCGAAGAGCAAAAGGTACTGCTGGTGACTCGCTTTGACCGCCAACGAATGGCGGAAGGATACTGGCTGCGATTGCCACAGGAGGATTTTTGCCAGGCACTTGGCTGCCAGAGTGCGCTGAAGTACGAAAGTGATGGCGGGCCTGGGCACGCGGAAATCGTCGAAAAGCTGGTGTATTCGCGCAATAGCCGCGACCTTAAGACCTATTTTCGTGCGCAGGTGCTGTTTTGGATGCTGGCGGCGACGGATGGCCACGCCAAAAACTTCTCGATCCGGCTGCTACCGGGTTCGGCGTACGAAATGACGCCAATGTACGACGTGCTTTCTGCCTGGCCGGTGACCGGGCAGGGGGCCAATTTGCTTGACTACAAAGAGCTGAAGCTGGCGATGGCGCTGCGCAGCACGAATGCTCACTACCTGTTGGAAAAGGTACAGGCCCGGCATTTTGTGCGCTTGGCGGAGCGCTGCCGTCTTCCGCGCGATCACGCGATACGGCTTATCGAGGAACTGATCGCGATGACGCCGGGCGTGGTTGATAAGGCCGGTGCATTGCTGCCCGATGGCTACCCAATGGATGTGTTTGAGGCCATCACCAGGGGGCTTCAGTGGTCGGCGGAGCGGCTTCGCAAGAGCCTAGCGAAAGGTACCTGATGGCGAAGCCGAAGCAGAAGATGATCTTCGCTTCCTTGTGCGGCGTGGCACCATGGCGGGATTCGCAGGTCGCCCGGTTGTGGTCATCCTTGGGCAGGTCCATGCCATGGCTGTCCTTGGCCGTCGGCGCATAGCGGCTGCCGGAAGGCTGGTGGGCATTGAAGGTGTGGCAGGTCAGGCAGGCTTTGGTGACCTCCGGCCCGGAGGTAAACGGTCCCTTGAGAGCTTCGAGCTGACCGTGGTCGGTGGTCGATTTTTCCTTGGCCACCGGCACGATGGCAGGTGCGACAACTCCCGCTGCCGGCGCTGGTGATGCCTGCGCGGCCAGACTGACCGCGACCACCATGCACCCCCCGGTGAACATTCGCCAAATTTTTTTGTACATAAGGCCTCCTTGCATATTAGAGGCCTCTTATCAATTACCGTACCACCCGGAAGAAATCGGCCAATTCCACTACCTGCAACGATTTGGCAATAATTGAACCGCATATGGCAGCGCCACCGCTGCCAATATCACCGCACACTGGCAGTTTTGACATACCCAACCTGCCAGGCAGATCGCTGCGGTGAACCCGGAAAAGCATCGAAAATCAGGTATCCGGAAATTTCCCACCCCAAGGCAAAAACCCGGCGACCTTGCGGCGCCGGGTGGAAGAGGTGGCCCTTCGGCCATGTCAGTCTCATAGGTCGTCGACCGCCAAACCCTCAAGTGTGTCGACCACCCGCCAAGCGCCACTGAAATCTTCATTGCGAGTGTAGTCGTTGCGGGTCACCAGACAGCGCAGGCCGGCGCCAAGTGCCGCCTGCAGGCCGTTGTGCGAATCCTCGATGGCGAGACAGGATTCGGGCGGCAGGTCGAGGCGCTCGAGCACCCAGGCATAGATGTCTGACGCAGGCTTCTTTGCGGCGACAACATCGCCGGCACCGATCACCTCAAATCTGCGGCGTACCGGCTCAGGGAGTGTTGCCGACAACAGTGCCTCAACATTTTCTGGCGTCGTTGTCGTTGCCATTGCCAGGCGCAACCCGCGCGCGATGGCAGTTTCGATCAAGCAACCCACGCCCGGGCGTAGTGGTATCCGTCCGCTGCCGGCTAGCCGCACATAGTGCCGGGTCTTGGTGGCATGCAAGGCACGAATTAGCACATCCGCATCTCGTCCCGCGAAAAATGCCGGGTCGTATTGTTCGGCGTAATGACGCAGACGCTCCTTGCCGCCAGTCACCGAAAGTAGCCGGCCATAGGTCTGCTCATCCCAGTGCCATTCGAGTCCGTGCTCACCAAAGGCGAGGTTGAACGCGCAGCGATGACCGTCGCGCTCGGTATCGGCGAGCGTGCCATCGACATCGAAGATCAGGGCTTTGAGGGTTTCCATTCCGACAGCCTAGGCTGGAGGCAGAGGAAGGGCCAGTCAGGAATACTGAAGGCAGGCTTCAGCGGGCCTTAAGGCCAATACATAAACGATTGCTGATCCATACATTAAAAACAACTGACTACATCTTAATTAAGAAGTCACTTATCTTTTGTCCCAGTCGAGTAATACAACAATGATTGGAGACACCATGTTATTCGGACGTACGACCCTGTCGAAGTTCGTTATTGAACATACCCGGGGGCAACACAGCGAAATGGGCGCCCTGCTCATCGACGTCGCCGCCGCAGTCAAGACCATCTCCGCCCAGGTCGGCAAGGGCGCGCTCTCAGGCATTTCCGGCGCCCTCGACGTGACCAATATCCAGGGCGAAGTGCAGAAGAAGATCGACGTACTCGCCAACGAGGCCCTGCTGCGCCACTGCGAATGGGGCGGCCAGCTCGCCGGCATGGCATCCGAGGAGATGGATACCCCGTACCAGATTCCGGAACAGTTCCCGCGCGGCCGATACCTGCTGATCTTCGACCCGCTCGACGGTTCTTCGAACAGCGACGTCAATGTGTCCGTCGGCACCATTTTTTCGATCTTTTCCAGGTTCACCGCAGGTGATGCCGAAGACGCCGATTTCCTGCGTCCCGGCACCGAGCAGGTAGCCGCCGGCTACGCCATCTACGGCCCCTGCACCATGCTCGTGCTCACCGTCGGCACCGGTACACACGGCTTCACGCTTGATCGCGAAAGCGGCAATTTCATCCTCACCCACCCGGACATCCGCGTGCCGACCGAGACCCGCGAATTCGCCATCAACAGCTCCAACGAGCGTTTCTGGGAACCGCCGGTGCAGCGCTACGTGAGCGAATGCAAGGCCGGGAAATCCGGCGTGCGCGGTGCCGATTTCAACATGCGCTGGATCGCCTCGATGGTTGCCGAAGTGCACCGCATCCTGATGCGCGGCGGCATTTTCATGTACCCCAAGGACAACAAGGACCCGGCCAAGCCCGGTCGCCTGCGGCTGATGTACGAGGCCAACCCGATGGCGATGCTGATCGAGCAGGCCGGCGGCGCCGCCAGCACCGGCCGCCAGCGCATCCTCGACGTGGCGCCGGAAGAACTGCACCAGCGGGTGCCGGTGATTCTCGGCTCGCGTGAGGAAGTCGAGCGCCTCGTGCGCTATCACCAGGAGTACGACACCGGCGCCGACCGCCCCTTCGTCTCGCCGCTGTTCTCCGAACGCTCGCTGTTCCGCGACTAAAGATTTCGTCATTTCCGGGAGTAACCATGTCCGTCAAGCACCCCATCATCGCCATCACTGGCTCTTCCGGCGCCGGCACCAGCACGGTGATGCAGAGTTTCCAGCACATCTTCCGCCGAGAAAAGCTCAACGCCCAGATCGTCGAAGGCGACTCCTTTCACCGCTATGACCGCATGAGCATGCGTAAGGTGATGAAGGATCAGGAAGCCGCCGGCAACCGCAATTTCAGCCATTTCGGCCCGGAAGCCAACCTGCTCGAAGAACTCGAACAACTCTTCATCAGCTATGGCCGCGACGGCAGCGGCAAGGTCCGCAAATACCTGCACGATGCCGGCGAAGCCGAGCCTTACGGGCAGGAGCCGGGCACCTTCATTCCCTGGCAGGACATCCCCGCCGGCACCGACCTGATGTTCTACGAAGGCCTGCACGGCGCCTGGGCCGGCAAGGGCATCGACATCTCGGCGCAGGTCGATCTCTGCGTCGGTGTCGTGCCCATCATCAACCTGGAGTGGATACAGAAACTGCATCGCGACCAGAAAATGCGCGGCTACTCGCAGGAGGCGGTGACCGACACCATCCTGCGCCGGATGCCGGACTACGTCAGCCACCTCTGCCCGCAGTTCGGCCGCACCCACGTCAATTTCCAGCGCGTACCCATCGTCGACACCTCCAACCCCTTCATCGCCCGCGACATCCCGACGGCCGACGAGAGCATGGTGGTGATCCGCTTCGCCAACCCCAAGGGCATCGACTTCCAGTACCTGCTCTCCATCCTCCACGGCGCCATGCTCACCCGCCCGAACACCCTGGTTGTGCCGGGCGGCAAGATGGGGCTGGCCATGCAGATGATCTTCACCCCCATGGTCCTGCGCCTGATGGACCTGAAGCGCCGCACCTGACCCAAGGAGAGAGTGATGAACGCCCCCGCCCCGCAGCAACTCGCCAACGCCCTGCGTTTCCTTGCCATCGACGCCGTCGAGGCCGCCAAGTCCGGCCACCCCGGCGCACCGATGGGCATGGCGGACATTGCCGAAGTCCTCTGGCGCCGCCATCTCCGGCACAACCCGGCCAACCCGCAGTGGCCGGACCGCGACCGTTTCGTGCTTTCCAACGGCCATGGCTCGATGCTGATCTACGCCTTGCTCCATCTCACCGGCTACGACCTGCCGCTCGACGAACTGAAGCGCTTCCGCCAGATCGGCAGCCGCACCGCCGGCCATCCCGAAGTCGGGCACACGCCCGGCATCGAAACCACCACCGGCCCGCTCGGGCAGGGTCTGGCCAACGCGGTGGGCATGGCGCTCGCCGAAAAGCTGCTCGCCCAACGCTACAACCGCCACGGCTGCGACATCGTCGACCACCGCACCTGGGTTTTTCTCGGTGACGGCTGCCTGATGGAAGGCATCAGCCATGAAGCCTGCTCGCTGGCCGGCGTCTGGGGTCTGGACAAGCTGGTCGCTTTTTACGACGACAACGGCATTTCCATCGACGGCCACGTCGAGGGCTGGTTCCGCGACGACACGCCGGCCCGCTTCCGCTCCTACGGCTGGCAGGTCATCGGCCCCATCGACGGCCATGATCCAGCCGCCGTCGATGCTGCCATCGTCGCCGCCAAGGCCGGCAGCGGCCAGCCGACACTGATCGTCTGCCGCACGCAGATCGGCATGGGTTCGCCGAACAAGGCCGGCACGCACGATGTGCACGGCGCGCCGCTGGGGGCTGAGGAAGTCGCTGCCACCCGCGCCGCGCTGAACTGGCCGCACGCCCCCTTCGAAGTTCCTGAAACCCTGCGCCGCGCCTGGGATGCCCGTGACAGCGGGGCGGCCCTGGAGGCTGGCTGGCAGGACAAGCTGGCAAGCTATCGCCGGCAATACCCGGAGCAGGCGGCAGAATTCGAACGGACGCAGGCCGGCGGCCTGCCGGAGCGCTGGCCGGAAATCCGCGCCGAACTGCTGGCGCTGGCCGCGGCGAAAACCGGCGGCATCGCCAGCCGCAAATCCTCGCAGAATTGCCTCGATTTCCTGGTCGAGCGCATCCCGGAACTGCTCGGCGGCTCAGCCGACCTCACCGGCTCCAACCTCACCGCCGGCAAGGGCAGCGTCGCCTGGCACGCTGCCGGCGAACGCACCGCCAACTACATTTCCTACGGCGTGCGCGAATTCGGCATGACGGCGATCATGAACGGCGTCGCGCTGCATCGCGGCCTGATTCCCTACGGCGGCACCTTTGCCGTGTTTTCCGACTATGCCCGCAACGCCATCCGCATGAGTGCGCTGATGCAGCAGCGCGTCATCCATGTGCTGACCCACGATTCCATCGGCCTCGGCGAAGACGGCCCGACGCACCAGCCGATCGAGCACCTCGGCAGCCTGCGCCTGATTCCCGGCCTGGACGTCTGGCGCCCCTGTGACGAACTGGAAACCGCGGTCGCCTGGAGCGAAGCGCTGGAACGCCACGACGGGCCGAGCGTCCTCTTCCTGTCGCGGCAGAACCTGCCGCAGTGCGGCGACGGCCGTGCCGAAGCGATTGCCCGTGGTGCCTACGTGCTGCGCGATGCGCCGGGCGACCTGCAGGCCGTCATCATCGCCACCGGCTCGGAAATCGCCATCGCCCTCGCCGCCCAGCAGCAACTGGCCGAGCAGGGTATCGCCACGCGCGTGGTCTCGATGCCCTGCTGCGAACGCTTCGACCGTCAGCCCTCCGCCTGGCGCCGCAGCGTCCTGCCATCCGACCTGCCGCGCATCGCCATCGAAGCCGGGCATCCCGACCCATGGCGCAAATACGTCGGTCTCGACGGCGCCGTGCTTGGCATTGCCCGCTTCGGCGAATCCGGCCCCGGCCCGGCGCTTTACGAGCACTTCGGCCTGACGCCGGCCCGACTGGCCCGGGCTGTGACCGACACCATCGCCCTGCAGAGCGCCGCCGACGGCGATCTCTGAAGCAGAACTCAAAACCATCAGGAGACATTCATGCCCATCCGGGTTGCCATCAACGGTTTCGGCCGCATCGGCCGCATGGCGTTTCGCGCCATTGCCGAACAGCCAGAATTTGCCGATCTTGAAGTGGTCGCCATCAACGACCTGCTTGAACCGGACTACCTCGCCTACCTGCTGCGCCATGATTCCGTACATGGTCGATTTTCAGGCGAAATCCGGGTTGACCGCAGCGAACTCGTCGTCAACGGCCAACGTATCCGGCTGAGCGCCGAAAAGAACCCGGCTGCACTGCCCTGGGCGGCCAGCGGCGTCGATGTCGTCATCGAAGCCACCGGCCTCTTCCTCACCGCCGAGAGCTGCCAGCCCCACCTCGCCGCCGGTGCGCGCAAAGTGGTGCAATCGGCCCCGGCCAAGGACGAGACACCGATGTTCGTCTATGGCGTCAATCATGACGAATATGCCGGCGAGGCCATCGTCTCTGCCGCCTCCTGCACGACCAACGGCCTGGCACCGGTGGCCAAGGTGCTGCACGACTGTTTCGGCATCCGGCGCGGCCTGATGAGCACGGTGCATGCTGCCACCGCCACGCAGAAGACGGTAGACGGTCCGTCGAACAAGGACTGGCGCGGCGGCCGCGGCATTCTCGAAAACATCATCCCGTCATCGACCGGTGCCGCCAAGGCGGTGGGCAAGGTGATTCCGGCACTCGACAAAAAGCTCACCGGCATGGCCTTCCGCGTGCCGACCTCCGATGTCTCCGTGGTCGACCTGACGGTCGAACTGGAGCAGGCCGCCAGCTACGACGAGATCTGCGCCGCCATGCGCGCCGCTTCCGAGTCCGGGCCGCTCAGGGGCGTGCTCGGTTACAGCAGCGAAAAAGTGGTATCGACGGACTTCCGCGGCTGCCCGCAGCCCTCGATTTTCGATGCTGATGCCGGCATCGCGCTCGACCCGACCTTCGTCAAGCTTGTCGCCTGGTACGACAACGAGTACGGCTACACCTGCAACCTGCTGCGGCTTGTCCGCCACATCAGCCATTAGGGAGAGGACCATGACCACCTTCCTGCGTCTCGAAGATCAAGCGCTTGTCGGCCGGCGCGTGCTGATTCGCGCCGATCTCAACGTCCCGGTCGATGGCGAAGGCCGGATCAGCGACGATACACGCATCGTCGCCTCGCTGGCAGCCATGCGTCTGGCGCTCGACGGCGGTGCCGCAGTGCTGGTGACCTCGCATTTCGGCCGGCCGCGTGAAGGCGCACTGACCGCCGCCGATTCGCTGGCACCGATTGCCCGCCGCCTGAGCGAGTTGCTGGGCCGTCCGGTACCGTTGATCACCGACTGGCTGGAACAGACGCCGCGCGTTCATCCTGGCGAGATCGTCCTGCTCGAGAACTGTCGTGGCAATGTCGGGGAAAAGGCCAACGACCCAGCGCTCGCCCAACGCATCGCCCGCCTCTGCGACATCTACGTCAATGATGCCTTCGGCGCCGCGCACCGGGCCGAGGCGACAACCCACGCCATAGCCGAGTTCGCCCCCGTCGCCTGCGCCGGCCCGCTGATGGCGGCCGAGCTGGATGCGCTGAACCGCGCCTTTGCCGCGCCGCGCCGGCCGCTGGTCGCCATTGTTGGCGGCTCCAAAGTGTCGACCAAGCTCTCCATCCTGCGTTCGCTCGCCGCCCGTGTTGACCGGCTGATCGTTGGTGGCGGCATCGCCAACACCTTCCTGCTCGCCGCCGGCCACCCGATCGGCAAATCGCTGGCGGAGCCGGATCTGGTGCCCGAAGCCCGTGAGATCATGGCGATGATGGCAGCCCGCGGCGCCTCGGTGCCGCTGCCGGTCGATGTGCTGGTCGCCGACCGTTTCGCGGCCGATGCCCCGGCAACGCTGCGCCCGGTCGACAGCGTTGGCGCCGACGAGATGATCTTCGACGTCGGCCCGCAAACCTCCCGCCTGCTCGCCAGCGTGATGCAGGAGGCGGCGACCATTGTCTGGAACGGCCCGCTCGGCGTCTTCGAGTTTGCCAACTTTGCTGCCGGCACCGAGGCGCTGGCGACAGCCATCGTCAATTCACCATCCTTTTCCGTCGCCGGCGGCGGCGACACGCTGGCCGCAATCAGCCAGTTCGGTGTCAGCGAGCGGATCGGCTACATCTCCACCGGCGGCGGCGCCTTCCTCGAATTTCTCGAAGGGCGCGCCCTGCCCGCGGTTGCGGCTCTTGAAGCCGCTGCCCAAGCACACCATCAGATCAAGGAGCCTGTCGCATGTCACTGATTTCCCTTCGCCAGCTGCTCGACCACGCTGCTGAACACAGCTACGGCCTGCCAGCCTTCAACGTCAATAACATGGAGCAGATCCACGCCATCATGCAGGCGGCCGAAGCCTGCGACAGCCCGGTGATCCTGCAGGCATCGGCCGGCGCCCGCAAATACGCCGGCGAGCCCTTCCTGCGCAAGCTGGTTGAAGCGGCCATCGAGCAGTATCCAGAGATCCCGGTCTGCCTGCATCAGGACCATGGCACCTCGCCCGCCGTCTGCCAGCAGTCGATGCGCAGCGGCTTTTCCAGCGTGATGATGGACGGTTCGCTGGGCGAAGATGGCAAGACGCCGACGAGCTACGCCTACAACGTCGAGGTCACGCGCAAGGTGGTGGAAATGGCGCACGCCATCGGCGTTTCGGTTGAAGGCGAACTCGGTTGCCTCGGCTCGCTGGAAACCGGCGAGGCCGGCGAGGAAGACGGTATTGGCGCTGCCGGCAAGCTCGACCACGCACAGATGCTCACCGACCCCGACGAGGCTGCCGATTTCGTCGCCAAAACTGGCGTCGATGCACTGGCCATTGCCATCGGCACCAGCCACGGCGCCTACAAATTCACCCGCCCGCCGACCGGCGAAATTCTCGCCATCGACCGCATCAAGGCCATCCATACCCGCATCCCGAACACCCATCTGGTGATGCACGGCTCCAGCAGCGTGCCGCAGGAATGGCTGGCCGTGATCCGTGAGTACGGCGGCGCGATCAAGGAAACCTACGGCGTGCCGGTCGAGGAGATCATCGAAGGCATCCGCCACGGCGTGCGCAAGGTCAATATCGACACCGACATCCGCCTTGCGATGACCGGCGCCATGCGCAAGGCGATGGCGGAAAAGCCGGAGGAGTTCGATCCACGTGCCTTCCTGAAAGCCGCGGTTGTCGCGGCGCGCGACATCTGCAAATCGCGTTTTGACGCTTTCGGCTGCGCCGGCCAGGCCAGCCGCATCAAGCCGCTGCCGCTGGAAAAGATGGCCGCTAGCTATCGCTGATCGCACCGTGGCCCAAACTGTTTTTCTCTGCTGTACCTTGCGTTTAGCAGCCCCGAGGTCTGGGGCTGCCTTTTTTCGCCGAGACGCCCATGCCCCACACTGACTACCTGATCGCCCCGAGCATTCTCTCCGCCAACTTCGCCAAGCTGGGCGAAGAGGTGGCCAATGTCATCGCCTCCGGGGCCGACTGGATCCACTTTGACGTGATGGACAACCATTATGTTCCCAACCTGACCATCGGGCCACTGGTCTGCGAGGCCATCCGCCCGTGCACCACGGCGCCGATCGACGTGCATCTGATGGTCAAGCCGGTGGATCGCATCATCCCTGATTTCATCAAGGCCGGCGCCAACATCATCACTTTCCATCCTGAAGCCTCGGAGCATATGGACCGCAGCTTGTCGCTGATCCGCGATGGCGGTGCGCAGGGCGGGCTGGTTTTCAACCCGGCGACGCCGCTCGACACCCTCGACTACGTCCTCGACAAGATCGACGTCGTGCTGCTGATGAGCGTCAACCCCGGCTTCGGCGGCCAGAAGTTCATCCCCGGCACCCTGGCCAAGGCGAAGCAGGCCCGCGCCAAGCTCGACGCCTACGAACAGCAGACCGGTCGCCGCATCCGTCTGGAAATTGACGGTGGCGTGAATACTGCCAACATCGCCGAAATCGCCCGTGTCGGTGTCGATGCCTTCGTCGCCGGCTCCGCCGTCTATGGTGCCGGCAATGACAGCGACCCTCACCGCTACGACTCGATCATCGGCGCCCTACGGGCCGAACTGGCCAAGGTCTGAGCATGCACTTCCAGTCCGTCACCTTCGACCTCGACGGTACGCTGCTCGATACCGTGCCCGATCTTTATGAAGCCTCGCGGCGGATGCTTGCCGAGATTGGCGCCCCCACCCGCAGGGAAAGTGAAATCCGCAACTTTGTTGGCCAAGGCGTCGTGGTTCTGGTGCGCCGTTGCCTCGACCGCGGCACACCACCTGATGAAGCGGCAATGGCTGAGGCTGTCGCCTGCTTTCAGCGGCACTATGCTGCGGTGAACGGGGAAAAGACGCGTATCTTCCCCGGTGTTGCCGAAGGTCTTGCGGCCTGGGCCAGCTCTGGCCTGCCGCTGGCCGTCGTCACCAACAAGCCGGCGGCCTTTACCGAGCCGCTGCTGGCAAGGCTGGGACTGCACCGGTATTTCAGCGCCGTCATTTCCGGCGACACGACCCCGCACCGCAAGCCGCACCCGGCACCGCTGCTCGAAGCCTGTGCCCGGATGGGGCGGCCGGTCGCCAACAACCTGCATATCGGCGACTCGAAGCACGACATCGAAACGGCAAGGAATGCCGGATGCAGGGCGGTATACTGCGTGCCCTACGGTTATAACGAAGGTCAGACAGTCTCTGCCAGCGACTGTGACGCCCTCGTCAATAGCCTGTACTCAGCGTGGCAGCTTGCCTCGGGAACAGCCAGCAGTTAAATTAAAAAATTCTAATATTAAAAAACCATAGATTTTGAGAGGATATTCAGGATGCCACTGACACTGGCCGTCGCGCGGGAGCGGGCTGAAGGGGAGTTTCGTACTGCCCTGGTGCCGGAAACCGCCAAGAAATTCGCCGCATTGGGCGCCAGCCTGCGCATGGAGCAAAGCGCCGGCGTCCCCAGCCACTTTCTGGACAGCGATTACGCACAGGTCGAGGCCGTCTCCGGCCTTGAAGCCGCCTATGCCGGTGCCCAGATCATCGTGCGCGTGGCACCGCCGTCGCTTTCCGAAATCGCTGCCATGCCGGAAGGCAGCATCCTGATCGGCCTGCTCAAGCCCTACGAATCGAAAGAACGTCTGGCGGCACTGAATGCGCGCAAGATCACCGCCTTTCCGCTCGAACTGCTGCCGCGCATCTCCCGCGCCCAGAGCATGGATGCACTCTCCAGCCAGGGCGCCTGCGCCGGCTACCAGTGCGGCCTGATCGCCGCCGCCCGCTGCACCAAGTTCTTCCCGATGCTGACCACCGCCGCCGGCACCATCCGCCCGGCCCGCGTGCTCGTCATCGGTGCCGGCGTCGCCGGACTGCAGGCCATCGCCACCTGCCGCCGCCTCGGCGCGATGGTCGAAGCCTATGACGTCCGCGCCGCCGCCCGCGAACAGATCGAATCGCTCGGTGCCAAGTTCGTCGATACCGGCGTGTCTGCCGACGGCACCGGCGGTTATGCCCGCGAACTGACCGCCGAAGAGAAAGCCCAGCAGGCCGAGAAACTGGCCAAGGCGGTTGCTGCAGCCGATGTGGTGATCACCACCGCCGCCATTCCCGGCAAGAAGGCGCCGGTGATCATCACCCGTGAAATGGTCGGGCGCATGAAGTACGGCGCGATCATCGTCGACATGGCCGCCGAATCCGGCGGCAACTGCGCGCTGACGCAAGCCGGCGAGCATGTCATCGCCAACGACGTGAACATCCACGGCCCGCTCAACCTGCCGTCGCGCATGCCAACCCACGCCTCGGAGCTGTACGCCAAGAACCTGTACAACTTCCTCTCGCCGTGGATCAAGGACGGCCAGTTGAACTTTGACTGGACCGACGAAGTTCTCGCCGGCACCGTGCTGTGCAAGGATGGCGTCACGGTGCACGCCACGGTCAAACAAGTCATGGGAGAAGCCTGATGGACGGCCTGCTCGCGTTGTACATCTTCATGCTCGCTGCCTTCACCGGCTACGAGATCATCGCCAAGGTGCCGGTCATCCTGCACACGCCGCTGATGTCCGGTTCCAACTTCATCCACGGCGTCGTCGTGGTCGGCGCGATGATCGTGCTCGGCCAGGCCGACACGCCGCTGCAGCAGGCCATCGGCTTCTTTGCCGTGGCCCTGGGTGCGGCCAATGCCGCCGGCGGCTATGTGGTGACTGAACGCATGCTCGCCATGTTCAAGAAGAAGGAAGACTGATCATGACGATGCCTGTTTACGTTCAAGGCGCCTGGTTCCTCGGTGCTGCGCTGTTCATCTTCGGCCTCAAGGGCATGTCCTCGCCGGCCTCGGCCCGCAAGGGGATCGTCATCGCCGGTTACGGCATGCTGATCGCCATTGCCGCCACCTTCCTCATTCCCGGCCTGCAGAATCTCGGCCTGATGGCGCTGGCGCTGGTCGTCGGCGGGGCCGCGGCCTGGATTTCCGGCCAGAAGGTGAAGATGACCGACATGCCGCAGATGGTTGCCATCTACAACGGCATGGGCGGCGGCGCCGCGGCGGCGATTGCCGCGGTCGAGTTCGCCAAGGGCGAGGCCCACGCGGTGACGACCATCGTCCTCGCCGTCGTCGGTGCGCTGATCGGGGCTGTCTCCTTCACCGGCTCTTGCGTCGCGTGGGCCAAGCTGCAGGGCGTGCTGAAGAAGGCGCACCGCCTGCCGGCACAGAACGCGGTCAATGTCATTCTGGCGCTGGTCGCCGTTGGCCTCGGCGTGGCGATGATCGCCTTCGCCCCGGCCAAGCCGGAACTGATCATCGCCTTCTTCGTCGTCGCGCTGGTGCTGGGCCTGATCGTCACGCTGCCCATCGGCGGTGCCGACATGCCGGTGGTGATTTCGCTGTTCAATGCCTTTACCGGCCTCGCTGTGGGCTTTGAGGGCTATGTGCTGGGCAACCCGTCGCTGATCATCGCCGGTATCGTCGTCGGTGCCGCCGGCACGCTGCTGACGCAGTTGATGGCCAAGGCAATGAACCGGCCGCTGTCGAACATCCTGTTCACGCCGATGGTCGCCTCCGGCCCCGGCGAAGCGATTACCGGTTCGATGAAGGAAGTCGGCGCCATCGACGCGGCAGCGATGATGCGTTATGCCAGCAAGGTCATTATCGTGCCGGGTTACGGCATGGCCGTCGCGCATGCCCAGCACAAGGTCTGGGAAATGACCGCCATCCTGGAAGAAGCCGGGGTCGAGGTGAAGTTCGCCATCCACCCGGTGGCCGGACGCATGCCGGGGCATATGAACGTGCTGCTGGCCGAAGCCGGTGTGCCTTACGACAAGATCTTCGACCTTGAGGAAATCAACGGCGAGTTCGGCCAGGCGGATGTTGCGCTGGTGATTGGCGCCAACGACGTGGTGAACCCGAGTGCGCGTACCGACAAGGCCAGCCCGATCTACGGCATGCCGATCCTCGATGCCGACAAGGCGCAGAACGTCATCGTGATCAAGCGCGGCAAGGGCACCGGTTACTCCGGCGTCGAAAACGCGCTGTTCTATACCGACAACTGCCGCATGCTCTATGGCGATGCCCAACCCATGGCCGGGGAGATCATTCAGCATTTGAAGGCGATGAACTGAACCCCATACCCCGGCATGGATGCGGAATAGACGGGGTTTCCCGGCTTTCCGCTTCGCCGGTCAGCCCCCGGTCAGCGCCAAGTGCCGCCGGACACGTTACAATCGAAAATTATCCGACCAATAGACTCAGGCATGAAACGACTCGACGATTTGCTGATCTGGCTCGCCATCGCATGCTGTGCCGCGCTCGGGCTTTGGGCGCTGGCGGGCGGCAGCGTTTCGCCCTTGCTGTTTCTCGCAATCGCTGCGCTGCTGCTGGTGGCCATCGCCGTCTCCCGCAAGGAGCGCGGCAAGGCAAGTGCCCGGCAAGCGGCGTACGTTCGCGAACTGAAGACGGTGATGGAGGAATACCACGTCCTGTCCGACCAGGCGATGGCGCACGCCGAGTTGCAGTTCTCGTCCCTCGAAAACGACATGCACGAGGCGCAGCGGCTGATCCGCGAGTCGGTCGACAAGCTGACCGGCAGCCTGACCGGCCTCGAATCCCAGTCCTCCGACCAGCGCCAGATCCTGCGCTCGCTGATCGACGAAATGCTGCAGATGACCGGATCGGACGCGGCGCAGACGGACGAACACGCCGGCCTGCAACGCTTCTTCGAGGCAACCAATGCGCTGATTGCCGAGTTCGTCAGCAAGATGAACCAGCTGCAGGGCACCAGCCATGGCATCGCTGCCAGCTTCGAGGAAATGCAGGGTCAGGTGTCGCGCATCACGGCCACCCTAAATCACATCACCGGCATCACCAAGCAAACCGATCTGCTGGCGCTCAATGCCGCCATCGAAGCGGCGCGTGCCGGCGAGGCCGGTCGCGGATTTGCCGTGGTGGCCGACGAAGTCCGCAATCTGGCTGGTCGCACCGGCGAGTTCAACAGCGAAATCCAGCGTGCCCTGAGCGACATTCTCGCGTCGCTGCAGGATGTTGGCCAGCGGGTATCGGAAGCGACCAGCATCGACCTCAGCATTGCCGAACGTTCACAAGCCACGCTGCACGAACTCGGTACCGAAATGCTGCAACTGACCGAAAAAGCCCGCCAGCATTCGCGCAGCATCACCGCGATCACCGAGCGCATGGCCAATCTGACGCAGGAAGGCGTAATGGCCATGCAATTCGAGGACATCGTCAACCAGATGATGACCCGCATCAGCCAGCGCAGCGCCCATGTCGGCGAATACATGCACGCCTTCCTCAGCCTGCACCAGGACAACAACGAAAAGGACGGCCTGCAGCGCTTCCGCGCCCGCAGCCAGAAACTGGTCGAGCTGCTGGTCAATTCGCACGTGCGCACCGATGCCATCCGCGCCCCGATCACTGCGCCGGCACAGGGCAGCAGCAGCGACGGCGATATCGAGCTGTTCTGAGGCGTGCTGCGGTGAACCCGGAAAATCGCCCAAAATCGTGGATCTCGGCCCGCTGATCGAAACCCTGGGCGAAAGCACGGTCATTGCGCTCGCCGGCCTGCTCATCGGCTCGCTGTTCGGCGCCTTCGCCCAACGCGCCCGCTTCTGCCTGCGTTCGGCAGTCATTGAATTCTGGAACCGCGATGGCACGGCCAGACTTGCTGTCTGGCTCTTTGCTTTTTCTGCCGCCATCGTCGCCACCCAATTCTTCATCATCGTCGGCTGGCTCGATGTCAGCCAGGCCCGCCAGCTTGCAGCCAAAGGCAGCCTCTCGGGTGCGCTGACCGGGGGGCTCCTCTTCGGTATCGGCATGGTCCTCGCCCGTGGCTGCTCGTCGCGAATGCTCGTCCTGGCCGCCAACGGCAATCTGCGTGCCCTGCTCACCGGTCTGATTTTCGCGGTCGCTGCCCAGGCCTCGCTGAACGGTCTGCTGTCACCACTGCGCACCTGGATTTCCGGTCTGTGGACCATCGACGGCGGCGCCTCACGCGACCTGCTGGCAATGACCCACCTCGGCCATGTCGGCGGCCTGCTCTTCGGCCTGCTCTGGCTGGCCGCGGCGATCGCCTTTGCCCGCCGCGCCGGGCTCGGCCGCAGCGAATGGCTGGCCAGCCTCGGCGTCGGCACGACGATCGCCCTCGCCTGGCTTGGCACCTTCCGGATCGGCAGCCAGTCTTTCGAGGTCGTTCCAGTCCAGAGCCTCTCCTTTACCGGCCCCTCGGCCGATGTGCTGATGCTCGTCCTGTCACCCCCCGGGCAGCCCTGGGATTTCGATATCGGGCTGGTACCGGGCGTCGTCCTCGGCTCCTTCGTCGCGGCGTTGCTCGGCCGGGAACTCAAGCTGGAAGGCTTCAAGGACGGCCACAGCATGCGCCGCTACATCGTCGGCGCAATCTGCATGGGTTTCGGCGGCATGCTGGCCGGCGGCTGCGCCGTCGGTGCCGGCGTTTCCGGCGCGTCGGTCTTTGCGCTCACCGCCTGGCTGTCGCTGATTGGCATGTGGCTCGGTGCCGGGCTGACCAATTACCTGGCCGACCGACCGCAAGCCGCCACCATGGCGCCCGCAGGCGCTCAGCCCTGAGCAGGCCGCTGCAGCAGCTTCAGCACGATGGCAAACAACTGCTCGGGCTCGAAGGGCTTGGCAATAAAATCATCCATGCCGGCCTCGAGGTAGGGTGGTAGGAGCTTTTCCGGAATGGACGGATGCCAATTGTCCGGAAAACAGTGCTCAAAGCCGGGGAGTCGGGCCATGTGGCAACCGAGGTGCATTTTTCAACGCACAAGCCGTATCTACGTCAAATCATGGTCTTACGTGATGTTGCCAAGGGCGTGCAACTTCTCGGAGACAGGGCGTGAAAGCGATTGCGGATGCCATTGAGGATGTTTTGCGGATGCCATTGAGGATGTTCGAGAACTCCTAGTCAGGCCACAGCATTGGGGAAAAAGTGGGGAATCCTCAGGATAAAAGTCCGAGGAAATGAGCCAACCGCTGGGGATTTCCTCCCGATCCTTCCGCCCTTCTTTCATTTCTGCTCCCTTGCCACCATCCGGGAAATAGATATTCTCCCTCTGGTGGCGATAGAAGACCGGACCCCTGACAGGTCAGACCCAATCAAAGCCATCAGCGCGGCACGTGCAGGAGTGCCGCGTTTTTGTTTCCATCCTCCCAAGCGCCTTCCCCGGCGTACCAAGTGAAACGTTTCCCCCTAAATCGAGCGGACAATAAGGGGGATTCTGGCGACTGGACCACCTCGGCAAGCCAGGTGGCTTTTCATCACCATATCCGGGAAGACCAATGAAGACCCTCAAGCTCAAGCATCCCCTGACCCTCGGCAAAACCGAAATCACCGAACTTAAGTTCCGCGACTACGCTACGGCGGAAGATATGCTGGCCTTTGATGAACGCGGCCCGAACCGCCAAACCATTGCACTCATCGCCAGCCTGAGCGGCACCGACGAAAGCCTCATCAAGAAGCTGCACGTCGCTGACTATCGCGCCGCCGACACGATGGCATCCGAGATGATCCACGCGGTGGCCGACGAAAAAAACGAGTCCGAGTCCTGAGCGCGTGCGCCCTCGTTGCGAGGGAGCTGCATCAGGACTTACGAAACATCAAATCGATGCCCTTATCTGAGTTGTTTGTTTGGGCAAAGATTGCAGCGGCCATGAGCGGGCGTACTTTCGAATAATCGCCAACGTGGCCCAAACCCATCAATGGAGATGCCCCCGCATTGTCATGGAGGCGTCTCCATATTCATTTAGGGGATTGGTATGAGCGAAACATCGGTTGGTATTAGCCTGCAACTCAGAGGTGCAAACACGGTTGCCCAGGCAACCCGTGACTTGCAGGCGCAGATCAAAGAGACCGAGCGGCGATTTGAGCGCCTGGCCAGTTCGGGCAAGCTATCGCAGGAACAGTTGGCATCAGCGGCTGTGAAAATGCGGGAGAAAGTGGCGGCATCTCGCAAGGAACTGGAGAAACTCCAGAATACGGTCGGGCAAACCGCCGTTTCAAAATATGCGGCCAATATCGAGGCACGGCGAGTGCTTGGAATTCGGGCCGAAACGGAGATTCAGCGGGAAATCAAACGTACGGAAGCGGCCTATCAAACTCTGGCTAAGTCCGGCGTGTTGTCCGCTCAACAGTTAGCACGGGCTCAAACCGCCAGCATTCAGAAAATCCGCGAACTCAGGAAAGAACTGGGAGAGAACACGCGTTCTCTTTCTTCCTTTGCGCCTGGAGCAGTGGCAGCGGCAGCGGGTGCCGCGATGCTGACCAAGCCAGCAGTTACGCGGGCGGCGAACTATGACCATACGGTTGCCCAAATCACCAATACCCTTTACTCAGATCGTGACAAAGCGGGACGGATTGCAGGCAAGTCTGAAGTCAAGGCCGCAATCTCCGCAGCCCTTAAAGAAGGTGGTGGCGACCGCGATCAGGCTGCAGCGACCCTTGGCGAGCTGCTTTCCTCTGGCGAGTTCAGCAAGGATGGCGCCTTCAAGATGCTGGGAACGATCCAGAAAGCCTCTACGGCAAGCGGTTCCGACTCGAAAGCACTGGCAGCGATTGCGCTCGCAGCCAAGCGCGGCGGCATCAGTGAGGACCAGTTGCCGATGGTTTTATCCAAAGCAATCCGGGCCGGGCGCTTGGGCGGCTTCGAGCTGGAGGATATGGCACGCGACCTACCCGCCGTCATGTCTTCGGCCAGAGCCCAAGGCATTACTGGCATGGCCGGATTCGAACGAACCCTCGTTTCTCTCCAGTCGTCCGTCCTGACTGCCGGGACGAAATCCGAGGCAGCGAACAACCTCATCAACATCCTAGAGAAGCTCAATAGCGAAGATACGGCCAAGGACTTCAAAAAGCAGGGGATTGACCTTCGCGGCGAACTCGCCAAGGGCGCATCCCGGGGAGAGGATACGCTGACTACCTTTACCGGTCTGATTGATCGGGTAATCGCAAAAGACCCGAAGCATAAGGCTACGCTCCAGGAATTGGAAAAGCTCTCTGCTGTGGCTGGCGACAAGAAAAACCCACAACGGGAAGAGGCCCTGAAATCGATGCTGAAAATCTATGAAACATCGGTTATCGGGAAGTTTTTGCAGGACCGGCAAGCCCTGCAAGGCTTTCGGGCCGAACAACTGGGCAAAGCTGGGGACGATCCTCTGGCATCTCGCGTCAAAAGCGGCATTCGCGCCGACACGGGGCAGGAGCTTGATACGAGTTTTTCCGTCATGGACGACACGGTGTCTGCGCAAACCAAACGCTTGGAAAATGCCAAGTTGGAGGGGCAGGACAAGGCACTATCCGAAGCTGGCGGGCCACTCAAAGGCTTCTACCAAGGGGTTGTCTCGGCCGCCGAGCAGTTTCCTGTACTGACCGCTAGCGCTTCTGCGGCAGCCTCGGCAATCGGCCTTCTGGCTGGTGCGGCGGGCCTCAATGCCTTGATGGGGGGCGGTATGAAGAGCGCGGCTGGCGGACTCATATCCCGAGTCTTCGGCGGTGGTGCCAGCCTCTCCGGCGCTGGTGGAACGCTATCCACCCTTGGGCTCGCTGCTGCTCCGCTGGCGGCAATGGCCGGCGTTTCGTCCTGGGCAGCGGATACCAGTAACGACATAGGCAGGGTTGATGTACTCCAGGGGGTTTCCAACGCTTTGTCTGGACTGCTTGCCGCCATTGGTATCGACAAATCTAGGGAAATTGAGCAGCGCCGCGCAGAAATGCGGGCAGAACTGGAGGTTACTGTGCGCGATGATCGGGTTAGTGTCTCGAAAACCCGCCTGGAGGGCACGAACATGACCGCTAACATGAACACCGGAAGTCTCTGGAAAACGCCATAGTTTCCCGCTCAGGTGAAACGTTTCCCCCTGTGGAATAGATATGCCAGGAATGAGGATGCTCCTAACCCAATCAGGAGCATCACTCATGGATTTGTCCGCAGCAGAAAATGAACTTCTCACATCGCTACCGCCTGTACTCCGCGCAGTTGTCAAAGCCCTTGGCTTGCCGCGTGCGAAAGAGTTCCTTGCCGAGAAGGGAGGGCGCAGCATGTCGATTTCCAAGTTTCATACCACTAGTCTTGACTTGAGTCCTGATGAGTTGGAAGCCATGAACAAGTGCCTGGCCAATCATATGGATGCGCTTGGCCGTATCTCGATGCCGAAGGTGGACAAGCTGAGGATTTTTGAGCGGAATGTAAAAATCCGGGAAGATCGTGAGCGCATGAGCATCAACGATTTGGCCAGTCATTACCGTCTCTCTTCCCGCCAGATCGTGAATATTTGCCGGGATGCCTGAGCATGGACTTCACGGTCAAGTTTGATGCCGATCACCTAATCCGTGCGCTGGAAGACGTGCGGCGCAAGGTAGTAGAACCACGCGGAATGCTTGAATCCGTAGGAGAAACCCTGCTACGGATCAACCGCGACCGGCACGCCCAGGGGCTTGCTCCGGACGGTACGATTTGGAAACCCCTGGCGCCGGGGACGATCGGCAGTGAAATCTGGAAGAAGCAATCCGCACGTAACCGGAGTGCCAACTCTAAGCGAGGCCCGATGATGAGTCTCAAGGCCGCGCAGGATGTTCGGGCGAACCGGAAGGCCCTATTCTCTACCGGTGAGATGCTGCTCAACAACTTTCAGTACCAAGTTCGAGGCGATACGCTTCACCTCGGATTCAGCATTGACAGGGCAAAGTGGCACCACGATGGAACGAAGCCCTACACCATTACGCCGAAGAAGGCGAAGGCATTGAGCTTCGGCGGAATTGCAGTCAAGCGGGTGCATCATCCGGGGCTTCCGGCCCGTCCATTGATCGGTTTCCCGGATTCCGATCAGCATGCGGCAGCAGATGCGGTGGAGGATTACCTGTTGCAAGCACTGCGACAGGCAAGGCCATAACGCAGAATGGCTATATGGTTAGCTTGACTTCTTCCGTTTTCGGCGCCCTAGCATGGCTGCTTCACCTAGAGCCATTACACCAGTCATTACCCCACTAACCGAGTTTTGCGCTAGCGCAGCAGTTGTTCTTTCGAGCGCCTTCTTACTGTCTTCGTCAGCAGCACGGTAATTGTTGACCAGTTCCACCTCTCGTGGAGATTCAATGGTTTGATGGTCGTTAGGTTCTTCATCCTTACGATCTTCAGCAGTTGACCTAAGCAGGGCCTCTACCCCCTTTTTTACGTCCTTGTGGCTTATTCGATAGTTGTAAATAAGCTCCATTTCAGTGGTGGTGATGTCGACTTTTAGGCTATTCCCACCTCTGAGTATGTAAACCACATCTAAGCCAAGATCAGCAATTTTCGCCAATAGCTTTCCACCCGGAACCTGGTCATCGATTTCGTACCGATGCAGGCTGTTTCGGGGAATGCCAAGCTCCTTTGCGAACTCGGACTGATCCTTCCCTAGCCTCTCACGTGCTTCACGTAAGCGGCTACCAATTGTCCCAGTACCCACGGGCGCCTCCAAAAAGTAGTTGACGCAATCTACTTATCGGTAGATCATCGGATCAACTAATTAGTGCGAATCAATGCAACTAACAGGAGGCTACATCATGCAGCAATCAGCAGTCGACCGCAATGCAGTCCTTGATGCATTGCGCAAGCGTGGAACGAATCTTAAGCAATGGTGCGCGCAAGAGGGATACCACTACCACAACGCCTCCAATGTACTGCGTGGTGTGAGTAGAGCGTATTTTGGTATTGGCCGTGAAATCGCTACCAAGTTGAATGCCATCGTGCGGGGTGATGCATGAAGTCCATCATCCCTATGCGTGCATGCTGAGTTCGGCGCTATACCAGTAATCGCCATCCGCTGAATCCACGATGCTGCCCGCTCAGTCACAGCAACGAATGCCAGTCTCCGCGCCGTTTGCAGCTCCTGCAACGGCTGCGGCAGGACATTGGTTAAGCGCCAAGTCTTTCTCTGAATTGGCGGGGATTGCCGAGCGCAATGCCCGTACGGCATTGTCCAAATCCATTTGGCGCGGCCAATCGCTGACAGTGCGCACGGCCTCAGGTCAAGGCGGCAAGTCCGGTGAGCGTTACGAAGTCTATGCTCCCTCGCTGCCGCCGACGCTCTATGCCAAGTGGGTAGCCTCGCAAGTCGTCCAGCCACAGCCCGAAGCCCCTGCAACCACGATGACAGTAGAAGTCATCCAGTGCGATCCGACTGCGAGCAAGCGGACCGAAAAGGCGCTGTGGATACTCGGCCTCATCCGCCCCATTCTCAGCCATACCAAGAACACGCCGGAACGTGCCGCCGCTATCGCCGACGTGCTGGCCCGCACTCATACACGGCCTGACGGCAAGGCGGTCCGGGTCGGCAAGTCCCAGCTCTACGAATGGCTGAACCGCTACGAGAACGACCACGTGGAAGGGCTGCGGCGCAAGCAGCGGGCCGACCTCGGAGCCCGGCGGGTTCTGGTCACTCGCGAATGGGATGCCGCCTGTCCTCTGGACGAAGGCTCCCGGCAAGCGATTTCCGAGGCCCTGGGGGAATACGTGCGCTCTCTGTGGGCCTCCGGCGCCGCCGGATGGGCGGTGATTCAGCAGTTCGCCAGCCTCAAGCTGGAAGACCTCTCCCGGACGGCCGGCTGGGATGCTCCAACCATGGAACTGAAGCCCGCCTGCATGGTGTCTCGGGCCTTCGTCGAGCAGTACCGCAAGAGTGGCCTGCTGGCCGTCGCCGACAAGGACGCCAAGCGCTTCTTCGACGTTCATATCCCCCGTATCCGCCGCAGCCGGGACAATCTGAAGCCCATGGACGTGGTGGTGGGCGATGTGCACCCCATCGACATCGCCATTCCCCGCCCGGACGGCAGCATTGCCTATCCCCGCGCCATCTGCTGGCACGATGTGGCCACAAACCGCCTGTTCGTCTGCCTGGTGCTCCTGGAGAAGGGCGAGGGCATCAAGCAAACCCACGTCGCCTCGGCATTCGCGGCCATGTGCGCCGCCTGGGGCCTGCCGCTGACCCTCTACCTGGACAACGGCTCGGAGTACTCCTGGCACGAAATGATGGCGGCCTTCGCGGAAATCTCCCGCCTCACCCAGAGCCTTCAACGGCAATTCACCGTGGGCGAACTGCCCGGTTCCGGCGAGTTGCGGGAGCTAGTGAATGAGCAGCGGCAAGTCATCCGCGCCAATCCGTATAACGCCCCGGCCAAGCCCATCGAGGGCCTGTTCTCCGTCATCGAAGGCACGGTGCTGTCCATGGTGCCCGGCTGGGTCGGGGGCGACCGGATGCGCCAGAAGACCCACAACGTGGGCAAGGCGCCCGAACCCTACCCCGGCACCTGGGAGCAGTTCCACGCCGATTTCGAAACGGCCCTGGCCTTCTACCACCAGCGCCCCCAGGGCGGGACGATGGGGGGCGCCAGCCCGGCGCAGGCCTACCGTACCCATATCGAGGCGGGATGGACCCGCACCCACGTGGAAGAACGGGTGCTCCTGCTGGCCTTCGCTGAAGAGGACACCCGCAAGGTTCAAGGCGGCTACGTGAGTTGGGACGGCACCGAATACTACGACGATGCCTTGCTGCGCTACACCGGACAGACCCTGACCGTGCGGGTGTGCCGCCACGATCCGCGCTATGCCTTTATTTTCGACAAGGACCGCGCTCTCATTTGCGCGGCGGGCGTTGCCCCGGTCTTTGGGTTCCTTGACCCGGCCGGCGCCGAGGAACAGGCCCGGCGCAAGAAGGTGCTGATGCGCTACGTCGCCGAGCTGCGGGAGAACGTTTGCCGTCTCGACCTGGTGGCGGAAATGCGCAAGGTGGTGGAGTCCAACGGCCCAATGCCGCAAGCCCAGATCGGCGCCACCGTGGCGGTGTCAGATGCTGCCCAACAGATGCTTGCCGCCCTGGTCGCCAAGCAGAACGCCGCCCTGGCGGAAACCGAAAGCACGAAAGCCGCACCGGCTGACCCGAAGCGGCTTTCGCAATGGAGTTCGCCGGACGAACCCGACCCGTATTTAGCTGCGGTCGAGTTCGCCGACGAGGAGTCCGCGTCGTAAGCCTGGCAGGGCGATAGACGCGATTTGAAACACAGGAAAAGGAAGTCTACATGACTGAAACCATTGAAACAAGGCAGGTCCGGGACGCACTCCGCATGGCACAGTCCGTCATGGACTCGCTGGAAACCGGCCCTATAGGGCAACTGGTGGGCGAATCCGGCACCGGCAAGACGCGGGCCGGGAAAGCCCTGGTCGAGCGCCTGGGCGCGGTGCGGGTGTGCTGCTCGCAGGGCATCTCCAATAAGGTGCTGGCGGCGAAGATTCACGCGGCCTTCGGCGGCGAGAAGACGCCAGGCAGCGCCAATACGCTGGTGGGCAAGCTCGAAGCCATCGTGGCCGGCAAGCTCCTGGTGGTGGATGAGGCCAATCATCTGCGCTGGCAGCAACTCGAACTGCTGCGCTATCTCGCCGACGAGGCGGGCATGGGCTTGATTCTCGTCGGCACGGACCTGATGGACCGGCCGTTCAAGGATGGGCGCACGGCCACCTATCTGGCGCAACTTGCCAGTCGCATCGGCGCCAAGCGGGTGCGCTTCGAGCGCCTGAGCGCTCTGGAGGAGGTGGCGGGCTACATGATTCAGCCGCACTTCGGGAAGGTGGACAAGGCCACGGCCAGTGCTTTCCACAAGCAGGCCAAGGGCTACTGGCGGGATGCGGCGGAACTCGCTTCCGCCTGCCGCCGGGTCATGGAAACCCAGGGCCTGGATAAGCTGAACCCCGTCGTCGTCGAAGCTGCCGCCAACTGGATGGCGCCGGCCCGGCTGACGGCCTGATGGAGGGAACGAATATGACCATGAAGAATGCCGCCCAACTGCGTTCCGCCCTCATCGGGAAAGTGCATGCGCTTGCCAAGAAGCTGGGCTACGACGAAGACACCTATCGGGTGGTGCTGCTGACTCAGACCGGCAAGACCTCCTGCAAGGACATGACGGATAAGCAGCTTTCACGGCTTGCTGAGGCGCTGGAATGCCTTTCCAAGGGCAAACCCTTGCCCGATGCCGGGAAAGCGCCTCAGGCATCGCCCCAGGGTCTGGCCGGGCAGATACTGCCCACCGCTAGGCAGTGGAACACGCTGGCGGGTCTCGCCAATCGCGCCGGCTGGTCGGGACTGGATGACTTCCGGCTGCTGGGCTTTGCTCGCCATACCGCCAAGGTGGCAGACCTCTCCGAACTATCGCGCCAGGCCATGACCAAGGTGATTTCCGGCCTGTCGCGTCGCCTGACGCAATTGAAGGCTTCCAATGTATCGGAGGTAATCGCATGAGCTGCCCAATACACGCCACTGTAACGCGTTGCCGGAATGGACAAGCCATGGTTGTCCTGGACTCGGAACCCTTTAACGGCATGGAAGTTCGCCCCCATGAACTTCGCCGCCTTGCTGAAAACCTGACCGCGTTGGCGGACATGGCAAATCACTTACCTATGGGCGGAAAGCACTGGAAGCCAACAACTGTGCAAATCGGCGGAAGCTGCCTTACGCCCGTTTCGCATTCCTTGGCACCGGTGACATATGCCCTGGAACCGATGGCTTATTCAGGGGGCAGCAACAGCGCACCAAAAGCGTCTGGAGAAGAAGCATGAACGCCTCAATTCGGGTCATGCCCATCGTTCGCAATCTGACTGCCATTGCGGCAGAACGCGCCTTGGGACAGGAGTGGGAGCGGCACCCGATGTTCGGCATCGAGGTGGGGTCAGATTCCTGGGCAACCAAGTATCAGGAGCAAATGGGTCAGTTGCAGGAGGCTTTGGAGAGCATCGGAACACGGCATCACCCGGCGCTTGATGAAGATCGTGCCATCAACCGTGCCCCGATCAGCTTCGAGGATGCTCACCACCGCTTGAAAAACGTGGTGGATTGGCTGCTGGAACAAGGCTTCAAGGTGCAGGCGTATTCCATTGGCACGCAAGGTTTCCCTGTGGTGCAAATTGGTTATTCGGAATCAGCACGGCGTGAGCTGCGGATGGTTGGAGCTGGCTGCCGGATGGATGTTAGCGGCAAGACGTTCACACGCTTTACAGCGCTGCGGAACGGTGTGCGTATCTGGTGGGAGCGGGAAGAAGGCCGCTGGAGCTACAGGAAACAAGGTTAAAGGAGAAGAAGATATGGCAAAAGCAGCAACCCGCATCAAGAGTACCGCCGCCCTGTTTCCCGTGCCGCAGAGCAGGGACGAGGTAAATGAAGCCATCGCCAAGATCGGCATTGCCCAGCGCGAACGCGCCCGCATCCAGGCCGACATGAACGACCAGCTGACAAAGGTCAAACTGCGCTTCGAGGACGAAGCCAAGCCCTTCAATGAGCAGATTGAAGCCATTTCGAAGGGGGTTCAAACCTGGTGCGAGGCGAACCGCGCAGCCCTCACCAAGGACGGCAAGGTCAAGTTCGCCAATTTCGCGGCAGGAGAAGTGAAGTGGCGCATGCGCCCTCCCAAGGTCACCTTGCGGGCCGTGGATACGGTGCTGGAAACCTTGAAGCGGCTGGGCCTGACTCGGTTCATCCGGACCAAGGAAGAGCCGAACAAGGAAGCCATGCTGGCCGAGCCACAGGCGCTGGAGGGCCTGGCCGGGGTGAAGTTTGAACAGGGCGAGGATTTCGTCATCGTCCCCTTCGAAACCGAACTGGAGGAAGTTGCCTGATGAAGCGCAATAAGGTGGCCATCATCGCTGAGGCGGACAACCCAGCCAAGGCGGAATTCCTCAAGGGCGAGGACGGCAAGCGCCTGCTTTTCGGCAGCCACGATGAGGCCGAAGAGTGGCTGGCAGAGAACAGCAAAGGGGGTGTGGATTACCGCCCCTACGACGGCACGGATTGAAGGGAGCAACGGGGTGACTACGATAGAAATGACCGGCATCGAAGAAGTCCGGCAAGCCGAAGAAACGGCGCGTGATCTGCTGCGCATGGTCGGCGTGGATCGCGCCATCCACCTCATCCGCGAAGAGGCGGGCCAAGTGGGTTACAAGCCGTTCTACGACATGGCCCGCGACCCGGGTATTTATCACCTGGTGGCAGAAGAGGAACTGCCCGAGACGGCCCGCGAAATCGTGCGCCTGATCGGCTTGCCGCGTGCTGTTGACCTCTTCCGCACCCTGGGCGGTGTAAGCTTTCCGGCGCCGCAGGGAGGAAACAACAATCGCATGGGCGCCCTGCGCTTTGAAATGCTGGCTGAGTGCGTTGGCGTCGATGCTGCCAAGGTACTGTGCCAGGAGTTCGGCGGCACGGTGTTCTACATCCCGAAGTGCCAGCAGGCACTCCAGAACATCCGGGATCGGCGCATCGTGCAGGAGTTCGATAGGGGAGCTTCCGCCGAGGAACTGGCACTCAAATACCGGCTGACCGACCGAAGGGTCAAAGGCATCCTGAAGAAGCCCCTGTGAAGGGGCTTTTTTGAGCCATGGCGGGAAATGCCATTGAAACCCTACTGGAGGCCTTGGGTGAGCACGATGCACGGGCGATCCTGGCTGAGTGCGGGACGCGGGCAGCACTCCGGGAGTTCGAACGGGAATGTGCTGTCCGGCAGGCGGCAACCCTCTTGCGCCAGCGGGTCCATAGATCGGTCATTCGGGAACGCCTGATGACGAACTACGGCTACTCCTGGAGCACCGCCTACCGCGTCATCAACTCGGCGCTGTCACAAGTGTTTCAAAACCACGTAGGCCGTGAAATTCAAGGCGACGATGATTCAGGCTCCTAACCTCACTACGGAGTCCATCGTGTCTGAAACCAACAACAGGGATGCCCGCTTCCTGGCTGGCTTGAATGCCATGCTCGGTGATGCTGGCATCCCACCTCGAAATAGCCTCGAAGAAATCGCCGCCCTGCCAACTGATCCCGAGTCGCTGGCTGCCCTCAAAGCAGGAAAAGCGGTTCCGGTTGCTGGGAAGTGCCAGGGTGTGGCAGCGGCAACTCGTACCGTCGAAGCTCCCGGCGGCACCCAGGTTCCCCAGCGTGTCATGTGTGCAGCGATGACCATGAATATGACCAATTTCTCCCAGGAGAAATACCGCGTCGCTCTGGCGAGGATGCAGAAATGAGCCGGTTCATCGAACAGCTTCAGGAAGAGCGTTCCCGTCTGATTCACTTGGCAAAGAACCGTAAGAAGCATGAGAGCGAGTTGGAAAAGCTCCAGGCGGCCTGCGTCGAGTGTCTCAATCAGGGACTGAATGCCTCTGACCGGCGTTTTGCTGAAACCAAAAACAAGCGCAATCAGGCAGAAACCACCTTGCAGGAAGCGCTGGCCGCTGAGAAGCGTATCGCCGAGATTGACCGGGTAATCAACGCCCGCGCCGAATTCGACGACGAAAAGCAGGCGGTGCAAGTGGCCTACGACAACCTTCGCGCAGCAAAGAAGCTGAAGGCTAAAACGGAAGAACTGGCCTCCAATTTGGCGCGAGAGTGCAACCAACTCGAAAGGGACATCCAGTCGGCCCTTGAAGAGCATGGCAAGAAACAGGTCGAAGCCATGCTGGCAGATGGAAACGTTCTCCCGGCACCGTCACGTATCCGCGAATTGAAGGACTCGCTGGCGGCTAGTAAAGCATCTGCGACCGCAGCGAAGAAAACCATGGAAGAAGCGGCCATTCAAGCCCAAGTGGCCGAAACCAAGGCCAATGAGGCCTATGGCGCGTACATGGACAAGCGGTTGGCTGTGGCGGAACTCAACTACATGCTGGCACTGGAGGAATCCATGCCGGAGTTCGCCGAGTACGTCGCGCTCAAGGGCATTGCGAAAAACTCTGTCGCACCTTCCCAGGTTCTCAGCATTGACCTTGGCCTGGAGACGGTCCGAGTCGCCAGCGAGATGATCCGCACAGAACTGCGCGAGATTACTGGACGGGATGGAAGCTAAGTAAGCCAAGATAGGGACGCGGCCCCTGCACGGGCCGCGTCAGTGGTTCGGATTTGAGGGCTATGCAGAACCACTGCTTCCTTGCCACAGCTCGACTATAGGCAGATTCCCTCTGCATCTCAACCCGATACGATCCATGGACGCGTCAAAACTCGGTCTGGTCAGTTACCTACCTTCCAGTTTAATTTCATCCGGATTCCGGATTTAATATGTCCGATTTCCGGAAAAATTTCGTCCCGCCTAGAGGCAACGCTGACGGTCTTCGGCAAAGGCATTGGCGGTCATCGCCAGAATCGGCACCGTGGCGCCCCCAGGTCGGGCGCGGATGGCACGGGTGGCATTCATGCCATCCAGGCGGGGCATCTGCATATCCATCAAGATGACGTCATAGCGACCGCTATCAAAGACGCCCAACGCCATTTCGCCGTCCTCGGCAGCATCGGCTTCGAGCCCCACCTCAGACAGCAAGAGCATCGCAATTTCGCGGTTGATCGGCTCGTCGTCGACAACCAAGACACGCTTGCCCCGATGTACAGCCCAAAGATCGTCGGCCACCCCGAGATCACCGGCTGGCGGCACTGTCTGGGTGACATCCGCGAGTTTTGAGAGACGGGCGGTGAGCCAAAAGCAACTGCCCGCCCCCGGAGTGCTCCTCACACCGACGCAGCCGCCCATCTGCTCAGCCAGTTTGCGGCTGATCGCCAGCCCCAGCCCGGTACCGCCGTAGCGGCGGGTCATCGAGTTGTCAGCCTGCTCGAAAGCAGTGAACAAACGCTGCTGCACATCCGCTTCGATACCGATGCCGGTGTCCTCGACTTCGAAACGGATCAGGCATTCGTTCGCCGTTTCTTCAGCAAGCAAGGCGCGCAAGGTAACCTGCCCGTGGTCAGTGAATTTGACAGCGTTCGATGCAAAATTGAGCAAGGCCTGCTGCAGGCGGGTCGCGTCGCCCAACAACGGCTGATCCGGCACGCGATCCTCTACTACCAGGCGAAGCCCTTTATCCAAAACCCGGTCGTGCAACATCGAGACAATATTGGCCAGGACGCCGGAAACACGTACCGGTGCCATCATCAAATCCAATTTTCCTGCCTCGATTTTGGACAGATCAAGAATGGCGTTGATCACCTCCAGCAGGTGCTTCCCTGCCGAGAGCAACTTGTCCAGGCGGTCAGCTTGCGCTCCGGACAATCCGGAGCGCCTGAGCAAGTGAGCCATACCGGTAATGGCGTTGAGCGGCGTACGGATTTCGTGCGACATGTTGGCGAGAAAGGCGCTCTTCGCGATACTTGCCGCTTCTGCGGCAAGGCGCGCATCCTCCAGCTCCCGAGTCCGTTCGGCAACCAGTTCTTCCAGATGATCGCGATGCTCACGCAACTCGGCATGCGTTCGGCGCTGCTCGGTAATGTCCGAGATCACCGAAAGCAGCCCACGCAGACTCCCGTCGTCGTGACGCGCATAAGTCCAATCAACCTGTAGTTCGATGCATTCACCATCCCCGCGCCGGTTGGTCACGAAATAGCGTTCTGGCGTCGGCTGTTCGCTGACAATCAGCCCGAGGTACTCCTGAATGTGCCTGGCCTGCACAGCATCTTCGACAAAATCCCAGATCCGGGCACCGACCAGCAGATTCGCAGACCGCCGATGCAGTGCAGCCAGCGCCGGATTGATAAAGGTGATCAGTCCTGTGGTGTCACATTCCTGGACGCCGTAAGGAAGCAATTCCACCAAAGAACGGAAGCGGGCTTCGCTTGCCTCGGCACGTGCCTGTGCCTGGACGACGGCAGTAATGTCATGGGCCAGGACAAGGATGCGATGGTTGCCGTGGGCATCCAGGAAGGGACGTTTGATCGATTGATAATGGTGGATCTCGCCTGTCTGGGCATCACGACTATCCTCGCGGACCACGCGGGTGATCCCTTCGGCCATGATTTCCAGCACGTTCCGGCGCATGAACTCAGCCATCTCGTGGGGAACACCGAAATCGGCATCGCTACGCCCGACCAATTCTGCCGGCGTGGTGTTGTAGAGCCGTGCAACCGCCTGATTGCCCAGCAGGTAATTGCCCTGACCATCTTTGAGGATCAATGGATCAGGGATCTCATCAATCACGGTGCGCAGGAAGCGCTCACTCTCCGCCAGCGCTTCCGCCGCCAAACGCCGCTCATCGTCGAGTTCCCGGAGCCGTAACTGGGTGCGCGCCAGCGCGCCAAGGACGCTGGCATCATCAGCCGCGGTCGACGTGGAATTTTCACCAAAATCACCGCCACTCAGGCGCCGGATGCGCTGGTGAACCTCCTCCAGCGGCCCGCCCAGCGTTGCCAGCATGCCACGATAGACACGCAGCAAGGTCAGGATCATGAACAGCCCGGAAAATACAAGCAGTACCCGCAGCACCGTAGCGCGCCGGGAAGCGGTATCGACCATGTCGTTGGTCCGCAATGCCATGGATTCGTAAAACTGCGCCAGCGGCGCCATGATGCGTGCCTTGGCGCGGTGATATTCTTCATCGTGCAACATGGCATTGGCAGCCGCCCGCGCCTCGCCCCCACCCATTGCCACCAAACCCATGGCCTCACGCTCGATTAGCACCAGCGTATCGGACTGCCTTTTGGCCTGGTTGAGCAATTCGGTCTCAGACGCGCTTAGGCCGGCAGCCTCAATACGTAACGTCATCGCCTGTGGCGAACCGTCGCCCCGTGGACGCCGGTTGTCGGAAAGTACCAAATCCCAGTAAATGTTCTGATAATCCAGCGGACGCGGGCGAATCCCTTCGCGAATATCCAGAATTTCCAGATAGCGGTCGCGGTAGAACGGATCACCGGTTTGCGCGTAGGTTCTCACCATCCGCGTCAGATCGTCCGTGGAGTGCCGAAGCTCGTCGGACAACATGAAGGACTGCAGACGAACCTCGTTTGCCCGTTCGATTTCCTTTTCGGCAACAACATAGAGCACAAACGTACCCAGCAGCACGCCAAAAGCCAGCAGGCTCAATGCCAATGCCCGCCGAAAAATCCCCGCTGGATCCTTGTCCAAGCTTTTGTTCACGCCACAATCCTCATCCGCCCCGCCTCCCGCGCTCACTTTAGCATCACCGGTTGTGGGGAGGAAAGGCAGGCAAAAAACCCCGCGTAGCGCGGGGTCAGGAATTTAGGACAGCTTACTGCGGGAAATACATCCTGGCCTTATCGACCTTGTAGGTCCAGGGCAAACCGGTATTTTTCCAGCCATTGACGACGCGCTGGCCATCCTTGGCGCCACCCTTGGCGGTGTCGCCCTCGAAGCCCTCTGCCACTGAATAAACCTTGCTGTAACCCGACATCTGCAAACGATCCGCCGCCTTCGAGCTACGGTCGCCCGAGCGGCAAATGAGGATGATGCTGGCGTCCTTGCCCAGACCCATCGCCTTCAGGCGGCGCTCCAGTTCCGGCATGAAGTCCTGGTTCGGCTCCAGCTTGTACATATGCCGCTTGTCATCCCAGTCGCTCCAGATCTCCGGATGCTCGACATAGGGCACCAGCGCATCGGCATCGCTGGCCATGCCGACATAGATCGCCTCCGAACGGGTCCGGACATCGAAAAGGGCGACCGACTTCGGATCCTTCTTCTTCATGTCGTAGGCCTGCTGCGGCGTCAGATAAAGCGCGAGTTTCGAGCGCTTGATCTCCGGCAGCTTGTCCCAGTCGGTCGTCCCCGGCACCCAATCCGCAGCAAACGAGAGACTGGCGAAAGCGAACAGACTGGCGGCACAAAGGGTCTTCAACGAAATCTTCATCAGGCAATTCCCGGATTCTTGGCCGCCCCCTTGAGGGTCGGCATGTTGAGATTGACCGGCTTCAGCGTCTTGACGTCGCGCAGGTACTTGGCCACGACTTCCCAGATCGGCTCGCCGGCGTTCTTTGCTTCTTCCGAAACCGGCGCCCAGCCCGCGACCTTGTAAGTCTTGTTGGGGTCGATCAACTGGCCCTTGAGCATCATGTTCTGGATGCGCTTGCCGGCCTTCTCAGTCGGGTCACAGGTGTACTGCAAGCCACCGACGCGCACCATGTCGCCACCCTGCTGGTAATACGGGTCGGGGTTGAAGAGGTTGTCGCAGACGTCTTCAAGCACGGTCTTGATCATCTCGCCGCTCATGTTGGTAACCGTCGTCCACGGATAGGTAATGGCGGTCTGGTCGAGCACGTGTTCCATCAGGATCGGCTGGCCTGGCAGCAGCGACGTGCCCCAGCGGAAGCCCGGCGAGAAGGCGATTTCGGCATCCTTGACCTTGAGCAGCGAATCGAGGATGACCTGGTCGAAGGTGCCGTTGAAGTTGCCGCGGCGGTAGAGCAGGCCTTCGGTGACGGCCAGCTTTTCGTTGAGCTTGGAGAGGTAAGGCGCACGCGCCTTGTCGATCAGTGCCTGCATGTCCTTGTCGGCCGGCAGCAGGTTGGCAAAGACCGGCAGCAGCTTGTAGCGGAAGTCGGCGACCTTGCCGTTCTTCACGTCAAAGTCCATTACGCCGAGATACTTGCCGTTGGAACCGGCATTGGTGACCAGCGTCTGGCCACCCGCGTTCTTGACGACGACCGGTGCCGGCACGCCGTCGTGGGTGTGGCCGCCGAAGATGGCGTCGATACCCTTGACCCGCGAGGCCATCTTCAGATCGACGTCCATGCCGTTGTGCGAAATGACGACAACGACCTGCGCGCCGGCGGCACGGGCTTCGTCCACCGTCTTCTGCATGTTTTCGTCCTGGATGCCGAAGCTCCAGTTCGGCGTCTGCCAGCGTGGATTGGCGATCGGGGTGTAGGGGAAGGCCTGGCCGATGATCGCCACCGGAATGCCGTTGATGTTCTTCATCACATAGGGCTTGAACACCGGGTCGCCGAAATCGGCGGTCTTGACGTTCTGGGCGACGATGTCGATGTGGCCGGCGAAATCCTTTTCCTCGATTTCCTTGACCCGCGCCTCGCCGTAGGTCGACTCCCAGTGCAGGGTCATGACATTGACGCCGAGCGCCTTGCAGGCGTCGACCATGTCCTGGGCGTTGGTCCACAGCGCGGTGCCGGAGCCTTGCCAGGTGTCGCCGCCGTCGAGCAGCAGGGCGCCCGGGCGGGTCGCCTTCATGCGCTTGACCAGCGTCGCCAGGTGCGCAAAACCGCCGACCTTGCCGTAAGTCTGGGCTGCTTTTTCAAAATTCAGGTAAGTATAGGCATGCGCCTCGATGGTGTTCGGCTTGAAGCCGAAGTGCTTGAGCAACTGGTCGCCGACAAGATGCGGGACCTTGCCGTACTGTTCGCCGAAACCGAGGTTGACGTTCGGTTCGCGGAAGTAAATCGGCAGCAACTGAGCATGACAGTCGGTGATGTGCAGCAGGCTGACGTTGCCGAATTTTGGCAGGTCATAGAGTTTGGCTGCGCCTTTCTCGGCCAGGGCAAAATCGCTGTGCAGCGACATGCCGCCGGCGGCTGCAACCGCCATGACCTGGAGAAACTCCCGACGATTCATGCTCATGATTAGTCCTTGATTATGTTGTGTTCAAAAAAGACCCGGCGGGTTGCCCACGCCGGGTAAAGTCACGCAAGTTCAGTCTTTGTTCACCGGCGATTCCGGATCCATCAGGAAGGCCACGATGTGGGTGATCTGCTCCGGCGTCAGCCAGCTATGCAGGCCGAAGCGCGGCATGTTGGTGCAGGCCGAGAAGGCGTTGGAGTTGTAGATCTTGTCGTAGGCGTACTTGATGATCTCGTCGGAGTTGCCACGGATCTTGCCAAAATGATGCAGGCTCGGGCCGATGGTGCCGTAGGCAACTTCCTTCTTCGCCAGTTCGTGGCAGGCATAGCAGTTACCACCGCGCACACGTCCCGGCGGATCGGGCTGGATGAAGCCGATGTGGCCGCCGGTACCCACTGCGGCGAGCTTCTCGCCTTCCTTCCAGTCACCCATCAGCTTGCCGTCCACCGGATAGCGGATGGTCGCCTTGTTGAGCTTTTCCAGTTTCTCGCCCAGCTTGCGCGGCGGATTGTCGCGGTACTGCTGGCAGGTTTTCATCGTTTCGTCCTGCTCCAGCCGGGTCATCCAGTATTTCGGATTGTCAGCGCGGAACGAGGAACGGAACATCTGTTCCGCTTCGGCGGCATGTTTGCCGCCCGGGGCTTCTGGCGCCTTCTGCGCCAGCGCCGGCAGGGCGGCTGCGGTCAACGCGGAAAACAGGGCAATTTTGAGATTCATGGTCATCCCCTTTTCAGCGCTTGATGCCCGGCGTTTCCATCACGGTGCCGGTCGCGGTTTTTTGCAGGAAGGTTTCCAGCGCGATGATCGAATCGGCCAGATAGTTCGGCTCCGGCCAGCGCGCCTGGCGCATGCAGTCGATCAGGCGACGCTGCATGGTCCACACCGCACCTTGCGACACGCGATAGGATGGCCAGGTCTTCATCGCGAAACCGGCACCGTCCTTGGTCGTCAGGTTGCCCAGATCCTGGAGGCGGATGCGCTTGCCCTCCTGACCGTGGCAGATCGAACAGGAGAAATCCTGTGGCCCGGAGCGGCGGTAGAAGATGTATTCGCCCATCTTCGCCATCTTCGCTTCTTCGGGATGCGTTGCCGGCACGTTGATCTTCATGCCGTTCGACTTGGCGCCGATGAAAGTCACCAGCGCCTCGATGTCGGACTCGGTGCCCGGCTTGGAAAACCACTGCTTGGTCACTTCGGATTGCGTGAAACCCTGCAGGGTGACCATGCAATGAACGAGGCGGGACTCGACGTCCATCACCTTGTTAGTGTCCTTGAAATACTTGGGCAGCGCCGCGTAGGCACCTTCCAGCTTGCCCGGCC
>ERZ1645187.443-NODE-443-length-40543-cov-24.078739_pt1 | contig 40543 bp, 38 predicted proteins | sample MGYA00575352_ERZ1645187 | MGnify/ENA primary metagenome ERZ1645187 (study PRJEB40837, sample SAMN11349314) | freshwater sediment metagenome | isolation source: river sediment | host: Sediment | place: India: Wazaribad , New Delhi | collected 2017-02-21 ... | reverse complement strand
CAGTCGGCTGATATTTTTGTTTATCCAACACGGCAGGTGGCACTGCGATTAAACACTTGCCGAAGGCGAGTGGACAAACAGGATAAAACATCATTGAAATAAAAAAAGGCACAGAAACTGTGCCTTTTGTGATGGTGTGACCGCGGCACGAATCGAACGTGCGACCGACTGCTTAGAAGGCAGTTGCTCTATCCCCTGAGCTACGCGGCCATCCTGAGTCAATAACACGATTAAATTCGTGTATATTTTTCTCAATGGAGTGCAAAGATATCTTTAAAAACACTAATTTCCCAAAAAATTACTTTAAAAAATTATGTCCGACGCAAATATACAGATGCACGAGAGCTGGAAGACTGCTCTGAAAGCGGAATTTGAGAAGCCTTACTTCGCGGAACTCAAACGTTTCCTGCAAGCGGAAAAGGCGGCAGGCAAGACCATCTACCCGCCCGGCTCCCTGATTTTTAACGCGTTTAACTCCACCCCGTTCGATCAGGTGCGCATCGTCATCCTCGGTCAGGATCCGTACCACGGCCCGGGACAGGCGCACGGCCTCTGCTTCTCCGTACAGCACGGCGTGAAACCACCGCCCAGTCTGGTGAATATCTACAAGGAACTGCAATCCGATGTGGGCATCACCCTGCCGACGCACGGCTGCCTGCAATCCTGGACAACACAGGGCGTATTCCTGCTCAATGCCATCCTCACCGTGGAAGCCAACAAACCGGCGTCTCACCAGAAAAGAGGCTGGGAAGAGTTTACCAATGCCGCCATACAGCAACTCTCGCTGCAGCGGGAAGGCCTGATTTTTATGCTGTGGGGTAATTTCGCGCAGCAAAAAGCGGCCCTGATTGACGAGCGCAAACACACCATCCTGAAAGCGCCGCATCCTTCGCCGTTTTCGGCACACACGGGCTTTCTGGGCTGCGGCCATTTTTCCAAAGCCAACGCCATCCTGACCGCCCGCGGCGAGGCGCCTGTCAACTGGCAAGTTTAACATAATTTACACATTTATCAGTAGCGCATATTTTCGGCATTATCACTACCTTTGCGAAAAGAATTTATGTCGTCTGTTTTTGGGATTATCGCTGCTGTTTATGGATTTCTGGCCGTCGCACTGGGTGCCTTCGGCGCGCATGCACTGAAAGAAAAGCTCGATGTCTATCAGCATTCCATTTACGACAAGGCGGTGAGCTACCAGTTTTATCACGTAGCGGCATTGCTGGCCGTCGCACTGCTTTCTTCCAGAATAGACTCCAAACTACTCAACGCTTCGGGTTGGTTTTTCACGGCCGGCGTACTGCTATTCAGCGGCTCCCTCTACCTGCTGGCCACCCGTTCCCTGCTCGGCCTCGACAGCCTGACACCCATCCTCGGCCCCGTAACGCCATTGGGCGGCCTTTGCTTCCTCGCAGGCTGGATTTTACTGGCCATTTCTTTCTCAAAACTGTAATAAAAATGCATCGTTGCAGACTTATGCTATCTGCAAGCTATTAAACACACACTCATGAAATCTCGTTTTCTGTTATTGTATATCCTGTTTCTTACAGGCACTCCCCAACTGTTGGCGCAAGGTCCGCCCATGAATCAGCCGATTGGCCGCATCAGCGGAAAAGTGGTGGACGCAGGCAAAAACACACCACTGGAATATTCTTCCGTGACTATTCAAAGCCTGAAGGATTCGTCCCTGCTGATGGGATCACTGGTGGATGAAAAGGGATTTTTTGAAATCACCAAAATTCCGTTTGGCGCCTACAAACTCACCATTTCCTATGTGGGCTACAAGGATTTTGTACAGCAGCCGGTACTGGTGATTCCGCCCGACAAAATGGATGTGGCGCTCGGGACGCTGAAAGTGGAAGAAGATGCCAAAGTATTGCAGGAAGTGCAGATTACAGCGGAAAAAAGCTTCATGCAGCTGAATGCGGAAAAGAAGATTTTCAACATGGAGAAAAACACGATTTCCGCAGGTGGAACAGCCATTGACGCGCTGAAACAGGTGCCGATGGTGGAAGTGGATCAGGATGGCAACCTCTCGATGCGAGGCTCCGGCAATCTGCGGGTGTTCATCAACGGAAAGCCATCCGGTATCACCATCAACAACACCAAAGCCATTCTGGACGCGATTCCGGCATCCCAGATTGAAAGCATTGAAATCATCAATAATCCATCTGCGAAATACGATGCGGAAGGTGAAGTGGGCATCATCAATATTCAGTTGAAGAAAAATACGAAAGTCGGACTCAACGGAACATTCACCGTAGGTTATGCGACCAAATACGATGCAAATACCGGTGTAAGTATTAACTTCCGCAAGAACAATATCAGTTTTTCAAGCAATTATTCCTTCCGTTTCAACGAAGGTTTTTACAAAGGCAACAGCAACCGCTATAATTTCCCGGGCTTTGTATCGCCTTATTACCTGAATACAAGCGACAGAGGCACTTTCAGAAACATCAACAACACCTTATCCGCCAACCTCGACTGGGATATCAAAGAAAAAAACACCTGGTCGTTCAACGCGCTGGGTTCCTATTCACCGGGCTTTTCTGACGGGTTAAACAATATTACCTTCCTGGACTCGGCGGTGAATTTCGTCAATAAAATACAGCGATATACAGACGCAAAAAACAACAACTGGAATGCGGAAGTGACCACTACCTACCGCCGCGTTTTCAAAGATAAAAGCAACGACCTCGTGCTGACGGGAAATTACGCGCGCACTTTCCGCGAAGGCAAGCCGGAATACACGCAATATGAGGTGGATGAAAACGACATCACACTGCTTCCATTTCCATTCTTTGAGCGCAATACCAATGGCAGCTACGCGCATACCGGCTATGTGCAGGGCGATTTCACGCAGCCGTTTGAAAAGGCCAAAGGCAAATTTGAGACAGGCTACAAATTTTCGGCTCGCAGCCTGGTGTCCGATTTATATGCCGATTCACTGGACAATGCATCCCAGACTTTCATTACCAATCTCGGCCTGACCAACAGCTATGACTATCGCGAATTTATCCACGCAGCCTATGTTATCTGGAGTCAGACGGTAAAAAAATTCAGCTACAAAGGCGGCGTCCGCCTCGAAAATACGCAAATCCGGGGCATACAATCGGTGGGCAATATCACGGATAAACAATCTTATTTCGATTATTTCCCATCCGCGTCCATGTCGTATAAGTTACCGAAAAATAACGACCTGCAGCTGGCATACAGCAAACGCATCAACCGACCAACACCGGAAATGCTGAATCCTTTCGGGCAATATTCGGATCCATACAATATCCTTACGGGTGATCCTAAAACGAAACCATCCTATACGCATGCGGTGGAACTGACGCATTCCAAATCTTTCAAAAAAGGGATTTTCTTCAGCACAACGGTCTATTATCGCTACGCGACCAATGTCTTCACCCGATATCGCGTTGTAGACACCGCCGGCCGCTCGATTGTATCCTTTGGCAATCTGGAATCCGGCCAGAATGTGGGCGTGGAATTTACCAACCGTTCTACCATCACTAAATGGTGGAACCTGATGGTGACCGCGAATCTGTTCCAGAATAAAATCAAGGGCGATGTGCCGAACGGCGAAACCGATGCCAGCACCAACAGCTTTCAGTACAATTTCAGAATCATGAATACCTTCACATTCTGGAAAGGCGCGAGCCTGCAGTTGATGGTCAACTACCGCAGTAAAATCAAGTATCTGCAAGGAACCATACGTCCGATGGTATTCGCCAGTCTCGGATTCCGCAAGGATTTCCTCAAAGACAACCGCGCGAGCATTGCCGTCAACATCAACGATATTTTCAATACGATGTACTTCGGCATTTCCAATGATGGTTCCACCTTCAGCAGCACCACCAACCGCTACTGGGAAAGCACGGTGGGCAGCATTACCTTCAGCTATCGCTTCGGGAAATCAGATGCAAAACCGGGCATGCCGGGCAAGAAGAAAAGTAATTTTGAAGACAGTGGCAGCGGTGTGGAAGGCGGAGGCGGATAGATTTATTTCTTTCCGAATTTAAATTCATAAATCATATCACTGAAGACCTTGTCTTTGTAGTATCGGCCGAAGTATTTGTCTTTATAAATAAAAACATAGTATTTGCCATCCTTGAAAAGTCCGGCTTTGCGCGCGGACTTCAGCGCTTCCATGCATTCTGTTTTTTTATCTTCCGCGGCATATGCACGAGCGAGATAGAAATAGGCCAGTCCGTTATCATTGCTCATCAGAATCGCCTGATTGAAATCGGCACGCGCACCTTTGTAATCAAGCAGTTCTATCTTACAGTTACCGCGATCCACATACATTTCTGCTTTGTAGTTCACTAATGCGATGGCTTTATCAAAATACTTCAGTGCCTGTTCATATTTCCCTTGTTTGTGCAATACCCGTCCCAGAAAAAAATGGGCTTTTTCATCTTTTTCATTCAGCAGCATCGCGGTAAACAAGTCATCAAATGAGGTGCGCAAACTGTCCATATAATAGCGTATCACACCACGGTTGCGCAGTGCCAATTGGAAATCCGGCTTTAATGCGATTGCCTGATTGAAATCCTTTTCCGCCAGACGCAGATCCACCGCGCTGGCAGCGGCAATATCCTGATTATTGTAGCGGCAACTACCTCTGTTGTTATACGCAAAGGCATTGGCAGGATCGAGTTTTATGACGCGTTCAAAATCCTTGATGGCCAGTTCGAGCCTGTCCGTGTAATAATAGCAGAGGCCGCGGCAGTTCAGGATAAGGGAGCTTGTATCTCCGAGTGACAAAGCGGTCGAAAAGAAATCAGCAGCTACCTTATATTTTTTCTGTTCCAGCAAAGCATTTCCCATTTCCGCATAAGCGGGCGCGTAGCCGGGATGTATCTTGAATATTTCGCGAAACACATCTTCCGATGCTACGTAATTTTTTTGTTTATACAGTGCAACGCCTTTCCAGAATAAGGCGTCTACATTTTTAGGTTGTTTCACCAGGAAGGAATTCAACAAGCTGAGCGCGGGGCCATATACGCCGTTTTGGACATGACTTTTAGCTACTACGACACTGCTGTCCGAACCGCTCTGTGCTTTTGAATGAAAGGAGAAGAACAGTAAACAACAGCCCAGCATCACCCTGAGGGAGATGCTGTTGTGCGTTGTACCCGTTCGACTCTTGAGTATATTCATGTTTATTCAGTTCGCTATTTATCAGCGGAATTTCTTCTCCACCTCAATAATAGCATAATCTTTATGATCAATTCTTTTAAAATCCTCACTATTGTTGACAGTCTCCACCGGATAGTCCAGCGGCACCTTGATATAGACTTTCACATCCTGAATTAAACCTTCCGCCCATTCCAGTTCTATCTTGTTGCCACTCAGGAAAATCGAATCAATTTCTGTGCCAGCGAAGAAATGTCCTTTGCTGCCGGCAATGGCAAATGGCGTATGGCCGACCAACAGCAGACATTTAGATGCGTGTCCTTGCAATTCGATTTGCTTATTGCCCTTAATGAGTTTTTCCTCCACATTATCATAATACAGATTATCCGGCAACTTGTATCTTTTCACGCTATCGCCGGTATTAATCAGACACAGGAAAATGCGTTCCTTAATACGGAAGTGTATGGTGTAAAAACCGTCGTGATAACTGACCTGCGCGTCCTTCACCGGCATCAATGGAAAAATGGATTTATACCACCACAAAGTCTGCGCGTCATACTCACCGATATTATCGGACGTAAAGAGCAGATGCCCGAACAACAGATTGGCGAGCAGCAAGGAATATTTTTCCTGAAAATTGAGTATATTTTTATTTTTCCGCAGGATAAAAACATCCGGATCATTCCAGAACCACTTCCCCGACAGCTGTCTTCTGCCGACAGCATTGTGAATAGCATTCAGCACAGACGGCCGCTCGCGGGCACGTATCCATCGCAGGGTGGTGAAATCCCAGCTGAGATGGATATCAGGTCCTATCCTGCAGTATTCCGTGGTTCCGGCAGCGGCACTCAGCGGCACACCACAACCCAGTATCATCTTATCACCGACACACTCGCGCAAAAACTGCATCGACTCATGCATAATCTGCCCGCGCGATTTTCCGTTTCTCGGCAGTATGGCAGAGCCGTAGAGGAAATCCAGTTTCACCAAATCAAAATCCCATTCGTGCAGAATGGTGTGAAATACCTTTTTCAGATAGGCGCGCACTTCCTCATGATAGACATCAATGGCATAAAACCAGTAGCTCCACAGCGGGTTGAATCCAATCTTCAGAAAATCTCCTTTTTCATCTTTCAGTATCCAGTCGGGCTTCTCGCGCACGATGAAGGAATTGCGTTCACAGGCGAGCGGAGCGAGCCACAAACCTGCTTTGATACCATGACTGTGAATTTTATCGACGATGGGTCTGAGTCCATTCGGGAATTTTTCATTTATATTCAGCCAGTCGCCCACAGCCTTTTGCCATCCGTCGTCAATTTGAAAAATCTCAATCGGCACCTGCTCCTTTACAAAAGACTGGATATTATCTTCAATGACTTTCTCCGAAATATTGGTATAGTAATAATACCAGCTGGTCCAGCCGATGGCAGGTGCTGCAGCTATCGGCTTCAGCTGTTGCGCTTCCATGTATCCGTCAAAACAAATTGTTTCCGTGCCAATGGCTTCATATATATCAAGTAAGGTATAACATTCCGACACCTGCGCTCCTTGTACATCCTTCTGTATTTTCAAATGCTTTGCCGTGGCGTTGTGTTCGAATATCGTATATCCGTTCTGCTCGGAAAGTGAGCCCAGGAAATGAATTCTTTTTTTTGGCAAACGCAGGTAAGTGTAATTCCAGCTATGTACCAAACCCGGCTGATTTTTATAGGCATAAAACAACCCATCGCCATAGGCCTCTCCTATCTTGCGCAACAAAGGCATCTGCCGTTTCAGCTTCTCCTGTCCGGCAAAAATCCTGGATTCCGTCCACGACTGAAAGCCGTTGCAATACACGCCTCTGGTGTCCGCATAGTCCATTTTTACCGTGATATAAAAATCGATCAAATGCATCGGCACTTTCGGTGTCAGCAACACCGTATATCGCCGGCTTCCCTGCAATTCTTCCAGCAAAAACTCCAGCTTGAGCTGCGCGGTATCGAGTACTGAAAAATCGGAGGACACCACCTCTTGCTGCTGGCCGGACACGCTGTATTTCAGGAAAAATTGTTGGAATTGCATAATCGATACTGTTCAAAATTTAATAACTTGCACCAAATTTACAAAAAATGTCTATCTCCTCCATTACAGTTATCGGTTCCGGCACCATGGGTAACGGAATCGCCCATGTTTGCGCACAGTTTGGCTATCAGGTATCACTGGTTGATATCTCACAGGCCGCGCTCGACAAGGCGCTGCAGACCATCGGCAAAAACCTGGACAGACAGGTACAGAAAGGAAGCATCAGTGAGGAAGTGAAACAACAGACCTTGCAAAATATCAGCACCTATACTTCAGTGAGAGACTGTGCCCACAACAGCGATCTGGTGATTGAGGCTGCATCAGAAAACTTTGCCATCAAGGAAAAGATATTCCGCGAACTGGATGAGATTTGCGCGCCGCACTGTATTCTGGCCAGCAACACCTCTTCCATTTCCATTACCAAAATTGCGGCATGTACCAAGCGTCCTGACAAAGTGATTGGCATGCATTTCATGAATCCGGTGCCGGTGATGAAACTGGTGGAAGTGATACGCGGCTATGCCACCAGCGATGCCACCAACGCGCTGGTATTTGAGGTATCCAAAGCCTTGCAGAAAATTCCGGTGGAAGTGAACGACTATCCGGGATTTGTGGCGAACCGTATTCTGATGCCGATGATTAATGAAGCGATTTACAGCTTATACGAAGGAGTTGCCGGCGTGCAGGAAATCGACACGGTGATGAAATTAGGTATGGCACATCCGATGGGACCACTGCAACTCGCTGACTTCATCGGACTGGATGTTTGTCTCGCGATTCTGCGCGTTTTACACGACGGATTCGGCAATCCGAAATACGCCCCATGTCCATTATTAGTAAACATGGTAACTGCCGGTTATCTCGGTGCCAAGAGCGGAGAAGGTTTCTATAAATATGAATCTGGCAGCAAGGAACTGACTGTCAGTGGCATGTTCAAGAAATAAAAGTGCCGCCTTTAAAATTCAACCTTCAGCTTATCCAGCAACAGCGACGCCACCGCAGGATTTCCTGCCACTATCTGACGGCCATGCAGCCAGTTGTCACCACCTTTAAAATCCGCGACATGGCCGCCGGCTTCCCGGACAATCAGGGCACCGGCCGCGACATCCCAGGGCGACAGCGAATACTCGAAATATCCATCAAAACGGCCGCAGGCGGTATAGCACAAATCGACCGCAGCACTGCCCAACCTCCGCACACCGCGGGTATTCGTCATTAAAAATTTAAAGACATTTAGATAAGCGTCGAGAAAATCAAAATCATAATACGGAAAGCCGGTGGCTATCAGGCTTTCAGACAACTGCTGTGTTTTTGTGACAGCAATGCTTTTCCCGTTTAAGAACGCTCCGCCACCTTTCGTTGCAGAGAAACATTCGTCTCTGTTTACTTCATGCACCACTCCGACTACCATTTCGCCCTCATATTGCAGTCCGACAGAGATAGCAAAGACAGGCACCTGATGTATAAAGTTTGTGGTACCGTCGAGCGGGTCGATGATCCACTGCCAGGCACCCTGTTGTTGTTCAACGGTATTTTCTTCGGTGAGGAAAACAGCATCCGGTATTATTTTCCGCAATGCAGCCACCAGCATTTCCTCAGATATCTTGTCAACATATGTCACCAGACTATTCAGCGATTTTGTTTCAATATCACCTTGTTGAATTTTTCCGAGCTGCGCTTGTAAGAAGGCGGCTACTTCTTTTACCGCAACAATGGTCTTATCCTGTATATCCGTTAAGTTGTATTCCATCTTAGTGTTCGTCTGTATCTTTTTGTTTTTTAGGTTTCCCTTCCATCACTACCACAAACTCTCCTTTAGGTTCTTTTTTCACAAAATGAATTATTGCTTCCGCAACAGTACCCCGAAACGTTTCTTCAAACTTTTTGGTAATTTCCCGACTTATGGAAACATTGCGCTGTTCGCCCAGATATTCTTTGGCCTCCAGCAGGAGCTTCTGCACTCTGTACGGCGACTCATAGAATACTATGGTTCTGCTCTCCTCCACCAACGCCTGCCAGCGTTTCTGCCGGCCTTTCTGATGCGGCAGGAAACCTTCGAAGACAAAGCGATCCGTCGGAAAACCCGACACCACCAGTGCCGGTACGAAAGCCGTTGCTCCCGGCAGGCATTCCACGGCAATATTATTTTTCAGGCATTCGCGCACAAGCAGAAATCCGGGATCAGAAATCCCGGGTGTGCCTGCATCCGACACCAAAGCCATTTCCATACCAGACGATAATTTATGAATGGTATTTTCCAATACTTTATGTTCGTTGTCTTTGTGAAATGCCTGCAAAGGCGTGCTAATCATATAGTGCTGACACAGGAATCCGGAAGTGCGGGTATCTTCCGCCAGAATCAGCTGCACTGACTTCAGCGTTTCAATCGCACGAAACGTGATATCCTGCAGATTGCCGATAGGCGTCGGAACAATATAGAGTTTGGACATGCCGTAAAATTAGCGGAAAAAACCGACATTGTAACGTCGCTACTCAATGAGCTTAATCAGCAAATCATCGAGATAATCAATCAGGTGATTGGGTTTGTATTTCCGCCAGCTGATATCCGCGTATTGCTCGCTGACGTGAATGTAATGATGGATATTGGCCTGCTGCATTTCGTCCACAATATGTTCTCTGAAATTCAATGCCATGATCCAGCCACCGCTGTCCTTCACATCATCATACCATTCTTCGTAATATTCATTGCCATCGGCAAAAAACTCCAGGATATTCTCTCCAATCAGCACAAATTTATTGATGCCGTTTTGTATCAACACATCTATCACTTCGCGTTTCAGGAACATGATATCATTGCGCACACAATCATTCCACTCACCCAGAAATTCTATGACTGCCGCGCCTTTTTTATAATCGACATACAACAGTTTGAGATATAATGTATCGGAGCCGAAATAATCCCATTGCGGGTGGATATAAAAATTATAGATTCTGTCAGAAAACTCAAATTCGCTGTATTCACGACCAAAGAAGGGCGACTGTTCGTCCTCTTCAGCGGTGTAAAAATCGCGCCATTTCCAGTATGGTTCTATGGTGTGCAAAACAATATAATTTAGGTAAAATTAGTAAAGAAGATTTTGTCGCGCATGCAGAAATATCTTACATTTTACGAATGAAATAATCCGCGATATCATCAATCGGGCGTTGCACAAATTTTCCGAGCCGGCATTCGAAATCATCGGCCACGCGTTGTAGTTCTTCTTTAAAATTATTAGCGATAGAACCGACAAAGCCAATCGGATATTCCTGATAATTCTCGAAGCAGGATACATGAAAATCGAAGAATTCCGTAAACCCGCGTTGCAGCAGCACCTGCGTATAATCGAGGTGTCTGAATTCAGATAAAACCGGCGCAAAACCGGCCAGATAACGATTCGGAGAGGCTTCCTTGTACACTAACTGAAAGATGGTATTCTTTTCCAGTTTGTACTCCGACAACAGATACGATTCCATTTCGTGAGGCAGCAGATGATACAAAAAATCGCGGAGAATCAGTTTTCCGAAATAAGCACCACTGGCTTCATCTCCCAGCACATAACCGATACCGGCATAGGATTCAACCAGTTTTTCTCCGTCAAAAAAAATGGAATTGGAACCTGTTCCCAGAATGCAGGCAATGCCCGGCTCATTGCCGCACACGGCGTAGGCAGCTCCCTTCATATCGTGGTCGATATCAATATTCGCTTTATTGAAAATAGATTTCAGCGCTGCTTCCGCCAGTTTGTTGCGATCCGGACTGGAACATCCTGCACCGAAAAATCTGATTTCATCCACCTGCTCCGCACATGCTACGAGTTCGGTATTGGAAAAAACTTTCTGGTAGATTTCTTCGTGATGATGTATTATCGGGTTAATGCCCAATGTTTCAAAATATCTTCTGGAACCGGTTGCCTTATCATATAACAACCACGATGTTTTGGTAGAGCCTGAATCTGCGAATAAAATCATAGGATATTCAATTTGAATGGAATGGATTTTTTTCCGTTGTTAATTTCCCAAAAATAACTAAGTTTATAAGTATAATCTAATCTGACACCATTAAAATCGGGATATGGGAAAAACAGCATTACTGGCAGGCGCCACCGGACTTGTAGGCGGCTATGTACTCGAGCAGTTACTGGATGATAGCTTTTTTGACAAAGTAATTGTCATCAGCAGACGTCCGCTGACGGTTAAACATCCGAAACTGGAAGTTATCCTGAGCGAGGCAGATGCTTTGGATCAGCATGCAGACAAAATAAAAGCAGACATTGTTTTCTGCTGTCTCGGCACCACCATCAAGAAAGCGGGTTCACAGGAAGCCTTTAAGGCCATCGATTATTTCTATCCATTACATCTGGCGGTGACTGCACAAAAAAACGGGGCACAGAAATACCTGTTGATTTCCGCATTGGGCGCCAACAAGCATTCTGCCATTTTTTACAACAGAGTAAAGGGCGAAACAGAAGAAGCGATTGCGGCACTGCATTATCCCGCTTTCCATATTCTGCAACCATCTTTAATCATGGGTGAACGACAGGAAAAAAGATTCGGCGAGCAGATTGCTCAGAAGTTTTCACCGGTATTTAATGCGCTGATGCTGGGACCGCTGACCAAATACAAATCCATCGATGCACAACAAATCGCGAAGGCGATGCTGCATTATGCCAAGTCGGATGCGAAAGGCACCATCCGACATGAGAATGACGAATTACTGAAAGTATAATCTATCAGACACCTGCTGATTGTTCCAGAGATAACTGAATAATCTGTATAGCTTGTTCCACTTGTGCTGCTGTAATTACCAACGGCGGCGCGAAACGGATGATATTGCCATGTGTTGGTTTGGCGAGCAAGCCATTATCCCGCATTTTCAGACAAAGGTTCCAGGCAAATTCGCCGTCGGTATTCCAATTATGTTCACTTTCCTCCATTGTCTTAATAACAATGGCGTTGAGCAAACCCTTTCCTCTCACAATTTCTATGGCCGGATGATGCAGTTCCTGCAAACGCTGGCGGAACAACTGTCCCATTTTTTCGGCATTATCCGCGAGTTTCTCCTTCATCACCACTTCCAGACTCGCCATGGCTACGCGGCATGCCAGAGGATTCCCACCAAAAGTAGAACCATGCTCGCCGGGCTTGATACACAACATAATTTCATCATTTGCCAATACGGCACTCACAGGCATGGTGCCACCGCTGAGTGCTTTCCCCAGAATCAGGATATCCGGTTTGACATTTTCATGATCGCATGCCATCATTTTGCCGGTTCGTGCAATGCCGGTTTGCACTTCATCCGCGATAAAGAGCACATTATATTTTGTACAAAGGTTACGAACTGCCGACAGATAGCCTTCGTGTGGCACCACCACACCAGCTTCGCCCTGAATGGGCTCCACCATGAATGCGACCACATTTTTATCCTGAAAGGCAGCCTCCAGCGCCTGCACATCATCATAAGGCACCTTCACAATACCCGGCAGATACGGTCCGTATCCGGCATAAGAAGAAGGATCGGTGGAAGAAGAAATGGCGGCCATCGTTCTGCCCCAGAAATTATTTTCCGCTACTACAATCACCGCTTTGTTCTTTTCCACGCCTTTTACATCATATCCCCAGCGTCGCGCGAGCTTGAATGCTGTTTCGCCACCTTCCACACCCGTGTTCATCGGCAAAACCTTATCATATCCAAGCAAACCGCAAATATATTCCGCATATATACCGAGCCAGTTGCTGTGAAAAGCACGGGAGGTCAACGTCAGTACCGAAGCCTGCTCCTGCATCACCTTCACAATATCCGGATGGCAGTGTCCCTGATTGACGGCGGAATAAGACGAAAGAAAATCCAGGTAACGGCGGCCTTCCACATCCCACACATATACCCCTTCACCGCGCTCCAGCACCACCGGCAATGGGTGATAATTATGGGCGCTGTATTTTTCCTCCAATGCAATATATTGTTCCGTTGTTAACTTTTTCATGACACTTATTTTCACGGTAAAGATACAGCAAAAATGGGAAACACGGGGCTTCCAATTCAGCCTTTGCATTCCCTATATTTTGTTATTTTTGTAAAAATATTTGCCCATTCCACTACATTTGCTGTTATAAAATCCGCACATGCAACAAACATACACGCTTTCCTTTCCGGCTCCTCATACCCATTACACGCATGTAAATCTTGCGCTTGCACAAATCAACATACCTGTTGTAACGCTGCGCATGGCGGTCTGGACGCCCGGCAGTTATCTTGTACGGGAATTTGCCAAACAAATCGACGCGGTAGATTATTCTTTTGACCAACAACAATGGCAGCGCGCTGTCAAAACAGACAAGAACACCTGGCAAATTGCTACCAACGGACAAAGCCATCTGTACATTCGTTATGATTTATATTGCTTTGAGCATTCCGTGCGCACCAACTATATCGATGTGGAACATGCGGTATTAAACGGCGCGGCTACTTTCCTTTTCGTGGAAGGTGCTGAAAAAACGCCGAAGGACATCCATATCATTGCACCTGAAAACTGGCACAACATCAGCACTACACTGGAAACAATCAACCAGTCGGTGTGGCAGCGCAGAGCAGCCGATCTGGATGAACTGATTGACTCACCGATTGAAATCGGCAATCACCTCTCCTATTTCTTTGATGCGGCCGATGTACCGCACGAACTGGCCATTTACGGCAGCAGTAACTGCAACACGGAAAAGCTGATTGCTGACTTGAAAAAAATAATCGAAGTGGAAACGGCTATCTTCGGCGGACATCCCTGCAATGCATACACTTTCTTTATACAGCATACAGACAATACTTTTGGCGGCCTTGAACATCTCCATTCATCACTGAACCATGTGGCTCGCTGGAGTTACGAACCCAAGAAATATCAGCAGGCCATCAGTCTGCTGGCACACGAATATTTCCACTTGTGGAATGTAAAACGCATCCGTCCGAAAGAACTCGGACCATTTAATTATCACGAAGAAAACTATACCGAACTGCTTTGGTTTTTTGAGGGCGTGACCAGCTACTACGATGATTACATCTGTTACCGCGCCGGCGTCACAACGCAGGAAGATTATCTTTCCATAGTTGCGAAGAACATCAACACGGTAGTAAATACCGCCGGCATTGACACACAAACACTGGCGGAGGCCAGCTGGGATACCTGGCTGAAATATTATCGCAGAACGGAGAACAGCAACAACACACAAGTCAGCTATTACACACAAGGTGCAGTAGTGGCGATGCTTTTTGATTTTATTATTATACAGGCTACGGATGGCCAACATCATCTCGACGATGTGATGAAGGCGCTCTACCAGCGCTATCTGCAACGGCCGGAAGAAGGCATTACGCAACAAGATCTGATTAATATTTTCAGCGAAGTGAGCGGACTTGATTTCAAACCATATTTCCAGCAGTACATCTACAACACCCCTGACTTTTCACCGGAACCTCATTTTGAACAACTCGGATTAACACTCAAAGACACCACACCGGCCAACAAGGTGTATCTGGGACTCTATACACAGTGGAAAGATGGCAGGCTCATGATTACCGAACTCGATAAGAATTACGGCGCATATCAGAGTGGACTGAATGTCCATGATGAGATTGTTGCCATCGATTTATATCGCGTGACACAGGATTTTACTAAGCTATATGCCCACAAAAAGGCCGGCGAATTTATTTCCGTCACCGTATCGAGACAAGGTGTTTTAAAAACCATTCCGGTATTACTCAGCAACGATAAGAGAAAGCAATATGAACTCTCACTTGCTGCCAATACCACCGAAAAAGCCCTCCGACTCAGAAATAAATGGCTCTCTACGAACTAAACGAACTTATTTTTCGTTTATTAGAGTGAGATAAAACAACGCGGCAAAGAATTCTGACCTTGAGAAAGTCGAAGGAGGTGCTGTAAAACGTAAAAACAACTGTTATGAAACCACAGGGCATTCTGCTTGTATTCCTGTTAATGATGGGTATGCAATTCACACCGGCACCAGCATTCGCTGGTCCGAGATCCTGCAATAAAAAATATTGCAAAAAAGTACTGCTTCCCGGCCACAGCAAGCCAATGAAATGTTCGAAAGCCCGAAAAGCAAAAAATACTTTCTTTTAGCAGCGTGAAAGCAAATTAATCTTTACTTTTTATTATATTCATGGCCATATTCCATGACTATGAAAAATCTACTGGCATTACTGGCTGCAATTCTTAGTATCAGCACCTTGCAGGCACAAGCATTTCTCGGCGCGCACTACACCACCAAAGACGCCATCCTCAGCAACACCTTGAATCCAGCAATGGGCATTGCCGGTGACACCAAATGGCAGGTCAATTTATTCGGCTTTCATACGGATTTGGGGAATAACTACTTTGCCATCAAACAACTCAGAGGCATTGCCACGGACTTTGACAAGGACAATGATATCCAGCAGATTCTGGACGGCAAGCGCAAGACTGCCCATGCCACTCTGGGATTTACCGGCCCGGGCGGATTTGTACGCATTAAACAAAACAATGCCATTCACTTCGGCGTGAGAGGCAAGGCAGTTGCCACTTTCAACGACCTGAACGAGGACTTTGTATACTCTTTATACAATAATTTCAATGAAATTCTGGAATGGCTTCCGGCGTTCAAAGATGAAAGAGCATCCGCGGCGGTAAATGCATATCATGAGATTTATTTAGGTTATTCGCGCTCTCTGAACATCGGTCAGCGACACTCTTTACATATCGGATTCACCACCAAGCTCATCACCAACGTCTTTAATGCGCAGTTTGTGGCACAGGATCTGGATTTCAACAAAATCGTGACTAGTCCGACGGATAGCTTTATCAATGCCGGCAGTTCCAGATTTGACTTCTATGTAAGCGATGCTATCGATGATGGCTTCAAATACAAATTCGGTATCAACGGCGTTGGCTTCGATGCGGGCGTGATTTATGAATTTAAGCGAAAAGACAGCAAGGAACATTTTGTGATGGCCGGTATTTCTGCCAACGACATGGGCTTCAATAAATACAAACTGGGCAGCAACAGCCGTTCTTTTATCGGTAATAATAAAAACATCCCGGCTGACCATCTGGTAACAGACGATGGCGAAACCATCAATCTGGATGCCGTATTGGATACACTGGGCACCAAATCAATACCTACCGGCAGCAGAAAAATCAAGCTACCCACCACTATTAATGCCTTTGTGGACGTGCGCGTTGCAAACATGTTCTTTATAAACACTAACTTTCAGTTCAACCCGCTCTCCTTCAAACGCGGGGATGCGAAGGCTAATATGCCTATGAATATTACTGTTACCCCGCGCTTTGAACACCGCATTGTATCCGTTTATCTTCCGGTCAACTGGAATCAGTACAGCGGATTTAATGTGGGCACCGGCTTCCGTGTCGGCCAGTTCACCTTCGGCAGCAGCAGTATCATTACTTCATTTGCAAAGAAACAATTTACAGGAATAGACCTTTATCTCAATGTCGGATTTGGCAAAGTAGCCAAAAACAAGAAAACAAAAACACCGGAAAATACGCCGGAACCCGCTCCTGTTAACTCAAATGCAACAGGCGGTTAGGAAAACATTGGCACATTATTAAGAAAACAGTAAATCCTTTATTTCTAAGGACTTACGCTCATTTTCGTTTTTTTGAGCGAAATCCATCCACTATTTTTGAGTCATAGTTCAACAGCAACCTAATTTTCGACCGAAAAGCTAGAACGTAGACACCCTTTCTGAATATTAAAATAAAACACAAAAACAATTAAATTCTATGAAAGGCGTATTAGTATTAGCAGCTTGTATCTTCATGAGCACATTTTCCATGGACGCAGTAGCAGCAGTAAGCAAAAGCAAAAAAAGCAATGTGTATGCTGGTAAAAAATACAAACACAAATGTCCTAAACCTCGCAAAGTAATCAACGCGGTTTATTTCTAACAACACCATACAGGGTATTACAGTGCCGCGATGAAATCGCGGCACGCCTGCCCCGGATTATTGGTTTTCATAAAATTCTCTCCAATAAGGAATCCCTGAAAACCGCTCCTGCGGAACAATTTCAGCATTTCCATATCAGAAATGCCACTTTCCGCAATTTTCACAAAACCGTCACCCAATTTTTCCGCCATACGGACGGATTGCTCCACATCCACCTGAAATGTCTTCAGGTTGCGGTTATTGATTCCCACCATATTTACTTTATGATACACGTGATTCAGTTCAGACTCATCGTGTAATTCCAGCAATACTTCCAGCCCGAGCGACTGTGCCACATCCGTAAAGGATTTTACCTGTTGCGGTGTCAGAATTGCCGCTATCAGCAAGATGACATCCGCGCCCCAGCTTTTTGCTTCCAGAAACTGATACTCATCAATCATAAAATCCTTGCGCAACAAAGGAATATTCACCACGTCGCGGGCCGTCATCAAATCCTGCGGTGCACCTCCGAAAAATTCCGTATCCGTCAACACGGAACAGCCTGCCACACCCGCAGCCGCATACTGCGACACAACATCTTCTACTTTAACCTTGTCATTGATAACACCCTTGCTGGGCGATTTGCGTTTAAATTCAGCAATAATACCGGTGCTGTTTTCCTGCAATATGCGATTGGAGAGAGACACCGTGGCGCGCTGAAAATGATTGCTTTGCTCCAGTTGCGCAACACCAACCGCCGCACGAGCGGCAGCCACTTCTTTTTGTTTTTGCAATACTATTTTATCAAGTATATTCATTGTAGCGTTTATGCACTTTTTAATTGATTCAGACAAGCCAGCGCTTTGCCGTCGAACAGGCTTTTTTTAGCCATTTCCAGGGCCGCATTGTAAGAGTTATTTTCATACAGAGAGATGGCCATAGCCGCATTCGCCAACACCACACTATTTTGCGCTTCCGTGCCTTTTCCGCGGAGGATATCCATAAATATTCTGGCATTGGAAGCAATTGTAGCACCACCTTCCAACGCCTGTGGCGTAACACGGTTGAATCCAAAGTTCCGAGGCGTGTAGAGCTGATTGCTCTTTTTCATCATCACCCGTGTATCATCCGTCAGGGATATTTCGTCGTATCCGTCCAGCGCATGCACTATCGCAAAATCCACCGTTGTTTCTTTCATGACATCACGATAAAGCTTGCCGGTGGTTTCACTGTGAACGCCCAGCAACATCACATCCGGTTTGGCCGGATTGCATATCGGACCGAGCAGATTAAAAATAGTTTTAAGTCCCAGCTGTTTGCGCACATGTGCCACATTTTTCATCGCAGGATGGAAAAGCGGCGCATGTAAAAATGTGATATTGGCTGCCTCCAGTTGCTTATTCAATTGTTCTTGTGTGGTTGCAAACGTTATCCCGATTTGCTCCACCACATTGGATGCTCCCGACACGGAAGACACGCCGTAATTTCCGTGTTTGGTGACTTTCGCACCGGCACCTGCGCAGACGAAACAAGCCAGCGTGGATATATTGAACGTATTTTTTCCATCTCCGCCGGTGCCCACAATATCGAGTGTGCGGATACCTTTAAAAGACAGTGGCGCGGCGAGTGACAGCATTGCCTTTCTGAATCCTTTCAGCTCATCGGCAGTAACCATCCGCATATTATACGCCATCAGGAAGGCTGCCACCTGCGCCTCATTCTGATGTCCGGACGCGATGTCTTTCAGCGCCGTTTCCGCCTGTTTGGCGGTCAGCACGTCTCCTGTCATCAAATACTTCAGTAAATTTATCATACACCATTTTTAGTTCCAGAATTTATCCTTTTTCCATCCAGTTGGCCATCATGCGCATACCGTCCGGCGTCATAACGCTTTCGGGATGAAACTGCACCGCGTGCACTTTGTATTCCGCATGCCGGATACCCATTACCACTCCATCATCATCGGTGGCCGTAATCACCAACGGATACTGCACATTGCGTATTGCCCAGGAGTGATATCTGCCGGACGGAAAATTTTCCGGCAAGCCATCAAATAAAATATCAGGTGCTACCACTCTGGTATTTTTTTGTTTACCGTGCACCACCTGACCGATATTATACAACTCCGCACCGAACACCTGACCGATGGCCTGCAGTCCCAGACATACCCCCAGGATGGATTTAGTGGGCGCGTATCTTTCTATCAAAGCCATCAGAATGCCCGCTTCCTCCGGAATGCCGGGACCGGGCGATAAGATGATTTTATCATAAGCATCCACCGCATCGAGCGTAATCTTGTCATTGCGGAATACATCACATTGTCCGCCCAGCGCTTCCACGTAGTGGACGAGATTATAGGTAAAGGAATCGTAATTATCGAGTACTAAAATCTTGTTCATCTTTTTTCTTTTATCACTTACAGTGTGTTTGCTAATGAGATGGCTTTATTCAGGGCGGCCAGTTTATTTTCCACTTCCTGTAATTCACTTTCCGGAACAGAATCGGCCACTACGCCCGCACCTGCCTGAAACGTCAGCACATGCTCTTTACTCATAAAGGTGCGGATCATGATGGCATGATTGAAGTCGCCATTGAAATCAATATGTCCGATACAGCCTCCGTAATAGCTGCGTTCTGTCTGCTCGTAGGTATCAATCAGCTGAATAGCCTTGTATTTCGGCGCTCCGCTAAGGGTGCCTGCCGGAAAGGTATCACCCACCAGCTTGATTTTATTGACATCAGCTCCGATTTCCGCTGTTACTTTTGACACCAGGTGTATGACATGGGAATAATACTGCACTTCGCGGTACACTTCCACCGTTGTGTGTTTGCCTCCGCGCGAAAGGTCATTTCTGGCGAGATCCACCAGCATGACGTGTTCTGCATTTTCCTTCGGATCGTCGGCCAGTTTTCTGGCGAGTTCCGCATCCTGAATATCATTGCCGGTGCGTCGGAACGTGCCTGCAATCGGGTGAATAGTGACTTTGTTATTTTTAATAATCAGTTGTGATTCCGGAGAAGACCCCATCAACCGGAAGTTGCCGAAATCGAAATAAAAACAATATGGAGAAGGATTGATAGAGCGGAGTGCACGGTAGACATTGAAATCATCTCCGGTGTAAGCCTGCTGATATCGGCGCGACAAGACTATCTGAAATACGTCGCCGCGATAACAATGTTCCTTTCCTTTATTAATGATATCGATAAATTCGCTGTCCGAATAATTGGATGTCTTGTTTTCATCCGCAGCAAATCTGTCGAGTGTAAGCGGATGATATTTAATCATCGTTTCCACCTCATCCAGATCGGGACCTGCCGTGTTACATCCATCCACTTCATTTCTGATGATATACAATTCATGGTTGAAATGATTGAAAGCGATTACATACTGATACACATGATATAAGGCCGTCGGAATCTGATTGGCAGCATGCCGGAGCCGGATATCTTCGAAGTGCTGGATAACATCAAACGACATATATCCGAAAAGACCATTGCTAATGAACGGGAAATGCGTATGAGACGGGATAAAATGTTGCAGAAACGCGTTCACTTCATCGGCCAGTTGCATCGGTTCCAGCTGTTTGGACAATTGCTGACCATCGGGAAACCACGCCTGAAAAGATTGCTGCTGCAATTGGAATCCTGCTACCGGGTGAAAGCAGATATAGGAGAAATTATGCTCGTCGCCGTGATAATCGGAGCTTTCAAGGAGTATGGTCTTTGGAAACGCTGCCCTCAGACGCAGGTAGATACTCACGGGTGTGAGCATATCCGATATTATCTTCTTGTAGGTGGTTTTAAAATGGTATTTCATTTACATGCTTTTATTCACAGAACCTGATTTGATATGGTATAAAAAAAGCTCGCTTTTTACGGCGAGCTAATATAATCATTTGGACATGGAATTAGTATACGCCTATTGCCGTTTACCGTTCCACCACCAAAATTTGTTTATTGTCATAGTGCAAATATAAAATTTGGAATCTAAAAATCAAATTTATTTACGGTGCCGCAACAATATTAATGCATATTTCAAATTACAGCATACCTTTCGTACTCGGCAAGTCATTGCCTTCCCGTTTCACGGCCATCCTGATGGATTTGGCTACTGCTTTGAAAATAGCTTCAATCTTGTGGTGTTCATTATCGCCTTCCGCCTTGATGTTCAGGTTGCACTTCGCGGCATCGGAAAATGATTTCCAGAAATGGAAAAATAATTCTGTCGGCATATCCCCCACTTTCTCGCGGGTAAATTTCGCTTTCCACACAATCCAGGGTCTGCCCGAAAAATCGATGGCGACCTGTGCCAGCACATCATCCATCGGCAACAAAAAACCGTAACGTTGTATGCCTTTTTTATCACCCAATGCTTTCAGGAATGCTTCCCCTAAAGCTATCGCGGTATCTTCTATAGTGTGATGTTCATCGATATGCAAATCGCCCTTTACTTTTACATCCAGATCGCAACCGGAATGCTTGGACAATTGCTCCAGCATATGGTCAAAAAAACCGAGTCCCGTTTTGATATTTGATTTCCCTTTTCCATCCAGGTTCAGCGCAATCTTTATCTTCGTTTCATTGGTATTGCGAGTGATTTCAGCCTTTCTGTCAGGCTGACTCAGGAAACGGTAAATATCATTCCAGTTATCCGTTTGCAGTGCAATGTATGGCTTCAGCACCTTATTATCCAATTTATTATCATCGGTTTTATCGGCACTTCGGCCAATCAGGATACCTTTGGCGCCCAAATTTTTTGCCAGCTGTATATCCGTCAGTCGGTCGCCGATAACAAAGGAATTCGCCAGATCATATTTCGTCGTATCGAGATATTTGGTCAGCAATCCGGTATTGGGTTTGCGCGTAGGCAAATTATCCTTCGCAAAGCTTTTATCGATAAATACATCTTCGAAAATCACACCTTCGGAGCGGAAAGTATCCATCATGAGGTGATGCGGTCCCCAGAAAGTTTTTTCCGGAAACACCTTTGTTCCCAACCCATCCTGATTCGTCACCATGACCAACACGTAATCCAGTTCCGACGCGATTTTTGCCAGATGATTCAGCACTCCCGGCAGGAAGCGCAGCTTCTCAAAACTGTCTATCTGAAAATCTTCCGGCTCGTAAATCAGGGTGCCATCTCTGTCGATGAATAATACTTTCTTCATGGAATTATATTAATTGCTGTATTGTTTTAAAACGGAAATAAAACGCTGATTTTCTGCTTCCGTGCCCACACTCACACGCAGACAACCTTTCAACAAAGGCGCACTGTCGCGGTTACGGACAATAATCTTATGTTGAATCAGGTACGCATACAATGCATTGGCATCCTGCACACGGAACAGGATATAATTTGCATCGCTCGGATATACTTTCTGCACCAGTGGTATGAATGCCAGTTCATTCATCAGGTAATCCCTTCCGGCCGTCAGTTCGCTTACATACTGATCTTTTACGGATATCTTATCCAGTGCTTTCAGCGCCAGTTCCTGTGAATACTGATTTACATTGTACGGCAATTTTATGGTGTTCATAAAATGCACTACACGCTCCTGCGCATACAGGATACCCAGTCTCGCATCCGCCATTCCATAAGACTTGGAGAAAGTCTGAATCACCACCAGATTATCAAACTCCTGCAACCTGTGCACCCAGCTGGTTTGACCGGAAAAATCCAGATACGCTTCATCCACAAATACCAATCCGGAAAATTCCTGCAACAGTGCTTCTATATCATCGGCATGTATCAGATTGCCGGTTGGATTATTCGGTGAACAGATGAAGATGATTTTAAGATTTGGCATTTCAGCTATCTTACTGCGAATAGCAGGCATGTCCAGCTGAAAAGTTTCCGGTTGCAAAAGGACACGCACTATGTCGATATGCTGCGCTTCCGCCACGTGTTCATACATCGAAAAAACAGGCGGACACACCAATATGGCATCTTTCTGTGGCTCGCAGAATGCGCGCACCAGCACGTCGATACACTCATCGCTTCCATTGCCCAGAAAAATCTGCTCTTCCCGCACCTGTTCTACTTTAGCCAGCTTTTCTTTAATCTGCATCTGCAATGGATCCGGATAGCGGTTGTGCTGTCCGCCGCTAACAGAGCCATAAGGATTTTCATTGGCATCCAGAAATACACCGTCATTTCCTTCATACTCGAGGCGAGCCGAAGAATAGGGCTTCATGTGGAGTATGTGCGGACGCACCAATTCATCAATATTTATCTTCTTCATTCCATTCACGTGTTGTTGCTACAGAATAGCGCTTATTGTTTAATTCGTATGCTTACTGCATTTTTATGGGCGAACAGTTCTTCATTTTCCGCCATTATTTCTATCGTTCCACCCAGTTGCTGCAAGCCTTCTCTGCTGATTTTCTGAAAGGTAATTTTTTTCACAAAGCTATCCAGCGACACACCACTAAAAGCCGTAGCATATCCATTGGTAGGCAATGTATGATTGGTTCCGCTGGCATAATCGCCGGCACTTTCCGGTGTGTAATGCCCCAAAAAAACAGAACCTGCATTAACGACGTGCTGCGCTACTTCTTCGGCATCGCGCACTTGTAATATAAGGTGTTCCGGTGCATAGAAATTGCTCAACCTGAGCGCTTCTTCCATATCCTTCACCACTATCATCTTGCTGTTGGCGAGCGCTTGTTCCGCAATCTCCTTACGCGGCAATTGCTTTAACTGCTCATCGAGTGCGAAGTGCACCAGATTCAGATAAGCTTCGTCGGTTGTTACAAATATCACCTGACTATCCGGGCCGTGTTCTGCCTGTGACAATAAGTCGGCGGCAATAAAATCGGGTCTCGCTTCATCATCGCCAATCACCAGCACTTCACTCGGTCCGGCCGGCATATCTATGGCTACGCCATTTTTACTGACCAACTGTTTTGCCGCTGTAACATACTGATTGCCGGGGCCGAATATTTTATATACCTGCGGCACCGATTCCGTGCCATATGCCATCGCTGCGATAGCCTGCGCACCGCCTGCTTTAAATATTTTGGTCACACCACACAAGTGTGCCGCATATAAAATGGCAGGATGTATTTTACCTGTTTTATCAGGAGGCGAACACAGAATAATTTCGCCACAACCAGCCAGTTTTGCTGGCACAGCCAGCATCAGCACCGTCGAAAACAGCGGCGCTGAACCACCAGGAATATACAATCCTACTTTTTCAATACCCACGGATTTGCGCCAGCAAAGTACACCGGGCGTCGTCTCCACCACCTCAACAGCAGTTTGTTGTTTAGCATGAAACTTTTCAATATTCGATTTCGCCGTTTGTATCGCTGTCTTTAATTCTTCAGACACTCCGGCTACCGCATGATTAATTTCTGTTTCTGCAACCTTCAGATCATCTATTTCCACGCCGTCATACTGACGTGCAAACGCCTTCAATGCCGCGTCGCCATGTTGCTTCACTTCCGCCAGTATGGGCAGTACGCGTTGCTCTATTTCTGCCAGTGACTGCGTAGGACGTTGTAAAATTTCAGGCCAGCTTTCCGAATTCGGATATTTAATGAATTGCATACACTTATTTTTCTGCCGCAAGGCATTTCTTAATAAATCAGTTTCTCAATAGGCATCACCAGAATCCCTTCCGCACCTGCTTCTTTGAGTTGCTGTATGATCTCCCAGAAGTCTTTTTCCGTAATCACGGAATGAACAGAACTCCATCCTTCTTTCGCCAGCGACTGAACGGTCGGGGAACTGATACCCGGCAGCAATGCCACAATCTTATCCAGATTATCATTCGGCGCATTCAGCAAAATGTATTTATTTTTCTGCGCCCGCTTGACAGCCTCCAGTCGGAACAACAAGCTTTTCAGAATGGCATTTTTTTCTTCCGAAAGTCCCGGATTTTTAATCAGCACTGCTTCAGAACGGAATATCTGCTCCGCTTCCTTGAGGCCATTGCTCAGCAAGGTGGAACCTGTGCTGACGATATCGCAGATAGCATCCGCCAGTCCGATGCTGGGTGCAATTTCCACGGAGCCACTGATAACATGTATGTCCGCTTCTACCTGCTGTGTGTCGAGGTAATTTTTAAGGATGCGCGGATAAGATGTGGCGATGGATTTTCCGGACAGATCCTGCACGCCATTGTATTGCATATTTCGTGGAACCGCCAGGGACAAACGGCATTTACCGAAACCCATTTTCATCACTTCCTCCACTTGCTTGCCGGATTCAACCAACACATTTTCTCCCACTATGCCGATATCTGCTACGCCGTCCTGCACATAATCCGGAATATCGTCGTCGCGCAGAAACAGGATTTCTATGGGAAAATCGTAGGCGGCAGTCACCAATTTACCGGAGCTGCTTGGAAAAGAAATATCACATTCATTAATCAGTTTGATAGACTCCTCGCTCAGGCGTCCTTTTTTTTGTATAGCGAGTTTCAATGTTTGCATAGAACAAATTTACGTATAAAATAATGGTAAAAAAACAGATAAAACGGGCAAAAAAGATACATACACTCCTACTTGGAGTGATGCAAATGTGCGATGTGGTGTATTGCTGAGAATAACATACCGCCAAATATAACAAAACAGTTGCCTTTGCCCGAAGTTTGTAGTTTAAATAATGATTAATGAAAAGAAATCCGGCTGCATGGATATTCCATGTGCAAGTTCTACCTTTATGGTTCATTTATTCATCATGAAACGATTATTTTTCACTTTGTATCTGATGGGATGTCTGTTTACCATGCATGCCCAGAACACCACCAATGCTAACTTTCAGCAATATACCAAAGGATTTTTTGAACGATTCTGGAAGATGAATCCCGATTGGGCTAGTTCCATTGGCTACCACCGTCACGACAGTATACTAATCATTCCCAACGATGCGCAGCGCGCTAAGGAAATCGCATTTTATGAGAAAGAATGGAAGAAACTGCAGGCATTCCCACTGAAACAGCTATCCGATGCAAACAGGACAGACCATCAGATGCTGACCAATGAACTGCAAAAATACCTATGGCAACTCAAAACACTGCGCGAATACGAATGGAATCCGGCCTATTTCAATGTAGGCAGTACATTTGCCTATATTATTACTGAAAATTATGCGCCGCTGAAAAAGCGGATGGAAGCAGTATTCCACCGACTGAAAAAAGTGCCGGATTATTATGCGGCAGCGAAAGCATCCATACAGCATCCATCGAAAGAACATCTGCAATTAGCCATCGACCAAAACGAAGGCACACTGGCTGTGTTTGAGAAAGATTATGTAGACGCGGTGAAAGCGCTGCGGCTATACCCGGAATCAGAGGAACTTTATCTGAAGCGCGGTGAAATAGCCGCCAAAGCGGTGAAAGATTACATTACATTCCTGAAAAATTATCCTACAGACAGCCTGCGCAGTTTTCGTTTAGGCGCGGAATTATATGCCGATAAATTCAGGTATGACATACAGAGCCAGTACAGCGCGGATGAAATTTATCAGGCTGCGCTGGAGCGCAAATCCTATCTCCACCGCGAAATGCATGCCCTTTCGGCACAACTTTGGTCCAAATATTTCGGCAGCCTGCCGATGCCTGCGGATTCTCTGAGTGCAATCAAAAAAGTAATCGACACGCTCTCTGCCAAGCATGTTGCGCCGGAAAATTTCAAAACGGAAATTGAAAAACAAATTCCGGCACTGACAGCATTTGTCAAGGAAAAAAATCTGATTTATCTCGACCCGAAAAAGCCGCTGAAGGTGCGCGATGAACCGGGCTATATGGCAGGCGTTGCGGGCGCTTCTATCAGTTCGCCGGGTCCCTACGAGAAAAACGGCAACACCTACTACAATGTCGGCACGCTGGATGGCTGGTCAACTGACAAAGCAGAAAGCTACCTGCGCGAATACAACCACTACGTATTGCAGATACTCAATATCCACGAAGCTATTCCGGGGCACTATGTACAGTTGGTGTACAGCAATAAATCTCCGAGTCTCGTTAAATCAGTTTTCGGCAATGGTGCCATGGTGGAAGGCTGGGCGGTTTTCTCCGAATTGATGATGCTGGAAAATGGCTATGGCAACAACGAGCCTGAGATGTGGCTGATGTACTATAAATGGAACCTGCGCACTACCTGCAATACCATTCTCGACATTGGCGTACACACTAAAAATATGCCGGAAGCAGACGCAATGGATTTACTGGTAAGACAGGCATTCCAACAAGCGGCCGAAGCAAGCGGAAAATGGCGCAGGGTGCAGGTCACCAATGTGCAGCTATGTTCCTATTTCACGGGATTTTATGAAATCCTGCAACTCCGCGAAGCCTACAAAAAGAAATACGGCAGCAAGTATTCCGTCAAACAATTCAATGAACAGTTGCTGCAATACGGAAGCGCTCCGGTGAAACATATCAGGGAACTTTTATTATCCGGAAAATAATGTGTTAAATAAATTGCGGCTTTGCAGAATTTAAGCCAACTTCATTTCAAGATTGCAATCTTACCATAGTAGACTAAAATAGTTCTAAAGCGCCTTACGGGCGCTTTTTTTATATTACAGCATGCAACTTTTCCGGATACTTTCCTTATCTTAATTTTCACAACACGCACACAATGAATTCAAAGTTTATTTTAGTCTTCTGGGCTATATTCGCAATAGCCTGTAAGAAGGAGACTTTTAACAACAGCCGACAGCGTCCGATTCCGGATCAGACGGCGCTGAACACACTCCAGTTAAATCAGATACAGGTCTTAGGCAGCCACAACAGCTACCACAAAAGAATGCCTGCCAAATTATTTGACTTCCTGAAAACCATCAATTTTATCTTACCCGCTGAATACAAAGTGGAATCGCTGGATTACGACCACGAACCACTTTACACGCAACTCGACACCTACGGCATGCGCAGTTTTGAGATAGATATCTATGCGGATCCGAATGGCGGCCGATTCAAGAACAGAAAAGGCAACGCTTTTGCGGGACTTCCGGAAGCATCGGGCATTGCAGAACTGGCGCAACCCGGCTATAAGGTGATGCATATTCCGGATATTGATTATGAAACACATCACTACACATTCAAGAGCATGTTGACCGACTTAAAAAAATGGTCGGATGCCCACCCGAACCACCTGCCTATTTTCCTGCTGATAGAAGGAAAAGAAACTACAGTAGGCGATTTCCTCGGTTTCATCGGATTTGCAACTGCTGTGAGATTTACACCTGCGCTGACAGATGCCATCGATGAAGAAATCAAAAGTGTCTTTGGAAATTCACTAGACAAAGTGATCACACCGGATAAGGTAAGAGGCGACTATACGACATTGGAGGAAGCCGTACTCAACAACAACTGGCCTACTATCGGCGAGAGCAGAGGTAAATTTATTTTCGTTATGCAGGGGGCTTCTGTGGATGACTATCTGGTCGGACATCCATCCCTGAAAGGACGTGCGATGTTCACCAATTCCACCCCCGGAAAACCGGAAGCCGCATTCGTGCAATACAACAGTCCGGTGAGAGAAGAAAACAGCATTATTGATGCCGTACAAAAAGGATATATCGTCAGAACCCGTTCAGACGGTCCGAACGAAGAAAACCGAACCGGCAGCTATGCCAATCAGGAAGCGGCCTTCCGCAGCGGCGGACAGATTATTTCTACAGATTATTACCGTCCGGATCCACGCTATTTGACGAAGCCTGCTGAATTCACCAACTACAGCTGCAGATTCCCGAACGGAGAACTGGCTCGTATCAATCCTATCAATGCCGCTGACAAACAAACGTATGGCAAATTTGCAGAATAAAAAGATTGGCAGCCTGTGCTGTTTACTGCGCCATCTGGTGAGCCTCTGCATCGCTATCGGCATCAGCACTGCTGTCGTGGCAGGAGACAATCTGCCGGAACCTGCCGATTTTGATCCGGAACAACTTCGTCTGCATCAACTGCAATTTCTGGGTAGTCACAACAGCTACCACCTGCGGGCAAATGAACCCGTTCTGAACTTTCTGAAAGGACTCAGTTTTATTTTTCCCAAAGAATACAATCCTAAAGACCTGGATTATGAACACGAACCGCTGCGTGTGCAACTGGACAGCTTTCACCTCCGTAGTTTCGAGATAGACATCTATGCAGATCCGGAGGGCGGACACTATTACAAACGTAAAAAGAACAACCTGCTCGGAAAGCCCAAAGCATCCGGGAATCCGCTGCTGCTGGAACCGGGCTTCAAGGTATTCCATATTCCCGATATTGATTACAATTCAAGGTATACGACCTTCAAGGAAATGCTGTCAGATTTTAAATCATGGAGCGATGAGCATCCTTCGCATTTCCCGATTTTTATTCTGGTAGAAAGCAAAACGCAGACAATTGCTGAGAAAATAAAAAAATTAAAATTCACCCACAGTATTCCCTACTGCGATAAAATGTGTGATGCGCTGGATGAAGAAGTAAAAGCCGTATTCGGCGACAGCCTCCACCAAGTAATTACACCGGATAAAGTACGTGGAAACTTTGCTACGCTGAATGAAGCTGTGCTGGCCAAGCAATGGCCGACACTGGCTGAATCCAGAGGGAAATTTATTTTCATCCTGATGAGTTCCGCCGTTGACGCCTATACGGCCAACCATCCTTCCCTGGCGGGCAGAGTGATGTTTACCTTCTCCGAGCCCGGAAAGCCGGAAAGCGCGTTCCTGAAATTTGACGATGCGCATATCGACGAGCAGACGATACGAAAAGCGGTGGAACAAGGCTATCTGGTACGCACCAGAGCGGACGGACCGAACATACAGAACCGAAGTGGAGACTATACACAACAGCAAAGTGCCTTCAGAAGCGGCGCACAGATTATCTCCACCGACTATTACCGACCGGATCCGCGGCACGAATATCAGCCGAAGAAATTCACCAGATATCACTGCACATTTGGGAAAGGGAAAATTATCCGTGTCAATCCGGTGCTAGTCTCGCCACTTCCGGATTTGATGATAAAAGAATAACTTCACGGAATAAATCAATCGATTATGGCAGCACTCCGACATGCAAAAACCCTGAATATTCTAGCCATCGTATGCGGCATTTGGTTCCTGCTCAGCAGCTGGATGTGGTTCTACCTGGCCAATGTATTTTTCTCATTTCCGGCAGGTATACTGGGACTCATTTGCTGGTATTTCGGAAGGAATGATGAATCGAGCAAAGCACTTAACCGACTGGCACTGCGGATTATCATCGCAGGTATCATAGTCGCGATATTATCGTTTACTTATTTCTATTTTCAGGGATAATTTAATTATAGAAAATCCGCATCGAAGTGAAGTGGCAGTAAATCTTTGATGGATTTAAATACATATACTTCGCCGGTTTCACCCATCAGGATGACTTCGATATCCTGTTTATGCTTACATTCCGCTTCAAAGATGGTCTGACGACAGATGCCACACGGTGCTGCCGGTGTGTTAACCGGATTCTTTTCGCTGCTACACGTGATGGCTATTGACTGTATCTTTTCATGGGACGCCAGAGAGGCCGCGGCACTCAGGGCGGTGCGCTCGGCGCAGAATCCAATAGGATATGCTGCATTCTCCTGATTACTACCATGAATCACTTTGCCGTTATTCAACAACAATGCTGCACCAACATTAAATCCGGAATATGGCGCGTAGCTACCTTCCTTGGCCTTTCTCGCCTCTGTGATTAACGCCCTGTAGTGCTCCGGCGTTTCTTCCCAGTTTTCATAGCACACATAAGCAGTCTGATGTATTTTATTTTTCATATCCGGCAAATTTTACCTTGTTCCAGCAATACCTTTACTTTCAGCAATCCGATTATGGAAATTGCATCCTGTATCTCTCCATTCATCGCCATCGCTATTGCTTCAGATAAAGGTAATTTTTTTATCTGTAATTGTTCCGTTTCATCGGGCGCATTTTCCGTTTCAGACAGCCCCTGCGCAACGAATATAATGGCTTTTTCATCACACACTGCATTCGATGTATAACAAACAGCAATTTCTGTCCATTGTTCAGCCAGCAGCCCAACTTCTTCCTGTAATTCGCGTTTTGCGGCATCCAGAATAGAAGCACCGAGCTTGCCGCCACCTTCCGGAATCTCCCAACTGTATTGTTTAAGCGGGTAGCGATATTGCCCGACCAGCCAGGTGTTGCCGGCTTCATCCAGCGGAACTATACCGATGGCATAATGTTTAAAATGCACTGAACCGTAAATGCCTGCAGTGCCTGCCGGCGTTATGACATCTTCATGTACAACGGTAATCCAGTTGTTATCATACACCTCCTGCCGCTGCACGGACTCCCAGGGATTTTCTGTTTCTGTATATTCAGTAATCATGTTATTTCAGGCTTCCTCCAGTAATTCTTTAACGAGTCGGGAAATACCGGTCGTTGCTTTTTCTTCTATGTAAGTAACATTCTGCACAGCAGCCATGGACGGACGTCCGGGATCTACCACATATTTCGGAACGGCAAAATCGGTATAATGTACTAGTCCTGCCGCGGGATAGACCACCAATGAGGTGCCCACCACAATTAAGATATCCGCTTTGGCAACAATTTCCGCGGCACGTTCCAACATAGGCACCTGTTCCCCAAACCACACAATATGCGGTCTCAGCTGGCTTCCCAGCGCGCACACATCACCTTCTTTCAGATCCGACTTCCAGTCGTAGACTATTGTTTCATCTTTTGTGCTTCTAACTTTCAGCAGCTCGCCATGCAAATGCAGCACATTGGCGGAACCTGCGCGTTCGTGCAAATCATCGACATTCTGCGTAACGATATGTACATCATATTTTTCTTCCAACCGCACTAGCTGAAAGTGTGCCTCATTCGGTACACACGCAAGCAATTGTCTTCTTCGTTGATTATAAAAATCCAGCACCAATGTACGATTGCGCAACCAGGCATCATAGGTGGCCACGTCTTCGATCCGGTAATTCTCCCACAGGCCATCGCTGTCTCTGAATGTTTTTATGCCACTCTCCGCACTGATACCTGCACCACTTAATACTACAATTCTTTTTTTCATATTTCTATTCAGATTTTAGTAGCTCGCATGTCGAAATGCCGCACCAAGCGCGTCAATAATATCCGATGCAATCATGCTTTCCATACTCTGATTTTGCAAGGCCATATCGCCCGCCAGTCCGTGGAGATATACGCCCAGGATGGCACTCTGTTCCGGTGTGTATCGTTGCGCCAGCAATCCTGCAATTATTCCTGTCAGCACATCGCCGCTGCCGGCGGTGGCCATTCCTGCATTGCCGGTCGCATTAAAATATACTTTCCCATCAGGCGTCGCAACGGCAGTATGCGCACCTTTCAACACAACTGTGACGCCATATTTCCGGGCAAACTGCTGCAACAAGGAAAGTCTCTCAAAATCATTTTCCCAACTACCTGCAAGTCGCTGAAATTCCCGTGGATGTGGTGTAAGTATGCTACCGGATGGCAACAAGGACAGCCATTCCGGATGCTGCGATAAAATATTCAACGCATCGGCATCCAGCACCATCGGGTTCTTTTGTTTTGCAATACATTCCTGTAAAGCCTGTGCTGTAGCGGCCGCAGTACCAATACCGGGACCAACCGCTAAGGCATCATATACTACAGGCAACGTCATATCTGCTAATATATTTTCAGACACATCCGGCAGGCACATTACTTCCGGAACTGCTGTCTGCATGACTTCATATCCGCAAGCCGGAATGTGGGCCGTAACCAGTCCTGCGCCACTGCGCAGGCATGCTTTTGCCGACAATACCGCTGCACCCATTTTTCCGTAGCTGCCCGCCATAATACAGGCATGCCCGAAGGTTCCTTTGTGACTGTATTTGCTTCTGTCATGCAGCATTTCATTTGCATCGTGCTGTTCCAGATAGTAAAAATCAGTAACCGCATTATCGAGATAATCTTCATGCAGTCCGATGTCCAGCACCTTGAAATCCTGCACATACACACCATTTTCCGGCATCAGCATCGCCAATTTAGGGGATTGAAACGTATAAGTACTATGAGCATTTACCGCTATACCGGGAGTTGTCTGATCGGCAAACAAACCACTCGGAATATCAACAGACACGACGTATTCAAAGTTGCATTCATTGATTTGCTGTATAAAAGGAAAATAGCGGGAACCACTTTGTACCGGTTCATTTAATCCCGTTCCCAATATGGCATCTATTACGATAGCATGAGAAGGAATCCGGGAAATTTCATCGGAAGAACTTATTTGCCGAATGCGGGTGGAATAATTACTTTCCAGCCTTTTATAGTTAGCGGAGAAATCGGCGGAATGCTTTTCTGCGGGCAATATCCACACCCATACCTCATACGATTTATGCAGCAGCATACGCGCGACCGCAAGGCCGTCTCCGCCGTTATTACCGGGACCGCAGAGGATGTATACCGGATGTTTCAACGCAACAAAATCTTTCCCGAACTGCGCCACAAAGGCTGCCGCTGCACGCTCCATCAACTGTAACGAGGATACCGGCTCATAGGCAATCGTATACTGATCTGCTTCGCGCATCTGTTTCCCTGACAATATCTTCAGCATATCATATTCTTTGTAGGTGATGTAACTGATGGGAATAAGATGCTGTATCCTCATTGTAAATCCCCTCTTTATCCAACCTGTCTATGCGCACCTTTCCGCTGGCATGGATGATACGTGTTTCACCATCTTCGACCATCAGGATACCTACGTGAATAATGCGACCGGATGAATTTGAAAAAAATGCAAGATCGCCATTCGCGGCATCTCCAAGTTCCACCCGTTCTCCCTGTTCCGCCTGCTGATAGGCATCCCGCAGGATGTATTTACCACGCGCCCGAAAGACGACCTGCGTAAATCCGGAACAATCTATCCCCATGAAAGTGCGGCCGCCCCACAGATAGGGTGTATCCAAAAACAGCCGTGCGGTATCTACCAGAGAATGTAAAGGATCGGTTTCTGCAGGAAAATATTCCGACGACAATGCACCCATCGGCAGTATTCTGTCGCGGCCGTTTTCCGGGATCACCTCAAACAAGGCCGTATTGCAATTTCTCACATCGGCAATTCCGCTTGCATAATCCCATTGTTTACGGTCAATCCAGCCCTGATACGCATCGTGATGCAATTGCACCAATGTCCATTTTTCCTGTTCTTCCAGCACATCAAATGTTTCTCCGAACAGAATCTGATTCACCATTTCAGCACGGTCAGAAGGCTCTTTCCTCATTGGAACAGCCGCCAGAGAAACAATACCAATATTCATACAAAATTTTCTGTTTATTAAAAAATCATCCGACTAATAAGGAATAAAGTTAATGAATATCGGGCAGCTTTGTATTATCGGTTTTGTGCGGCAAAAAAACGGTCATTTTTCAGCAGATATTCTTCCATAACATGATATGTCTGCTCTTTCAATACTGCAATATCCGCAGTGGTATACGCATCCACCGGGATTGGAGGTAGATGGGTAATCTCCAGTACTCCGGGCTGTACCAGCAAGGTATCCACTTCATTAATCTCGCGGATATTCGTCAGCACTACGGGCAATACCGGCACCTGCGCTTCAATTGCCAGTTCAAATGCGCCGTCATAAAACGGCAACAACGGATGCTGCCCTCTGTTGCGGGTTCCTTCCGGAAAAATCAGCACAGAAATCCCCTGTTTCAAATCCGACAACATCCTCTTTTTGCTGGCCTGTCTGGATTCCGTGCTGCTGCGATCGACGGGCAGACACATCAGCGAAAACAACTGTCCCAATCCGGGAATCAGCGTCAGTTCTCTCTTCACCAGCGGCTTTGCCGGCACCCTTTGTCCGTATGCTACAGCTATCATATCAGCCGCGTTCACATGATTGATAACGACGACGTACGTCTGACCATCCGCAATATGTTCCAGTCCCCGGATTTTATAACGGTATCCGGTTATCACCGACCAAAGGAAGAGGAAAGTCCGGTTGACCACATAAACCCCGTTTATCTGCTTTTTGTAGGGTACCATTTTCAGGCTCAGATAGCCCAGCAGCATGGGAATTGTCAGCAATAAAAAACTAACGGCGACCCATATACTGTATAAAAATTTCGCGATGCGCAACATTTAATTAATAATTAACGTGTTTCACTTTATTTTTGGTCTAAATCATTTTAAGTTTAGAGTTCGTTAAATTTGCCTTTTCGGGCATTTTTAAACCAGTAAATCACAACATACAACATGAAGGTACTAAAATTTGGAGGCTCTTCGGTAGGATCTATCGAAAATATTCACCGCATTATCAATATTGTTCGCGCAGAAAAAGCCCAAGACAAAGAAGTAGTGCTGGTTTGTTCCGCATTCAACAAGGTCACTGACCAGCTGATTAATGCCGGCAAGCTCGCAGAAAAAAAAGACAACAACACTTACCTTGAAATTTTTCAGAATTTCAAAGACAGACATCAGACGACGATAGAAAATATCATTGAAGATACAGCCATCAAAAAAGAGATGATGGATGAGTTCTTCGAAAGCATGGATCGCGTCGAAGATATCCTGAAAGGCGTTCATCTGCTGGGTGAATTATCCGACAAAACGCTGGCTCAGCTGGTATCCTATGGCGAACGTTTTTCCTGTTTCATCGTAGCAGGTGCATTGCGCAATGCCGGTCTGAACGGCATCTATGTGAATGCTACCCAACTGGTACGCACTGATTCCAATTATCTTTCCGCGAAAGTCAATTTTGAGAAAACCAATAAAAACATCGCCGACTTCTTTGAGGCCGTGCATGGTGTGGCGGTTGTAACCGGATTTATCGGTACGGACGAACATGGCAATGTAACTACTTTAGGCCGCGGCGGCTCTGACTATACAGCAGCTATCTTTGCCGCTGCACTCAAGGCTTCCGCCATCGAAATCTGGACGGATGTAGACGGTGTACTGACCGCAGACCCGCGCAGAGTGGAACAGGCGTTCACTATTCCTACCTTATCCTACAAGGAAGCGATGGAATTATCCCATTTCGGAGCGAAAGTGATTTATCCGCCATCCATTCAACCGGCGTATATCAAAAACATTCCGCTCATCATCAAGAATACTTTTAATCCGGAACATCCGGGCACTTATATCTCCAAAGATTCCGGAAAATCCGCCAATATCATCAAAGGAATTTCCTCTTTGTCCGACATCGCGCTGCTGCGTATGGAAGGCACCGGCATGGTAGGTGTGGTAGGCATTGCTTCGCGACTCTTCGCTACTTTGTCCAGAGCGGGCATCAATATCATTTTCCTCACACAAGGATCTTCAGAACATTCCATTTGTTTCGGTATTCTGCCGGGAGAAATCAAAAAAGCACAGAAAAGTGTGGAAGAAGAATTCCGCTACGAAATACAAAATCGCCAGATATTGCCATTGGTCATCGAAACCAATAATTCCATCATCGCGGTGATTGGCGAAAACATGACCAACTCTCCGGGCGTATCAGCGAAGATGTTCAAGGCACTCGGCAAAAACGGCATCAACGTGAAGGCGATTGCACAAGGCTCATCCGAGCTCAACATCACTGCCGTTATTGAACAGGTGAATGAGGCCAAAGCCCTGAATGCGCTGCACGAGATATTCTTTGAAAACGATGTCCACTCTGTGAACGTATTTCTGGTAGGACCAACCGGCTTAATCGGAAAAACATTACTGAAGCAAATCAAAAATCAATTCGATTTCCTGCAAAATGAGAAATCCATGCAGATTAACGTGACGGGCATTACCAATTCCAAGAAAATGCTGATTGACAGCAATGGCATTGATTTGTCCGATTGGGAAAATGAACTGAACGAAAACGGCACGGAAGCGAACCTCGAGGCCTTCACCAGAAAGATGGTGGAGATGAACTTCGCGAACACGGTTTTTGTTGACTGTTCCGCCAGCAAACATGTAGTGGAATTCTACGAAAAACTGCTCAAGAAAAGTATCTCGATCGTTACCCCTAACAAAATCGCGAACACGCTGAGCCAGGATAAATACAACCAGCTGCGCAAACTGGCCAAACAATCCAATGCGCGCTTCATGTATGAAACCAATGTAGGCGCAGGCCTTCCGGTCATCGGCGTACTGCAGTCACTATTGAATTCCGGCGATAAAATTCTGAAAATTGAAGCCGTTTTATCCGGCACTTTATCCTATATTTTCAACACTTACAAAGGCGATTTAAAATTCAGCGATGTCGTGTTAGATGCAAAAGAAAAAGGCTTTACGGAGCCAGATCCGCGCGACGACCTGAGTGGACTGGATGTCGCAAGAAAAGCGCTGATTTTATCCAGAGACAGTGGCGGTATCATGGAATTATCCGACATCGCGGTGGAGAATCTGGTACCGGCTTCCATGCGCGATATTGACGTAAAAACATTCCTGCAAAAATTACCGGAACTGGATGCTATGTATGAATCCGTGAAGCAAGAGGCGGAAAGCAAAGGCAATGTATTGCGCTATATGGCGGTAATAGAAAATGGTCAGGTGCAAATCGCCCTGAAACAGGTGGATGCACAACATCCGTTCTATAATCTGAGCGGCAGCGACAACATGATTGTATTCACGACAGAGCGATATAAAAACAATCCACTGGTGATAAAAGGGCCTGGCGCCGGCGCGGAAGTTACTGCCGCAGGTGTATTTGCCGAAATTATCAGCATCGGCAATTACATGGCCAACTAAGCCCATTTATCAGCAATAAAGAAAAAGATATGTCCAGCCATTCAATATACACTTCCGCAGAGCATCCGGGCACGCCTAAGCGCATCCGTGTGTTTGCACCGGCAACGGTGGCCAATGTGGCCTGCGGATTTGACGTACTGGGTTTTGCTATCGACAAGCCCGGAGATGAACTCATTATGGAATTATCGCCGGAAAAAGGCGTCGTGATTGCCGATATTGAAGGAGACGGCGGTGTATTGCCGCGCGATCCGAAAAAGAACTCCGCCACCGTCGCCATCCAGGATTATCTGGATTTCATTGGGGCCGACTTCGGCTGTAAAATATGGCTGAAGAAAATGATGCCCAGCGGCAGCGGATTGGGCAGCAGCGCCGCCAGCGCGGTTGCCGGCGTATATGCCATCAATATGCTGTGCGAAGAAAAACTCACCAAACAGGAATTGATGCCGTTCCTGCTGAATGCGGAAAAAGCGGCCTGTGACGCGGCTATCGCCGACAATGTAGCGGCCAGTCTGTTCGGCGGATTTATTCTCGTAAGAAGTTACGAACCGCTCGACATTCTGCAGATTCCTGTTCCAGATGATTTGTGGTGCGCGGTGATTAATCCGCATGTAATTGTGCTGACCAAGGAAGCCCGAGAAATTCTGCCAAAAGAAATTCCGCTGGCACACTCGCTGCGTCAGAGCGCGAATGTCGGCGGCATGATGGTAGGATTACTGCGCGGCGATTACGACCTGATTGGCAGAAGTCTCGTCGACTATATCGCGGAGCCCTATCGCAGCAAGCTCATCCCCGGATTCTACGACATGAAAAACGCAGCCAAAGAAGCCGGTGCTCTCGGTGGCAGCATCAGCGGCAGTGGCCCGAGCGTATTTGCCTTGTGCCACGGAAAGGAAATCGCACAAAAAGCCGGCGCCGCGATGAAAGAGGTGATGGACAACCTTGGTATCGGCGCCGATGTGTATGTCAGCAAAGTAAATAATCAGGGACCTAAAGTCCTGCCGTTAAACGAATAATTATATCCCAACGCCAATCAAATTACACGCATGAAACTGTATTCGACCAAACATATTGCTCCGGACGTCGACCTGAAAGAAGCCGTATTAAAAGGACTTCCGCCGGATAACGGCTTGTACATGCCCTACGAACTGCATCCGATGCCGGAAAGTTTCTGGAAAAATCTGGACAGCTATACTTTTACAGAAATGGCCTATCACGTGGCCCGCAATTTCATCGGCGATTATATTCCGCAGGCGGAACTGAACAAGATTATCCAGAGTGCTTATGATTTTGACGCGCCGCTGATTGAAGTAGGCGACTATTCCATTCTGGAATTATTCAATGGACCGACGCTCGCATTCAAGGATTTCGGGGCAAGATTCATGGGTCGGCTGATGGGTTATTTCCTGCGCAACAACGACAAGCAGGTAAATATTCTGGTGGCAACTTCCGGCGATACAGGATCCGCAGTGGCGCACGGTTTTTTGAATGTGGAAGGTATCCACGTGACCATTTTATATCCGAAAGGAAAAGTGAGTGATATCCAGGAAAAACAATTCACCACGCTGGGGGCCAACATCACGGCACTGGAAATTGACGGCACTTTCGACGACTGTCAGGCATTGGTAAAACAGGCTTTTCTGGATAAAGAACTCAATGAAAAGCTGACTTTATCTTCCGCGAATTCCATCAATATCGCGCGATTGATTCCACAATCCTTCTATTATTTCTATGCCTACAAACAGGTGGATGACAAAAGTCTGCCATTATATTTTTCCGTACCGAGCGGCAACTTCGGCAACCTGACGGCAGGCTTATTCGCGAAGCGCATGGGGCTACCTGTGACCAAAATGATTGCAGCCAACAACTCGAACGATGTATTCACCCTATATCACGAAACCGGCGAATTTTCGCCGAAGACTTCTGTTCAGACCATCTCCAATGCCATGGACGTGGGCAATCCGAGCAACTTCGCGCGCATGATGGATTTATACCAGAATGACATTGATAAAGTGCGCGAAGAAATTGCCGCTTACAGCTACAACAACGAGCAGACTGCAGGATGCATACAGGAAGTTTTTGAGAACTATCACTATCTGATGTGTCCGCACACGGCAGTGGGCTGGCTGGGCATGGATGAGTTTGTGTACGAACAGGATTTAAATCCGTACAACATCAACGGCATTATTCTATCTACCGCGCATCCGGTGAAGTTCGGCGAAGTGGTAGAACCGCTGATTGGCGAAAGCGTGGACATTCCGGAGCGCCTGAAATCCATCATCAACGGAAAGAAATTATCCATTCCGATGAAAGCCGATTTCGACGCGTTCAAAAGCTGGCTGATGGAGAAATAAATTATTTCTCGTATCCATCTATAACACTAAATAGCACATCTGAGTAGCTGAAGATATCATCCAATGATGAAATCTCATTTCTTATTTCTTTCTTCTGATCATCTAGTGTTACAAAATACTTTTTACCACCATTAAGATATAATCGACAGATTGTCTTTCTATTATTATCGTCTAAAAGAACAGCAAAATAAGATTGAGCATCTCTGAAACTTATTCGGGAAGAATTGGTAATATAACAGACTGTCCATCTGCATTTTTTGCTCCAACAACACTTTTGGAACACAAGCTTACTTTTTCTGCCATTTTGTTGTGATTTTAGACTTTAAAATAACAAAAGACGGACAATTGTCCGTCTTTTCCATTGCTGACTTTCTTTTCCTGTATTTTATAAATCAAT
>ERZ1645187.442-NODE-442-length-40564-cov-181.415340_pt1 | contig 40564 bp, 37 predicted proteins | sample MGYA00575352_ERZ1645187 | MGnify/ENA primary metagenome ERZ1645187 (study PRJEB40837, sample SAMN11349314) | freshwater sediment metagenome | isolation source: river sediment | host: Sediment | place: India: Wazaribad , New Delhi | collected 2017-02-21 ... | reverse complement strand
TGCGCGGGCAGGTCTCGCGCACCAGCCGCCAGAAGCGGATCGAGTGGTTCATCTCTCTGAGGTGGGCCACCTCGTGGGCGGCGAGATAATCGAGCACGTGCGGCGGCGCCAGGATCACCCGCCAGGAGAACGAGAGTTCGCCCTCCGCCGTGCAAGACCCCCAGCGCGAGCGCGTGTCCTTGATGCGGATCGCCCCGGTCTTCACCCCGAGCCGCGCCGCGTGGCTCGCCACCGCCGGCTCGAGATCGGCCAGGGCCGCGCGGCGCAGGAAGTCGCGCACCCGCCGCGCCATGTGCTCCGGCCGGCCGGCGACACAGAGGAGCGGTGTCTTCACGTCACCGGTCGCCGTCTCGACCCAGACGGTGCCGCGCCGGTCGGGGCGGTGGTCGAGGAGATGCGGCGTGCCGCGCAACGGCACCGTCGAGCCGGGAGCGAAGGCGACCGCCCGCGGTCGCCGTGCCAACCGCTCGGCGAGCCAGCCGCGATGCCGGTCGAGGAAATCGAGGGCGTCGGCGAAGCGCGCCCCCTCCGGTAGGGTCAGGACCGGATCGCCATGGCCGGCGGCCATGCGCAGGGTGAAACGCGAGGCCCGTGCCGATACGCGGACCGCGACGCGGACGTCGCGGCCGGCGATGGGGACGATCACGTGGTCGGGGGGTGGGACCCGTGACGACCGTCGGGACGAGAAGCCGAACACCGCGTCAGACGCGGGTCGGGTCGCCGTCACGCATCCGGCGGGCGGCGCGTTCGGCCTTGAAGCGGTCGAACTCCTCCTGGTCGCGGGCGCGGCGCAGATGGCTCATGTAGGCCTCGAACTCGCGACGCTCGTCGTCGAGACGGCGACGTTCGGCCTCCAGCCGCTCCAATTCGGCGGCGCGATAGGCGTCGAAGGCGGCGTTGCCGGTGGAGGCGAAGGGCCCCCCGGCGAAACCACCGCCGAAGCCGCGACGCATCTCGGCGGCGAGGCGTGAGTTCCGGTAGCCGTCGCGCACGCCCTCGAAGAAGACCTGCATCCGATCGCCCCAGATCATGTAGGCGAGCATGGCGAGGCCGAGCGGCCAGGCGAAGACGAAGCCGAGGACCATCAGGCCGATGGACAACGGGTGGAAGCCGGGACGGATCACGGGAGTGCTGCGCATGGGGGCCTTGCCCTTTCCGATGTCGACCGGCCGGTTGCTCCTGCGGCGCGAGCCGGCGGAGCGCCGCGGTCACGTCGCATGATCTGGCCCCGTGTCGTGGCGGTTTCAAGGGTGGCGGTTTGGAAGATCGCCGCGGGCGTTTTCCGCTGCCGATCGACGGAAGCGAAACGGCCGCGTCTCGCGACGCGGCCGTCGGCTTCGGACCGGATCGCCGGCGCCCTCAGGCGGCCGACTTCGCCTCGGCGCCTTTCGTCGGCGCGGCGACGCGGGCGTGGCGGCGGATGAATTCGGCGATGCGCGGCTGGATGTTGGCGCGGAACTTCGAGCCGTTGAACACGCCGTAATGGCCGACGCCGGGTTGGACGTAGTCCTGTTGCTTCTCGGCGGCGAGATTGGTGCACATGGTGTGCGCCGCCTGAGTCTGGCCCGGCCCGGTGATGTCGTCGAGTTCGCCTTCGACGGTGAAGAGGGCGGTGTCGCGGATCTCCGACGGCTTCACCAGCCGTCCCCGGTGCATCATCGTGCCCTCCGGCAGGGCGTGATCGAGGAACACGGTGCGGATCGTCTGGAGATAGAACTCCTTGGTGAGATCCATCACCGCCAGATACTCGTCGTAGAAGTCGCGATGCTTCTCGGCCGAGTCGCCGTCGCCCTCGATCAGGTGCTGGTAGAACTCCTTGTGGGCGGAGACGTGGCGGTCGAGATTCATCGACATGAAGCCGCCGAGCTGCAGGAAGCCCGGATAGACCTCGCGCAGGAAGCCGGGGTTGGGGAACGGCACCCGCATGATGACGTTGCGCTCGAACCACGCCATGCCCTTGGTGTGGGCGACCTTGTTGACCGCGGTCGGCGAGATGCGGGTGTCGAGCGGCCCGCCCATCAGCGTCATGGTCGACGGCGCCAGCGGGTCGCGGTCCTCGTTCATCAACGACACGGCGGCGAGCACCGGCACCGACGGCTGGCAAACCGCGATGATGTTCACGCCCTCGCCGAGGTGATGGATCATCTCGATCACGTAGTCGATGTAGTCGTCGAGATCGAAGCCGCCCTGCACCAGCGGCACCATCCGGGCATCGATCCAGTCGGTGATGTAGACCTCGTGGGCCGGCAGCATCGCCTCGACCGTACCGCGCAGCAGCGTGGCATAGTGGCCCGACATCGGCGCGACCAGCAGCACCTTGGGATCGGCGGGGCGGTCCTTCGGCAGCTCGCGCTCGAAATGCAGCAGATGGCAGAAGGGCTTCTGCCAAACGACCTTCTCGACGACCGGCACCTCGTTGCCGTCGACCACCGTCGTCGGCAGGTCGAAAGCCGGCTTGCCGTAGCGGCGGGTCGCCCGTTCGATGACCTCGAAGGTCGCCGCCACCGATCGTCCGACCGTCGTCTTGGACCAGGGATTGAACGGGTTGGAGATGGCCATGTGCCCCATCTCTGCGGCGACGCGCAGCGGACGAAGGGCGGCGTGGTTCAGTTCGTAGAGCTGATAGAACATGTCCCCTCGACGTGGTTCTCCGAGCCGATCGACATTTCAATCGATTATCTCGTCGGTTTCCAGGCAGCTCCCGGATGTTTCCCCTCGTAAATTCGTCTTATCCGGGGAGGTTACCGCACCGCAACACGAAAGTTCTTTCGCCGATGAAGGTTTCGTGCCGTCCGCTCGCTCACTCGCCCTGCTGCAGCAGCGAGCCGGCCCGGCGTGCCGCCGCCAACAGCCGGTAGAAGGCGACGACGGCGACGGCGAACCACACCACGTTCAGGGCGGTGGCGGCGGTCATCAGATCGATTCGGAAGGTATGGTCGATCAGGATCGCCCGCATGCCTTCGAAGACGTAGGTGGTCGGCAGCGCCCAGGCGATCGGCTGCAGCACCGCCGGCAGGGTGGCGACCGGATAGTAGACGCAGGTGATCGGCATCAGAAGGAACATCAGCGACCAGGCGAGCGCCTCCGCCCCCATCCCCTGCCGCAGCAGGATGCCGATGATCACCAGGCCGATCGCCCAGCCGGCGATCACCAGATCGGCGAAGAACACCGCCAGCGGCAGCCCCAGTCCCCAGATGTTGAAGCCGAACAGCGGAATGGCCAGCAGCGTCACCGGCAACATGCCGATGGCGAGCCGGATGATCGAGATCACCATCAACGAGACGATGAACTCCGACGGCCTGAGCGGGCTCATCAAGAGGTTGCCGAGGTTGCGCGACCACAGTTCCTCGAGGAAGGCGAAGGCGAAGCCCTGTTGGGACCGAAGCAGCACGTCCCACAGCAGCAGGCCGCCGACGAAGAGCCCGGCGGCGTTGGCGAAGAACGACGCGTTCTGCGCCACGTAGAGCTGGACGAAGCCCCAGGTCAGCATCTGCACCGTCGGCCAATAGATCAGTTCCACCGCTCGCGGCCAGGAATTGGAGAGCAGGTACCAGTAACGCAGCACCATCGCCCCGACGCGGGCGAGGGAGAAGCCGGTCGGTCCACGCGCGATGCTCATGCCTCGTCCTCCTCGCGCCGCAATCCCGGGTCGGCCCCCTCCGCCCGTGTACCGCGGGCGACGTCGAGGAACACCTCTTCCAGCGTGTCGCGCCCGTAGCGGCGCAGCAGATCCGCCGGCGCACCGCGGTCCTCGATCCGCCCGCGCCGCAGGATGACGATGTCGTCGCACAGCCGCTCGACCTCCGGCATGTTGTGCGAAGCGAGCAGGATGGTGGCGCCGGTCTTCGCCCGATAGGCCTCGAGCCGGCCGCGCACCCAGTCGGCGGTATCGGGGTCGAGCGAGGCGGTCGGCTCGTCGAGCAGCAGCACTTCGGGCGTGTTGAGCAGCGCCTTGGCAAGTGCTACGCGGGTCTTCTGCCCGGCCGAGAGCTGGCCCGCCTTGCGGTCGACGAAGGCGCCGAGGTCGAAATCGGCGACGAGCTCGGCGATGCGGTCCTTCAGCCTCTCCACCCGATAGAGTCGGCCGAACACCGTCAGGTTCTGCCGGACGGTGAGGCGATGCGGCATGTCGACGTAAGGGCTCTCGAAGTTCATCCGCTCGAGCAGCGCCGCCCGTTCCCCCGGCATGTCGTGGCCGAGGATGCGGATCGAACCGGCATCGGGCAGGATCAACCCCATCAACATGCCGATGGTGGTGGTCTTGCCGGCACCGTTGCCGCCGAGGAGGCCGGTGACCGTGCCACGGACGACCTCGAAGGCGATGCCGTCGACCGCCGTGACCGCGCCGAAGCGCTTGACGAGATCGCGGACCTCGATGGCGAAGCGGGGATCGGAACCCGGCGCGGCGGGCATGAGACGAGGTCCGTTCGGCTGTCACGGGCGAGGCGGTGCGGTGTCCACGATGGTCGCCGACCGCCGATCGTCGTATAGACTTCGCAGCGGCGGCGCGAAAGACCGCCGGACGAGCGGATCGCGCGAACGTGAGGGCGGCGCGCGACGGCCGAGGGCGAGGAGAACGGCGATGTTGGGCGTCCTGTCGGACTTCGGCGATTCCTCGGTCCGTTCGTTGAAGCTCGACACCCTGGTCAAGCTCAGATGGCTCGCCGTCGCCGGCCAGACCGCGGCGGTGCTCTTCGTCCGCTTCGGCCTCGGCTTCCCGCTGCCGCTGGCCTCCTGCCTCGTGCTGGTCGCCGCCTCGGTGGCGCTCAATCTGGCGCTGCGCTTCCAGTTCTCGACCATTCACCGCCTCGACGGCATCCACGCCACCGTGCTGCTCGGCTACGACGTCATCCAGCTCTCCGGTCTGCTCTATCTGACCGGCGGTCTCGAGAATCCCTTCGCCTTCCTGCTGCTGGCGCCGGTGCTGGTCTCCTCGGCGTCGCTGCCGCCGCGATCCACCGCGTTGCTCGGGGTGGTGGTGGCGGTGTTGGTGACGGTGCTCGCCGGCTTCCACCTGCCGTTGCCCTGGGGGCTGGTCTCGCCGCCGTCGTTGCCGGCGCTCTACGTTCTCGGCACCTGGCTCGCCATCCTGCTGACCCTGTCGTTCTCCGCCCTCTACGCCTTCCGTGTCGCCGACGAATCGCGTCGCCTCGCCGAAGCGTTGGCCGCCACCGAACTGGTGTTGCAGCACGAACAACACCTCACCGCCCTCGACGGGCTCGCCGCCGCCGCCGCCCACGAACTCGGCACGCCGCTCGGCACCATCGCCGTCGTCACCCGCGAGATGGAGCGCGAGCTGCCCGCCGGTTCACCGCTCGCCGACGACGTGGCGCTGCTGCGCTCGCAATCGGAGCGTTGCCGCGACATCCTGCGCAAACTCTCCTCGATGGGCGCCGATCCGGATGCCTATTACGTGCGCCTGTCGATCCCGGCGCTGATCGACGAGGTGATCGAGCCCTTCCGCGACACCGGGCCGAGACTGGTGGTGAAATGCATCGGCGAGACGCCGGAGCCGGTCGTCCGCCGCAATCCGGCGATCCTCTACGGCCTCGGCAACATCGTCGAGAACGCCGTCGACTTCGCCGAGAGCGAGGTGTCGGTCTTCGCCAGTTGGAACGCGAACGAGGTGGCGATCACCATCTCGGACGACGGCCCCGGCTTCTCCGCCGCGGTCATCGACCGCCTCGGCGAACCATGGGTGACCACCCGCGAACCGGTCACCGATCGAGCCGTCGACGAGGTCGGCGGTGGCCTCGGCCTCGGCTTCTTCATCGCCCACACCTTCCTGCAACGCTCCGGCGGCAAGGTCGCCTACGCCAACAAACCTTTCCCCGCTCACGGTGCCGAGATCCGGGTGGTGTGGCCGCGCCTCCAGATGGAACAGGCGGTGGCCGAGATCGAAGCCGAGGCGCTCGAGGCGCTGCGTTCACCGTGATCCCCGGTGCGGCGCCCGTGCTTCTCCTAGGGGATTGATGCAACAGGCGTCGCGACCTACACTCCGGGTCCCGAGAGGGAGGATCTCGCCGAGGAGAGCGAGAAGGTGGATCAGCGGGTGACGACGATGACCGACGAGCCGGTGTTCGAGAACTCCGACGCCGACAAGACGCTGTTGATCGTGGACGACGACAAGCCGTTCCTGCAGCGGCTGGCGCGGGCCATGGAACTGCGTGGCTTCGAGGTCGAGACGGCGGGGTCGATCGCCGAAGGGCTGGCACGGGTCGAGTTCAAGGCGCCGGCCTATGCCGTGGTCGACATGCGTCTCGGCGACGGCAACGGTCTCGATGTGGTCGAAGCGCTACGTGCGCGCCGGCCCGACGCTCGCACCGTGGTGTTGACCGGCTACGGCAACATCGCCACCGCGGTGACCGCGGTGAAGCTCGGCGCCACCGATTACCTGTCCAAGCCGGCCGACGCCGACGAGGTGATGCGGGCGTTGATCCGCTCCACCGACGATCGCGCCCCCCCGCCGGAGAACCCGATGTCCGCCGACCGGGTACGTTGGGAACACATCCAGCGCGTCTACGAGTTGTGCGAGCGCAACGTCTCGGAGACGGCGCGCCGCCTCAACATGCACCGTCGCACCCTGCAGCGCATCCTCGCCAAGCGCGCTCCGCGCTGACGGCGAGCCGCGACGTGAGCCACGAACGGCGCCGGCCCCGGGTCGGCGCCGTCGTCGTTCTCGCGCGCCGCTCACTTCGCGAGATGCCGCACCACCCCGCGCCCGGCGGCGCGGCCGGTGGCGAAACAGGCCTGAAGCAGATAGCCGCCGGTCGGCGCCTCCCAGTCGATCATCTCGCCGGCGACGAAGATGCCGGGAAGTCGCTTCAGCCCGTAGTTCGGCCCGATCTCGCCGCGAGCGATGCCGCCGGCCGAAGAGATGGCGCGTTCGAGCGGCCGGGCGGCGGAGACGCGGATCGGCACCGCCTTGATCAGGCGTGCGAGGTCGGCCGGATCACTCGGCAGGTCCTTGCCGGCACCTTCGCGCAACAGTCCGATCGCCACAGGCGGCAGGCCGATCGCCTTGCGCAGGCGGTTGGTCAGGCTGTCGCCCTTGCGCCCCTTGGTCAGGGCCGTGACGATCTCACCCGCATCCATCGACGGCTTCAGGTCGACGTGGACCGCCGTCGGCCCGTCGGCGGCGATCGCTTCGCGCAACGGCGCCGACAGGCCGTAGATGGCGCCGCCTTCGAGCCCGTCGTCGGTGATGACCGCCTCGCCGATCGACACCCACTCGGCGAGCCGCACCGCGATGCGTTTCAGCGGTTCGCCGGCGAAGCGCGAGCGGAACACCCCCGACCAGGCCACGGTGAAGCCGCAGTTGGTCGGCCTCAACGGCACGATCTCGACGCCTTCCGCCGCCAGGATCGCCGTCCAGGTGCCGTCGGATCCCAGGCGCGGCCAGCTGGCACCACCGAGGGCCAACACCACCGCGTCGGCGGGAAGCCGGTCCTCGCCCGCCGGGCCGACGACCGTGACCCCCCCGGCGGCGAACCCGGTCCAACGTGTCCGCGTGCGAAAGCCGACGTCGAGATCGGCGAGCCGGCGGCTCCAGGCACGCAGCAACGGCGAGGCCTTGAACGAACAGGGGAAGACGCGGCCCGAAGTACCGACGAAGGTCTCCTCGCCGAGATCTCGAGCCCAGTCGCGCAGGTCGGTCGGGGTGAAGGCGGCGATCGCCGGCGTCAGAAACGCCTCGGCGGCTCCGTAGCGGGCGAGAAAGCGGTCGCCGGCTTCGGAGTGGGTGAGATTGAGGCCGCCGCGTCCCGCCATCATCAGCTTGCGTCCGATCGACGGCATACGCTCGACCACGGTGACCCGGTGGCCCGCCGAAGCGATCACCTCGGCCGCCGCCAGCCCGGCGGGTCCGCCGCCGACCACCACCACTTCGCGTCCTCGCTCGCCCATGATTCCCCTTCGGTCCGCCCGCTTCGATTGCCGCGGCGGAAAGCGCCTCCCTCCTCGGATAGCGGAGGCGGTGGGGTCGTGTCGAGACACTCACGGTCGTGAAATGACAGTTCGGTGGAGAACGATCGCGGCCGGGCGGCGATCCCGACGCCGTACGCGTCTCCGGCCGCGGCCGTGCGATCGCGACGTATCGTCGCAGTGAGTTTCACCGGTACGGCACGTCCGTCCCGTTGCGTCGGCGAGATCACCGGCACGAAACCGTCCGCATCGTCGGCGCATCGGGCGAAATCCATGGTTCGCCGGGCCGATCCGACTGCCGTCGCTGCCCGGCAGGGTCGGCGCGGTCACCGTGGCGGAGCCTTCCGACCGGCCTGCGAGGGGGATTTCACCTCCTGCGGGCATCGGCGCCGACGGCGACCTTCGCGCGCTTACCCTGCGTTAATTGACGAGGGAGTCAGATGACGCCGATTTCATCGTCCCTCCTGCCATTCGGGCGCCCGACATGACCCGCTTCCTCTCCCGCACCACCATTTCGGTCCGTATCGCCGCGCTCTGCCTGATCCCGATGGTGGCGCTGGTCTTCGTCGGGGCGCGGATGCTCGTCACCGAATGGCGGACCGCCGGAGAGGCGACGGGCGTGGCGCGGGTCGTCCGGCTGGCGCCGGAGATCTCGCGTCTGGTGCACGAGCTGCAGAAGGAGCGCGGCACCTCCGCCGGCTTCCTCGGTTCGAAGGGGGGGACCTTCGCCGCCGATCTCGTCGCCCGCCGGTCCGAGACCGACGCGGCGTTGGCGAACTGGCGTGCCGCGATGCCCGTCCCGACCGGCTCGCTCGACTTTCCCGGCTTCGTCCGTCCCTTCGAAACCTCGACCGCCGCCCTCGCCGGTCTCGCTGCGGTCCGTGCCGGGGTCGACGAGCGGTCGCGACCGGTGACCGAAGTGGCCGGCTGGTACTCGCGGACGATCGCCGAGCTTCTCGCCATGGTGGAGAGCGTCGTCTCGATCACCGACGACGGTCGTGTGGTCCGCGCCCTGACCGCCTACGGTGCGCTGCTCGAGGAAAAGGAGAGCGCCGGCCAGGAACGCGCCATGGGTACCAACGGCTTCGCCGCCGGAGCCTTCGCCTCGCCGGTGCGCCGGGCCTTCGTCCGCCTCGGTGCCATGCAGGAGACCCACGAGGCGGTCTTCCGCCGCTATGCCGAACCGTCCCAGGTCGCCGCCTTCGAAACGGCACTGGCCGGCCCGGTCGGCGAGACGGTCGAGCGGATGCGCCGGATCGTCGCCGAGACCCCGGTCGACGGCCGCATCGTCGGTGCCGACGGACCGCAGTGGTTCGCCGCCGCGACCGCGCGCATCGACGCCATGAAGACGGTGGAGGACGGTCTCGCCGGTACGATCGTCGCCGATACCGAGGCGATCGCCCGTCGCGCCTGGACCGGTTTCGCGGTGATCGCCGCGTTGCTAGCGGGGTTGACCGTCGCCACCGGCGTGGTCTCGGTGGTGGTGGCGCGCTCGGTGGCCGTGCCCATCGTCAGGCTCGCCGCCACCATGCGGCGTATCGCCGGCAACGACACCGCGGTCAGCGTCGACGACGTCGCCCGCACCGACGAGATCGGCGAGATGGCGCGCGCCGTCGAGGTTCTGCGCGAGAGCGTGGTGGTGCGTCTCGGGCTCGAACGCTCGACCCGCGCCGACCGCGAGCGCGAGCGGATGCGCCGGATGCACGTCGAGACGGCGGTCGCCGATTTCCGCCGCACCATCACCGACACGCTCGGCGCCGTCGACGGCGAGACCACGGCGATGCGCGACAGCGCCGCGACCCTGACCATGGTGGCCGGCTCGGCGGCCTCCGAGGCCGCTTCGGCCGAAAGGGCCTCGAACGGGGCATCCGGCAACGTCCAGACCGTCGCCGCCGCCAGCGAGGAACTCGCCGCCTCGATCCGCGAGATCGCCGGACAGGCCCATCGGGCGAGCGGCATCGTCGCCGAAGCGACCGACAAGGCGATCGCCACCGATCGCGACGTGTCCTCGCTCGCCGAAGCCGCCGAGAAGATCGGCACGGTCGTCGATCTCATCCGCGCCATCGCCGGCCAGACCAACCTCCTGGCGCTCAACGCCACCATCGAAGCGGCGCGTGCCGGCGAGAGCGGCCGTGGTTTCGCCGTGGTGGCGGCCGAGGTGAAGTCGCTCGCCCGCCAGACCGAGGAAGCGACCACCGCCATCGCCGACCAGATCGAGGCCATCCAGGGCTCGACCCACCACGCCGTCGAGGCGATCCGCGACATCACCCGCACGGTCGGCGAGATCTTCACCGTCACCACCACCATCGCCTCGGCGGTGGAAGAGCAGGAAGCGGCGACCCGCGAGATCGCCCAGTCGGTCCAGGCGGCATCCGACGGCACCGCCCAGGTGGCCCGCAACGTCCACGGGGTCACCGACGCCATCGACGCCACCTCGCGCGAGGCGGGCCGGGTCCGCTCGGCCTCCGACCTGCTCACCGACGCCGCGGAGACCCTGTCTCATGCGGTCGAGCGGTTCCTCACCCAGGTCGAACGCGATGTCGAGGAACGGCGCGCCGACACCCGCATCCGCACCTGCGAGACCGTGGTGCTGCACAGCGGCGGGCGGCGGGCCACCACGACGATGCTCGATGCCAGCGAGGCCGGCTGTCGAGTCGAGATCGTCGACGGACTTTCCGTCGGCGACAGGGTGAGTGTCGAATTCGGTGACGGCACGCGGGTCGAAGCCTCCGCCGTCCGGCGCGGCACCGCCGATCTCGGCCTGCGCTTCCTCACCCCGGTGACCGACCTCGAAGCACATCTCCGCGCCGCCTGACGGGCGCGGCCGGCGTCCACCCGCCGACGTCGCGAGGGCTTTGACGACGCCCTGTCCGTCCATGCTAGTGTCCCGACGACGCCAAGGGGGGACCGGCATGAGGACGACGACGCGCGCGACGAACGAAACGGCCGACCGGATGCCGCCGCGACCGCGACGGTGGTCGGTCCGCGCCAGCGCCTCCTTCGGCCTCGCCTTCGCCGCGGGCCTGGTCCCGGCCGTCGCCGAGGCCGCCGAGGCACACGGCATCGACGGCGCGTCGCTCTCCGGTTGGTGGGCCATCCCCTTCGTCGGCATCCTCCTGTCGATCGCCGTCATGCCCCTCGCCGCGCCGCACTTCTGGCACCACCACTACGGCAAGGTGGCGGCGGCCTGGGGCCTCGCCTTCGTCCTCCCCTTCGCCCTCCTGCGCGGTGTCGGGCCGACCGGCGGCGAAGTGCTGCACACCGCGCTGCTCGAATACGTGCCCTTCGTCATCCTCCTGTGGGCACTCTTCACCATTTCCGGCGGAATTCTCGTCACCGGCAACCTGCACGGCTCACCGAAACTCAACACCACCATCCTCGCCATCGGCACGGTGCTCGCCTCGGCGATCGGCACCACCGGCGCCTCGATGGTGTTGATCCGGCCGCTGCTGCGTGCCAACGACGAACGCCTCCACAACGTCCACGTCGTGGTGTTCTTCATCTTCCTGGTGTCGAACATCGGCGGCTCGATGACGCCGCTCGGCGATCCGCCGCTGTTCCTCGGCTACCTCAAGGGCGTCGGCTTCTTCTGGACCGCGATCCACATGGTCGAGGAGACGATCTTCTGCGCCGCGATCCTGCTCGCGCTGTTCTTCCTCGTCGATCGCCACCTCTACCACAAGGACGAAGCCTTCAAGGCGCGCCGCGACCCCACGCCGGACACGGCTGGGATCGGCGTCGAAGGCCGCCTCAACATCCTCCTCCTCCTCGTCGTGGTCGGTGGTGTGCTGCTCTCCGGCTCGTGGAAGCCGGGCATCGCCTTCCACGTCGGGGGCGTCGACCTCGAGCTGCAGAACCTCGCCCGCGACGCCATTCTCCTCGCCGCCGGCTTCGTCTCGCTGTTCATCACCCCGAAGCGTATCCGCGACGCCAACGAATTCGGCTGGGGGCCGATCCTCGAGGTCGTCAAGCTCTTCGCCGGCATCTTCGTCACCATCATTCCGGTGATCGCCATGCTGAAGGCCGCGCAGAACGGTGCCTTCGCCCCGCTCGTCGCGCTGGTCAACCACGCCGACGGCACCCCCAACAACGCCATGTACTTCTGGCTGACCGGCATCCTCTCGTCGTTCCTCGACAACGCCCCGACCTATCTGGTCTTCTTCAACCTCGCCGGCGGCGATCCGCAGCACCTGATGAACGACATCCCCTGGACGCTGCTCGCCATCTCCTGCGGCGCGGTGTTCATGGGCGCCAACAGCTACATCGGCAACGCCCCCAACTTCATGGTCAAGGCGATCGCGGAAGAAGGCGGCGTCAAGATGCCGAGCTTCTTCGGCTACATGGCGTGGTCGATCGGCATCCTCATCCCGCTCTTCGGGCTGGTGACGGTCGTGTTCTTCCACTGGTGAGGCGATGGCCGAGACCGAGCCGGACCTGATCGCACCCCCGCCCACCCGTCCCGAGGAGACCCTCCTCGTCACCCGGGGGGTGAAGCGCCATCTCGTCCAACTCGGTTTCGCCGTGGTCGAGGAGCTGCCGCTCGCCTCCGGTCGGCGGGCGGACGTGGTCGGACTGTCGCCGTCGGGCGACATCTGGATCGTCGAGGTGAAATCGTCGGTCGAGGATTTCCGCGTCGACCAGAAATGGCCGTTCTATCGGCTCCATTCCGACCGGCTGTTCTTCGCCACCTCGCCGCGGGTGCCGCTCGACATCTTCCCCGAGGACTGCGGCCTGATCCTCGCCGATGCCCACGGCGGCGAGATCCTGCGCGAGGCGCCGGAACACCGGTTGGTGGCGGCGACCCGCAAGGCCATGACCCTGCGCTTCGCCCGGGCGGCCGCGCTGCGCCTCCACCTCGTCACCGACCCGCGCCTGCTCGGCAACGTCGAGGTCGGGTGAGGGGAGGCGCCGGTTCACCCTCGCCCCGCATTCGGCTTTGCCCCTCGCCGCTTCGCCTGCTAAAAGCGGGCCGACCCGAACGAGGAAGGGCCTCCCATGCGCAGCGCCTCCGTCACGCGCAAGACGAAGGAAACCGACATCGCCGTCTCCGTCGCTCTCGACGGGGCCGGGACCTATGACGTCGCGACCGGCATCGGCTTCTTCGACCACATGCTGGAGCAGCTGTCGCGCCATTCGCTGATCGACATCACCGTCCGGGCGAAGGGCGATCTCCACATCGACCAGCACCACACCGTCGAGGATGTCGGTATCGCCCTCGGCCAGGCGCTGAAGAAGGCGATGGGCGACATGAGAGGTCTGACGCGCTACGCCGACGTTCATCTGCCGATGGACGAGACGCTGACGCGCGCCGCGCTCGACGTCTCCGGCCGGCCGTTCCTGGTGTTCCAGATCCCGTTCACCCGCGACAAGATCGGCGATTTCGACACGGAGCTCTTCGAGGAGTTCTTCCGCGCCTTCGCCTTCGCCGCCGGGCTGACGCTGCACGTGACGACGCTCTACGGCGTCAACAACCACCACATGATCGAATCGGCCTTCAAGGCCGTGGCGCGCTGCCTGAAGGCGGCGCTCGCCCTCGATCCGCGTCAGGTTGGGTCGATCCCCTCCACCAAGGGCTCTCTCGGAGACTGATCATGGCGACCTGGACGGTGCACGCACCCGAGGGCGACCTCGGAGACGCGATCGCGGCCGACCGGCTGGTCTTCACCCGTGAGGGCTTCGCCTGGGTGGCGCTGTTCCTGCCCTTCCTGTGGGCGCCGTTCCACCGGCTGTGGACGGTCTTCCTCGTCTGGCTCGGCGTCACCGTCGGCATCGAGGCGATCGACGTCGGCGTGTCCGATGGCGTCGGCACGGTGCTGTCGGCCGCCTTCGCCCTGTGGTTCGCGGCGAGCGCCTTCGACCTGAAGCGCTGGACGCTGGAGAGCCGCGGCTGGCATCTCGTCGGCCTGGTGAACGGCTCCGATCTCGACGAGGCCGAGGCCCGCTTCTTCGCCAAGGTGGCCGGCGCCAAGGGCACCATCGCGGTGTTGCCGCCCGCCCCGCCGCCCGCCCCGCGTTTCGAAACCCCGCTGACGCCGCCGCGCGACCTGCCGCCGATCGTCGGCTTCGCCGGCGCACCCGGAGACAGACCATGACCGTCGCGCTCATCGACTACGGCGCCGGCAACCTGCGTTCGGCCGAGAAGGGCCTGGAGCGGGTGGCGCACGAGATCGGCCGCGACCAGCCGGTCGTGCTGACCCGCGACCCGGGCGTGGTGGTCAGGGCCGACCGCGTCGTGCTGCCCGGCGACGGCGCCTTCCCCTTCTGCCGCAAGGGTGTCTCGGCGATCGACGGCATGGACGAGGCGCTGACCGAGTTCGTGACGCAGCGCGGCCGGCCGTTCCTCGGCATCTGCGTCGGCATGCAGCTCCTCGCCACCCGCGGCGTCGAACACGAGGACACGGACGGTTTCGGCTGGATCGAGGGCGTGGTGAAGCCGATCGAGCCCGGGCCGGAGCACCTCAAGGTGCCGCACATGGGCTGGAACACCATGACGCTGGTGAACCCGCACCCGGTGCTGGACGGCCTGGAGCTCGGCCCCGACGGGCTCCACGCCTATTTCCTCCACTCCTTCGCCTTCGACGTGAAGCACCACGCCGATCTCGTCGCCACCGCCGACTACGGCCGGCCGGTGACCGCGATCGTGGCGCGCGACAACGTCGTCGGCACCCAGTTCCACCCGGAGAAGAGCCAGAAGCTCGGTCTCGCCCTCCTCGCCAACTTCCTGAAGTGGGCGCCCTGAGAGGATGTGAGGGAATGCCCGGCACGGGCAGACGAGAGCGCGGACCGGTGCCCCGAAGGGCGTTCTCTCACGGCCTCGATCCCCTCACGAAATCCAGCGGCGACCCTTCGACGAGACGATCGGACACACGATGATCCTCTTTCCCGCCATCGACCTGAAGGACGGTCAGTGCGTCCGCCTCAAGCTCGGCGACATGGCCCAGGCGACCGTCTACAACGACGATCCGGGGGCGCAGGCCTCCGCCTTCGCCGATCTCGGCTTCCCCTGGCTGCACGTCGTCGACCTCAACGGCGCCTTCGCCGGCCGCTCGGTCAACGGCGAGGCGGTCGCGAAGATCCTCGCCGCCGTGTCGGGCCGCATGAAGGTGCAGCTCGGCGGCGGCATCCGCGATCTCGCCGGCATCGAGAGCTGGCTCGGCCGCGGCATCACCCGCGTCATCCTCGGCACCGTGGCGGTGCGCGATCCGGCGCTGGTGAAGGAGGCCTGCCGGCTCCATCCCGGCCGCATCGTCGTCGGCATCGACGCCAAGGGCGGCAAGGTCGCGGTCGAGGGCTGGGCCGAGGGCTCGGAGCTGACGGCGGTCGATCTGGCGAAGAAGTTCGAGGACGCCGGCGTCGCCGCGATCGTCTACACCGACATCGACCGCGACGGCATTCTGAAGGGCCTCAACATGCCCTCGACGCTGGAACTCGCCGCCGCGGTGAAGATCCCGGTGATCGCCTCGGGCGGTCTCGCGTCGCTCGCCGACGTCGAGGCGATGCTGGCGCCGGAGGCCCGCATCCTCGAGGGTGCCATCACCGGCCGCGCCCTCTATGACGGGCGACTGGATCCGAAGGAAGCGCTCGATCTCATCGCCGCCAAGACCGGAGGGAAGTGATGCTCAAGGCTCGCGTCATCCCCTGTCTCGACGTCAAGGACGGCCGCGTCGTCAAGGGCGTCAACTTCGTCGACCTGATCGACGCCGGTGATCCGGTGCAGGCCGCGGCGGCCTACGACGCCGCCGGCGCCGACGAACTGTGCTTCCTCGACATCACCGCCTCGTCGGACAATCGCGGCATCATCCTCGACGTGGTGCGCCACACCGCCGAGGTCTGCTTCATGCCGGTCACCGTCGGCGGCGGCATCCGCACCCTCGACGACATCCGCAACCTGATGAAGGCCGGCGCCGACAAGGTGTCGATCAACACCGCCGCGGTGAAGGATCGGCAGTTCGTAGCGGATGCGGTGCGGCAGGTCGGCGGCCAGTCGGTGGTGGTGGCGATCGACGCCAAGCGGGTCTCCGAGCCCGGCGAGCCCGCCCGTTTCGAGGTCTTCACCCACGGCGGCCGCAATCGCGTGGGGCTCGACGCCATCGACTACGCCCGCGAGGTCACCGCACTCGGCGCCGGCGAGATCCTGCTCACCTCGATGGACCGCGACGGCACCAAGATCGGCTTCGATCTGGAGCTCACCCGCATGGTGTCGGACGCCGTCGGCGTGCCGGTGATCGCCTCCGGCGGCGTCGGCACCCTCGATCATCTGGTCGAGGGCGTCACCAAGGGCGGCGCCAGCGCCGTACTCGCCGCCTCGATCTTCCACTTCGGCACCTACACCATCCGCGAGGCCAAGGAACACATGGCCCGCGCCGGCATTCCCATGCGCCTCGACGCCTGATCGCGGGCGCCGACGGCATAACGAATTCGACGAGCGGGTTACGCACAATGTCCGACTTCACTCTCGCCGACCTCGAGACCATCATCGCGCGGCGTTCGACCTCGGACGACGAGATGTCCTACACGCGCAAGCTGGTGGGCAAGGGCATGGCGCACTGCGCCAAGAAGCTCGGCGAGGAGGGGGTCGAAGCGGCGCTCGCCGCGGTGGCCGGGTCGCGCAAGGAACTGGTCGGCGAGGCGGCGGACCTGCTCTACCATCTGCTGGTGGTGCTGCGGGTCGCCGAGGTGTCGGTCGCCGAGGTGATGGACGAGCTCGCCGGACGCACCGTCCGCACCGGGCTCGAAGAGAAGGCGGCTCGGCCGCAGGACTGATCGGCCGCACCGGTTTCGGCTCGGCCCGGTGTGGAGTATCGTGGCGGACGTCCCGCGGGGACGCGCCGGCGACGGAGGGGGTTCCACTGGTGGATCAGCAGACCGATCGCCGCGGCCGTCGCGAGACGTCCGTCAAGTCGGGCGAACTGTCGCCCTATCGCCGCTTCGAGCGCGAAGAATGGGCGCATCTGCGCGCCGACATGCCCATGACCCTCGACGAGGCCGATCTCGAGCGCCTGCGCGGCCTCAACGATCCGGTCAGCCTCGAAGAGGTGGTGAAGATCTACCTGCCGCTCTCCCGCCTGTTGTCGCTCTACGTCGAGGCGACCCAGGGCCTCTTCCGCGTCACCAACAGCTTCCTCGGCGGCGAGGGTGCCAAGGTGCCCTTCGTCATCGGCATCGCCGGCTCGGTGGCGGTCGGCAAGTCGACGACGGCGCGTATTCTCCGGGCGCTGCTGTCGCGCTGGGCCTCGAGCCCCAAGGTCGACCTCGTCACCACCGACGGCTTCCTCTATCCCAACGCCGTGCTCGCCCGCGAGGGGCTGATGCGCCGCAAGGGCTTCCCGGAGAGCTACGACCTGCCGGCGCTGCTCGAGTTCCTCGCCGCCATCAAGGCCGGCAAGGGCGCGGTGACCGCCCCGGTCTATTCCCACCTCGTCTACGACGTGGTGCCGGGCGAGACCGTCACCATCGACCGACCCGACATCCTCATCCTCGAGGGCCTCAACGTTCTGCAGACCTCGAAACTGCCGAAGAACGGCCAGGGCCTGCCCTTCGTCTCCGACTTCTTCGACTTCTCGATCTATCTCGACGCCGACGACCCGCTGCTCCGGCACTGGTACGTCGAGCGCTTCATGCGCCTGCGCGAGACCGCCTTCCGCAACCCGCAGAGCTATTTCCATCGCTATGCGCAGTTGACCGACGACGAGGCGGTGAAGACCGCCGACGATCTGTGGACCAACATCAACTTGGTCAACCTGCACGACAGCATCCGCCCCACGCGACCGCGTGCCGACCTGGTCCTGATCAAGGGCGCCGATCACCGCATCCAGTCGGTGGACCTGAGGAAGCTGTGAGGGGCGAGCCCCGCGGCCTCCCTCCCCCTTCGCGGGGGAGGGCAGGGGTGGGGGGCGGCTCTGCGAGCGACGGCTTCGCCGGATCGTGAACTCGACGGGCCGAGACCATGGCGACGCCCCCCTCCGACCCGGCCGAGCCGGACCGCCTCTCCCGCGAGGGGGGAGGGGACCTGCACGGTCGAGGAGCGGCCCCGGCGGCCCGCCCCGTTCACGCTCCCGCCAACCTCCGATGGCGGGCCACTCGCCGCGCTGATACTGTGCCGGCCGCTGATCCTCGCCATGAGACGCCCATGCTCGCCGACAAGCGCATCCTTCTCGTCATCGGCGGCGGCATCGCCGCCTACAAGTGCCTCGACCTGATCCGCCGCCTGCGCGAGCGCGGGTGCCGGGTTCGGGTGGTGATGACCGCGGCGGCGAAGGAATTCGTCACGCCGCTGTCGGTCGGGGCGCTGACCGAGGACCGGGTGTATTCCGATCTCTTCGACCTCACTGCCGAGCACGAGATCGGCCACATCCGCCTGTCGCGCGAGGCCGACCTCGTCGTCGTCGCCCCGGCGACCGCCGATCTCCTCGCCAAGATGGCGAACGGCCTCGCCAACGATCTCGCCACCAACGTGCTCCTGGCGACCGACAAACCGGTGCTCGTCGCCCCGGCGATGAACCCTCGTATGTGGACGCACCCGGCGACCGTCCGCAACGCGCGGCAGCTCGCCGCCGACGGCATCCACTTCGTCGGCCCGAACGTCGGCGCCATGGCCGAGCGCGGCGAATTCGGCGCCGGACGCATGGCCGAGCCGATGGAGATCCTCGCCGCGATCGAGGCCGTCTTCACGCAAGTCGCGGGGCCGCGTCCGCTCGCCGGCCGCCGCGTGCTGGTCACCGCCGGCCCGACCCACGAGCCGATCGATCCCGTCCGCTACATCGCCAACCGCTCGTCGGGCAAGCAGGGCTATGCCATCGCCGCCGCGCTCGCCCGCGCCGGAGCGGAGGTGACGCTGGTTTCCGGCCCGGTGGCACTTCCCGATCCGGCCGGGGTGACGACCATTCGGGTCGAGACGGCGCGCCAGATGCTGGAAGCGGTGGAGACGGCGTTGCCCGTCGACGTCGCGGTGATGGCGGCCGCGGTCGCCGACTGGCGCGTCGCCGCGGAGGCGACGGAGAAGATCAAGAAAGGGGCGAGTGGGGTGCCGATTCTCGCCTTCGTCGAGAACCCCGACATCCTGGCGACCATCGGCCGCCATGCGACGCTACGCCCCCGCCTCGTCGTCGGCTTCGCGGCCGAGACCGAGAGCCTGATCGCCAACGCCCGCGCCAAGTTGGCCAAGAAGGGCGCCGACCTCATCGTCGCCAACGACGTCTCTCCCGAGACCGGCATCATGGGCGGCGACCGCAACACGGTGCGGATCGTCGAGGCGTCGGGCGTCACCGATTGGCCGGACCTGCCCAAGGGCGAGGTCGCCGAGAAGTTGGTGGAGCTGATCGTCGAGCGGTCGGGGTGAGGGGCGGGTCGGGTTGCGGGAAACACCTCCCCTCGGTCATCATCGGCCGAGCGAAGCGAGGGCAAGGCGATCCGATGTCCCCCGTGAAGGGTCCATGGTCTTCGTCTGGACCCCGGCGGGTCGGAGACACGGGACGCTCCCTATCGGCGTCACCGATGATCTCCGCCGGCGAGCCGGCTCCGGCCGGGGACGATGGCCGTTCCGGCGACCGCGACCCTCCCGTTCACCCCACCATCCCCTCGATCACCTTCAGCATCTTCTCGATGTCCTGCGGCCGGGACAGGCGGTGGTCGCCGTCGGGGATCAGCGACAGGGTGACATCATCACGGGTGAGATGCGTCGTGAGCCTGACCGCATGGCGCCACGGCACCGAGGTGTCCATCACCCCCTGCAGGATCACCACCGGGCAACCGAGCTCGATCTCCTGTCCGAGGACGAGGTTCTTCCGCCCGTCCTCGATCAGGGCGCGGGTGATGAGATGGGACTCGTCGGAATACTCCGACGGCTCGCGATGGACCCCGGTCTCCAGGATCTCGCGGCGGATCTCGTCCGAGAACCCCGCCCACATCAGTTCCTCGGTGAAGTCCGGCGCCGGCGCGATCAGCACCATCGCGTGCAGTCGCGAAGCGTCCCGCCCGACCGCGGCGAGATGGGCACGCGCCAACAGCAGCGCCATCCAGCCGCCCATCGACGAGCCGATCAGGATCTGTGGACCTTCGGTGGTGTCGAAGACGGCCTGCGCCTCCTCGGCCCAGCGCGAGATGGTGCCGTCCTCGAAGCGGCCGCCGGAGAGGCCATGGCCGGAATAGTCGAAGCGGGTGACGGCGAGGCCACGGTCACGCCCGAAATCGTCCAGCGCCAACGCCTTGGTGCCGGCCATGTCGGAGCGGAAGCCGCCGAGCCAGAAGAGCCCGGGGCCGGCACCCGCCCGGCCGATCACCGCGATCTCGCGTGCTGCCGCCCCCACCCCCACGGTGATCCGCTCCGCCGTCCCGCTCATGCCCTTCGCCTCTCCGTCGCGTGTCGCTCGCCACTCTCTCTAACCCGAGCCGGGCGGTGGTGGGAGACGTCGACCGGCCGATCCACACCTGTCGCAGCCCCCGGCAGCGGTGGCGACGGTTCACTCCCTTCGATTCACTTCCGGATCGGGCCGGATGGTCGAGATCGACGGATCGATGAATCGGGGGGGCTGATTTCGCGAGGCGGACGGGCGTCACCCGTCGCGATCGAAGTACGAGCTGCGACCACACGTCGCCGGCGTTGACTTCCGTGCGGATTCGGCGAATTGTCTCGCCATCGGTTCGGCGCGGGTGAGCCCGTCGGCCGAAGGCCTCGGCGTTTCGCGTTCGGGGCTTTTCGTGCAAGGCCTCGCCTCTCTCGGTCTTCGGAACCGGGCGGGCGGGGAGCCGACCCCATCAGAGGAGATCACGACCATTCGCCGTCCGTTTCGCGCACCGCCGCCGCCCAAGGAAGGGCCGCGTATCAACCGGGAGATCCGGGGCGTTCCCCAGATTCAGCTGATCGACGAGGAAGGCAACAACGTCGGCGTCGTGTCGTTCTACGACGCGCTCGACCGCGCCGAGGAGGTCGGTCTCGATCTCGTCGAGATCGCGCCGAACTCGGCGCCGCCCGTCTGCAAGCTGCTCGACTACGGTCGCTTCAAGTACCAGTCGCAGAAGAAGGCGGCCGAGGCGCGCAAGAACCAGAAGATCGTCGAGATCAAGGAGGTCAAGCTCCGTCCCGGCATCGACGACCACGACTACGACGTCAAGATGAAGCAGTCGCGGCGGTTCTTCGAGGAAGGCGACAAGGTCAAGATCACCCTGCGCTTCCGCGGCCGTGAGATGGCCCACCAGGACCTCGGCATCCAGCTGCTCGATCGCGTCCGTCAGGATGTCGGCGACATCGCCAAGGTCGAGTCGGAGCCCCGTCTCGAAGGCAAGCAGATGATCATGATCCTGGCGCCGCGCTGAGCGGTCGCCGATCGATCGAACCCCGCGCTCGACCCGGTCGGCGCGGGGTCGTCGTTTCGGGGGAGGGGAGACCCCCTGGACAACGGGGCCCGCGGCGATCGCGAGCCCTCGACGACGACGGAGGCGGACGTCGCCATGACCTCGACCACTCGATCGCTGCGCTGGCGCCTCGGCACCGGCGACGCCGCCGGCCTCGAGCACGTCGAGGTGAAGATCGCCGACAGCGGTATCGCCGCGGAAGCGGTGGTGATCGCCGGTGCCGGTGAAACCGCCCACGGCGCGCGCTGGCGCATCGTCGTCGATCCCGACTGGACCTGCACCCGCTCGCTCCATCTCACCCGTCTCGGCGGCCCCACCGTGGCGCTGCGCCACGACGGCTACGGTGCCTGGTCGGACGGCGAGGGCAAGCCCCGCAAGGACTTCGCCGGCCTCGCCGATTGCCTGATCGAGGGCTCGCCCTTCGGCATCACCCAGATCCTGAAGCGCCTCGGCGCCAAGGCGCTGAAGACGCAGAGCCTCGACGTCGTCGCCGTCACCCTGCCGGGGCTCGAGCCCACCCGCGCCACGCTGAAGTTCGAGCCGCTCGAGGCCGGCTGTCGCTGGCGCCTGACGCGCGGCGACACCGCGATCGAGATCGCGGTCGACGACGGCGGTTTCGTCACCACCTACGGCGAGACCGCGACCCGCATCGGCGCGATCGCCGCGGCCTGAGCCGACTTTCGGCCCCACCCCGTTGCATTTCCCGGCTTCGCCGCCTATAACCCGCCGGTCTTGCGAGCCGCCCGGCTGATCATAGGGCATGCCGTGGCGGTTCTCGAAGGCTCGAACCCAATGTCAATTCACGGACTCGGGGGTTCACACGCGGTCGATCGATCGCGTGACCGGTGAGGCTTCCGAGCCTTTCCGTTCCGAGGCCGGCAACTCGAGAGAGAGCCAAATGCCCAAGATGAAGACCAAGAGCGGCGCCAAGAAGCGCTTCAAGCTCACGGCCACCGGCAAGGTCAAGGTCGCTCAGGCCGGCAAGCGCCACGGCATGATCAAGCGCACGACCAAGTTCGTCCGCAATGCCCGCGGCACCACCGTGCTCGCCGACGCGGATGCCAACATCGTCAAGAAGTACTTCTTGCCGAACGCCTGAACCCGCCCCTTGAACCTGTCGATCTGAAGGAAATTCAACCATGGCTCGTGTCAAGCGCGGCGTGACCGCTCACGCGAAGCACAAGAAGGTGCTGAAGGCGGCGAAGGGCTACTACGGCCGCCGCAAGAACACCATCCGCACCGCGAAGGCCGCGGTCGAGAAGGGCATGATCTATGCCTATCGCGACCGCAAGAACAAGAAGCGCAACTTCCGCGCCCTGTGGATCCAGCGCATCAACGCCGGCGTCCGTCAGGTCGACGCGACGATGACCTACTCGCGCTTCATCGACGGCCTCGCCAAGGCCGGCATCGAGGTCGACCGCAAGGTCCTCTCCGATCTCGCGATCACCGCGCCGGAGGCCTTCGCCGAGCTCGTCGTCAAGGCCCGCGCCGCCGTCGAGGCCGCCAAGGCCGCCTGATCGGCGCCGTCGATCCGAAATCACCGAAGGCGGTGGGGGGCGACCCCGCCGCCTTCGCCGTTTCGGGCCTCACCCCTTCTCGAAGCGGGTGATGGCGGCGAGGAAGGTGTCACCGAAGCGGGCGAGCTTGGCCGCACCCACCCCGTGGATCTCGGCCATCTCGTCGCGCGTCTTCGGTCGTGCCCGCGCCATCTCGATCAGCGTGCGGTCGGCGAAGACGACATAGGCCGGGGCGTTCAGATCCCGCGCCAGTGCGGCGCGCTCGGCCTTGAGGGCGGCGAGGAGATCGCTCTCCTCGGCATCGAGCCCGGCCGCTGTGACCTTCTCGACACGCGCCGCCTTCTTGCGCCCCTTCTCCTTGGCCCCCTCGACCACGTCGCGGCGGAAGGTGACCGCGGTTCTCCCCTTCAGCACCTCGACGCCGGCCTCGGTGACGAACCAGCGGCCGTGGGCCGAAAGGTCGACGTCGGCGAGGCCGAGGGCGAGGAGCTGGCGGAAGATCGCCCGCCACTGCGCCTTGGTGAATTCCCGCCCGCAGCCGAAGGTCTTGAGGCTGGTGTGGCCGAAGCGGATCATGTTGTCGGTCGCCTCGCCGGTGAGAAGCGCCACGAGGTGGACCTCGCCGAAGCGCTCGCCGGTCCGCACCATCGCCGACAGTGCCTTCTGCGCCGCCACCGTGCCGTCGAAGGTGGCGACGCCGTCGAGGCAGACGTCGCAGTTGCCGCAAGGGGCACTCTCCTCGCCGAAATAGGCGAGCAACACCTGACGGCGGCAGCGCGGCGTCTCGGCCAGCGCCACCAGCGCATTGAGCCGCTGCCGCTCCACCCGCTTCTGCTCGTCGGAGGCGTCGCTCTCGTCGATCTGGCGGCGGCGCAGCAGGATGTCGTCGGTGCCGTAGAGGGTCAGCGTGTCGGCCGGTAGCCCGTCGCGCCCCGCACGCCCGATCTCCTGGTAATAGGCCTCGATCGACTTCGGCAGCGCCGCATGTGCCACGAAGCGGACGTCCGGTTTGTCGATCCCCATGCCGAAGGCGATGGTGGCGGTCATCACCACCCCGTCGTCCTGCAGGAAGACGTCCTGCCGCGCGCCCCGCGTCGCCTGATCGAGCCCGGCGTGATAGGCGAGGGCGCGGAACCCTTGCGCGGTGAAATGGTCGGCGAGCTCCTCGGTCTGCTTGCGCGAGGCGCAGTAGACGATGCCGCTCTCTCCCCGATGGCGCTCCAGAAAGCGCACCAGTTGCCGCCGCGCGTCGGCCTTCGGCCCCATGGCGAGCCGGAGGTTCGGCCGATCGAAGCCGTGGACGAAGATGACCGGCGCGCCGCGGAAGAGCCCGGCGACGATCTCCGCGCGCGTCGCCTGATCCGCCGTGGCGGTCAGCGCCAGGATCTGCGGGCCGCCGAGGCGCTCGGCGAAGCCGCCGATCTCGCGATACTCGGGACGGAAGTCGTGGCCCCACTGCGAAATGCAGTGCGCCTCGTCGACCGCGAGCGTCGTCACCTTCGCCCGCGCCAGCATCTCCCGGGTGTCGGCGCGCGCGAGGCGCTCCGGCGCGACGTAGAGCAGGCGGAGCCGCCCTGCGGCGAGGTCGGCCATCGTCTCGCGGTACTCGTCCGGTCCTGTCGACGAATTGAGTGCCGCGGCGGCGACGCCGTTGGCCTTCAGCTGCGCCACCTGATTGCGCATCAACGCGATCAGCGGCGAGACCACCAAGGTGAGGCTCTCGCGCACGATCGCCGGCAGTTGGTAGCACATCGATTTGCCGGCACCGGTCGGCATCACCGCCAGCACGTCGTGTCCGGCGAGCACGGAGGCGACGATGTCGTCCTGGCCGGGTCGGAAGTCGGGATAGCCGAAGACCTCGCGCAGCACCGCCCGGGCACGCGCCAGCTCCAGGGTCGCGGCTTTCGGGTCTCGGGCGGCGGACACGGTGGATCTCCTCGGCGTGGGCGAGGGGTAGCCGGCGGGGCGGGGGCCGTCAACCGGGCGGAGCGGGTGGCGTCGCCTGGGGCTCAGGTGTGTCGGTACGCGCCGCCCGTCGTCGATCATGTCGGTGCATCGCTCCCATGCCGGCAATTCGTTTGAAACCGGGTCCCCGCTCCCGCACTCTGGCGTACCAGGGGGAACCGCACCGATCATGACCAGACGCGAGCGTATGCTCATTCTGTTGCGCGGCGCCGCGACGCTGTTCGTCGCCATGGGGCTCGGGCGTTTCGCCTTCACCGCGCTCCTGCCGGCGATGCAGTCCGGCGTCGGGTTCTCCGACGCCGACGCCGGGCTGATGGCCTCGCTCAACCTCGCCGGCTATCTCGCCGGTGTCTTCCTCGCCGGCCGGGCCGGGCCGGCGATGCGCCTCCGGCTGTTCCGCCTCGGCCTCGTCGTCGCCGTCCTCTGCATCGCCGGCATGGGTGTCGATCTCGGCCTGTGGGTCTGGGACCTGCTGCGCCTCGCCGCCGGCATCTCCTCCGGCTTCCTCTTCGTGCTCGCCACCGCCTTCGTCTTCGAGCGCGGCGCCACCACCGGCCCGACCGGTGCGGCGTTGCACTTCGCCGGCGTCGGCACCGGCATCGCGCTCACCGGCCTCACCGCCCAGTTCGTCGCCGACTGGCGGATCGGCTGGGCCGTCCTCGGTCTCGTCGCCGTGGTCCTCGCCGTGCCCGCCTGGGGCGTGCCGGGTGCGGCGGTCCGCGCCGCCGGGCCATCGGTCGCCGCACCGCGGCTGCGCTGGACCCCGGTCTTCGTCCTCCTCGTCGCCGCTTATGCGCTCGAAGGTCTCGGCTACATCGTCACCGGCACCTTCCTCGTCGCCATCCTGCGCCGCCTACCGGAGACGGCGCCGCTCGCCCCGCTCGCCTGGGTGCTCGCCGGCCTCGCCGCCATCCCCTCGCCGCTGGTTTGGACCCGGATCGCCCATCGCTTCGGTGCCTGGGCATCGCTCACCGTCGCCTACGTCGTCCAGGCGATCGGCATCTTCGCCGCGCTGAGCGGCTCACCCGCCGCCGCCCTCCTCTCCGCCGTCTCATACGGCTTCACCTTCATCGGCATCACCGGCGTGTCGATCGCACTCGCCACCCGCCTGCAGCCCGGCGCCGCCGCCCGCGCCACGGCGCTGATCACCATCGGCTACGGCATCGGACAGGTGATCGGCCCCTGGGCCGCCGGACTGGTGGCGACGGGATCGTCGGGCTTCGCCCTGCCGTTGGTCGGGGCGGGTACGGTGGTGGCCGTTTCGGCCCTCCTCTCCGCCGCCGGCCACTTGGTGGCGAATCGGAAGACCGGCGGATGAGGATCGGCGAGGCGGAGCGCGGGGACGGATGGCCGGCCGTCGCTCACCCTGCCTTCGTCACCCGTCGCAGCGTCAGATTGATCCGCCCACCGCCCGTGAGCAGCGTCGACGTCCCCGGCAGGATCCGGTCGACGCCGTGGTGGGCGAGCCGCGACGGTCCGGCGAGCACCAGCACGTCGCCCGAGGCCAGCACGAAGGAGCGTGTCCGGTCGGCGCGCTCGATGCCGCCGAGGCGGAAGCGGCACGAATCGCCGAGCGACACCGAGACGAGTGGTGCGTCGAAGTCCTCCTCGTCGCGGTCCTGGTGCAGGCCCATCTTCGCCTCCGCGCCGTAGAGATTGACGAGGCAGGCTTCGGGCCGGTGCGGGTATCCGGTCACCTCGTTCCACAGATCGAGGAGCCGCGCCGGGATCGGCGGCCAGGGGCGGCCGGTCTCCGGATGGGTCGGCTGGTAGCGATAACCGCCGCGGTCGGAGACCCAGCCGAGCGAGCCGCAGTTGGTCATCCGGACCGAGAAGGGTCTGCCCGTCCGTGGCATCACCGGGGTGAAGAAAGGCGCGAGGCGCACCACCTCGCGCAGCTCGGCGACGAGCATCTCCTGGGTGACGCGATCGAATCGGCCGGGCAGAAGACAGGCGCCGGTTGCGATCTCGACACGGGGTTGCATCTCCTGGTCGGCGGACATCATGGACGGTCTTCGGCTATGCTTCTTTCATCATAACGTACATCGTAACGTAGGAGGAGGCCCCTTCATGGCGTTCCCGGGGACCATCGTCTGGAACGAGCTCACCACGTCCGACCTCGAAGCCGCCAAGAGCTTCTACGCCGCGACGTTCGGCTGGACCTACGAAGAGATCACCACCCCGGCCGGACCCTACACCCTCGCCCGCCACCCCGACCAGCCTCGCCCGGTCGCAGGGCTGGTCTCCTGGCCGCGCGACGGCGAGGGTGCCGACGAGTGGTTCGCCTATGCGGCGGTCGCCGACATCGACGCCGCCGTCATGTCGGTTCACGCCTCGGGCGGACGAGCCACCCCGATCTTCGTGATCGACGGTGTCGGCCGTTTCGCCACCGTCTCCGATCCCACCGGCGCGACCTTCGGGCTGATGCAGCGCATCCGCGCCAACTGACGCGCGGGTGGTTCGCCCGCCCGACCCCAAGCGATCCGCCGGACACCGCCTGTCGCGATGAAGGCCGGCGCCCGCCGGCCTTGCGGCCCCGAAATCCCCCACTTATATACCCCGGCGAAGCGTCCGGCGGCCTCCGTGTGGAGCCGGCCGGACGACAGGACATCATCATCACGACCGCCGGGTCCGCAGAGGGCCCGCATCGGGAGCCGTGAGCGGAACGCTCGACAGAGGTCCGGACGGCTCGCCACTCGAGGAGAAGCATCATGGGTAAGGTGATCGGTATCGACCTCGGCACGACCAACTCGTGCGTCGCCGTCATGGACGGCAAGACCGCCAAGGTCATCGAGAACGCGGAAGGCGCGCGCACCACGCCGTCGATCGTCGCCATGACCGACGACGGCGAGCGTCTGGTCGGCGTGTCCGCCAAGCGTCAGGCCGTGACCAATCCGGAACGCACCTTCTTCGCGGTGAAGCGCCTGATCGGCCGCCGCTACGAAGACCCGATGGTCGAGAAGGACAAGAAGCTCGTCCCCTACAAGATCTCCCAGGGCGCCAACGGCGACGCCTGGGTCGAGGCCGACGGCAAGCCCTATTCGCCCTCGCAGATCTCCGCCTTCACCCTCGGCAAGATGAAGGAGACGGCCGAGGCCTTCCTCGGGGCGCCGGTCACCCAGGCCGTCATCACCGTTCCGGCCTACTTCAACGACGCCCAGCGTCAGGCCACCAAGGACGCCGGCAAGATCGCCGGCCTCGAGGTGTTGCGCATCATCAACGAGCCGACTGCCGCGGCGCTCGCCTACGGCCTCGACAAGCGCGCCACCGGCACCATCGCCGTCTACGACCTCGGCGGCGGCACGTTCGACGTGTCGATCCTCGAGATCGGCGACGGCGTCTTCGAGGTGAAGTCGACCAACGGCGACACCTTCCTCGGCGGTGAGGACTTCGATATGCGACTGGTCGGCTACCTCGCCGACGAGTTCAAGAAGGAGACCGGGATCGACCTGCGCAACGACAAGCTCGCCCTGCAGCGGCTGAAGGAAGCCGCCGAGAAGGCCAAGATCGAGCTGTCGTCGGCGACCCAGACCGAGGTCAACCTGCCGTTCATCACCATGGACGCGACGGGGCCGAAGCACCTCAACATGAAGCTCACCCGCGCCAAGTTCGAGGCGCTGGTCGACGACCTGATCCAGCGCACCGTCGAGCCCTGCAAGGCGGCGCTCAAGGACGCCGGTCTCTCGGCCGGTCAGATCGACGAGGTGGTCCTGGTCGGCGGCATGACCCGCATGCCCAAGGTCCAGGAAGTGGTGAAGAACTTCTTCGGTCGTGAGCCCCACAAGGGCGTCAACCCGGACGAGGTCGTCGCCATCGGCGCCGCGATCCAGGGCGGCGTGCTCCAGGGCGACGTCAAGGACGTGCTGCTCCTCGACGTGACCCCGCTGTCGCTCGGCATCGAGACGCTCGGCGGCGTCTTCACCCGCCTGATCGACCGCAACACCACGATCCCGACCAAGAAGAGCCAGGTGTTCTCGACGGCGGAAGACGGCCAGACCGCGGTCACCATCCGCGTCTTCCAGGGCGAGCGCGAGATGGCGGCGGACAACAAGCTGCTCGGCCAGTTCGATCTGGTCGGCATCCCGCCGGCGCCGCGCGGCGTGCCGCAGATCGAGGTCGCCTTCGACATCGACGCCAACGGCATCGTCAACGTCCACGCCAAGGACAAGGGCACCGGCAAGGAGCAGCAGATCCGCATCCAGGCCTCGGGCGGTCTCTCCGACACCGACATCGAGAAGATGGTCAAGGACGCCGAGCTCCATGCCGCCGAGGACAAGAAGCGCAAGGAACTGGTCGAGGCCCGGAACCACGCCGAAGGTCTCGCCCATTCGGCCGAGAAGGCGCTGAAGGACTACGGCGACAAGGTCTCGGGTGCCGACAGGTCGGTGATCGAGGCGGCGATCGCCGAGACCCGCAAGACCCTCGAGGGCGACGACGTCGAGGCGATCAAGGCCGCGGCCAACAAGCTCGCCGAGGCCCAGATGAAGCTCGGCGAGGCGATGTACGCCGCCGGCCAGGCCGAGGGCGCGCCCGGCGCCGAAGGCGCACCCAAGGCCGACCGCGACGACGTCGTCGACGCCGACTTCACCGAGGTGAAGGACGACAAGAAGCACTGATCTCGTGCTTCAGGAGTGATGCGTGCGACCCGGTGTGACCAACACCGGGTCGCACCGCATGAAGGCCCCCGCCCTGACGAGGATCGGACCCGACCATGGCAAAGCGCGACTACTACGAGGTCCTCGGGGTCGGAAAGACCGCCGACGAGAAGGATCTGAAGAGCGCCTTCCGCAAGCTCGCCATGCAGTTCCACCCGGATCGCAATCCCGGGAACGCCGAGGCCGAGGCCAAGTTCAAGGAGATCAACGAGGCCTACGACTGCCTCAAGGACGACCAGAAGCGCGCCGCCTACGACCGCTTCGGTCATGCCGCCTTCGAGGGCGGCGGCGGGGGCGGTGGCGCCGGCTTCAACGGCGACTTCGCCCAGACCATGTCCGACATCTTCGAGAACTTCTTCGGCGGTGATTTCGGCGGCCGGCGTTCCTCGGGCGGGCGCGAGCGCGGCGCCGACCTGCGCTACAACATGGAGATCACCCTCGAGGAGGCCTATGCCGGCAAGAAGGTCGAGATCCGCGTCCCGACCACCATCTCCTGCGAGGCCTGTTCCGGCTCCGGCGCCGCGCCCGGCACCTCGGCGCAGGCCTGCCGCACCTGCGGCGGCCAGGGCCGCGTCCGCGCCGTCCAGGGCTTCTTCACCATCGAGCGCACCTGCCCGACCTGCCAGGGCCGTGGTCAGGTCATCCCCGATCCCTGCAAGAAGTGCGGCGGCACCGGCCAGACCGCGACCGAGAAGACACTCGACGTCGCCATCCCCGCCGGCATCGAGGAAGGCACCCGCATCCGCGTCGCCGGCGAGGGCGAAGCGGGGGCGCGCGGCGGTCCGGCCGGCGACCTCTACATCTTCATCTCGATCAAGCCGCACACCTTCTTCCAGCGCGACGGCGCCGACGTCTACTGCCGTGTGCCGATCTCGCTGACCACGGCGGCGCTCGGCGGCGGCTTCGACGTCCCGACCCTCTCCGGCGAGAAGACCAAGGTGAAGGTTCCCGAAGGCACCCAGTCGGGCAAGCAGTTCCGCCTGCGCGGCAAGGGTATGCCGGTGATGCGCACCCATGGCCATGGCGACCTCTACATCCAGGTCACCGTCGAAACCCCGCGCAACCTGACGAAACGGCAGCGCGAGCTCTTGGAGGAATTCGAGCGCGAATCCTCCGGTACCACCCATCCCGAATCCGAGGGCTTCTTCTCCAAGGTTCGAGATTTCTTCGACAATCTCGGAAACTGAGGCGCCCCGGGCGGCTTCGTTGCGACCTGCGCGATGCCGTCGCACCCTGCGGCGCCGAGCCGGCGGGGCCTTCTTGGACGTTTGTCCCGCGGGTGGCCGACATCGTATTGTCGCCGCCTTGCGACAGGATCGTGCCGCGCGCCGACCCGACCACCCGGAGCCGCAGATGGGACAACCCAAGAAGCGCATCGATACCGACGAACTGCGCCACAAGGTTCTGGACGAGGTCCGCTTCCTCAAGAACTGGCTCGACAAACCGCTGGTGACCGGTGCGGTGGCGCCGTCCAGTCCGGCGCTCGCCAAGCTGATGGCCTCCCATGTCGATCCCGCCGTGCCCGGCCTCGTCGTCGAACTCGGCCCCGGCACCGGCGTCGTCACCCAGGCGCTGGTCGACCGTGGTGTCGCGTCGGAACGCATCGCCGCGATCGAGTACAATCACGACTTCTGCACTCTGCTGCGTCGTCGCCTGCCCGGCGTCCATTTCGTTCACGGCGACGCCTATCGCATCCGCCATTCGCTCGGCGATCTCGTCGCCGGCCGCGACCGGCCGGTGGCGGCGGTGGTCTCGAGCCTACCGCTCTTCACCAAGCCGCTGCCCGAGCGCACCCGCCTGCTCGAGGAATGCTTCGACCTGATGCCGCCGGGCGCTCCCTTCATTCAGTTCTCCTATGCGCTCGTGCCCCCGGTTCCGCACGGTGCCGGCCGCTTCGAGATCGAGCGCACCGGCTGGGTGGTGCTGAACCTGCCGCCGGCGCGGGTGTGGATCTATCGTCGTCCCTGACGAGGCCGGCGACTTGCGATGTGATGGAGGGGAGCGTAGACCGGCCGCGCAACCGTCCGAGGACTCGCTCATGCCCTTCGCCGCCGCGTCGCCCAGAGACCGCCTGATCCTCGCCCTCGACGTTCCCTCGGTCGCCGAGGCCGAACGCATCGTCGAGGAGACCCGCGGCGAGGTCGGCGTCTACAAGATCGGCTATCGCCTCGTCTTCGCCGGCGGTCTGGCGCTGGCGGAGAAGTTGGTCGCCGCCGGCGAGAAGGTGTTCCTCGACGTCAAGCTGCTCGACATCGACAACACCGTCGCCGAGGGGATCGAGTCGATTCTCGCCCTCGGCGTCGACTGGGTGACGCTGCACGCCTATCCGAAGGCGATGCGCGCCGCCGTCGCCGTCCGCGACCGGGCGCCGCAGGGCCGCACGAAACTGCTCGGCGTCACCGTGCTGACCTCGATGGACGACGGCGATCTCACCGCCGCCGGTTACGGCGGCCGGGTCGAGGATCTCGTCCTCGCACGTGCGAAGGATGCGGTCGCCGCGCACATGGACGGCATCGTCTGCTCGCCCGCCGAGGCCACCCGTCTGCGCACCGCCGTCGGCCCCGATCTCGTTCTGGTGACCCCTGGGGTGCGGCCGAAAGGGGCTGACGCCGGCGATCAGAAGCGCGTCATGACCCCCGCCGACGCCATCCGCGCCGGCTCCGACCTGCTCGTCGTCGGGCGCCCGATCCTCGCCGCCGCCGATCGCCGCAGCGCAGCGAAGGCCATCGTCGCCGAGATCGCCGAAGCCCTCGCCGACCGCTGACGATCGATCCCGGCCTGCCGCGACGGCGGTCGCCCCGGGCGTCGCCGGCGCCTCTATCATGGACGTCACGTCGAGCTTTCCGCGAAAGTACCTATACGAAGGGCGGGGTATCGCATCTCCTTGCGGCCGTGCACATTTCCGTCACAGCGGCCCGCAACAGGGGGTGGGCCGGCTCGTGCCCGGGGGGAGACCGGCACAGATCGACGAGGACAAGTCGTGATTACGACCACCGAGGTGGTCGGAATCCCGGCTCTTTCGTGTATCGTGCCACTCCTCGAGACAAAGACGTCCAGGGAGGTATCCAGGTGAGTACCGACATCATCATCAACAAGGTTCGGTCCAATCCGAAGTTCGCGGAGCTGGTCCACAAGCGCAATTCGCTGGCCTTCAGCCTGACCATCGCCGTTCTGGTTCTCTATTTCGGCTTCATCCTGCTCGTCGGTTACGCCAAGGGCTTCCTGGCGACGCCGATCGGCTCGAACCTGATGACCTTCGGCGTGCCGATCGGCATCGGCGTCATCGTCGGCGCCTTCGTGCTGACCGGCATCTACGTCCGCAAGGCCAACGCCGAGTTCGACACGCTGACCGCGCAGATCGTCGAGGAGACCAAGTGATGAACCGCGTTCTGACTCTCCTCACGACGGCCGCGCTCACCGCGCTGCCGACCGTCGCCATGGCGGCCGGCGTCGCCGCCGACGACATCAAGAAGCAGGCGACCAACTTCCCGGCGATCATCATGTTCGTGATCTTCGTCGGCATCACGCTCGGCATCACCTACTGGGCTGCCCGCCGCACCAAGTCGGCCGCGGCGTTCTACACCGCCGGCGGCGGCATCACCGGTGGCCAGAACGGCCTGGCCATCGCCGGCGACTACATGTCGGCCGCCTCGTTCCTCGGCATCACCGGCCTCGTCTACGGCTCGGGCTACGACGGCCTGATCTTCTCGGTGGGCTGGCTCGTCGGCTGGCCGATCGTGACCTTCCTGGTCGCCGAACAGCTGCGCAACCTCGGCAAGTTCACCTTCGCCGACGTCGCCTCGTTCCGCTTCGCCCAGACCCCGATCCGTACGCTCGCCGCCTGCGGCTCGCTGGTCACCGTGGCTTTCTATCTGATCGCTCAGATGGTCGGCGCCGGCAAGCTGATCCAGATCCTGTTCGGTCTGCCCTACCTCTGGGCCGTCATCATCGTCGGCGTGCTGATGATCGTCTACGTCACCTTCGGTGGCATGACCGCCACCACCTGGGTGCAGATCATCAAGGCCGTGCTGCTGCTCGGCGGCGCCACCTTCATGGCGCTGATGGTGCTGATCAAGTTCGGCTTCTCGCCGGAGGCGCTGTTCAAGGCGGCCGTCGACATCCATCCGAAGAAGGTCGCGATCATGGGCCCCGGCTCGCTGATCACCGACCCGATCTCGGCGATCTCGCTCGGCATGGCGCTGATGTTCGGTACCGCCGGCCTGCCGCACATCCTGATGCGCTTCTTCACCGTGAAGGACGCCAAGGCGGCGCGTAAGTCGGTGTTCTACGCCACCGGCTTCATCGGCTACTTCTACATCCTCACCTTCATCATGGGCTTCGGCGCCATCGCGCTGATCGCCGGCAACACCGCCAACCCGGCCGAAAACCCCTTCCTCGACCAGGCTCTGGTCGCGGCCGGCAAGGACGCGATCGCCGCGATCAAGGGCGGCTCCAACATGGCCGTCATGCATCTGGCGAACGCGGTGGGCGGCGAGTACTTCCTCGGCTTCATCGCCGCGATCGCCTTCGCCACCATCCTCGCGGTGGTCTCGGGCCTCGCTCTCGCCGGCGCCTCGGCCATCTCGCACGACCTCTACGCCTCCGTGTTCAAGCACGGCAAGGCGGCCGAGGCCGACGAGATGCGCGTCTCGAAGATCGCTTCCGTCGCTCTCGGCTTCCTCGCCGTCGGCCTCGGCATCGCCTTCGAGAACCAGAACGTCGCCTACATGGTCGGTCTCGCCTTCGCCATCGCGGCGTCGTGCAACTTCCCGGTCCTGCTCATGTCGGTGTTCTGGAAGGGCATGACCACCCGTGGCGCCTTCATCGGCGGCTTCCTCGGCCTGATCTCGGCCGTGACGCTGGTCGTGACCGGTCCGACCGTGTGGGTCAAGGTGCTCGGCAATGCCGCGGCGCTGCAGCCCTACGACAACGTCGCGATCTTCTCGATGCCCATCGCCTTCATCGGCATCTGGCTCTTCTCGCTGCTCGACAACTCGGCGCGCGCCGCCGAGGACAAGGCCGGCTTCGAGGCCCAGTACATCCGCTGCCAGACCGGCATCGGCGCTGCCGGTGCGGCCTCGCACTGATCCGGAAGATCTCCGGGGTGGGCTCGCCCACCCCGGGCCATTCCAGAGAAACGGCCGGGCCGCGGATGCGTCCCGGCCGTTTTTCGTCCATTCTCGCGGCGTCGTGTCGCCCGGATTCGCGGGTCGCGCGACCCGGCTGCGGACCGGGCCGACGTCTCGTGCGGCCGATGTGCCGTCGCCGATCGACATTCGGTCGCGAGCCGCCTCGGCGGTGACGGCCGCCCCAGTTTCGGTGCCCCATGCCCAGAGCCTTCGATACCTCCACCGCGCCCTTCGATCGCCTGACCGCAGACGAGCGAGCCGAGCTGCTCGCTGCGCTCGACATCGGCTACTTCCACCCGGGTCAGAAGATCCTGGAGAAGGGGGCACCGGCCGACCATCTCCACATCGTCCTCAAGGGCGCGGTGGAGGAATATGACGACGAGGGCCATCTGATCGCCGTGCTCGGCCCGAAGCAGATCTTCGGCATCCGCGCCGTCGTCCACGGCGCGGCCGGTGCCAATTACCAGGCCTCCGAGGAGAGCCTGGTCTATCTGGTGCCGCGCGATGTGCTTCTCTCGCTCATCCGCCGCAACCACGAGTTCGCGGTGTTCTTCTACACCGACATCTCCTCGAAGCTCGCCGAAGTGGCGCGCACCGAGAAGAGCGGCCAGGGCATCGAAGGCGTGTTGCGCTCGCGTATCCGCGACGCCCGTCTGCGGGCTCCGACCTTCATCGACGCCGGCGACTCCATCGAGGAGGCCGAGCGGCGCATGTCGGAAACCGAGTCCAACAGCCTGATGGTGCGCGACGGGAGCCGCATCGGCATCGTCACCCGCACCAACCTCTCCAAGGCGGCGATCTTCTCCAAGCTGCCGTTGTCGACGCCGGTCGGCGACTGCACCAGTTGGACACTGATCTCGGTCGACGAGAACGGCTTCGTCTTCGACGCGCTGATCACCATGACCCGCCACAACAAGCGCCGTCTGGCGGTGACACGTGACGGCGAGACGGTCGGTGTGCTCGAGGACATCGACATCCTCGGCCTCTTCGCCGGCAATTCCCAGCTCATCCCCGGCCGCATCGACCGTGCCCGCAATCTCGACGATCTGGCCGTCGCGGCGCGCGACATCCAGTCCCAGGTCGAACGCTTGCACCGCCAGGGCGTCAAGGTGCGGGAGATCGCCTCACTCACCTCCGACCTCAACCGGCTGCTCTTCGCCAAGCTCTTCGACCTCCTGGCACCGCCGTCGATCCGCGAGGTCGGTTGTCTGTTCGTCATGGGGTCCGAGGGCCGCGGTGAACAGACCGTGCGCACCGACCAGGACAACGGCCTGCTGCTCGCGCAGCCGGTCCCGGAGGCGGATCTCACGCGCTTTCGTGCCGACTTCCAACAGGCGCTGGCCGACTTCGGCTTCCCGCCCTGTCCCGGCAACATCATGGTGTCGAACCCGATGTGGTCGCAGACCCTCGACGACTTCGAGGACCAGCTGCGCCGCTGGGTCATGACCCCCGACCCGGAGAGCCCGATGTATCTCGGCATCTTCTACGATGCCGTGGCGGTCGCCGGCGATGCCGAGCTGATCGCGCGCGCCAAGGACCGCTTCCTCGCGCTCATGACCGGTGAAACCGCGGCGATCGCCCATTTCGCCAAGGCGATCGATCAGTTTCCCGGACCCGGCGGGGTGATCAGTTCGATCATGGCGACGGTCGGCCGCGAGGAACCGATCGATCTGAAGAAGTCCGGCACCTTCCCGATCGTCCACGGCATCCGCAGCCTCGCCATCGAGAAAGGCCTGACCGAGACCTCGACCTTCGAGCGCATCGACCGCATCGCCGAGACCGGCCTCTTCGACGAGGCCTTCGCTCGCGATCTCGCGGCCGCCTTCGGCTGGTTCATGGGACTGCGCCTGCAGTCGCAGTTGCGCGCCCAACTCGCCGGCACCACCGAGGGTGAATCGCTGGTTCGCGCCTCCGACCTCACCACTCTCGACCGCGACCTGATGCGCGACGGTCTGCGTGTGGTGAAGCGCTTCCGCGAGATCGTCCGCAACCACTTCAAATTGGGGATGTTCTGATGCTCGAGCGCATGCTGCGCCGGATCCGCCGGGAGATCGACCGGCGGCGACTGAGCGACCCTCAATGGCAGCGGATGTTCGAGGAGGACGCCTCCGGCGAGGTCGTGTCGATCGACTGTGAGACCACCGGTTTCGACCTCAGGAAGGACGAGATCATCTACGTCTCGGCGATCCGGGTGGCCGGCAACCGCATCCTCACCTCCTCCGCCTTCAACGCCCTGATCCGGCCGGAGAGCGCGACGATGCGCGCCGACGCGATCCGCGTCCACCAGTTGCGCGCCGTCGACGTCGAGGCCGGACGGCCGATGTCCGAGGTGTTGCCGGAACTGCTCGACTTCATCGGCGGTCGACCGGTGGTCGGCTACTGGATCGACTACGACGTGTCGATGCTCGACCGCTGTGCCCGCCGCGCCTTCGGTTTCCGCCTGCCCAACCGTCGCATCGAGGTCTCCGAACTCTATTACGAGCTCAAGTACCGCAAGGCACCTCAGGGTACTCGGATCGACCTGTCGTTCAACGCCATCGCCCGCGACCTCGGTTTGCGCGAACTGCCGGCCCACGACGCCTTCAACGATGCTCTGTCGGCCGCCGAGATGTACGTGCAACTGACCGACATGAAGGCCCGCGGCCGAACCATCCCGCGCGATCGTGGCGCCGATGTCGCCACCGCCATCGCCCATTGACCTCGCACGCACCCCCGACCCGGCCTCGCGGACGGGTGCGCGCGGTGTGACGCCCGTGGACATCGGACGAATCGGGATTCGGCCGGCCGAACACCGGACCGCGACCCCGCCGGCTGTGTCCTCACGCTGCGGAAAATAGCGGAGGGGCGGCTCGCGGGCCTTGCGTCGTCGCGCGCGCGAGGGCAAGGTCGACAACCCGGCCCCGGGGATCCCATCCGCCGTCGGCGCGTGCACGCGACGTCACGGGCTGCGGCCCACGGGAAAGAGACTTCGGCGCGGCAGCGTCGCCACAGGAACCAGACTTCGGACGAAATCGATGAGAGTGACAGTCGAGCGGGCGCAACTCGTCAAGTCCCTGACCCATGTCCACCGGGTCGTGGAACGGCGCAACACCATTCCGATTCTCTCCAACGTCCTGATCCGGGCGGCCGGCGGTCGTCTCGAGCTCAAGGCGACCGACCTCGACCTCGAAGTGCAGGAGGCGGTGCCGGCCATGGTCGAAGAGCCGGGGGCGACCACCGTTCCGGCCCACATGATCTACGACATCGTCCGCAAGTTGCCCGACGGCGCCCAGGTCGAACTCGCCACCCGTCCCGACGGCGCGACCCTCGACATCCGTTCCGGCCGGTCGAAGTTCGCCCTGCAGATGCTGCCCGAGCAGGACTTCCCGGACCTGACCGCCGGCACCTTCACCCATCGCTTCCAGCTTCCCGCCGTCGACCTGAAGCGCCTCGTCGATCGTACCTGGTTCGCCATCTCGACCGAGGAGACGCGCTACTATCTGAACGGCATCTACTTCCACGCGGTGACCGCCGGCGGCGACCTGAAGTTCCGCGCCGTGGCGACCGACGGCCATCGCCTCGCCCAGGCCGAGATGGTCGCGCCGCACGGCTGCGAGGGGATGCCGGGCATCATCGTGCCGCGCAAGACCGTCGGCGAGATCCAGAAGTTGGTCGACACGCCCGACGCCGAGGTGACGGTGGAACTGTCGGACAGCAAGATCCGCCTCACCTTCGCCCCCAAGAGCGACGAGGGCTCCGGCGGTATCGTACTGACCTCGAAGCTGATCGACGGCACCTTCCCCGACTACGGCCGTGTCATCCCCCAGGGCAACGACAAGGAGATGAAGGTCGAGCGCGACGAGTTCGCTGCCGCCGTCGACCGCGTCTCCACCATCGCCTCCGAGCGTGGCCGAGCCGTCAAGCTGACGGTCGGCGAAGGCCGCCTCGTCCTGTCGGTGACCAACCCGGACAGTGGCTCGGCGACCGAGGAACTGGCGGTCGAGTACGACGACGAGCCGCTCGACATCGGCTTCAACAGTCGCTACCTGCTCGACATCGCCTCGCAGCTGGAGACCGACACCGCTGTCTTCCGCCTCGCCGACCCCGGCTCGCCGACCCTGATCCAGGACCTCGGCTCCGAGAACGCCCTCTACGTGCTGATGCCGATGCGAGTGTGAGCCGAGGCGCCATCGACGGATCCTCGACGGCCGGCGGAGCGATCCGCCGGCCGTCGTCGTCTTCGGCCGAGGTGGCCGCCACTCCGCCATCGCCGGACGCAGACCGACCACCGCGAAACCACACACCGCCGCTCGCCGAGCATCGATCGCGTCGCGGAAAGGCCGGCGGACGGCGACGCTCCGAAGATGAGACCGAGTTCACGAAGTTTCGACCTGTTCGAAACTTCGTGAACGAAGGCGAGCCCGAACGGGCGTCGGCCGGTCGGGCCGTGACGCTCGTGAAATTCGGACGAGTCCGAATTTCACGAGCCCAGTATGAGACGCCGACCGCCGACGCGCTCCGAGACGCGGGCGCAGGTGTCGCCGAGGCCCGATTCCGCCTTGCACACGAGGCTTGTAAAGAACCGACCGGTTGGTATGATGTCTCGATCTTCGGAGGCGCGCCTCATGTCCCGCACCCCTCGCAATCCCGCCGACACCCGCCGCCGCCTGCTCGATGCGGCGTTGCGGGTCTTCCGCGAGAAGGGGTTCGTCGCGACCTCGGTCGACGATCTCTGCGCCGCTGCGGGTGTCTCCAAGGGAGCCTTCTTCCATCACTTCGCCGACAAGGAAGCGGCGGCACTCGCCGCAGCGGAGTACTTCTCCGCCGGCGCCATGCAGCTCTTCGCCGAAGCACCCCACACCGCCCTCGCCGACCCGCGCGACCGCCTTCTCGGCTACGTCGCACTACGTCGGGCGATGCTCGACGGCGAGCTTCCCGACGTCACCTGCCTCTTCGGCGCCCTGGTCCAGGAGGTCTACGAGACCCATCCGGCGATCCGCGACGCCTGCGCCCTCGGCATCGCTTCCCACGCCGGCACGCTCGTCGCCGACATCACCGCTGCCAAGGATCGCCATGCACCCGCTGCCGACTGGGAGCCGGAGAGCTTGGCGCTCCACATCCAGGCGGTGATCCAGGGCGCCTTCGTCCTCGCCAAGGCGGCCGGCGACACCACCGTCGCCGCCGACGCCCTGACACATCTCGAACGTTATCTGCGCTACCTGCTGCCCACGCGGCGCGTCTGAGACCGAAGGCATCGCAAACGCCTTCGGCAGTCCGTGTGCCGACATCTCGCGCCGCCGGCGGCGACGTGGCATCGACGGATTCACCGCGGCGAGATGCGTCGACATCCGCCGCCGGAACGAGGAGGGATCACCATGACAGCCGCCGCCCCCTTCTGCTGGTACGAGCTGATGACCTCCGACCTCACCGCGGCGGAGGCCTTCTATGCCACGGTCATCGGCTGGACGGCCGCCGACAGCGGTATGTCCGGCTTCCGCTATTCGATCTTCTCGGCGGGCGAGACGGGCGTCGCCGGGGCGATGACCCTGCCGGAGGAACTCTGCGCCGCGCGGGTCCCGCCGCACTGGATCGGTTATGTCCGGGTCGAGGACGTCGATGCCGCGCTGCCGCGCCTGATCGCCGCCGGTGGCAGCGTTCACAGACCGGCCGCGGACATCCCCGGCGTCGGCCGCTTCGCCGTCGTCGCCGATCCCGGCGGCGCCGCCTTATGTCTGTTCCGCGAAGCGATGCCCGCCCCGGCGCGAGACCCCGCCGAGGTCCCGACCGGCCCTGCCGGCACCTGTCCACCCGGTCGCGTCGGTTGGCACGAACTGCAGGCGCACGACGGCGATGCCGCCTTCGCCTTCTATGCCGCCCTCTTCGGCTGGAGCGAGGTCGAGCGCATGGACATGGGCGCCATGGGCTTCTACCGCCTCTTCGCCACCGGCGGCCCGGCGGTCGGCGGCATGATGACCCGCATACCCGAGGCGCCGCGGCCCTTCTGGCTCTACTATTTCGGCGTCGAGGCGCTCGATGCGGCGGTGGA
>ERZ1645187.441-NODE-441-length-40629-cov-235.324888_pt1 | contig 40629 bp, 30 predicted proteins | sample MGYA00575352_ERZ1645187 | MGnify/ENA primary metagenome ERZ1645187 (study PRJEB40837, sample SAMN11349314) | freshwater sediment metagenome | isolation source: river sediment | host: Sediment | place: India: Wazaribad , New Delhi | collected 2017-02-21 ... | reverse complement strand
AGGTCTGGCCGTCTCGTGCGGCATTTCCCGTTCGATTTCCGTCAGGCTGTGCCGGTCGGAGTGTCGCCGTGCTCAGGATGCGAAACGGGACTTCCCAGTCCCCCTTTCGCCTTGCGCTCGGCGACAACCCTTGTGCCCCGGTTCGCCCCGCTCCGGGCCACGGCTACGTCACGACGTGCCCCCAAGGGGGCGGTCGGACTTCGCCATGGCCCTACGTCGAATGGCTTGACGGCGTATCGGATGCGCTTGCATCTGGCCTCTGCGGCTTCGGGACTTCGCCCCTCCGCCACGCCGGCCAGACGCCCGCGCCGACGCCTACCGGGGACTACCGGCCTTCGCTTCGCTCTCCATGGCCGGCAGCGAAGGACGGCAGATCGAAGATTCGCTTCATGTACTGGTGGATGGCGGTGGCGTTGGGCGGGATCTCCACCCCCAGAATCGGCAGCCGCCACAGGAGGGGCGCGATGCAACAATCGACCAGGGAAAACTCGTCGCTCATGAAATAGGGCTTGGCACCAAACACCGGCGAGGTGACGATCAGGCTTTCACGCAGTTCCTTGCGCGCTTGGGCGATATCCTCCGGGCGGCTGCCCTTGATGATCCGCCCCATGAGTTGGTACCAGTCCTGATCAACCCGATACATGAACAGCCGGGCCGTGGCACGGGCGATGGGATCGACCGGCATCAGCGGCGGGTGCGGGAAGCGCTCATCCAGATACTCCATGATGATGCGGGATTCCCACAGGCGCAGGTCACGATCGACCAGGGTCGGCACCGTGCCGTAGGGGTTGAAGTCCATCACTTCCTCAGGGAGGTTCTGGGCATCGACATCCACGATATCCACCGCGATGCCCTTTTCGGCAAGGACAATCCGGACGCGGTGGCAGAATGGGCAGGCGGGGTCGGAGAAGAGAGTCATCACGGATCGTCGATTCGTACCCACGGCTATTTATCCTTTGCTCCAACGAAGGCAGGCCCTCGCGGGAGCCCCAAGTTTTGGCTGGCCGGGATTATAGCCGAGATCAGGGGTTGGTCAGTGGGAAAACCAGCGGACGCTGGCCAGGGCTCGGGGAGGCGATGGCGGCACCTTCAGGCCGGATTGTCGATGTCCAGGAAGCGATGTTCGAGGCCAAAACGCGCCGCCAGGTGCTCACCCAAGGCCTGGATACCCAGGCGCTCGGTGGCGTGGTGGCCGGCAGCGAAATAATCCAGACCCAGTTCCCGCGCCAGATGGGTGGTCTGTTCCGAAATCTCCCCGCTCAGATAGGCATCCACCCCCAGGGCCGCCACCTCGATGATGAAGCCCTGCGCGGCGCCCGTGCACCAGGCGATGGTCGTCAGCGGGGCACCGCGACCAGGGATACGCAGGGGGACCCGGCCCAGGGCCGCCGCCACCCGGAGGGCGAAGGCCTCGCCCTCCAGAGGCTCTGGTAATCGGCCCCGCCAGACCAGGCCACGGCCCGCGGCGGTGGGCTCGGGGGCCTCGATACCCAGTCGCTCGGCCAACTGACGGTTGTTGCCCAGCTCCGGGTGGGCGTCGAGGGGTAGGTGATAGGCCAGGAGGCTGGCGCCGGAGCTGATCAAGGCCCGGGCCCGCCGGCCCTTGAGGCCGATCAGGCAAGGCGATTCTCCCTTCCAGAACCAGCCGTGATGCACCAGCAAGGCATCGGCCTCGGCAGCGATGGCCGCCTCGATCAAGGCCAGGCTGGCGGTCACCCCGGTGACCAGGCGCCGCACGGGCCGCGTGCCCTCGACCTGGAGCCCATTGGGGCAATAGTCCTCAAAGGCCGCAACGGCCAGGAGCTCCTCACAGTAGGTCGCCAGTTCCGCGGACGTGACCATCCATCCTCCCCCCTACAATGTCAGTAACCATTCATCCCCCTCTACCCAACCCCATCCTCAGGGGGGAGGGAGTGGGAGTATCAGCAACTGGTGCCACAGAAGACCTCATGGGGCGCGTGGGGTCTTAACGGGTACCGATGTCGTCAAGCAGTTTTGACCAATTCGCTCACCCTTCAGGCCAGCATTCGCGGCGTCCTGAACGCCGCGGCGCGCCGTGGACAGGGCATCAGTTGTTCTGGATGACGATGCGTGGGAACTTGGCGGCATAGTCCTTGGCCTGGAGTGACAGCTTCGCCGCCGTCTTGCGGGCGATCTCCCGGTAGATCTGGGTGACGCGGGACTCTGGCTGGGCGACCACCGTGGGCTTGCCGCTATCCGTTTCCTCACGGATATGAATATCCAGGGGCAGGGAGCCCAGCAGATCCACCCCGTATTGCTCGGCCATGGATTGACCCCCACCGGAACCAAAGATGTGCTCCTCGTGGCCGCACTTGGAGCAAATGTGGATGCTCATGTTCTCCACAATGCCCAGCACCGGCACCTCCACCTTCTGGAACATCTTCAGCCCCTTGCGGGCATCCAGCAGGGCGATGTCCTGGGGGGTGGTGACGATGACGGCCCCGGAGACGGGCACCTTCTGCGCCAGGGTCAACTGGGTGTCGCCGGTGCCCGGCGGCAGGTCGATGACCAGGTAATCCAGGTCCGCCCAATTGGTGTCGTTGAGGAGTTGCTCCAGGGCCTGGGTGACCATGGGCCCGCGCCAGATCATGGGCGTCTCCTCGTCGATGAGAAAACCGATGGACATGGCCTGGAGGTGGTAGGAATTCATGGGCTCCAGGCTGTTGCCATCCTTGGACTCGGGCCGGCCGGAGATACCCAGCATGCGCGGCTGGGAGGGGCCATAGATATCGGCGTCGAGGATGCCGACCCGGGCCCCCTCGGCGGACAGGGCCAGGGCCAGGTTGACCGCGGTGGTGGACTTGCCGACGCCCCCCTTGCCCGAGGCCACGGCGATGATGTTCTTGACGTTGTCGATGGGCTTGAGGGACTTCTGCACCGAGTGGGCGACGACCTTCCAGGAGACGTCCACCTGAGCGTCAGACACCCCGGGCACGGCGGCGATCCGCTCCTGAAGCGCGGTCCGGATCTGGTCGAGGACGCCATTGGCCGGGAAGCCCAGGACCACCTTGACCTGGACCTGGCCACCCTCGATCTCGATGCCCTTGACGCAGGCGGCCCCGACCAGGTCACGCCCCAGACTGGGCTCGACATAGGTTCTGAGGGCGGCTTCGATGGCTTCTTTGGTGACGTCTGACATGAAACACTCCGATGAATGGGTCCCGCGACCGCCGCCCTGGGGGCGGGACCCGTGTGACGGGCCGGTTCCGGGAGGGAAAACAGGGTACAAAGCGGATCTCAGACCGGCCATGGCGGGTCGGCCCGACGATGGGGGCGAGTTTGGTCTTGGCCCCGCGCTTTTCAAGCCTGGGCTGACGATAGCTACATGGCCCGGTGGCGCCCCCGCATGCGATACTCGCTACCCATTAGCTGCCCCCCTTGGCCAGGCCGTTCGCGGCACGGCACCAGACCCGCGGGGACCCGTCGGCAGTCTACGGAAACCCCTTACCACAAGAATCCGCGTCATGAACGATACACGAGACATCCTGGTCACCAGCGCCCTGCCCTACGCCAACGGTCCTATTCACATCGGCCATCTGGTGGAGTACATCCAGACGGACATCTGGGCGCGATTCCAGAAGATGCGCGGCCACCACTGTTACTACGTCTGCGCCGACGACGCCCACGGCACCCCCATCATGCTGCGCGCCCGTCAGGAGGGCATTACCCCCGAGGAGCTGATCGCCCGGGTGGCCGTGGAGCATCAGGCCGACTTCGCCGCCTTCCGCATCGGCTTCGACAACTACCACTCCACCCATTCCCCGGAAAACCACCACTGCGCCACCCTCATCTACGAGCGCAACCGGGACGCCGGCCATATCGCCAGGCGCACCATCACCCAGGCCTATGACCCCGTGGAGCGGATGTTCCTGCCGGACCGCTTCATCAAGGGCGAGTGCCCCAAGTGCGGGGCGGCGGACCAGTATGGCGACAACTGCGAGGCCTGTGGCGCCAGTTATTCCCCGGCGGAACTCAGGAACCCCCGCTCCGCCGTCTCCGGCGCCGTCCCCGAGCAGCGCGAGTCCGACCACTACTTCTTCAAGCTGGCCGACTTCGAGGACATGCTGCGCGCCTGGACCAAGGGCGGCGCCCTGCAAAAGGAGATCGCCAACAAGCTGGACGAATGGTTCGAGGCCGGCCTCCAGGAGTGGGACATCTCCCGTGACGCCCCCTACTTCGGCTTCGAGATCCCCGACCACCCGGGCAAGTTCTTCTACGTCTGGCTCGATGCCCCCATCGGCTACATGGCCAGTTTCAAGAACCTCTGCGACCGCACCCCGGGGCTGGACTTCGACCACTTCTGGCGGGCGGACTCGACGGCCGAGCTGTACAACTTCATCGGCAAGGACATCATCTATTTCCACGCCCTCTTCTGGCCGGCCATGCTCCACGGCGCCGGCTTCCGCCCGCCGACGGCGGTCCTGGCCCACGGCTTCCTCACCGTCGATGGCCAGAAGATGTCCAAGTCCCGCGGTACCTTCATCCGCGCCCGCACCTACCTGGACTACCTCAACCCCGAGTATCTGCGCTACTACTTCGCTGCCAAGCTGGGCCCCACGGTGGAGGACATCGACCTCAATCTGGAGGACTTCACCCTGCGGGTGAACAGCGACCTGGTGGGCAAGGTGGTCAACATCGGCAGCCGCTGCGCCGGTTTTATCACCAAGCGCTTCGCCGGTCGTCTCGCGGGCGACCTAATGGATACAGCCCTGTTCGCGGACTTTGTCGCCGCCGGGGCCAGCATCGCCGAGGCCTATGAGCGCCGCGAGTTCAGCCGCGCCACCCGCGAGATCATGGCCCTGGCCGACCGCGCCAACCAGTGGATCGACGAACGGGCCCCCTGGGTAGTGGCCAAGGACCCGGCGCGGGAGGCCGAGCTCCAGGCCATCTGCTCCCAGGGCCTCAATCTCTTCCGCCTGCTCATCGGCTACCTGCGCCCGGTCCTGCCCGGCACCGCCGAGGGCGCCGAGGCCTTCCTGCGCCTCCCCGCCCTGACCTGGGCGGACCTGGAACGGCCCCTGCTTGGCCATGTCATCGGCGAATTCACGCCCCTGATGACCCGGGTCGATCCCAAGCAGATCCAGGCCATGCTAGCGGCGAGCAAGGAGGACCTGGCCGCCCGCGACGTCAAGAAGACCAAGCCCCACGAGACCCGCACCGAGGGCCATCTGGTGCGGGACCCCCTCGCCGACCCGATCGAATACGCCGACTTCGCCAAGGTCGATCTGCGCGTCGCCCTCATCCGCGAGGCCAGCCCGATAGCAGGCTCCGACAAGCTGATAAAACTCCAGCTCGACCTGGGGGGCGAGACCCGCCAGGTCTTCGCCGGCATCCGCACCGCCTATGACCCTAAGGACCTGGAAGGTCGCCTGACGGTCATGGTCGCCAACCTGGCGCCGCGCAAGATGCGCTTCGGCGTCTCGGAGGGCATGGTCCTAGCCGCCGGCCCCGGCGGCGAGGACATCTTCCTCCTCGCCCCGGATGCCGGCGCCGAGCCCGGGATGAGGGTTAAGTAGGTCTCCTGTGTTTCCGCATGGCGATGGCTGATCCCGAGGCCCCTCGATACCTGACCTGCGGCGAGAGGGTCGGGTGGCGTCTGGCGGGGGTGTCGCCAGCAAGGATGCTGGCGGCAAGCCTCCAGGGACGGATTCACGGCGTCCCCCGTCAGACGCCACCCGACCCGGAAAGCCCGAAAATTGACGGTTCAGCGCCCGTAGATCTCCACCATCCGCCGCACCTTCTGGCTCAGCCCTTCGGGGACCATGTCCCAGACGAAGCGCCAGGTCCAGTTGCCCTCCGCGGTGCCGGGGACGTTCATGCGATGGACGCCATCCAGTTCCAGCAGGTCCTGCATGGGCAGCACCGCCAGGGTGGCGCGGGAGGCCAGGGCGGCGCGCACCAGGGGCCAGGGCATGGGCTCGGCGGAATGCCCCAGATACTCATCCACGTAGGCTTGGACCGCCGCGTCCAGGGACAGGTACCAGCCCAGGCTGGTGTCGTTGTCGTGGGTACCGGTATAGACCACGGCGTCGCGATCGTGATGGAAGGGCAGATAGGGGTTGCCCGCCCCGCCATCGAAAGCGAACTGAAGAATCTTCATGCCGGGGAAGCGGTACTTGCGGCGCAGGGCCTCGACCTCCGGGGTGATGACGCCCAGATCCTCGGCGATCAGGGGCAGGGGACCAAAGCGCTGGTGGAGGCGCTCGAAGAGCTCGTCCCCCAGGGCCTGCACCCAGCGTCCATGGATGGCATGCTCCTCCGTGGCCGGGATCTCCCAATAGGCCTCGAAACCGCGAAAGTGGTCGATGCGGATCAGGTCGAAGAGGCGCAACTGGGTGCGGATGCGGTCCAGCCAGAAGCGGAAGCCCTCGGCCTCCATCCGGTCCCAACGGTAGAGGGGGTTGCCCCAGCGCTGGCCAGTGGCCGAAAAATAGTCCGGTGGCACCCCGGCGACCACCCGGGGGCTGCCGTCGGGATGGAGGTCGAAGTCCTGGGGCCGGGCCCAGACCTCAGCGCTGTCATGGGCGACGAAGATGGGCATGTCACCAAAGAGCTTGATGCCCCGCGCCGTAGCGTACTCCCGCAGCCAGGCCCACTGACGGAAAAAGAGAAACTGCTCGAAGATGATGGCATCGATCCGCGCCGCCAGGCGGGACCGGGCCCGCCCCAGGGACTGGGGCTTGCGGTCGCGTAGACCCGCGGGCCACTGCCACCAGCCCTGGCGTCGATCGTCATGGATGGCCCGGAACAGGGCATAGTCCGCCAGCCAGTAGCGATTCTCCGCGCTGAAGGCGGCGAGGGCCGCGCGTTCCGCCTCGTTCGCCCGCGCCTGGAACCCCGCCCAGGCCAGGGACAGGGCCTCGATTTTGGCCGCCTCGGTGTCATCCACGGGCAAGTCGTCGAGCCAGCCCGCCTCCACCAGGGGTTCCAGGGCGATCAGCAGGGGCTCGCCGGCATGGGCGGAACTGTTCTGGTAGGGAGAGCGCTCACTCAGGGTGGGACCGACCGGCAGCATCTGCCAGACGCTCATGCCACTGTCGGCGAGAAAGTCGATGAAGGCATGGGCCTCGGGCCCCAGGCTGCCACAGGGGCCGCGACCGGGCAGGGAGGTGAGATGCAGCAGGACCCCGGCGCGCCGGCGATCGAGGCTGGCGGGCGGAGAACGGGATTCAGTCGTCATGACGCGATGCTCCATGGTTGGCGCCGCCGCCGGCAGCCGGGGCGGAGGGTTCCTGGCCAGCCCGCCACCGCGCCCGACCCGGATGAGGAAAGAACCAGACCCTGAACGCGGGGGGCGTCAACCGCCCGCCAGGGATCGGGACCAGGTTCAAAGTTCGAGCTGGGTGCGGCCCGTCTCGGTGCGCAACTCGCGGATCACCTCCTCCAGACGTTCCACCGAGGCATTGACGGCCTCCCGCACCGCCTCCCGCACCAGCAGTTCCAGATCCTCACGATGGGCCTTGTCGATTTGCGCGCCCACCTCACCAGGGAGTAGTTCGATAAAGCCATCCACCACTTCCTTTGCCAGTAACTGGGGATCGATCGTCATTTTCTTCTCCTGGGAATGGGGGAACCGAAGGCGGTCTGCGCCGGCAGAGGCATTTTACCCCTTTCCGGACCGGCGGGAATCGCTGGCCTGAGGCCCCATCTGGATCTCAGCCTGGGTCCCTATCTGAGTCCCTATCTGGGTCTCTATCTGGGTAACTGTAGGGTTCTCAACTTAGGTCTCAACCTGGATCTCCTCAGGGGTCCCCATGGGTCCCTCCCAACGGCGGGCCAGGTCATTGTCAATGCCGAAGAGGTCCAGGAGGCGGCCGATACTGTGATCGATCAGGTCGGCGATTGTTCGCGGGGCGTTGTAGAAGGCGGGCATGGGGGGGCAGATGAGGGCGCCCAGGGTGGCGGCTTCGTGGAGTAGCCGGGTATGGCCGACATGCAGGGGCGACTCCCGCGGCACCAGGACCAGGCGTCGCCCCTCCTTCAGGCTCACGTCGGCGGCACGCACCAGCAGGTTGTCCGCGTAGCTGTTGACAACCCCGGACAGGGTCTTGATGGAGCAGGGCACGATGATCATGCCCGCGGTGAGGAAGGAGCCACTGCTGATGGGCGCCGCCAGGTCCCGGTCGGCGTAGGCGTAATCCGCCAAGGCCTCCACCTCCCGGGGTTTCCAGTCCGTCTCCAGGGCGATGTTCAGTTTGGCGCCTTGACTGATGACCAGATGGGTCTCCACCTCCCGCCGCTCCCGCAGCACCTCCAGCAAGCGGATGCCATAGATGACGCCAGAGGAGCCGGAGATACCGATGACAAGACGCATGGGGGGATTCCTGGAGTGAGGGCTGGAGGCTGAGGAGGGGGCTGATGACTGCGGCTGGGGTTGGGACGGGGGGGGTTGTTCAGACCTCTCGCGCCCGATAAGGGCCTTGGCGGCACAAGGTGCTGATTCTCTTAACCCTACCTCTGGCGGGAGAGGGTTGGGGAGAGGGGGGCTGAACAAGTACGGCTGGGTAATTGCTGAGTGCTGACAGTTTTGACTTGTGAGTTGTGAGTTGCGAGTTGTGACTTGTGAGTTGGGTTCGAGCCAAGTTCGGCCGTTAGGTTAACCTTGCCCCGGCGCGGCCGCCAAATCTAACCGGTCGATTTCGGTTTTCGTCCGGAGGAGCGAATGTCTGGCGGCGCGATGGCTTGGCAGTCGGGGGCGGGTCGGCCACAATGCCGGCCAATATTCAGACATAGCTCCGGCCAGACTAGGACAAGTAAGACCCCGGGATACCCAAGGCCGGGTCATTGTCCAGCCGCCAACCCAACCCCTTAGGAGCGCCGTCTGACAGGCTTCTTCGATCGTAACCGTTCAGCCCCTTCTCCCCAACCCTCCCCGCCTGGGGGGAGGGAGCAGTAGCATCAGCGGCTTGTACTACCGCATCAGCGGCTTGTACTACCTTTGCCCGCCCAGGTAATGGGGGGATGAGAACGCTTACCTTCGATCGTATTTCGATCCAGGTTGAGGACCGAGAGTCAATTGCCGCCCATCACCCGCTGCTCCCCTTTTATTGCCGTCTTTCTCGCGCTCCTGTCCCAGCCCCTTGGGGCTGAGGTGGCGCTTTATGGCAAGCTGAACGTGGCCCTGGTTTATCTCGATCAGGGGACCGACGACCCGCCAGCGGGTAGTCATGCCACCCGGTTCAAGGGCTTTGGCCTCAACGACAACAAGGCAGTTCGACCCTGGTTGCAGAACCCCTTCATCACCACCCCCCGCGGGCCGGCCAACCGCTTCGGCCTGGAGGGTTCCTCGGACTTGGGTGAGGGGCTTAAGGCTGTGTTCAGGGTCGAGTTGGGACTCAGCCTGGCGGACGGCAACAACGACGCCTTCAATCTCCAGGCCAGCGAAACCCTGACCATGCGCAATACCTATCTGGGACTGGGCGGGGCTTGGGGCCGCCTCCTCCTCGGTCGTCAGGACACCCCCTTCAAGTCTTCGACCGCGCCCCTAGATCTGTTCATCAACACCCTGGGGGATTCCGCCAGCACCCTCGGCTTTCAGAATTACCGCGCGGACAACTCCATCTACTACGGCAGTCCCAGCCTCGGGGGTCTGAAAATTGCCGCGGCGATCCTGGCGGGTGGCGGGGCCACACTGCCCGGGGGCGTCAATCCTGACGCCAACCAGTTGGCGGAAGCCCTCTCCCTGTCCGCCATTTATGCCCAGGGACCCCTCTATGCCAGTCTCGCCTTCGAGACCACCAGCACCGATCTTTCCGCTCCGGACACCTACGCGACCGATGCCCCCTGGCGAAAGTGGCGTTTGGGCCTGGGACTGCTGGATTGGCGGGGTCTGAGCCTGACGGGGATGTTCGAGCACTGGGACCATGCCTTCTGGGGGGACGATCACCGGGCCGATCTCTGGCAACTCCAGCTTGGCTACCGGCTGGGCCGGTTCCTGATCAAGGGCAAGGTGGGCGCCAATCGACAAAGGGGCGACTTTGAGATCAAGGCCCCGACCGACGACCAACTACGCGCCGAGGACGATTTCGCCTTTCACGGTTGGGCCCTGGGCGGTGACTATTCCTTTTCCCGCCAGACCAAGGTCTTCCTGGTCTATTCCGCCAATCTGGCGGACCCCCTTATCCAGACGGAAAGCCGGAAGACCTATGATCTCCTGGATTGGCACGGGGCTCAGCTCGGCATCTCCCATGCCTTTTGACGGCGCGCCGCGCGCCAGGCGCGGGGAAAAACTAATGGCCAGCCCGGAGACCTTTACCCATAATGCCCCTCCCGTCCGCCGCGGGCCCGCCAGCCCGCCCCGCTCACCCGCCCGTCCCGACCTTCAGAACCCCATCAGGTAGCCACGCCGACATGAATGAACCCGCGGATCCCACCCCACCCCCCAGTCTTTGGGAAATCTTTCTCGAATTCCTCCTGATCGGCGCCATCAGCTTTGGTGGTGGCATCGTTGCCTACCAGAAGATCCTCCTGACCGAAAAACGGCGCTGGCTGAATGACGACGAGTTCATGGCCTGCCTGGCGATCAGTCAGACCATGCCCGGGCTCAACGCGGTGAACATTGCCGTGCTGACGGGGGATCGCCTGCGGGGTGTCCTCGGCTCCATCGTCGCGTCCCTGGGTCTGCTCATCCCCGGGGTGACCTTCGTGCTGGTGATGGGCATCCTCTATCTGCAAAACACCGATCACCATCTGGCGAACCTCCTGCTGGCGGGAGTGGCGGCGGCGGCCACGGGCCTCCTGTCCGCCATCACTTACCGCTTGGGCCACCGCCAATTCAACCATTTCAAATCCCTGCTGATCGTGTTCGCCTCCTTTTTTCTGATGAGCATCATGAGCCTGTCCTTACCCATGGTGCTGCTCATCATGGTGCCCATCTCCCTCCTGCTCTTCCGTCCCAAGGCCTGAACCCATGGTTTCCGTACTCATTCACCTCGTACTGACCTTTGGCACCCTCTCCCTCCTGGCCGTGGGCGGCGGGACCGCCGTGCTGGCGGAAATGCAGGAGGTCCTGCATCAGCAGTTTCAGATCACCCCGGATCGCTTCCTGGAGGTCTATAGCGTCGGTCAACTGGCCCCCGGGCCGAATATGACCATGGTGGTGATCTTCGGCTTCCAACTGGCGGGGATCATGGGGGCCTTGTTGGTGGGATTGGCCTTTTTTCTACCTTCCAGCGTGCTCTGCTTCTGGATCGGCCGCTTCTGGAACTATGTTGGGGAGACCCCCTGGCGACGGGCGGTGCAGAATGCCCTGGAACCGATCTCCATCGGGTTGATGTGTTCCGGCGTCTATGCCGTCGGCAAATCCGCGTTGGATGGTCCCCTGACCATCGCCCTCGCCATGACCGCCTTCATGGGCGTGCTCTTTACGCGCATCAATCCCGTCTACGTGATTCTGGGGATCGGCACCCTGGGGGCCGCCATCAAGTATTGGCAGCCCGGCCTACTCTGAAGTCGACCCCACCAGGACTTGGGTCTTCCCCGGGTGGCCTTCCGCGGTCCTCCCAGCGAAATCGTTAGGACCCCCTCACCCCAAACCTCCCCCTCCAGGGGGGGGGGGGAAGAAAAGCTGCGACTTATCTCCTATGCCAGCCCTGGCGGCAGAGGGTGAGAACGCTTAATCTTCTGCTGGCTACCCCGCCTCAATCAGCATTGGCAGGTCGCAGGATATGGTCCAGGAAATCACTATAGCCGGCCACCTGCCCCTTACCCACCGCGATTCTCCTGGCGAGGATGCGCAGGGGGGTGAGGTAGGGGCTCTCCAGGCTGATGGAGTGGTACACCTTATCCAGGACCTGGATGCGGGCAAATTCGACCTGCACCCCGAACATCATGCTCACGCCCTGCCGCACCTTGGACACGGTGATCTTGCCGGGCTGGTACCCCGTCGCGGTCATGACCTGCAGTAATTCATTGACGCTACGCAGCTTGCCACGCACTTCAAAGAGGCGGGGGAAGATGGTGGACAACAACATGGCCTTCTCTGGGAAGCGGAATTTGATACTAGGCCCGAAGGCAATGAACTCATCGAAGGCCTCAAGCACGGGCTTGATCTTGAGGTTCTTGCCGCGGATCTTGATGTTGTCCTGCTTGCCATGGACGAACAGGTATTGGTCGTCGTTGGTCTCCTCGGTGGCGTCGGCGTTCTGGGTGATCTCGGCCCAGGAGACGGGCAGTTCCACGATCTGGCCCTCCTGCCAGAAGGCCCGCCACTCCCACGTGGTGGTGCTGCGCTGATAGAGCCCCTCCTTGGGGACACCCGCCTTGTCGTTCGTTGCCGTCGTGGATTGATCCTGCCCCGCATCCAACAGATAAGTGCGCAGGCGCAAGCGCATCTCGGTAACCGCCGTCACCACGGCATGTCCGACCAACTCCATGCGGCGAATGATGTCGATGCGGGCGCCATAGGCGAGCAACCAGTGCTGCCAAGACTTCCCCCCCAACACCGGGCCGATGATCTCGCAACCATGAAGCAGCGCGATGAGGGCCGCCTCCTTCGGATCAGGCAGTTCATCCGACTCGATCAACCCGAGCAGCGACTGCCGGAGTTTGGCCACCTCAGCCTTCCGTGACTGACTGATGGTCAACTGCCGAAAATCCCAATTGAAGGGGGTACTGGTCGTTAGGCAAATGTTCTTCGCCGCCAGGCTGGCCCGACCTGCGGCCCGCAGATCCCCCACCCGATCAGCAAGGGCATTGAGGGCCATATCCAGGGGCACGGTATTTCCCAGACGCCTCAGGGAGGCCAACGCCATGACCTGAACCGGCTCCAGGTCGGGCTTCTCGTCAAGCAAGGTCAGATGCTTGAGATCGCTGTCGACACATCCCGCCAGGGACAGGTCAATCAGTACAGCCCCCACCAAACCAAAATCCGCGTCGGACCAGGCGATCAAGGGGTCGATTGTGACGGGCCAATCCAGACTCAGCAGGGCAAAGGCCTCCGCGACGCTGAGTTCGTTCTGGGGCTCCGGAGGATGGGATTTACGCGTCATGGATCAAACCAACTGATTAGGAATAGGGACAAGACAGTATCAGCCTCATGGGGAAGCAAGGTCAGAACCGCTGAGTCCCGCAACCCCGGGGGGATGAGTGGATTCATCCTAGCGTAATCAGGCGAGACGGGGCCACTGAATTATCGGCACGCGCCGTGGCAAGGCTCTGTTCGCTTCGGACCGCCCCCATGGCGCTCCGATCTGACGGCGGTGATACTCACGGCGCAGTGTTTCCGTCCGGGATAACAGCCGCCGGACGCTCAAAGCGCAACGCCTTATCGTAAGGAAAGACATCCTCCCAGATCCCGCTGGCCGTCTGCTTCTGGCGTTGCTGCCAATAGCGATAATCGAAGATTTCCGGATGGGTGGCGAAGAGGATCTGGCGGATCTCCTCGCTGTTGGTCAAAAAGGTCGGGAATTCCTCGGGAAAGACGTCCCCGGGGTTGATGCTGTACCAGGGCTCGGCGCTCATCTCATCGTCCAGGGTCCGTGCCTGGGGGATCTTGCGGAACTTGCACTCGGTGAGATAGCAGATCTCGTCATAGTCGTAGAAGACCACCCGCCCCTGGCGAGTGACGCCGAAATTCTTGAACAGCAGATCACCCGGGAAGATGTTGACGCCCATGAGCTCCTTCAGGGCCAGACCCCAGTCGTCCAGGATCACACGTTGCTGATCGGGACTGGCCTTGGCGAGATAGACATCCAGCGGAGTCATCCGCCGCTCGATGTAGAGATGGCGGAGGAACAGAATGTCCCCCTCCCTGGTGATGAGGGAGGGAACCTCCTTCTCCAATTCCTCCAGCAGCTCCGGCGCGAAGCGGTTGATGGGGAAGGCGACATCGGAGAACTCCAGGGTGTCCGCCATGCGTCCCATGCGGTCGTGATGCTTGACCTGGAGATAACGTTGCTTGACCTGCTGGCGGGTAACGTCCTTCTGCGGCGGAAAGCGATCGCGGATCACCTTGAAGACGTAGGGGAAGGACGGTAGGGTGAAGACCAGCATGACCAGGCCGCGGGTCCCCGGGGCGATCTGCAAGCAATCCTCCGAGTCCTCCAGGTGGGCGAGAAAGTCGCGGTAGAACTCGTTCTTGGCCTGCTTGAGAAAGCCGATGCTCTGGTAGAGGTCGGAGAGGGACTTGTTGGGCATCAGGCTATGCAGAAAGTCCACCGTCGCCGCCGGCACCGGCGTCTTGGCCATGAAGTAGGCCCGGGTAAAGCTGAACACCAGTTCCATCTGCGGGCGGGTGGTCAGGAGGGTATCGGCATAGATGGCCCCCGCCTCGTTGTTGGCCAGGGGGATGATGAAGGGCTGGCAGTCCGTGCCCACCACCACCCGCCCGATCAGGTAGGCCGCCTTGTTGCGATAGAAGGGGGACTCCAGGACATCGATGCGCGCCTCGTCCGGAATCTGGGCGCCGAAGGGACCCCGGGCCCGAAAGGCCGCAGCGATCCGTTGGGTATCCCGCTGGAGATCCTCGAAGGGGAGGGAAAAATAGAAGGCGGAGAGAATCTCCCAAACGCAATGCTCCAGACCGCCATCCCGGGGATGGAAGGACATATAGACCCGATAGCCGGCGGCCAGGGCCTCGCGGTCAACGCAGGAGACCAGAAAGATATTGTCGTTATTGAAGTACTTGCGCTCGAAGATCCGGCAGAAGACGGAGTTATAGAAGGTCTCGGCCAGTTCCGGGCGGCTGTGGCGGGCCAGGAGGGCCTGATAGGCCCGCTTGACCTCCTGCCAGAGGGGCTCGTCGAGGGCCTGGATACCGAAGGCGGAACGGACCTTGTCGACGGTCTCCCGCACCCGCAAGTCGTAATAATTGATGCGATTGGCGGAGGCCACCCGGCCGGACTCCCAGTCGGTCCGCTCGAACCGTTTACGGGCGGAACTGGTGATCTCCTGAAAAATGGAATAATGCCGGTCGAAGCCGGTCAGAATGGACCGGGCGATCTGATGGGCCCGTTCTTGCAGTTCGTCACTCATCTTCCGGATCTCCCAGCGAATTGGCAGGAGCGGCGACACCTTAGGGGCCCAAGACAGCCCCCGGGCTACCGCTGATGGGCTGGACAACAAGGTAGCGCTCTCCGCCTGCCGTGGCCACGTCATGGTCGACATTGAGGCTAAGGACATCTCCACCTCCCCGACACCGCATCATTGATAACTGCAAACATCTATATTGAACTTTTTGACTTTATTAACTCATCGTTTTACTACATTTTGTTGCACTGCACAATACAGAGGTCCACGGGCCCTGACAACAACAAATATCAACCCGCATCACTCCGGAGACGTTCATGCCCCAGGTCCAGCTTCTCGCCCCCGTCCCCCCCGCCCTCCAGCAGGTCCTCTCCCCCGCGGCCCTGGACTTCGTGGTGGACCTGGAGCAACGTTTCGGCCCGCGCCGCCGTGAGCTGCTCGCCGCCCGCGCCGCCCGCCAGGCGCGCCTGGATGCCGGTGGGAGCCTGGACTTCCTGGCCGAGACCGCCGACATCCGCGCCGGCGACTGGCGGGTGCGCCCCGCCCCCGCCGACCTGCAGGACCGCCGGGTGGAGATCACCGGCCCGGTGGACCGCAAGATGGTCATCAATGCCCTCAACTCCGGGGCCAAGTGCTTCATGGCCGACTTCGAGGACGCCCACGGCCCCACCTGGAGCGCGACCCTGGAAGGTCAGCAGAACCTCTACGAGGCCATCCGCCGCACCCTGACCTTTACCAGCCCCGAGGGCAAGGACTACCGGCTCAACGACCAACTGGCCACCCTCATCGTCCGCCCCCGCGGCTGGGCCCTGCCGGAGAAGCATGTCGAGGTCGACGGCCAGCCCATGTCCGGTGCCCTGTTCGACTTTGGCCTCTATCTCTTTCACAACGCCCAGGAACTGCTGGCCCGCGGCAGTGGCCCCTACTTCTACATCCCCAAGCTGGAGGGCCACCTGGAGGCCCGGCTGTGGAATGACGTCTTCAGCTACGCCGAGGAGCGCCTGGGTCTGCCCCACGGCAGCATCCGCTGCACCGTGCTGATCGAGACCATCACCGCCGCCTTCCAGATGGACGAGATCCTCTACGAGCTGCGGGACTACATCTGCGGTCTCAACTGTGGCCGCTGGGATTACATCTTCAGCTTCATCAAGCGCTTCAGCGCCCACCCCGAGCGTTGCCTGCCGGAGCGCGGCCAGGTCACCATGCTGGTCCACTTCCTGCGTTCCTACTCGCGCCTGCTGATCAAGACCTGCCACCGCCGCGGCGCCCACGCCATGGGCGGCATGGCGGCCCAGATCCCCATCAAGGACGACCCCGCGGCCAACGAGATCGCCTTCGCCAAGGTGCGGGCGGACAAGGAGCGCGAGGCCGGTGACGGCCATGACGGCACCTGGGTGGCCCACCCCGGCCTGGTAACCGTGGCCATGGAGGTCTTCAACCAGCACATGCCCGGTCCCAACCAACTCGACCGCACCCTGGATGACCTGAGCATCAGCGCCGCCGACCTGCTCCAGTTGCCCGAGGGCACCATCACCGAGGCCGGCCTGCGCAACAACGTCTCCGCCGGTCTGCGCTACCTGGCGGCCTGGCTGGGCGGCCGTGGCGCCGTGCCCATCCACAACCTGATGGAGGACGCCGCCACCGCCGAGATCGCCCGCGCCCAGCTCTGGCAGTGGGTACGCTACCCGGGGGGCGTCCTGGATGATGGCCGCAAGATCACCCCGGCATTGTTCGAGCAGGCCCTGGCGGACGAACTGGCGCTGGCCCAGAAGGAGCTAAGTGAAGCCGGCGACCCGGCGGCCAGCCGCCTGGACCGCGCCGCCGATCTCCTGCGCGAGATCGTCCTCCAGGACCGTTTCGAGGAGTTCCTCACCCTGCCCGCCTACGCCATCCTCGATGAGACGGCAGGCCTTTAAGCCCTTTACAACCATCGCTGCGTGAGCAGCGCAACACCATTGAATGGAGTGACCATGACCAACATGACCCGCGAGCAGCAGATCCAGGCCCTGGAGCAGGACTGGGCCACCAACCCCCGTTGGAAGGACGTCAAGCGCGGCTACAGCGCCGCCGACGTCGTCCGCCTGCGCGGCTCCGTCCAGCCGGAGTACACCTATGCCCGCCGTGGCGCCGAGAAGCTGTGGGACCTGATCCATGGCCAGGCCAAGAAGGGCTACGTCAACTGCATGGGCGCCATCACCGCCGGTCAGGCCATGCAGCAGGCCAAGGCCGGGGTCGAGGCCATCTACCTCTCCGGCTGGCAGGTGGCCGCCGACGGCAACACCTCCGAGACCATGTATCCCGACCAGTCCCTCTATGCCTATGACTCGGTCCCGACCATGGTGCGGCGCATCAACAACACCTTCAAACGCGCCGACGAGATCCAGTGGGGTCGCGGCATCGGCCCGGGCGACGCGGGTTACATCGACCACTTCCTGCCCATCGTCGCCGACGCCGAGGCCGGTTTTGGTGGCGTCCTCAACGCCTTCGAGCTGATGAAGAACATGATCGCCGCCGGCGCCGCCGGCGTGCACTACGAGGATCAGCTCGCCGCGGTAAAGAAGTGCGGTCACATGGGCGGCAAGGTGCTGGTGCCCACCCAGGAGGCGGTGCAGAAGCTCATCGCCGCGCGCCTGGCGGCCGACACCTGCGGTGTCCCCACCCTGGTCCTGGCCCGCACCGACGCCGAGGCGGCCAACCTGCTGACCTCCGACTTCGATCCGAATGACAAGCCCTTCATCACCGGCACCCGCACCGCCGAGGGCCTCTACAACGTCAGGAATGGCCTGGAGCAGGCCATCAGTCGCGGCCTGGCCTACGCCCCCTACGCCGACCTGGTATGGTGCGAGACTGGCACCCCGGACCTGGGCTTCGCCCGCGAGTTCGCCGAGGCCCTCATGGCCCAGAACCCCAACAAGCTGCTGGCCTACAACTGCTCGCCCTCCTTCAACTGGAAGAAGAATCTGGACGACAAGACCATCGCCAAGTTCCAGGACGAGCTCTCCGCCATGGGCTACAAGTACCAGTTCATCACCCTGGCGGGTATCCACAACATGTGGTTCAACATGTACGACCTGGCTTACGACTATGCCCGCGGCGAGGGCATGCGTCACTATGTGGAGAAGGTCCAGGAGCCCGAGTTCGCCGCCCGCAACAAGGGTTATACCTTCGTCTCCCACCAGCAGGAAGTGGGCGCCGGTTACTTCGACGACGTCACCACCGTCATCCAGGGTGGCGCCTCCTCCCTCACCGCTCTCACCGGCTCCACCGAGGAAGAGCAGTTCCACTAAGCTAGGAAAGGTGGGGTCGACCTGAGGGTTGGCCCTGCTGACAATAAGAGCCGTGCCCTGCTGCCAGGTCACGGCTTTTTTTGTTTACGTCGACCTCGATCAACAATTTTCCACCCCAGCGCTCTTCGGGTAGGCTCAAGCCTCCTCGGGGAGATCAAGACCTGAAGACAGGATGACTTGCCACAACTGACTGAGAAGACGCGATGAACTTCTTAATTACCGGAACTGGGAATGGTCTTGGCAAAGCTCTTGCCCGAAGTCTTGCCGAAGACGGGCATGCTGTCTTTGGAATTTCTCGCCGCGGGTCCCCCGAGATCGCCTTAACAAATTATCAACATTTCTATTGCGACATCGTTAATCAAGGCGAAGTGGAAGCGGTCGCCGCCCAGATACATGATCACATTGATGTACTCATTAACAACGCAGGAATACCAGGGCATGGGAGGCAGATACATGAATTGAATAATTCGGAGGTCCAACATCTACTCAATGTCAATCTTTTTGGCTGCATAAATACCTGTCGAGCATTCCTGGATCACATCAACCTGGGAAATTACAAGCGGATCATCAATATAAGTTCAAGATTCGGATCCATAAGCTTTAACCAGCGCCCGGAAATCGCGCCACTAAGGATGCCCTATTCCTACCGAATCGCAAAAGCGGCCATGAATATGTTCTCGGTCTGCCTCGGAAATGAATTGAAAGAACAGGGCATTACCGTGAACGTTATTCATCCTGGCCAATTCATTGGTGGCTGCGGACGATTTGAACCCAGGGAAGACCCCACGTTCATTGCCAGAAGGATCATTGAATTTGCCCTCGATGAGGATACAAGGTCATTTACAAAATTGACGGAGATAGGCAAGGAAGTGTTTGATTGGTGAAAAATGCGCTCGGTCGAGCATAAAATGCATGCCCTCAGCCGCTGGGCGTCGCCCCCGCGCAACCGACGCCACTCAATTATCGCCGTGGTGGCGCTGGCCAAGGACCACAGGCACAATCACCCCCTATAATGCATGGCATTGGCGGTATCACTTCCCTGATCCTCAGGAACTGGACATGACAGAGCAAAGTTTGAAAACCACCGATTTGAGCGATGCCTGGGGCGACCAGGCCCAGGTCTGCGCCCCCCTCTTCCGCGACTTCGGCGGCCGGACCGAATTTCATGGTCCCATCGCCACGGTCCGCTGCCCGGACGACAACTCCATGGTCCGGGAGATGCTGGGCGAGCCCGGCGCGGGCCGGGTGCTAGTGATCGCGGGCGAGGGCTCGCCCCGCTGCGCCCTGCTCGGCGACCTGCTGGCCCAACGGGCGGTGGACAATGGCTGGGCCGGCGTCCTGGTCCACGGCTACATCCGCGACAGCGCCGTCATCGCCACCTTGCCCCTGGGGGTCAAGGCCCTGGGCACCCTGCCGCGCAAGAGCGAGAAACGCGGCCTGGGCGAAAGTCAGGTGGCGGTGCGCTTCGCCGGGGTCGACTTTCGCCCTGGGGATCTCCTCTATGCCGACGCGGATGGAGTATTGGTCCTCCCCGCCACCACCCCGGATGCGCCGTCCTGACGGGCTGGGGGCGCCTGGCCTTCACGTCGGTCCACCTTACTGATGATAATTTGACCCTGATGGCGTGGCGTCGCGCCAGGTTACGACTTTCAGGTTACACCCAGTCAAGATAAAACAACCCCCACCCCATACCGAAGCTGACGAGGCCGACAACCGCCCGTGAACCCCGACCTCCTCTTCCGCACCCTGGCCTTCGCCGGCTATTTCATCATCCTGGCCATCATCGGCTGGCGGGCCTACCAACGGACCACGGATATCGAGGACTTCATCCTCGGCGGGCGGCGCATCGGGAGCTGGGTGGCGGCCCTGAGCGCCGGGGCCTCGGACATGAGCGGCTGGTTGATGATGGGCCTGCCGGGTCTGGCCTACGCCAGCGGCTTCGAGTCCATCTGGCTGGCGCTGGGGCTCCTGGTGGGGACCTGGCTCAACTGGCGCCTCCTGGCCCGGCGCCTGCGGGTCTTCAGCCAGGCCTACGGCAACGCCCTTACCCTCCCCGAATTCCTGGCCAACCGCTTCCAGGACCACGGCGGCTGGCTGCGGATACTGGCCGCCCTCTTCATCCTCATCTTTTTCCTGCTCTATACCAGCGCCGGGCTGGTGGCCGGCGGCAAGCTGTTCGAGGCCGTCTTCGGCTTGCCCTATGTCTGGGCGGTGGCTGCCGGGACCCTGGCCATCCTCCTCTACACCAGCCTGGGCGGCTTTCTGGCGGTGGCCTGGACCGATGTCTTCCAGGGCCTGCTGATGGCCGCCGCCCTGATCGTCGTCCCCCTGGTCGCCCTGGGGCAACTCGGTGGCCCGACGGCGGCCCTGACCCAACTCCAGGCCTTCAACCCCGCCCTCCTCGACCCCTTCACCGCCGGCGACGGGCAGCCCTTGGGGTTCATCGCCATCCTCTCCCTGGCGGCCTGGGGCCTGGGCTATTTCGGCCAGCCCCATATCTTGGCGCGCTTCCAGGCCATCCGCGCGCCGGAGGCCGTGCCCCAGGCCCGGCGCATCGCCGTTGGCTGGTCGCTGCTCACCATGACCGGGGCCATCCTCACCGGCCTGGTGGGCGTATTGCTCCTCGACAGCCCCCTGCTCGGCGACGAACGGGAGAAGGTCTTCATCCACCTGGTCAACCTGCTCTTCCATCCCCTGGTCGCCGGCATCCTCCTGGCGGCCATCCTCGCCGCCATCATGAGCACCGCGGACTCCCAACTCCTGGTCACCTCCGCCACCTTTACCGAGGACATCTATCGCCGTCTCCGGGCCCGAAAGGCCACCCCCGGCCAGTTGGTGATCGCCGGCCGGCTGGCGGTGGTGGCGGTCGCCATCCTCGCCTTCCTTCTCGCCCTGGACCCGCAAGCCCATGTCCTCGATCTGGTGGCCCAGGCCTGGGCGGGCTTTGGCGCCACCTTCGGCCCCGTGCTGCTGGTCGCGGTCTACTGGTCAGGCATGACCTGGCGCGGCGCCCTCGCCGGCATGCTCACCGGCGGCCTGGTGGTCATCACCTGGCCACCCCTGCTCGGGGACCTGTTCGCGCTCTATGAGCTCGTACCTGGCTTCCTGCTCTCCCTGATCGCCATCTGGCTGGTTAGCCGCCATGGCGGTGGGCCCCGGCGGGAGTTGGCGGCGGAGTTCGACCTGATCGCGCGGCGGCTTTAGGCGATTGAGGTCGTGGCGCTGTCGCGTTGGTTGGAACTGGCGGATGTGGGGAATGGGCGCTGGGCCCGCCGGATTCAGGGCCAGTCGTTGAGGGACGCCGCCGGGTCCCCTCCTGTGAGCAGATCGTAGAGGGCGGCGAATTCCTGGCTGAGCTTATGCCGGGGATCGAGATGGATCATGGGCTTGGCCTGGGAATGGGACTCGCGGATCTTGACCGAGGCCGAGAGGTAGGCATCCAGGACCGGCAGGCCCTCGGTTCGTAGTTCCTCGACCAGGCGGACCGGTAGATTGGCGCGGGGCTGGTATTGATTGACGACGATCCCCTCGACCCGCAGCCGGGGATTGTGATCCGCCTGGACCTCCCGCACGCTGTCCATCAGGCCGTAGAGGGCATGGCGGGAGAAATCGTCGCAGTCGAAGGGGATCAGGCAGGCGTCCGCGGCGATCAGGGCCGAGCGGGTGAAAAAGTTCAGCGCCGGCGGGGTGTCGATGAAGACCTCCTCGATGTCCTTGAGGGTGTCCAGGGCCTCCCGCAGCTTGAACATCTTGTAGCGGGATTCCAGCTTGATCTGGAGTTCCTCCAGACGCGGATCGGCGGGCATGAGCCCCAGGTTGGGAAAGGGGGTCGCGACGATGAATTCCCCGGGCTTGGGGCCAAAGATGCGACACGCCAGGACGTCGTCGAACCAGTCGGCCAGGGTCCGGGTCCGACCCGCCAGCGCGGCCCCGAGCAGATAGCGGGAGGCATTGGCCTGGGGGTCAAGATCCACCAGCAGGGTTCTCCGGCCGCGGGCGGCGCTGATGGCGGCGAGATTACAGGCAATGGTGGATTTCCCCACCCCGCCTTTTTGGTTGAAGATCACGCGACGCATGGTGTTGGTTCCCATCCCGGATCAGGTTGCGAAATCACGGCACGAGGGTGAGCCTTGGTTGGACATTTTGCCATGGGAGCGCGGGCAAGGGGGTTCCCCCACCCATGGCGAGAAGTGAGCGGGGTTAATCAATTGCCCAGCAAATCGAAGACGCAGACCCGGTTCCTGCCCTTGCGCTTGGCGGCGTAGAGGGCGCTATCCGCGCGTTTGAGGGGACCCTCGGGGGCCTGGTCATTGTCCTGGAGATCGGTAATGCCAATGCTTACGGTCAGCGGGATAGGCCCGACCTGCGTGGTGAAGGGACCCTGCTGCACCCCGCGGCGCAAGCGTTCGGCCACCCGCAGGGCCCCGGCGGCATCCTCCGCGGCCAGGAGGGCGCCGAACTCCTCCCCCCCCAGCCGGCCGAGCAGATCGCCCTGGCGCAGGGCCTGGCGGGCGAGGCGGGCAAAGTTGCGCAACACCTCGTCGCCTGCGGCATGCCCGTAGTGATCGTTGACCCGTTTGAAGTGGTCCAGATCCATGAGCAGCAGAGCCGAGCGGGCCTCCCGCCGTCCTCCGCGGCGCAGCCGCCGGATTTCCTCTTGCAAGCGCTGATAGAAAAAGCGGCGGTTGGCGACCCCGGTGAGCATGTCGGTGTTGGCCAGTTCCAGCAATTCGACCTCGCGCGCCTTCTGCTCACTGATGTCGCGGAAGGCGACCACGGCGCCAATCAATTGGGTCTCTTCGTACAGGGGGGCGCAGGTCATGGCCACCGGCAGCGGGCTGCCATCCCGGCGGATAAACCATTCCTCCTGATGCCGCTCCCGGCCCTCCGCCAGGGTGCGGTGCAGGGGACAGTCCGCGAAGGGATAAGGGCGGCCGTCCCGATGCCGGGTATGGAAGAGGGCGTGGGGGTTCTTGCCCAGGACCTCGTCCGCGGCGTAGCCCAGCATGGCCAGGGCGGCGGGGTTGATGAAGGTGGTGCGTACCTCGGTGTCGACCCCATAGATGCCCTCGCCCACGGCCATGAGCAGGACCTCGTGGCGGTGGGCGAGGATACTGATGGCGCGGGTCTTTTCCACCACCTGCCGCTCCAGTTCCGCCTCGCCCTGGCGGGCGGCCGCGAGGGCCAGGTCCCGGGCCCGTTCATGCTCGCGCTTGACGCGGTGGAAGATGTCCGCCAGGAGGATCTGAATGAGGACCCAATGCAACAGGGTCCCGGCGAGCAGGCCATATTCCACCAGAAAACTGGTGGTCGGGAGCAGACCGAAGTTGGCGAGCAGGGTGGCCATGGCGCCCAGGTTCAGGACGGCGAAGATGAGCAGGAAATAGAGCGCGGAACGGTCGCGCCAGCGGACGACGATCAGGCCCGAGCTGGTCAGGTTGACGGCGATCATCACCAGCAGCCAGCCCCAGAGCGCCGGGACGGCCAGTTTGAAGGCGCCGGTCGCGACCAGGGTGGCGCCAGCGGCGACCGCCAGCAGATTGACCCGGCCCCAGCTCCGTGCCAGGCGCGGCCAGAACCGCTCCGGCTTCACCAGGGTGGCGAAGAGGCGATAGCCGAACCAGACCAGCACCGCCTGGGTCACCAACTGGAACCACTTGAGCGGCAGCGGGGTGCCTGGCTGGAGGACCAGCAACAGGGTGCCGTCCCGCAGCAGCATGAAGAGGGCGAAGCTGGCGACATAACCGGCATAGGCGGCAAAGACTGGCTCTCGCAGGTGGTACCAATGGAAGAGATTCATCAGCACGATGATCAGCGCGGTGATCAGGTAGCCGCCCTGCCACAGGGATTCCAGCCGGAGCCAGTGCACGAAGGCCTCCGGTTGCCAGAGTTCGAGCCGCGCCTGGAGGGCGGTGGCGTTGGCGACCCGCAGATAGAAGGTCTGGGGGCCGCCCTCGGGCAGGCGCAGCGGGACCAGGCCCGCATGCCCCAGGTCAGGGGGTTGGGTCCAGGGCCGTGCCAGATCCAGGGCCTGGTGGCGGTAGGAGGAGGCGGATAAGGCGTCCGGAACGAAGAGATCGAAATGGTCGATGTAGCGGGGGCCGAGGTGGAGCCACCAGGTCTCCGGCGCTCCTGGCTCCCGGATCAGGTCGAAGCGCAGCCAGGCGGCGCCAGCGACGTAACCGGCGCTGAGATCCCCCGGCAACGGGACGAAGGCGTTCGCCGGCAAGCGCCGGACCTCCTCGAAACCCAGTCGCCCGCTGGGGTCCGCCAGGAAGGCGAGATAACCCCTCAGGGGGCGCGACTGATCCCCGGCCGCCAAGGTCAGGGCCGCGGCCCCGGCCTGAGGCAGAGCCAGCAACAGGAGCACCAGCGCCAGCACCAGATCCCGCCAGCGGCCAACCATCGGGAAAGGTTCCCCTGGCGGCAAGGTGGTCATGGGCAGGCAATCACCCGGCCCGGGCACGGGGACTCATCAGAGGAGCCGCTGGCGCACGGCCTGGGTCATGGCCGCGAGGAGCCGTTCGAGGGGCCGCTTGTGGACGGCATAGCTGACGCGGTAGAGGTCCGTCTGCTCCGCCGCCGCCAGCAGAAAATCGTCGCTGGTCTGGATGGTGTCGATCAGGCCCAGGGCCAGGGCCTGGGTGCCATGCCAGTATTCCCCCGTGGCCACCCGGGCCAGGTCCAGGCCTGGGCGATATTCATGGATGAAGTCCTTGAACAAGCCATGGATGTCTTCCAGTTGCTGCCGCAACTTTTCCCGCCCGGCGTCCGTGTTCTCGCCGAAGAGGGTCAGGGTGCGCTTGTAGTCCCCGGCGGTATGCAGTTCATAGTCCACCCCATGACGTTCCAGGACCCGATGGAAGTTGGGTAGCTGGGCGACGACGCCGATGGAGCCGACCACGGCGAAGGGGGCGGCGATGATCTGGTCGGCGACCACGGCCATGAGATAGCCGCCGCTGGCCGCCACCTTGTCCACCGCCACGGTCAGGCGGATGCCTTTGGCCCGCAGCCGGGTCAACTGGGAGGCAGCCAGCCCATGCTCGGTCACCAGGCCGCCGGCGTTCTCCAGGCGCAGCAGGACCTGATCCCCCGCCTGGGCCTCCAGCAGCAGGGCGGAGATGATCTCCCGCAGGGCGGCGGACTCCGTGGCCTTGATGTCCCCCTGGAAGTCGATGACGAACAGTCGGGCCCGGTCCTCCGCCGCCTTCGCCCGGGCCTTGTCCGCCTTGCGCTCGGCCTTCAGGGAGCGTTGATAGGTCTTGTCCGGCCGGGAGGCCTGGCGCAACTGGTGGGCCAGGTCACGGTAGTGGTCGTTGAGGTGGGTCACCTCCAGATGGTCCCCCCCGGCCTGGTCACTCTTGCGGGCACGGACGGCGAGGACCACCAGCAGCCCGATGCCGAGGAGGAGGGTCAGGGTCTTGGCGAGGAAGAGACCATAGTCGATCAGGGCCGCGGTCATGGGTGGTGGACTCCCTCGGATGACGCTCGCGAGCTAGATGGCGATCGGGGCGCGGATGGCCGGGTGGGGGTCATAGCCGAGGAACGCGAAGTCCTCGAACTCATAGTCGAACAGGCTGAGGGGCCGACGGCGGATCACCAGGCGAGGCCGCGGCCGGGGTTCCCGGGCGAGCTGGGCGAAGACGATCTCCGGGGTCAGGTGGTTGCGATACAGGTGCAGGTCGCCGAAGGTGTGGACGAAATCCCCCGGCTCCAGATCGCACTGCTGGGCCAGCAGGTGCGTCAGCAGGGCATAGCTGGCGATGTTGAACGGCACCCCGAGAAAAAGATCGGCGCTGCGCTGATAGAGCTGGCAAGACAGGCGCCCGTCCTGGACGAAGAACTGAAACAGGCAATGACAAGGCGCCAGGGCCATCCGCCCGCGGTGGACGTTTTCCTGGGGCGAGAGACCCTCCAGGGGGAGGTCGGCGGGGTTCCAGGCCGAGACTACCAGCCGGCGGGAGTCGGGGTTGGCGCGGATGGCGGCAAGGACCAGGCTAATCTGGTCGATGACCGCGCCATCCGGGGCGGCCCAACTGCGCCACTGGCGACCATAGATGGGCCCCAGTTCGCCCTCCGCCGTCGCCCACTCGTCCCAGATGCTGACCCCACGGGCCTGGAGCCAGCGGTTGTCCGTGGAGCCACGCAGAAACCAGAGCAGCTCATAGATGACACTGCGCAGGTGGATTTTCTTGGTGGTGACCAGGGGAAACCCCTCGGCCAGGTTGAACCGTACCTGACGACCAAAGACGGCCCGGGTGCCCACCCCGGTGCGGTCCCGCCGGTCCTGGCCCTGATCGATGACGTCCCGGAGGAGGGCGAGATATTCCCGCATCAGCCGGGCCTAACGTCAGTCGCCCGGCGCGGCCCGTCAGGCGCCGCGCGCCTCCCCCTTGCTCGCCAGCCGGGCATCAGCGACCGATCAAGGCGCCCAGTCCTGGCAACGCTGGCGCAAGCCATCAGTTGCGCGCCGGCGACAGCAGCAGGGAATGGCCATGCATGGCCGCGGGCCGGGGCAGGCCCATGAGTTGCAGCACCGTGGGCGCGATGCAGTCCAGGCCGGCACCGATGCCGAGATTCCAGGGCACCTCATCGATGACCAGGCAGGGCACGGGGTAAAGGGTGTGCTGGGTATGGGGGGTCTGGGTGACCGGGTCCACCATCTCATCGCAGTTGCCATGATCGGCGGTGAGGATCACGGCGTAGCCCGCGGCGACGGCCGCGTCCAGGACCCGGCCGGCGTGCGCGTCCAGGGCCTCCACGGCGGCGATGACCGACGCCCGCACCGCCGTGTGGCCGACCATGTCGCCATTGGCGAAGTTGACGACGACGAAGGGGTATTCCTGCCGCCCCAGGGCGGCGACCACGGTATCGGCGACCTCGGGGGCGCTCATCTCCGGCTTGAGGTCATAGGTGGCAACCTTGGGCGAGGGGATGAGGACCTGCTCCTCCCCCGGCCAGGGCTCCGCGCGGCCACCATTGAAGTAAAAGGTCACGTGGGGATATTTCTCGGTCTCGGCGCAGTGGAACTGGCGCAGGCCGGCCTCGCTGAGGATCTGCCCCAGGGTGATGCCCGGCGCCTCGTGATGGAAGGCGAAGGGCAGTTCGAAGGTCTGGTCGTAGCGCATCATGCAGGTGACATCCGCCCCCCGGAACCCACCCCGGTCGAAGTGGGTGAAATCCGGCTGGAAGAAGGGCCGCAGCATCTGGCGCGGCCGGTCCTTGCGGAAGTTGAAATGCAGGACGCAGTCCCCGTCCTGGATCAGGGCGCCGCCGGCGATGCGGGTGGGGAGGATGAACTCGTCGTCCTGGCCCGCGGCCCAGGACTGCTCGATGGCCTCCCGGGCCGAACCGGCCTGTTCCCCGCTGCCCGCCACCAGACAACGCCAGGCCTTCTCGGTGCGCTCCCAGCGATTGTCCCGATCCATGGCGTAATAGCGACCGGAGACGCTGGCGATGTGCCCGCCGGCGGCGGCCAGGGCCTGCTCCACCTCCGGCAGATAACCGAGGGCGGAACGCGGCGGCGTGTCCCGACCGTCGGTGAACATGTGCAGGGCGGGGATGGCGCCCTGCTGGCGGCACAACTCCGCCAGGGCGACGAGATGGCTCAGTTGACTGTGCACGCCACCATCGGAGACCAGCCCTAATAGGTGCAGGGGCCTACCCTGGGCCGCGGCGCGGCGGGCGGCGGCGACCAGGACCTCGTTGCGAAAGAAGGAGCCATCGGCGATGGCGTCGTCGATCAGCACCAGGTCCTGGCGGATGACGCAGCCGGAACCCAGGGTGATGTGCCCCACCTCGGAATTGCCCATCTGGCCATCGGGCAGGCCCACCGCCCGACCGGAGGCCTGGAGGGTGGTATGAGGGTTGAGGGCGAAATAGCGGTCAAGATGGGGCGTATGCGCCAGGGCCACGGCATTATTCGCCTTGGCGGGATTGACGCCGAAGCCATCCAGGATGACAAGCAGGACGGGACGGCGGGGGACGGGGGGCCAATCGGCCATTGCCAGAACTCCAGTCAGTACGGGTTGCGGCGGGTAACAGCATGACCACCGCCATGAAGGTGGGATTTTATACCCTTCCCCCTTCAGTCATTCATTTTCCCGTCGCATGACGGGCCGGTGAGCGACGCGGACACGCCAATCACCCGTGCGCCCCCACGATGATCTCTTCCCGGCAATCGCCTCCCCCAACCAGCCCACCCCGCCATCGCGACCCGCAGGTAAAACCTGCTCCCCTGGAGGAGTCGTCCTTATCCTTTATATTTTCAGATTGTTAGCAAGACTGTTCCGGGTGAGACCGGGCAAAATGGTAGTTTTCGCCACTACCGTTCTGGAGGACAATAGAGGCCGCCCCTGATCCTGGGCTCACGGCTGGCTGGCGCGGCCTGGTCCCCGACCGGTAACGAAAATGCGCGACAATGAGCCGGCGGTGCCCACACAAACCCCTAGTACGTGACGCTCGCAGTATTGAGATGTTGAGAGGAGGATGACATGAAAGCCGACCGGACCATCGCGTTCGTCATGGCCGGGGGCCAGGGTTCCCGACTCCAGCCCCTGACCACCGCCCGCTCCAAGCCCTCGGTACCTTTTGGCGCCCGCTACCGCATCGTCGACTTCGTCCTCAGCAACTTCGTCAATTCCAACATCCGCACCATCTACCTGCTGGTCCAGTACAAGTCCCAGTCGCTGATCGAGCACGTGCGCAAGTCCTGGACCATCTCCCCCTTGCTGCAACAGCAGTTTGTGACCGTGGTCCCGCCGCAGATGATGAGCGGGGAGCACTGGTTCCAGGGCACCGCCGACGCCGTCCACCAGAACATCAACCTCATCGAGGAACAGGCTCCGGACCTGGTGGCGGTCTTTGGCGCGGACCACATCTATCGCATGGACATCCGCCAGATGGTGGACTTCCACCTCGCCAACCGCGCCGACGTCACCATCGCCGCCCTCCCCGTCCCCCTTCGGGACGCCCGAGGCTTTGGCGTCATCGCCGCCCGCCCCGATGGCCGCATCGAGGCCTTCCAGGAAAAACCGGCCAATCCCAGCCCCATGCCCGGCAATCCCGACCAGGCCTACGCCTCCATGGGCAACTACATCTTCTCCACCCAGGTCCTCCTCGATGCCCTGGAAGAGGCCAAGCGCAACGGCGAGACCGACTTCGGCGGCCATGTCCTGCCGCGCCTGCTGCGCACCCACCGCCTCTTCGCCTACGACTTCGCCACCAACGAGATCCCGGGCATCAAGGCCTACGAGCAGAAGGTGTACTGGCGGGACGTGGGTACCCTCGACGCCTATTTTGATGCCCACAAGGACGTGCTGGGCGCCGAGCCGGTCTTCGATATGTTCAACCCCCAGTGGCCCATCTACTCCAGTGGCTATCAAGGCCCGGTGGCGCGGGTCCTGGGCGGTGAACTTCGCAACAGCCTCCTGGCGGCGGCGGTCATCACCCACGAGGGTTGCCGGATCTCCAACTCCATCATCCGCCGCGAGGCCGTGATCGAGGAGGATGTGGAACTGGAGGACTGCATCATCATGGACTATGTGCGGGTCTGTCGCGGCGCGCGCCTGCGGCGCGTCATCGTCGACCGGCACAACCACATCGCCCCTGGCGACCGCATCGGCTTCGACCCGGAGGCCGACCGTCAACGCTTCACGGTCACCGAGGGGGGCGTCACCGTGATCCCCGCCGGCCGGGTGAGCTTTTTCGCCCGCGATCACCAGGGCACCCTGCGGCGCAGTTACTCCGAGTGACCGGCAGCACCCCACGGTCCCCGGCGGCGATCATCGCCGGGCATCTCGCCGACCACCAGCGGACCATCGCCGCCCTCGCGGACCTGGCGGGCGATCTGGAACGGATCGCCGGGCTCATGATCCAGGCCCTGACCAGCGGCGGGCGCATCTTCTGGCTTGGCAATGGCGGCAGCGCCGCGGACAGCCAGCACCTGGCCTCGGAACTGGTGGGTCGCTTCGAGCGTGAACGCCCCGGCCTGGCCGCCATCGCCCTGACCACGGACAGCTCCGCCCTTACCGCCATCGGCAACGACTACGGCTTCGAACAGGTCTTCGCCCGCCAGGTCGAGGCCCTGTGTCGGCCGGGGGACCTGGTCATCGGCATCAGCACCTCCGGCAACAGCCCCAATGTCCTGCGCGCCCTGGAGCGGGCCCGGGATCTGGGCATCGCCACCGCCGCCCTCAGCGGCCGGGATGGCGGCCGCCTCAGGGACCTGGCGGAGGCCTGCCTGATCGCCCCGGCAGACAACACGGCGCGCATCCAGGAGGCGCACCTGCTGGCCGGGCACATCCTCTGCGACCTGGTCGAGGCCCACTTCGTGGCACTCTCCCCGCCGCCGCCGAGCCCGGCGACGGCCCGGGGATAGCGGGTGTTCACGCATCCCGAGGCCGTTCTAGAGGCGGTCCGCTCCGGCTTCGGCGCCCGGCGGGTCCTGGTGGTCGGTGACCTGATGCTCGACCGCTACCTCTGGGGGGAGGTCCAGCGCATTTCCCCGGAGGCCCCGGTGCCCGTGGTACGGCTGGGGCGACGCACCCAGAGCGCTGGCGGGGCCGCCAACGTTGCCCGCAACCTGACCCACCTGGGGCTGAGGGTCCAGCTCGCGGGACTCACCGGCGACGACCTGGACCGGACCGCCCTCCTCGCCGCCCTGGCCGCGGACGGCATCCAGACCCAGGCCGTGATCCCGGCCACGGATCGGACCACCACGGTCAAGACCCGGGTCATCGGCAACCATCAGCAGATGCTGCGCATCGACGAGGAGTCCACGCAGCCCCTCACCCCGACGGACGAGTCTCGCCTCTGGACGGCCCTTGAACCCCTGCTGCCCGGCGCCGCGGCCCTGGTGCTCTCCGACTACGACAAAGGCGTCCTCACCGCCGCCTTGTGCCAGCGCCTCATCCCAGCGGCCCGGGCCCTGGGCATCCCGGTGCTGGTGGACCCCAAGGGTCGGGACTTCAGCAAATACGCCGGCGCCAGCCTCATCACCCCCAACCGGGCCGAGCTCGCCCTAGCCACCGGCCAGCCGCGGGCGGACCTGCCGGGCCTCCTGGCCGCGGCGGCCGAACTCCGCCGCGACCTGGACCTGGGCCTGCTGGTCCTGACCCTCAGCGAGCTTGGCCTGGCCCTGGTGGATGACAAGGGCCCACGCCGCATCCCGGCCCTGGCTAGGGAGGTCTTCGATGTCTCCGGCGCCGGGGATACGGTCATCGCCACCTTTGCCGCCGGCCTGGCCGCCGGGCTGGGGCGGGACGACACCGCCCACCTCGCCAACCTGGCCGCTGGGGTGGTGGTGGGCAAGGTGGGCACCTTCCCCATCACCCGGGAGGAACTGCTGGCAGCGATCAGCGGCGAGGCCGCCCTGGAGCAGGCCGCCAAGGTCCTCGACCGGGCGGGGGCCAGGGCCCGGGTTCAGGCCTGGCAGGCCGCCGGTGAGCGCGTGGTCTTCACCAACGGCTGCTTCGACCTGCTCCACGTCGGCCATGTCACCTATCTGGAACGGGCCCGGCGTCAGGGGCAACGGCTGGTGGTGGGGCTCAACACCGACCGCTCGGTGCGCGCCCTCAAGGGTCATCAGCGCCCCCTCATCGCCGAGGCCGACCGCGCCCGGGTCCTCGCCGCCCTGGCCGCGGTGGATGCCGTGGTCCTGTTCGACGAGGACACCCCTCTCGACCTCATCCTCCACCTCCGCCCCGATGTCCTCGCCAAGGGCGCCGACTACACCGAGGAGACCGTCGTCGGCGCCCCCGAGGTCAAATCCTGGGGCGGCCAGGTGGTGCTCATCCCCCTGGTCGCGGACCGCAGCACCACGGGGATCATCCAGCGTTTGGCGATCCCGGAGGCCTCCCCCCTTTACCCTGGACCGTAGATTCCGCCATGCAGGGCAACCAGGGCGGCGAGATCGATGCAATCCCCCTCCCCCGCCCCGTTGGCGGCCGGATCGCCGGGCTCGCCCAGACTCGCCACCACCCGGGCCGCCCCACGGAAATCCTCCCCCCCGGTGTAGGTGCTGACCGTCACCAGCAGGGCCCTGAGGTCGGCCCCCAGGGCCGCCCGGACGCCATGGGCAGAGTCCTCGATGGCGACGCAGGCCGCGGCCGGCAGACCCAGGCGGTCCAGGGCGTAATGGAAGATATCCGGGGCCGGCTTCTTGGCCGGGACCACGTCGCCGGCGGCGATGACCTCGAACCAGCCCGGCCACTCGGCTCCTCCGGCGCACTCCAGCAGGGTGATGACATTCTCCGGGGTGGTGGTCGTCGCCACGGCCAGCCGCAGACCGGCGGCCCGTGCCTCTTCCAGCAGACGCCGCACCCCGGGGCGCAAGGGGATGGCCCCCGAGCGCAACAGCTCCAGGTAATGATGGGTCTTACGTCGATGCAGCCCGGCGATGAAGTCCGTAAGCCCCGGTCGCTCCAGCTCATCTGGCCGCCATCGCTCCAGGAAATGGCGAATGCGTTCCTTGCCGCCCGTCACCGCCAGCAGTTCACCATAGAGCGCGCGGTCCCAGTCCCAATCCAGTCCCGCCTCCTGAAAGGCGAGATTGAAGGCCGGCCGATGGCCATCCGCCTCCGTGTCCGCCAGGGTGCCATCGACATCAAAAATCAGGGCCTGCAAAGGGACCATTTCTCACCTCAATCTTGTGTTCATAATGGATCCTTAGCGTGAAAGTCACGGGACACCTCTTTCGGTTCCCTCACAGTGCCCGCCATACCAGCCGCTCCACCCCCAGGGCCACCACGGCGAAGGCGCGCAGATCCTTCAGCCCATGCCGTCACGCCTGAAGCCATCAGGCTGATGTCCAGCGCAGTCTAGCACGGCCCAAAGGGGGTGGCCGACACCCGGCCAGGACACAGCCCGCCAGGGGATGCCCACTGCAATGGCTTGTTTAGCGATTTGCCCTGTTCAGCGTGGGCTGCCAGCCACCCTCCGGTCATGGCTTCGTCATGGCCCCCTTCATAAGATATGACCAATGCGCATCCCTTCACTGACCTTTGAATTCCTCCATGGCCTGGGTTGCCTCGGCATCGGGCTGCTGTTTTTCCTTACCGGCGGTACGCCGCACCAGGCCCTGATCCTGGGTCTAGCGCCTTTCATCGCCCGCCATCTGTACTTCTTGATTCAGTTGACCCGTTTGATCGCCGGCCAACGGCATCTCGCCCCGCCCTATCCTCAAGGCGCCTGGGGGGACATCTACCGCGCCCTTGCCCACTATCAGCAGGACGCTCGGCGCTGGCGCAAGCGCCAGGCGCGTTACGCCCTTCGCTTCCGCGAGGTTGCCAACTCAGTCCCGGACGGTCTCATCATGCTGGACAAGGCCCAGCGGGTCCTGTGGGCCAACGAGGGTGCCGAGGCGCTGGTGAACCTCTCATGGCCCCGGGACGAGGGCTGCCATATCAGCGAATTCCTGAGCCACCCGGACCTGGCGCCGCTGATCGAAGGAGCGGACTATGGCCGTGCCCTGGAACTGACGCCGCCCCACAACCAGGCGCTCAAGCTGTCACTGCGCATCTCCCCCTTCGGCGAGCGCAAGAGCCAGCGCCTGATCGTCGCGCGGGACATCACGGCCATTTACCACCTCAACATGACCCGCCGGGACTTCGTCGCCAACGCCTCCCATGAACTGCGCACGCCCCTCACCGTCATCGCCGGATTCCTCGAAACCCTGGGCGACTCACCGCTAACGCCATCCGCCCACCATCGCCCCATCGAATTGATGGTCAGCCAGACCCGGCGCATGCGCTCCATCGTCGAGGACCTGCTGACGCTCTCCCGGCTGGAGATGGGCCAGCAATCCGAGCATACCGAACCGGCGGATGTCCCCGCGGAAATCCACGCCATCGTCTATGAAGCCGAGGCCTTGAGCGAGGGACGGCATAGCCTCGACCTTGACCTGGACCCGGACCTGCTCCTGGTCGGTAACCCGGTGGAACTGCGCAGCGCCTTTTCCAACCTGGTTTTCAACGCGATCCAACATACCCCCCCAGGCAGCCGGGTTCACCTCTCCTGGCGCAAGCGGGAGGGACAGCCGGTCTTCGCCGTCAGCGATGATGGCGAAGGCATCGCCCAGGAGCATATCCCGCGTTTGACGGAACGTTTCTATCGGGTCGATACGGGCCGCTCCCGGGCCTCGGGCGGCACCGGCCTCGGTCTGGCCATCGTCAACCATGTGCTCAACCGCCACGATGCCCAACTCATCATCTCCAGCGAACCGGGCAGAGGCTCCACCTTCGCCTGCCGCTTTCCGGCCCGCAGCGCCATCGTTCGGCCCAAGCCCCAGGACCAGGACGGTTAACGTGAAGGTCACGGGAATATCTTTCATTATCAGGGGTGTGGCCTGCCACCTCATGACGATCAGCGCTGGATTGGTTTGGGGGGATGAAGCAGCTTTTCCGAGGGAATTGGCCAGCTTAAAGCGTTGACTATCCCCCGCCGCCACTTTGCGCAGGATGAGACGCTCGCCCCCACCAGACCGGAGGGGGGGTTCACGAAGCCGTAACCTCTTTGCCATAAAGTTCCTCCAACTTCAGTTACCCATTGTGGGGAATTCGCATGGACAAACTCTTTGGCCGTCTGCGCATCGGTGAGAAGATCGGACTCGGCTTCGGCTTGATGGCCATCCTCTTTCTGGCGGCCATCTGGCAATACCATCAGGGCCAGGCGGCATTGATCCAGGACTATGGTCAACTCCAATCCCGCTTCGTGGCACGCGTCAATCAGGCCTTCGCCATCCAGGCCCACCTCCACCAAGCCCGCCTCGCGGAAAGCCGCTTTCTGCTTGAACGCCTTGAAGCCGATGCGGTCGAGGTCACGGACCAGGCAAACCTGCTCCTGGAGTTGACCCAACGGATGTCCCCCGATCCCGAGCTGGCGGTGACGGCCCAAAAGATGGGCGAACTGGCCACGACCTACCGACAGGGTTTTCTCGACATCGCCGAGGCCTGGCGGGTCAAGGGGCTGGACGAGGACAGCGGCCTGCAGGGGGCCTTTCGCCGCTCGGCCCACGAACTCCAGCAGCGGTCGCGCAACTTCAGGGCCGGCGAGCTCTATGTCACCCTGTTGCAGATCCGCCGGGGTGAAAAGGATCTGCTCCTGCGCGGGGAGGCCCAATACGTCCAGCGGGTCGAAGGCCTGATCGTGCGGTTTCACGACCAGATCCGGGAGGCGGAGTTCTACCCAGAGGTGCGCCAGGCCCTGATCAACGAACTGGAGGTCTATGACGCCCGCTTCCGGGAATACGCCCAGGATGTTCTGGCGGGCAACGCGGTGCCCGGTGGCAAGGGGCCCTTCCGCGACGCTGGCCACCGGCTAGAGGCGATCCTCACCGCCCACTACGTCCCCGGGCTCGAAACGGCGATCCTAGAGTTGCGGCGGCGGGAGAAGGACTATCTGCTGCGTGGTGACGCGGCCTATGTCCGTCAGGTCGGAGACATCGCCAACCAAATCCGTGGTCAGATCCAGAGCGCGACGATCGCGGCCCAGGATCAGATCCAACTCGGCGAACTGCTGAACAACTACGAGCGGGACTTCCTCGCCTTGGTGGCCAAGAACGACCGCATCGCCGAATTGACCCTGAGCATCAACCAGGCCGGTGCGGCCATCGAGCCCCTGGCGCGCCAGAATCTGGAGCAGGCGGATCAGGACCTGGCCGCAGCCTCGGTGCGCCTGGCGACGGCGACCCAGGCCCAGGGGCGCGTCAACCTGCTGGTGGTGCTGGGGGCCATGACGCTCGGCATCCTCTTCACCCTGCTCCTCACCCGGCGCATCGTTCGCCCGGTGCGGGAGATGGCTGGCCTGCTCGACCGACTGACCCACGAGAGCCCCCGGGAACGCATCGCCACCCTCGCCAACTCCCGAGACGAGATCAACGCCATGGCGGAGTCCCTGAACACCCTGGCTGACCATCGCGCCAATTTCATGCACTGGTGGATGACGGCCATGGACGAGGCCAAGGCCCTGCGCAAGCTCCACGAGTCCGCCGCGGGGGAGACCCGCGACGAGGCCCTGGATGAACTGCGCCGCGCCGCCCTGGCCCAGGTGCAGCAGCTCAATAGCCTGCGTGGCCAACTGCTCAACCAGGCCGAGCGTATCGCCGCCAGTGGCCAGCGCCTCACCCATGGCGAGTCCCCCGCCACGGTGGCCAGGGACCTTGAACAAAGCGCCAACGGCATCCGGACTCTCCTGCAGGTCACGGCCTAGGCCTGTTCCAGGGTGTGATCACCGCTTCAGGTTGCGGCCCAAGCCCGTTACAGGGTGCTGACACCGCTCAGGTTTCGCCTAAACGATGTTTTACGGAACAGAGCAGAGATTAGGGTGTTGACCGCGAGCGGGTCGAGCCCACCCTGATCACTCAACCGGCGTTCAAACGGCGACGTCGCGGATGGGGAAGTGGGCGAAGGAATTTTTTGACAGGTCCAATTCTTGAAAGTGGCGGCGTAATCGTTTGATTCCCTCTGCCCAACACTCCCCCACCTGGGTGGAGGGAACAAGAGAATCTACGGCTTGCGCTCCCCATGCCAGGCCAGTCCAAGCTAGTTCAGTCCAAGCTAGTTCAGGCCAGGCAGCGGAGGGTGTGAACGGTTACGTGGCGGCCTTCATGAAGATGACGAAGGACTCGATAGCGCCCACGACATTACGCGATCGTCATTGGCCGCGTGCACTGATCGCGGTGAAAGCCAGGTGCGCCAGGACCTGGTCATGGCAGGAGTCGACGGATAAAAATCCTTTTTTTTCAGGCCCAATCCATGCCGGATATTGAAACCCTACCGGCAATTGAGGACACCGGGGATATTATGGGCGATCAAGGCCGGCGGCATTATTCAGGGCCGGTCCAGCCACTACCGATGCGCGCATCTGATCTTTGGCGTCAGGATGCATCGCCAAGAGCGCAATAAATGTGACCATAAGAATCAGGGCAATGAGCCCCGCTCCCAGCATGGGTGAACTGGTTTTAAGCGTACGATCGATATGTCTGTACATGGGATTAATCTTCGGGTGGTTTAACTCGATACCGGATTCACATCAGGGGCTGATCAAACAGCCTTCCATGGCTAACCGAAACTCGGTGAAAGAAAGAAGAAATTGAATGATCGCAGGGGAGGAAGGCTCAATCGCGGATTTGAGAATTTGGGGAAGACATGGGAGCGGAGGGGGATGCAACCCGCTGGGATAGATCTTGCTCGGCGACATCCGAGGCGATTGCGGCAATGATCAGGCCAGCGATAATCAGGATGAGGGCCACGAGGCCGGCTAACATCATGGCGTAGTCGTGGGCGCGAGTGTGTATGCTGATGCGGTACATGGAATCCTGACCTCAGGGTTAAGCGTGAGTCACCTCTCATTGACGCTCGTCCCTGAACCAGGAGAGGGAATTCATTTTTTTACTGCGAGGAACAGTCTATCCGGACGGCATGACGTATTCGTGAAGAGAGGATAACCATTTGATGACGGACTTCCTGACCCCGGGGACAATGCTTGGAAGCCTACCGGTCCAGCCACCTTGGGAGATGTCGATCTCGACGACGCGCCCCATCGGGACCGGGGTAATCAACCGCGGCGGGTGTTGCCCAACCGCCAGCGGGGAAGCCCGGCTTAACCGAGCAAAAAAGCGCTGGCCAGCCCCAGAAAGATGAAGAATCCCCCGGAATCGGTCAGGGCTGTGATCAGCACCGAGGAGCCTAGGGCCGGATCATGGCCAAGGCCATGGCGGATCATGGGGATCAGGACGCCGGCGGTGGCGGCGAGGAGCAGATTGAGGAGCATGGCGGCGGTCATGACCAGGCCCAGCTCGGGCTTGCCATAGAGCCACCAGGCCAGGAGGCCGAGGAAGCCCCCCCAGAAGAGGCCGTTGATCAAGGCCACCCCCAGTTCCTTCCGCAGCAGGCGACGGGTACCGCCGCGGTCGACCTGGCCCGTCGCCAGGGCGCGGACGATCATGGTGAGGGTCTGGTTGCCGGAGTTACCGCCAATGCCAGCGACGATGGGCATGAGGGCCGCCAGCGCCACCAACTGGCCAATGGCATCATCGAAGGCGGCAATGACCCGGGAGGCGAGGATGGCAGTGGCCATGTTGACGGCCAGCCAGAGCCAGCGATTGCGCACCGAGCCCCAGACGGGGGCGAAGATGTCCTCTTCTTCCTGGAGACCGGCCTGCCCCAGGATCTCCTGCTCCGAGCGGTCTCGGATGACATCTACCATATCGGCAACGGTGAGGCGCCCCATGAGCCGTCCCTGGTCGTCGACGACGGGGGCGGAGACCAGGTCGTAGCGCTCAAAGGCCTGTGCCGCCTCCGCCACCTTCTCCTGGGGACGAAAGCGCGGCAGGGCACCCGGGTCCATCGCCTCCCCCACCGTCCGCTCCGGGTCCTGGGTCAGCAAGGCCTCCAGGGTCAGGATACCCATCAGGCGTTCGTGGCGATCGATAACGAAGAGTTTATCCGTATGGTCCGGCAGGGCCTTGCGCCGCCGCAGATAACGCAGCACTACCTCCAGGCTGACCTCGTGACGCAGGGTGACCATGTCGAAGTCCATGCGCGCCCCGACCTGATCCTCGGGGTAGGACATGGCGGCATGGACCTGGCGACGGCTCTGGTGATCGAGGCCGTCGATGACTTCCCGCAGGATCTCGGGCGGCAAGTCAGGCGCCAGATCGGCGAGTTCGTCGGCGTCCAGGTGTCCGGCGGCGGCCAGTAGCTCCGCGGGCTCCATGTCCTCGATGAGGGTCTCGCGCACGGCGTCCGAGACCTCGAGGAGGATATCGCCATCCCGATCCGCGCGCACCATCTCCCAGACCCGCAGTCGGTCCTCGATCGGCAGGGCCTCGAGGATATAGGCGATGTCAGCGGGATGCAGGGCATCCAGCCGTTGCTGTAGTTCGACGCGGTGCTGTTTCTGGAGCAGCCCCTCCACCAGATCGTGACGCGGCATCTCCTGACGGTGAACCAGGTTCGCCACCAGACGCTGGCGCGCCAGCAATTCCTGGACGTGACGCAAATGCCCTTGCGGATCATTGGTTTGATGCATGCGGTAGCCGGCTGTGGTGGATGGGAGGGACGGGACGGGGGGATCGCGGATTGGAGGCTGGCGTGAAAGTCACGTCACGGACTTTCATCTTCGGGGATGTGGCATGCTCCCTTCCTCACACTTAGCGACCGGGAAATTATCTCACGGGAAAAGGGGCCCATTCATCCTCTAACTAAGAAGATCAAACACGACCACGCCTTCATCCGATGTAACCGCATCGAAGTCTCAAGAATTAATGAATTATTAACCGACCCGCAAAGCGAGAGAAATGGGTAGTCCCTATCGTTCCAATTCCGTTAACACCGAGGATAACCCATGCGAACTACCGGATACGAATACCCATCACTAACGGGGGGTGCAATATGAAACTGATGATCATCACCGATGCCTGGAAACCCCAGATCAATGGCGTCGTCACGACCCTGATCAACGTCATGCATCGTTTGGAGCGTGAGGGGGTACGGATGGACGTGATCCATCCCGGTCGCTTCAAAACCGTACCCTTACCCGGCTATCCGGAGATTTCCCTGGCCATCAATCCCTGGCGTCTGGGAGAACTGATTGAAGCTTACCAGCCGGATACCATCCATATCGCCACCGAAGGTCCGCTCGGCCTCATGGCGCGACAGTACCTGAACCGGCGTTCCCTGGCCTTCACCACCTCGCTCCACACCAAATTTCCCGAGTACCTGGCCGCCCGCTACCGGCTCCCCCTGGGGTGGGGTTACCGCTTCTTGCGCTGGTTCCACCGTCCCGCGGCGGCCACGCTGGTCACGACGGAGTCCCACCGCCGGGAGCTGCACGACTGGGGTCTGGAGCACCTGGTCGTCTGGGGACGGGGGGTGGACACCAGCCTCTTTTCCCCCCGGCCCCGCCTTGCCAACCTCAAGCCGGTCTTGCTTTACGTCGGCCGGGTTGCCGTGGAAAAGAACCTGGAGGCCTTTCTCAGCCTCAAAGTCAGAGGCCACAAGGTCGTGGTCGGCGACGGTCCCCAGCGCGAAGCCTTACAACGGCAATATCCCGCGGTCATCTGGCGTGGTTACCTCCAGGGTCAGGGGCTGGCTAAGGCCTATACCGAGGCCGATGTCCTGGTCTTTCCCTCGCTGACCGACACCTTTGGCCTGGTCATGCTGGAGGCCATGGCCTGTGGCACCCCGGTAGCCGCCTTCCCCGTCACTGGACCACGGGATGTGATCCGTGAAGGCATCAACGGTGCACTGGACGAGGATCTGTCCCGGGCGGTGGTGCGGGCGCTACGCATCCCTCGGGAACGAGTCCGGGCCTTTGCCGAGGATCATGACTGGCGGGCGATCGCCCGCCGCTT